>Ga0102947_1000612_pt1 | contig 12684 bp, 14 predicted proteins | sample SalPon2A_A_D2_MG_FD_78210 | JGI IMG/M metagenome (GOLD analysis project Ga0102947, IMG submission 78210) | Soil microbial communities from South San Francisco under conditions of wetland restoration - Salt Pond MetaG R2A_A_D2_MG | ecosystem: Environmental > Terrestrial > Soil > Wetlands | place... | reverse complement strand
TTACGAAATACTCTGAAGAACTCTACCAGGGTTGAGAAGAGAATTGATAGGCGAGATTTAGAATCTACAGGTAGGTACATTATGTATTTTGAACCTGAAACAAAAGACCTTACTGAATTTGATCCAGACTATTGTATTATACATTTAGACCAAGACATCGCACCAGGGGGTTATGGATGGGTTTTTCCAAAAGGGGAAAATAAAGTAAACATAGGACTGGGGGTTGAAAAAACATTACTAGAAAAAAGAAATGAAAGATTGGGGAAAAAAGATAATGTTCAATCCTTAATGGAAGAATATCTTCTTAGAAATAAAGTTGTAAAAAATGAAAAGCTATCACAAGACCCTGAGGACATTCATAATAATTCAGGAATTTTCCAAGTTTCAGTACGGAGACAAAATGATTGTCTTGTATCAGGAGGTTACATGTTAGTTGGTGATTCTGCATGGATGCCAAAACCAATTGATGCAGGCGGAATTGGTCCCGCATTAATTGCTGGAACAATTATTGGGAATAATGTTGTAAATGCTATTGAACAAAATGATGTTTCAGAAAAAAGTCTTTGGCAATATAATCTTGATTTCATAAAGGAGTATGGATACAAAACTGCAGGTTTGGAACTCTTTAGAAGACTAGTACAAACACTAACAAATGAACAGATTAGTTATGGAATGAAACACTTTTTGGGAAATCTTGATGTAGAATCTATTAGCAAAGGAGAGCATCCTGATTTTTCTGGACTTGGAAAAATTGGAATGATTATCAGAGGAATTATGAATAAAACAGTGGCAGAAGGTCTAAAATTTACATCAGGACAAAACCAATGGTTAGTTGAACATTATAACAATTATCCAAAGGATCCATCAGGATTTGAAGAATGGAATAAATCCTTGCATAAAACTTTAGAAGAATCTTATACAAAAATTGAAACTTTTAGAAATTAGATCTAAAATTAAATATTGTAGATAACAAACAATGCTTACTTGTCAGAATCATCCTATCTTGATTGGAATAACTCTATAGAGACATTAACCAAAGCGTATGAATCAAATCTCTTTGTAATTATTATAGGTCCGAAAGGAACTGGAAAGACCTCTTTGGTTAGAGATTTTTCTAGAATTAAAGGGAAAAAACTTGAATCAATTAACTTTAGTCTAAGGACAAGAGAAAGTCATTTAGTTGGAACTAAAACTCTAGAAGGTGGAACGGTTAGCTTTAACGAGGGAGTATTGATAAAATCCATGAGGGAAGGGAGTTTTCTATATCTAGATGAAATTAATTCAGCCGAGGCCGATGTTTTATTGAGATTGGATGAAGCCCTTGATGATAGACGACAAATTGGATTGAAGGAATCAAATGGTGAAGTTGTTAAAGCAAAGGAAAACTGGTTTGTAATTGCGACAATTAATCCTCTAACACATAGTGGTACAAAAGAACTTCCTCCACAAATACTAAGTAGATTCCCAGTTCGAATTAGGTTAGAATACCCACCAGAAGATATTGAATTAACAATAGTTAAAAAATACGTTTCCGGAGAACATGAGACAGAACTTGTGCAAGGAATAAAACTTGCCAACATTCTAAGGCAAGCAGCAGCCGTTGAAGAGTTATTTTATTCCCCTAGTTTAAGAGAAACAATAGCGTTTGGAAAATTGTTAGACAAAGGAACTTCTGCAAAAGAGGCTGCAACAATTGTTTTTGGAAATGTATACACCCAATGGGGGAATATTGAATATCAAAAGGTAAGAGACATCATAACCTCAATGTTTGGTAATTAAATGCAATCTTTAGAGTTAAGAAATGAAACTTTAGTAGAAATTGCAACATTTTTAGCTAGAAGATGGTCTGAAAAAGAAAATGTGCTAGTTGAATTTTCAGATAAGATGGAAACCAAAACAAGACTTTCTGAAAATAAAATTATTTTGATACCTTTGGAAAAAAGAATTGGGAGTTATTTTCAGCGATATAGACAATTTCGAACTACATTATGGTACGAGGCGATGAGAATAAAATTTTGTAAAAAAATTCTTAGCAACGATCATGCGTTTGGATTTATCCTTAACACACTTGAAACTCAGAGAATCGAGCATCTGGGTAGAAAAATTTGGAGAGGAATGGATGAAGAAATTATTTTTAATTATTCTTATATGCTTGTTTCAAGACCTCAATTGTACACAGTTTACGGCAAAGCAAGAATTGTGGAGGCGTTTTATCAGTTTTTAATGTTTGGTGCAATTAAAGGAGAAATTCAATCCAGCAATTTTGAGAGAATAAAAAAAGCCTCCACATTTGCAAAAAGAATTGTGGATGAAGCAATTAAAAAAAATTATGATACAGATTGGTTAGAAAAAAAAGTAAGTGAAATTATAAAAATTTTAGACATTGATTCTCTCCTTACTGTCCCTGTTTCTTTACCTTTTATGAAAGCAGGTATGACCTTGACAGAAGAAGAATTGTTAAAATTTTTGACCATTATCTCAAAGAACAAAGAAGGAGATTTTGGAAAAACTGATCCCAATTCCATAATTAGTGGGGATAATGTCTATGATGAGTATAGGGTTCTCTTGGATGAAAACAAAAAGAGTGAAAACAAAGGATTAACACCAGAAATAATTGGAGTGCAGATACCATCAACAAACAATATTGATGAAACTAAAATTTTTGATATAAGTCTGATTAATAGTTTGAAAACAAAATTCAAAGATTGGAAATCAGGATGGAGCGAACAGCATCTTTTAACGGGAGATGAATTTGATGAAGAAAATTACATTGAAGGAAATGAACCTTTTTTTACAGATGTAAAAAAATCAATCAAAACAAAAATTGTTATTTTGTTAGATCATTCTTCAAGTATATCCTCAGATGCATTGGCATACAAAAAAGCTACTCTTGCTCTCTGCGAAGTTTTGGCATATCTTAGAGTAAAATTTGCCGTTTATGCCTTTAATACTCAAGATCGAGAGGTAGTATGTTGGCAAATAAAACCTGATAATGTGAAATGGAACACCCTAGCAGCAAAAAGATTAGCCCAAATTGTTGCTAACGGCTCTACCCCTTTAGCTGAAGTATATGAAAAAATGTTTCCAATCTTACAATCAAAAAGGCCAGATATTTTTTTGACTTTAACTGACGGGGAACCGTCAGATCCGGATGCAGTTAGAAATTTGACAAAAGCTTTGAAAGGTCTTGGAATAAGAATGGTGGCCTTGGGTTTAGGGCCAAATCCAATTAGGGCCACAACAATCGCGATAAATCTTAGACATTTAGGATATGAAAGAACCTTGGCAGTAAGTCGATTAAAGGATATACCCGGAAAAGTTATTGGATTTTTAGGAGAAGGTTGATTACATTGAAGTGCTTATCTGTTTCACAGCCTTTTGCAGAATTAATTATTTCGGGCAAGAAAAGCATTGAATTAAGAAATTGGAATACAAGTTTTCGTGGGGAATTTCTAATACATGCACCTATCAAAATACGCGCCAAGGATTACAAGAGATTAAAAATTAATAAAAAATTAGTTACTGGTGCTATCGTAGGAAAGGCAACCCTTTATGATGTAAAAAAGTATAATTCTACAAAAGAAATTAAAACCGATCAAAAATTCCATTTGGGTTCAAAAGATTTTCAAGATAAAAAGTTTGGATTAATTTTAAAAAATGCAAAACCATTGAGAATTCCAATTCCATGGAAGGGTCAATTAGGTTTTTTTGAAGTTAACTTGCCTAAAACTATTCTCAAAAATAAAGAAATAGTTTCTGAAATTATTGATGAAGAATTTCGTTATCAATGGATTGGACACCATTGAGAAATTGTAAACTTTAAAAAAATCTTGCTAGTATATATACAACTGTTATAAAAAATCCTCGATATGCCGGAGACAAAGCCAATTGTTAGTGTGGAAAATGTAGTTGCTTCAGCCTCAGTGGATCAACAAATGGATCTTATTGAAATAACAAAAAAATTTCCCGATACTGAATACCATCCTGACCAATTTCCAGGTCTTGTTTTTAGAATAAAATCTCCAAGAACTGCAACATTGATTTTTAGAACAGGTAAAATGGTATGTACCGGAGCCAAATCTGAAGAACTAGCCATTAAAGCAGTAAACATTGTGGTTCAAAAATTAAGAAAAGGAAAGATCAAAATAAAAAAGGATGCCATAATAACAGTACAGAATATTGTTGCTGCGATAAATTTAGGAGGAAAAATTCATCTTGAAAAGGCTGCTAAAACTTTACCACGAAGCATGTATGAACCAGAACAATTTCCGGGATTAATTCATAGAATGCTTGACCCCAAAACTGTAATTTTGTTGTTTTCCTCAGGTAAACTAGTTTGTACAGGAGCTAAAAAAGAATCTGATGTTTATCGATCTGTCCATAATTTACATTCCTTGTTAGAAGAGAAAAATCTTATGATATATGACAAATAAAATAATCGTTAATTGGTAAAAATTTAACAAAATTTAACTAATGTCAGATGATCTATTTAAAAAAGAAAAAGAAAGTCTTACCCCTGAAAGTGGTTTTAATCTAGTGGGGGTTGATTATTTAGAAAATCCTGATGGTCAACTATATTTAATTGAGCATTTTGAAATGTATCAAGATGCACTTGATGCAAAAAAAAATCGAAAAAATCCTGAAGAATACCTTGTTTTGTATAAAGGTTCAGATGGAGAATTTTTGTCACGATAGATTTCAAAAAATATCATAACTTTATTTTATTTTACAAACTATTTTATCATCTGGTATTTTGATTGAAAACTTGTGGCAGATGACACAGGTGATTTGATAGAAAATTTGTATAAAAAAGAATCTTTGGGTTCTAAAATTTCCCAAATGAATGAAATAGCGAGAACAAGTCCTAAGGCAAAATATCAGATTTATGATGAACAAGAATTTGCTCGTGGGAGAGAAGTATTAGGAAACCTAATTGTTCATGGCATGGTATCATCAGGTGGAACTGATATTGACTGGTTAATTGAGCATAATGGAGGTTTTATCATTCTTGAATTCAAGGGTTTTCATAATGATAAAATTAACATTGCAATTGGGCAAATGATTGCTTATGAAAAATTGTATGAAAAATTAAATCTTTCTACAAAATGTTATTTGTACATTATTGGTTGCGATGACATTAATTTTTCAAATCCAGATTCAACGGTATGGGTTTTTGAAATGAACCAATGGAAAAAAGGGATAATTCCAAAGAATACCAATGATATTTATGCGGAATCTCAGCCTAAGCAGAATAAATTCATTGTTTATAGGGAATACATGGAAGAAATTAGTGTTGAAAAATTAAGAGATGTGATAGATTCTCATTGGAAGGATTTTGAAAGATCAACTAGTAAATGAAAAGGTGGTTGAAATTTTTTCAGAATCACTTTCTGCTATTATTGTAAAGGTTCCTGATTCTTCCCAACCCAAACCTCCAGCAAAGGTTAGTGTGGCGAATTGACCATCACTTTTCACATTTGTTTGTTCAGACCATACTAACACATTTTTAGAGTTTTCTATAGAAAGAATAACCGAATTTCCAAAAGATAAATTTGTACTTCCACTAATTGAAATTATATCTCCTTTTTGATATGTTGGAGAATCTGTTTTTATTGAAAACGAATTAGATGTGTTTGATGTTTGGTTTGGTTCAACCCTACCTGTAGAACTATCTGAAATTCCATTAAGAGAAATTGCAGCAATTATTATAATTGCTAATGCGGCTAAGCCTATTCCCAAAATTACTTTATTATTATTTGAACTAGATTTTGTTACTTTACCTGGAGTAGACCATGTTTGTATGGTTTGGGATTCAATTGTTGGAGAAGCTGGTGGGATTACGACATCTGGGATTATTTGTTTTGGTGACTCTGGAGGTTTTCGACCCAAATGTTTTTCAGCTAGTTTACGGACATAATTTCTTTCAAAGTTACTTATTACCTCATTATTTTGAGCTGCTCTTTGAATTTGTTCTAAAATTCGCTTATCTCCTAATTCTTTATTCAAAAGAGTTTGAACATCATCCAGAATTGGATCAGACATACTTGTTTTAATTGATAATATTGTTTATGAAGTTACCGTGCCTAAGATTAGTAATAAAGTATAAACAAAATTTTACGAATTTTGGCCTAAAATGATCTCTCCAAAAAGATAAAATTTGATAAGGTAAAATGCCAGATAATTGATCTGTGAATATTCAATTTATCGCAGATGAATCTTCTTTGCCTGTATTATTACCGTCCTAATGTAATCTTTGGCAGTAGAGTCGGCAACTCCTAATTGTTTTGCTCGGAGAAATAGATCTTTTTCTTTTGGATTATTCAGGTAATATTTTAATAGATAATTAAGTCGGTGTGATCGTTTTTCATCACTTTTCATAAATTAAATTTTCTTTCGCACTAAAAAGATCAGAGTATAATGACATAACCCTAGAATTAATGTATCATAAATTTTCCATTAAAACATATGATCTTTTTTAAATAATAGGGATTTAGGAATGCAAATGAAACGAATCGAGGCAACAATACAAACCGATAAGGTAGGTGCAGTTTCCGATGCCCTCAAAGAATTAGTTGGAGGTTATACCATTTTAGAAGGAAATGGCCGTGGCTCCGGGAAAAGACAGACAATGAGAGCAGGAAGAGGTACAGGTACATTTGAGGCAGAATTCAACAAGGTAGCCACAGTTAGTACAATAGTTGATGATTCCAAAGCGGAATCAGTAGTATCTGCAATTGCAGATGCTGCTTTTACTGGAAATGGCGGAGATGGAATTGTAGCCATTGAAAATGTTGAAGACGTTCTTAATATTGCCTCAAAAAAGAGAGGAAGCGAAGCTCTCTAATTATTTTATTTTATTAAAAATATCAAGAATTTCTAGGTTTTAGGGTCAAAAATGGGGTAAAATCAATAAAATCTCCAGAATTTATTTAAAAAAGAAGAGATAGGCTTTTTAAAAAAAATCATGGTTTAAGGCATGTCTTTTATGTCTAGAAAATTTACTATTACCAAGCCGAAAAAATATGAATACTAAAATTCCTGAGAGTTTGTTTAAACAAAAATTAGTTGAAATTTTGTCTGAAAAGGACATTAGATTTGCAGGTTTTGTCAACATGGAAGGGGTGTTGATAGAAGGTCAATATAGAGAAGATATTGTGCCATTTGAAAACGATGAGGATAAAAAACAAATTTTCAGGGAATTAGCATTAAGAATTTCCACTAGAAAGAAATTTGATTATTCAATGGGTGCAGTGAAATATTCTGCCTCAAGACGTGAAAAATTAGTCATTATGAGTTTTCCATTAAAAAATATGATCCTCCTTCTTACCGCAGAGCCCAATGTGAATATTGATAGATTAGCCTACCGAATCATTCAGGTTTTAGGAGAAAGCTGGGATGAATTTTATGGGGAGTAAATTCCAAATAATTTACTTTAAATTAATAGCAAATTTCAGCGGATGTAAATTTACATTTTCTACATTGAAATTCCATAATAAAATTCCCAATCCTAGCAATATTTCCCCAATCGGGGTGTTCAGATCCGTATTTGTAAGATGTTGAGTTTTCTTTCATTGATTTAAGATATTCCTCAGTAATTGTAATGCAAGAAACATTTGTCCATGAATTATTTCCACATTTTGGACAATTCACCATTGGGAGAATTTGGATAAATCAACCATATGATTTTTTTGCTCATATTTCCCAAAAAAAATACAGTGAATCTCCTAACTAGAAATAGCTGTTAAAACTTTGTTGAGTTTAATTGGTTTTTTTAAGCATAATTGGACACCTTCCTTTTTTAACAAATGGTGAACTTCACTCTCAGTAAATGCAGTTGCAGAAAAAATTACTATTTTTTGATCTTTTAGTCTTTTTTCCCTTTCTAATGTGTGAATAATATCAATCCCACTGAATTCGGGCATTGAAATATCTAAAAGAACAGTATCATAACTTTCTTCTTTAATTTTTTTCAAGCCGTCTAGGGGATCATTTGTAACTTCATTTTCAATTCCCTTTGAATTAAGATATCTTGATAGAAGGTCAGTAATATCCTGATTATCATCAACTATGAGGACTTTCACATTATTTCAATTATTTTCTCGTATATAGGAAAATGTTTGTTTTGGTTGTTACATTAATTATTTGAAAATCAAAAATAAATATGAAATTTCATCCCAAGGTAGTCTTATTCTTGTCCTTCAATTCCCATAAGAGTCAATGTGGATCTTATTTTTGGAATTTTTCTTACCTTCCAGGTAATGGTTTCTCGTAGTTTTTCAACTTGGTCTGATTCTATTTTTGCCAAAATATCATAGGCGCCAAATGTCCCATGAACCTCTTTAACGCCTTCTATGGATTTTAGTTCTGAAATTACAGCCTCCTCAGATCCTAGTTCGCAGTTTATGAGAACGAATGCTATGGCCATTTTTATTTTTCAACCCCTAACTTCATAGATAAATTCCATTCTGGAAATATATAAGTAATAATCTAAATTTATTAAATTTCTATAGTAAATATTCAAATAAAGTTAAAAATTTGTAAAGGTTAGATACAAAATTTTAAACAAGATGCATTGTTGTTCCATTGACAATTATAAATTTAATTTATGGATATGCATCTTTCATAATTTTTTCTAGTTCATCAATATTTTTCGAAAAGGTGATTTGGGAACGTAATTTGGAACCCCCTGCAATTCCTTTTGTAAATCGCATTGCTTGGCTTTTTATATTTGCAAATTTTATTTTGAATTGTTTAGTTAGTAAAAGATATTCAAAAAAAGAATCTAATCGATTTTTAAAAGAATAATGGTTGTACCTATCAGTGTTTAGATAATCATTAATTTGTTCAAATAAAAATGGATTTCCCATTGCCCCTCTTCCAATCATTACATAATCACAATTGGTCTCATCTATCATTTTTTTAGCATCTTCAGGAGTTGCAATATCGCCGTTTCCAACAATTGGAATACTAGAAACCTCTTTTAGTTCTTTTATCATTCTCCAGTCTGCCTCTCCAGAATATCCTTGGTGTACTGTTCTAGCATGAAGAGTTATCATTTCAATACCTTCGTCTTCTGCAATTTGGGCTATGTCCTTGAACAAATATCTATTAGCCTCAGTGACACCTAATCTAATTTTGAGGGTAACAGGTTTTTTTACTGAATTTACCAATGTTGTAAAAATTTGCCTCGTAAGATTTGTTTCTTGTAAAAGAGCACCCCCAGCCATTTGTTGGGTTACATGAGGAGCAGGACACCCCATATTATAATCAATAATATCAAAAAATGGTTCTACAATTTTTGCTCCTTCTTCTAATGCTTTAAGATCAGAGCCAAATAATTGAACAGAAATGGGTCGTTCTTTTTCAGAATATTCAATAAACTCTTTAATCGTCTTTTGATTTTCTTTTAGTTCCTTTTCTTTGGCAATTATACTGTGAATATTTGTAAATTCAGTAACAACTAATCCTGCTCCAAATTTTTTGCATTGCAATCGAAGTGCTGGATCACTTACTCCTGCCATTGGAGCCAAAAATGCACGACTAGTAAATCTTGGGAGCATTAGAACTTTTTTTATCTTGGAATATATTTATCCTGTTAAATCCTCAAGAAATTTGAAATATTTTGCGATGCCGATTCTATAGGTCTGGACAACCGTCAAGATCTCGGTCTCCATCATAATCCTCAGGTTCCAAAGGACACAAATCTTTGTCATTTATTATACCATCCAAGTCATCATCGTGCACAAACCTTTCTTGTTCTGGGGCAGTGTCTGGGCAGCCATCAAAGTCTTTGTATTTGTTCCAGGTTTCAGGACTTACTGGACAGGAATCTATTGCATCATGCAATCCATCATGGTCAGAATCAATTCTTGCTGTGGCAGTAGATTCTTCTAATATAAAGTCAGGACAGCCGTCCCAATCAGTATAGCCATTATAGGTTTCTGGCAGGTCAATGCATTGATCTTTTCTATCTTCGATTCCATCACCATCTGCATCTGGGAATTGGTATGATGTTATTTCTTCAGAAACACTATCTGGACAGCCATCATCATCAAGGTAAAAATTGTAGACCTCAGGGGCTATTGGGCAAGAGTCTAAGGCATCAATTATACCATCCAAATCTCGGTCTAGCGTTGATGAAAATTTGTCGGGACAGCCATCATCATCTTGGAATTGATTGTAAACTTCTGGTTGCGTGGGACACAAGTCTACGTTATCAACGATTCCATCCCTATCAGTATCTACAGTAAATTTATCCTCAGTTACTTGATCTGGACAACCATCAGTGTCTTCAAACTTGTTGTAAGTTTCTCTAAGATATGGACAGGAATCACTTTTGTTGGGGACTCCATCACCGTCAGTATCGCCAGATAGTCCATAATCAACTATGTCGGGGCATCCATCATTATCTCTAAACTTGTTAAAGTTTTCTCGATCAAAGGGACAGATATCAATTGAATCTGGGATTGAGTCATAATCAGAGTCAATTAAGCCAGGAGAGTCAAATCCTGGAACTTCTGGACATCCGTCTTTGTCTAAAACCCCATTAAAATTCTCGGGTTCAGTAATGCATGCATCCCATCTGTCTGGAATTCCATCTCCATCATTGTCTGCAAATTCAAAAGTAGAAATTGCACCCTCAGAAAAATCAGGACAACCATCTGTGTCTTGGAAATTGTTGAAAACCTCCGCTATGGTTGGACAAGAATCATTAATATCAATAATACCATCTCTATCTGTATCTAATGTTGAGGCAATTCTATCTGGACAACCATCTTTATCCTGAAAATCATTATAGACTTCGGGTTGGTTTGGACATAAATCTATGTTATCAACAATTCCATCACCATCAGAGTCTGTAGTTACTTTTCTATCCATTATTTGATCTGGACAACCATCAGTATCTTCATACTTGTTGTAAGTTTCTTTGTTGTATGGACACAAGTCTATTTGGTTTGGGATACCATCACCATCAGTATCTCCAGAAATTAAATAGTCAGCGACATCAGGACAACCATCAGCATCCTCAACTTTGTTAAAATTTTCTCGCTCAAAAGGACAATTATCAATTGAATCTGGGATTGAGTCATAATCAGAGTCAATTAACCCAGGAGAATCAAATCCTGATACTTCAGGACATCCGTCTTTGTCTAAAACACCATTAAAATTCTCCGGTTCATTAATACAAGAATCTAATCTATCTTCAATACCATCCCCGTCAGAATCAGGGAATTGGTAAGTCGCTAGATCATCAGAAACAATGTCAGGACAGCCGTCAGAATCTTGGAATTTATTGTAAGTCTCCTTTATCGTTGGGCAATCATCTAAACTATCAGAAATTCCATCTTGATCAGAATCCGTTAAGGAAATAAAGTCGTCAGGACAGCCGTCTTTATCATCGACACCATTCAAAGTTTCAGGTTGATTGGGACAAGAATCTAAGAAATCAACAAAACCATCTGCATCTGAATCTACAAAACCTTCACCTCCAGATGAGGGAAAATCAGGACAGCCGTCTTCATCATTAAAGAGGTTGTATGTTTCTCTAACAGTTGGACAATCATCAATGTGATCCTCTATTCCATCATAATCTGCATCATACCAAGGAACAAAATCGGCAGGACAGCCGTCTATATCAACACCATATTCTGAATTATAATCTTCTAAAAGATGTGGGCATCTATCAACAATATTTGGAACACCGTCACCGTCGTTATCGTTTATCTCAGCACCATAAACATTTCCTGTTAACATTCCTATGGTAGAAATAATTAAAAGTAAAAAACCTCCCAAAAGATATTTTTTCATTATAATGGTCTCCGATTTCAGCATTTATTAAGTCTCACCTTAAAAAGATATTTCCGTTTAGATTAGCTGATAAAATCATTATAGATCCGGACAACCGTCAAGATCTCTATCTCCATCATAGTCCTCAGGTTCCAAAGGACACAAATCTCTGTCATTTATGATACCATCCAAATCGTCATCGTGTACAAATCGTTTTTGTTCTGGGACAGTATCTGGACAACCATCATTATCGAGGTATTTGTTCCAGGTTTCAGGGCTTACTGGGCATGAATCTATAGAATCAGGTATTCCATCTCTATCAGAATCTATTCTTGGTGTTGCAGTTGATTTTTCGATTTTTACATCTGGACAGCCATCCCAATCAGTATAATCGTTATAATTCTCAGGGAGATTTACGCATTGGTCTTTTCTGTCCTGAATTCCATCACCATCAGTATCTGGGAATTCAAATGGGATTACAGTTTCAGTATTAATATCTGGACAGCCATCAGAATCTTCGAACTTATTATAATTTTCAGGAAGTAAGGGACAAGAATCAATTAAATCAAAAATTCCATCCCTATCGCTATCAACTGTTGAAGCAAATCTATCTGGACAGCCATCTTTATCTTGATAATTATTAATTGTCTCAGCTTGGGTTGGACATAAATCCAAATAGTCTTCTATACCATCACCGTCAGAATCCTTCATTTCTTTATAATCTGCAACATAATCTGGACATCCATCTAAATCCATGAATCTATTATAGGTCTCCTTGACAAGGGGGCAATTGTCAACATCATCCATTATGCCATCATTGTCTGAATCACCGTTTATTTCAAATAGAACAGTATCAGGACAGCCATCCTCATCTTGGAATTTATTGTATCTCTCCCC
>Ga0102947_1000611_pt1 | contig 12691 bp, 8 predicted proteins | sample SalPon2A_A_D2_MG_FD_78210 | JGI IMG/M metagenome (GOLD analysis project Ga0102947, IMG submission 78210) | Soil microbial communities from South San Francisco under conditions of wetland restoration - Salt Pond MetaG R2A_A_D2_MG | ecosystem: Environmental > Terrestrial > Soil > Wetlands | place... | reverse complement strand
GGGGACGAGCCCCTATTCTGCAACAGGCTGGGTGAAAACAAAAAAACGGCGGGCCATCTCGGCCCGCCGTGGAAACAAACCCCCGGCGGTGGGTGGGCACCGCCGGGTTCAGTGAATGGTCATCGCCGCTCTTGGCGATCAGTAGCGGTAGTGGTCCGGCTTGTACGGGCCGTCCACCGGCACGCCGAGGTACTCGGCCTGCTCCGGGGTCAGCTCGGTCAGCTCGACGCCCAGGTGGTCCAGGTGGAGCCGGGCGACCTCCTCGTCCAGCGCCTTGGGCAGCACGTAGACCTGCTTTTTGTAGTTCTCCGGGTTCTGCCACAGCTCGAGCTGGGCGAGGACCTGGTTGGTGAAGGAGGCCGACATGACGAAGCTCGGGTGGCCGGTGGCGCAACCCAGGTTGAGCAGGCGGCCTTCGGCCAGCACCAGGATGGAGCGACCGTCCTCGAAGACCCACTCGTGGTACTGGGGCTTGATCTCGATCTTCTCGACCCCTTCGAGCTTTTCCAGGCCGGCGACGTCGATCTCGTTGTCGAAGTGGCCGATGTTGCCGACGATGGCCTTGTCCTTCATCCGCTTCATCTGGTCGACGGTGATGACGTCGAAGTTGCCGGTGGTGGTGATGAAGATGTCGGCGCTGTCGATGACGCTTTCGAGCTTGCGCACCTGGTAGCCCTCCATGGCGGCCTGGAGCGCGCAGATCGGGTCGATCTCGGTGATGATGACGCGGCAGCCCTGGCCGCGCAGCGACTGGGCCGAGCCCTTGCCGACCTCGCCGAAGCCGCAGATCACGGCGGTCTTGCCGCCCAGCATGACGTCGGTGGCGCGGTTCAGGCCGTCCACCAGGGAGTGGCGGCAGCCGTAGACGTTGTCGAACTTGGACTTGGTCACCGAGTCGTTGACGTTGATGGCGGGGAACAGCAGGCTGCCCTCGTTCATCATCCGGTAGAGGCGGTTGACGCCGGTGGTGGTCTCCTCGGAGACGCCCTTGATGCGCTCGGCCATCCGGTGCCAGCGCTTGGGGTCCTCGGCCAGGGTGCGGCGCAGCAGGTCGAGGATGACGCCCCACTCCTTGGGCTCGTTGTCGGCGTCGAAGGCGGGCACGGCGCCGGCGTCTTCGTACTCGACGCCCTTGTGGACGAGGAGGGTGGCGTCGCCGCCGTCATCGACGATCAGGTCCGGGCCCTCGCCGTCGGGCCACATCAGCGCCTGCTCGGTGCACCACCAGTACTCCTCCAGGGTCTCGCCCTTCCAGGCGAAGACCGGGATGCCCTTGGGGTCTTCCGGCGTGCCGCCGGTCTCCGGGCGGCCCACCGCCACGGCGGCGGCGGCGTTGTCCTGGGTCGAGAAGATGTTGCAGGACACCCAGCGCACGTCGGCGCCGAGGGCGTCCAGGGTCTCGATGAGGACGGCGGTCTGCACCGTCATGTGCAGGCTGCCCATGACCCGGGCGCCGGCCAGCGGCTTGTCGTCGCCGTACTTGGTGCGCAGCGACACCAGGCCCGGCATCTCGTGCTCGGCCAGGCGGATCTCCTTGCGGCCGGAATCGGCCAGGGAGAGGTCGGCAACCTTGAAGGGCTCGCGGCCGGCCTGTCGGGCGGCCTCAAAGGGGTGGGTGGTTCGGTCCATCGTGGCGGTGGTCATGGGTGGATCTCCTGTCGGTTGGGTGAAGGGAAAAGCGGTTGGAGAAAGTCGTTGTTTGGAGTTCTGGAAACGGGTGGTGGTCAGGAAACTTCGGAGGTCTGGACGGCGGCGGCGGCGCGGCCGGCGGTGTCGGCCCGGTGCGCGCCCCGGGGGGCCACGGCGCGGGCGGCGAAGAGGTTCGGGCCCTGGGCCGAGGGGTCCGGTGTCAGCGCCACCACCCGGGCCGACTCCAGGCCGGCGCCGGCCAGCCAGTCGAGCAGCCGGGGCGGCTCGAAGCCGAGCCACTGGTGGCCCATGTCGCGGCGGAAGCGGCTCTCGTCGTGGGCCAGCATGTCGACGACCAGAAGGCGGCCGCCGGGGGCCAGCACCCGGGACGCCTCGGCGAGGACCGCCGCCGGGTCGGACAGGTGGTGGAGGACCAGCATGAGGAGCGCGGCGTCGAGCTCGCCGTCCTCGGCGGGCAGCGCTTCCAGCGACCCCCGGCGCAACTCCACCCGGCCCTCGCCCTCCTGGGTGACCAGGCGGTGGTGGGCGGCCTCCAGCATCTCCGGCGACTCATCCACCGCCACCACCTTGGCGACGAAGGGGGCCAGCGCCTCGGTGGTGGTGCCGGTGCCGCAGCCCAGGTCGCCCACCACCCAGTCCGGGTCGAGCAGCGCCAGCAGCGGCACAAGCTCCGAGCGCTCACCGAACAGCTCGCCCCGCAGCCGGTCCCAGTCCCCCGCCTTCTCGGCAAAGAACTCCTGGGAGCGGACGCGCCGCGCCCGCAGCACCGACTCCAGCCGGCCCCGGTCCTGGCGCGCCGCCTTGAGGTCCGCCAGGCGGCCCCGGGCGACGTTCCACAGCTCCCCGGCTGCCGGCTCCAGTTCCTGGCGCAGGTGGTACAGCCGGCTCGTGCCCTCGCGCCAGGAGGCCAGCCAGCCGCCGTCGGACAGCACCTTGAGGTGCCGGCTGACCGTCGACTGGGGCTGCTGCAACACGGCGCAGAGCTCCGACACCGACAGCTCCTGCTCCTCCAGCAACAGCAGGATCCGCCCCCGGGTGGGGTCGGAGAGCACCGCCATGCGGTCGAAGAATGTGGTGTCGGTCTGGGTCATGGGTTTGTGGGCGGGGACGATTCATCATCAATCGGTGTCAATCCGTTGACCCGGCTCGACGGTTCATCCCTCTATCCGGATTGATTGTTTCATCCGTTCCCGCGCTTGTCAACCCATGGGGTGCGGGTCAGGGATACGGTGAGGAGACTGAACAGGCTCATGAGACGTTTTCAGCCTCGATGACATTGTTTATGATACGCTTACTGGCCAGAGATATCGTTTCCGATACATTTAGGCCACCGAGACAATGCATTCCTTCGCCGACGACTTCCTCGACCGCCAGCCCCTGCCCCACGACCTGGTGCGCAGCCTGACGCTGATCGCCGAGTACAAGGGGAAGGAGGAGCTGTTCCGCCGCCAGTCGCCGCAGGTGTTGGAGACCTTGCGGCGCAGCGCGGTGATCTCCAGCACCGAGTCGTCCAACCGCATCGAGGGGGTGGTGGCCGAGCGCGGCCGCATCGAGGAGCTGGTGGACCAGCGCTCGGCGCCCCGGACCCGCTCGGAGCAGGAGATCGCCGGCTACCGGGAGGTGCTGGACACGGTCCACGCCAGCCACGCCGCCATGGAGCCGACGCCCAACCTGGTCCTCCAGCTCCACCGCGACCTCTTCCAGTACACGGCCCGCCCCGGGGGGCGCTGGAAGTCGGTGGACAACCTGATCACCGAGACCGGCGCCGACGGCCAGCCCCGGCTGCGCTTCCAGCCGGTGTCGGCGCTGGAGACGCCGGCGGCCATGGAGGCGCTGCACCGGCGTTTCGCCCGCGCCTGGGAGGAGGGGAGGGTGGACCGGCCGCTGCTGATCGGCGCCTACGTCTTCGATTTCCTCTGCGTCCACCCGTTCCTCGACGGCAACGGGCGCATGGCGCGGCTGCTGACCCTGCTGCTCCTCTACCAGGCCGGCTTCACGGTGGGCCGCTACATCAGCCTGGAGCGGGTGGTGGAGCGCAGCCGGGAGAGCTATTACGGCACCCTGGGGGCCTCGACCCGGGGGTGGCATGACGGCGAGCACACGCTGCTGCCCTGGTGGGAGTACTTCCTCGGCGTCCTCACCGCGGCCTACCGCGACTTCGAGGACCGGGTGGGGGACACCGGCGCGCCCCGGGGCTCGAAGCGGCAGATGGTGCGGGCGGCGATCCGGCGGATGGCGCGGGAGTTCCGCTACGCGGACGTCGCCGCGGAGTGCCCCGGGGTGAGCCGCCCGACCATCGCCCGGGCCATGGGGGAGCTGCGGGACGCGGGGGAGATCCGCTGCCTCGGCACCGGCCGCGGGGCGAGTTGGGAGAAGCTGGAGCCGTGACTCCTGGCGGTGTCGGCGGTGCTGACATGGGCGGTGCGGCATCGGGATTGCTTTGTCAACAGGCATGAGCCCGAATCTGGATGCCGCCCACCTGCGGCGCTATAAAGACATCGCCAAGCTTCTGATCAAACATGGTCGCGGCGACCTGGTGGAACAGGCGCGGCGCGACCCGATCTTCGCCGCCGAGATCAGCGACGAGTCGCCCTCCGAGCAGCAGGCGGCGGCCGAAGAGCTGACCTCGGATCTCGAGAGCCTGGGCCCGACCTTCATCAAGCTCGGCCAGCTCCTCTCGTCACGTAGCGACCTCCTCCCTCCCATCTACCTCGAAGCGCTGTCCCGGCTCCAGGACGACGTCGAGCCGATCGGCTTCGCCGAGGTCGAGGAGGTGGTGACCCGGGAGCTGGGGGTGCGCCTGTCCAAGGCGTTCGCCTTTTTCGACACCACGCCGCTGGCCTCGGCCTCCCTCGGCCAGGTCCACCGGGCGGAGCTCCGGGACGGCCGGCCGGTGGCGGTCAAGGTGCAGCGCCCGGGCGTGCGCCAACAGGCGGCGGAAGACCTGGAGGCGCTGGCCGAGCTCGCCAAGCTGGCCGATCGCCACACCGACGTCGGCCGCCGCATGCACTTCGCCGAAGTCGTCGAAGAGTTCCGCAAGACGTTGGTGGGGGAGCTCGACTACCGCCGGGAGGCGACCCACCTGCGCACCCTGAGCGCCAACCTGGAGGACTACCCCCGCCTCCTGGTGCCGGCGCCGGTGGAGGACTACACCACCTCCCGGGTGCTGACCATGGAGTACGTCTCCGGCACCCGGCTGGACGGTCTGTCGCCGGTGGTGCAGCTCGACATCGACGGCGCCGAGATCGCCGACCAGCTCTTCGAGGCCTACCTGGACCAGATCCTGGTCGATGGCCTGTTCCACGCCGACCCTCACCTGGGCAACGTGCTGCTGACCCGGGACCACCGGCTGGCGCTGCTCGACCTCGGGATGGTGGGCCACGTCAGCCCCGGCATGCAGGAGGACCTGCTGCACATCCTGCTGGCGCTGTCCGAGGGCAAAGGGCAGGAGGTGGCGCGGCGCGCCCTGGCGCTCTCCGTGGTCACCGAGGACGCCGAGGTCGATCGCTTCAACCTCGAGGTGGCGGATCTCGTGGCGCGCAAGCACCGGGCCTCCCTGGAGGAGTTGGAGGTGGGGCGGGTGGTGCTGCAGGTGGCCCGCCTCGGCGCCAGCCTCGGCGTGCGGGTGCCGCCGACCCTGACCATGCTCGGCAAGGCGTTGCTCAACCTGGACGAGGTCGGCCGCGCCCTGGACCCGAGCTTCGACCCCAACGACGCCATCCGCCGCCACGCCGGCAAGGTGATGAGCCACAGCATGGGCAGCTCCCTGTCGCTGTCCAGCCTGTTCTCCAGCATGCTGGACGCCAAGGAACTGATGGAGTCGTTGCCCGGCCGCCTCAACCAGATCCTCGACAAGCTGGCCAACAACGAGGTCCTGGTGCGCGTCGATGCCCTCGACGAGGACATTCTGATCCTTGGCCTGCAGAAGATCGCCAACCGCATCACCATCGGCCTGATCCTGGCGGCGCTGATCGTCGGCGCCGCGCTGATGATGCGGGTGGAGACCAGCTTCACCATATTCGGCTACCCGGGCTTCGCCATGCTCCTCTTCCTCGCCGCCGTCATCGGCGGCGCGGTGCTGGTGTGGGACATCCTGATGAAGGACCGGCGCCGACGGGATCGCCGCAGGTAGACCTCAGCAGGCGGGCCAGCGGGTTGAGCCAGCCGAAGGCGTGCTCCAGGCCGCCGGGGCGGTTTCTCGCCAGCCAGAGGGAGCGGCGCCGGGCGAGGAGGCGGTCGAGGTCGGCGGCAAGTTCCCGGCGCACGCCGCCGGGGACGGCGGCCAGGTCGGCGGCGGCGCCCCCTTCCCCGGCCGCGAACCGCGCCAGGCCGACCCGGCAGGCGAGGTCCAGCATGGCCGCCACCCAGGCCAGCTCCCGCTTCGCCCGGGCCGGGTTCCACAGGTCCTCGGTGGGGCCGTGTCCGGTCTTGTCAGCGAGTTTCTTGTTGGCCTCGTCCCCGGCTTCATCCCTCGTTTCAAAACGTTCCGCCCGCTCCAACAGCGCCCGGCACTCAGCCAGGTGCACCCGGGCCGCCTCCAGGCTCTCCCGGGTCAGGCCCGCCAGCTTCACGTCGTCCAGGTCCCGTGCCGGCTTGAGGAGGAGGTAGAAGAGGGCGGTGCCGTTGACGTTGGGGCCGCCGGCCAGCCGGTGTGCCGTGCCCAGCCCGATCAGGGCGCGGGCGAGATCCGACGCTCCGTCCCCGCTGCTACGCCCGTTCGCGGTCCCGAAGGCGTGGAGCGCCACCAATCCCGCCACCTCGCCCCGCTTCACCGGCCGGCCGGCGTTCCAGGCGGCGGCGCAGCCCGCCAGCAGGCCCGGCAGCGAGATCGGCAGCGGCTGCAGGTGGCCGAAGTCTCCCCAGTCGGTGAGCAGGTAGCCGGTGGCGCCGGCGGCGTGGCCCTGGGCCGCCGCCTCGGCGGTGTTGGCCAGGGCGACGTCGAGGCGGCCTCCGAGGCTGGTCCAGGCGCTGGTGCCGGGGCAGACGTGGAACTCGACGCCGGCGGCGGCCAGCTTGGCGCCATCCTCGGCGAAGGGGTGGCCCGGCTCGTGGCCCCAGATGAGGGCGACGGCGTCGTCGGGGAATAGGTCTGTCAACCCCGGCGCGGCTAACCCCGGCTCCTCCAGCAGGATGTCGCCCCAGAACTGGAGGCTGCGGCCGTGGGACCGGGCGAGCCGGGCCACCTCGCCCAGGAAGTCGAGATAGACGCGGTGGCGGCCCCGCTCCTCGCAAGCCTCCCGGGAGCGGCAGCGGCCGAGGTCGAACGCCTCGTCCAGGCCGGCGTTGAGCTGGCGGCTGGTGAAGCAGGGCAGAAGTTGGGCGTAGAGGTCGGCCAGGAGGTCGAGGCTTCCGGGGTCGGTGGCGCACAGGCTGAACGGCTCGCCGTCGCCCGCCGGGCCGCCGGTGTCCGGGTGCGCCCAGGGGTGGGCGACCCCGTCCGGGCACTCGGCCAGCGGCCGGTAGTCGGGGTGGGTCAACCAGCGGTGGAAGTGGCCGAAGCTGTTCTGGGTGGGGACCAGCTCGATGGCGTGGTCGCGGCACAGGGCGTCGAGCTCGCGGACGTCCTCCGGGGTCAGCGGGCTGGCGCCGCGCCACACCTCCTCGTGGCCGATGTAGGCGAAGGTGTGCTCCATGTAGAGCTGGAGCTGGTTGACCTTCAGGCCGGAGAGCCAGCGCACCAGGGCGCGCAGCGTGGCCATCCGCGGCACCTTGTCCCGGGAGATGTCGAGGAGGACGCCGCGGTGGCGGAAGTCGGGGGCGTCATCGACCTCCAGGGCGGGGACGGTGAGGGGGTTACCCCGGCCCTGCGCGGCGGTGATGGCGAGCCACTGGGCGAGGGTGGCGGAGCCGTGCAGGAGGCCGGCGGCGTCGGCGGCCTCCAGGTCGATCCCGTCCGGGCCGATGCTGAGGCGGTAGGACTCGGCACCGCCCTCTCCCTCCGACCGCAGGCGCAGGCGGACGTCACCACGGACGTCACCGCCCCCGTCCGGCTGGTCCATCGTCTCGACCCCGAGTTGGGCGAAGGCTTCGCGCACCCGGCTGATGGCGGTGGCCACCACCCGGTCGTCAGCCGCGCTCACCGGTGCCGCGATCTTGACCACCCCCGCCCCGGGCTCCCAGGCGCCGTCACCGGTGGTTGCCGTCCGAGGCCGCGGGACCAGGTGGTCGGTCGGCGCCGGGGGGTCGGCCAGCTCTGCGCCGGCGGTCATGGCCGCCGGCTTTCGGGGATCTCCCGCCGCGGGCCGTCCTCCCCGCCTTTTCCATCTTCCCCGCCTTTTCCATCTTCTCCGTCGTCGTCCACCACCACCCGGTAGTCCACCTCCATCGCGTCCGGGTCGAGGCGCGGCGGGACGCTGCCGACCCGGTTCTTCAAGCCCTCCGCCAGCCGGCGCTTCAGGTAGCGGCTGATCCATCGGCCCACCGGGCGCCGGAAGGCAGGCACCATCAGGGCTAAGCCGGCGATGTCTGTGAGAATGCCGGGCGCCAGAAGCACCGCCGCCGACATCAGCACCAGGACGCCGTCCACCAGCTCCTCGGCGGGCAGCTTGCCGCTGTTGAGGGCCTTGCGGAAGCGCAGCCAGGTAGCCGCCCCCTGGCGCCGCGCCAGGTAGGCCCCCAGGACGCCGCTGATCACCACCAGCACCACCGTCGGCACCAACCCGAAGTCCCGCCCCAGCCAGACCAGCAGCGCCAGCTCGGACAGGGGGACCAGGAGGAAGAGGAGGAGCAGTCGGACGATCATCGTGTTGTCATGGCCAATGGTGGGGTCCGCATGAGATCAGCGGAACGGGTTCTGGATGCGGACGCCATCGACCACCCGGCCATGCTGCAGATCCTCGGTCAGGAGTACCTGGCAACCGGCGGTCGCGGCGGCGCGAACGATGAGGCCGTCCCAGAAGGAGAAGGAGTGGAGTCGGCTCAGGTCTACGGCGGCGAGGATCAGGTCCAGGTCGATTTGCACCAGGTCCAGTGTCGCCATGAGCTCGACCTTGCGACGAGCCACTTCCGGAGCGACTCCCATCCTCCGCGTGGAGACGACGAAGAACTCTTGTAGAACCTGGGTGGAGACCACCCCGGTGGCGGTGCTCAGCGACTCGGCGAGGATCTTCTGTGCCTGCGGTCTCTTCGCACCCGCGCTTTCGTCGTCGGCATACAGGAGGACGTTCGTGTCTAGAAAACGGCGCATCGTGAGGTATCCGCTTGCCGCTACAGCCGACCCGCGTAGGCGTCCTCCCGGCGCCAGGAGCGGCCCCCGGAGCGGCCGGGGTGGGTCGCCATCAGCTCCAACAACTCCTCGGCCACGTCGGCTCCGCTGCGTTCGCCGGTGAGGGTCCTGAGCTGGTCGCGGAGAAGCTCTTGCAGGCTGACCCCTCGTTTCCGCGCCAGTTCTCGGGCTCGTTCGAGCAGGTCATCGTCCACTGCGATGGTCAGGTTCATGAGCACATTATACGTGCGCACGGAATCAGTGTCCACGGAGGCTGGCATTGCCTCCCGGCTCTTTTAATGCGGGGTCATGGGTGCATTCGAGACCCGTTCGGCAGAGTCGCCGCATGTGATAAAAAGATGCAACGGTTTGTAAAACAGGCTCACGGAAGGGGATAGGAAATGCCTAGACCTGGCCCCGCGATCTTCAGGGGATCTCACCGCTGGCCCCTGCTAGTGGTTCTGACGCTCACTTGTAGTCTGCCGGCGGGGTGGACCTGGGCACATTCTGGAAACGACTGCGGCCTCCAAAAGTACTATTGGCATGATTCGGCCGGCTCGAGCCCAGAGGACAACAACTGTTTCGGTTTTTCAGGATTTCGCTGCTATGCGGCCAACCCGGCGGGGGATCCCTACTTTCAGCTCAAGGATCCGGCCTGCGATCCTCTGGCGACTTCCTGTACGGTGCAGATGCGGGTTCCCCTTGAGTTTCCTGGCCTGGCGGCCATGATCGCGGAGGACGGGTATGGCGCTCCGACCCCGGTGGCATACTGGTTCAAGGCGGCCCAAGCCTCGCCCTGCCCGGGCACCCAGATTGAGTGCGGTCAAGACGGCATCTGTGGCAATCAGGCAGCCGGAGGCAAGTTCGATGAAGACTTCTTGGAAACCTGGGTGGAGAGGTCGGTCTCCTGTGCTTCCGCTCCTTTCGAAACCGAGGTCTTCTCTATTCGAGCCATGGTCTGTCGGACGGCCTGCCGGCAGGCGGACCTGACCGTCAATGGGCTGACCTTTGCCGACCCGCGACTACAGAGCGACCTGGGATGCCCTATCTACGTAACCGAGGAGTGCGACGACTGCAATTCCTGCAAGCGGGTCGGTCCGGGCGGGGCCTCCATCGGTGGCGGCGGGGGCCGGGGTGGCCCCCTGATCGGCAAGACGAAGCTGCGCTATGCCGCCGGCGGGGCCGGGAGGCTGGGCAACATCGAAGAGACGGTCTGGCGCCCGGCGATGGGCCGCTACTGGTCCCACACCTACGCCCAGCGGATCATCCTCGACCCGGACGAGACCCACGTCTGGCTGATCACAGAGGGGGCCACCTACCGCGAGTATGGAAACCTGGTGGCGGGGGAGTACGAAACCCTTCGCCCCTCGAACGACTACCGCACGCTGCACCGCACCGGCACCGGCTGGGAACTCAAGGACCTGGACGGGACGGTGATGGAGTTTGACGGTGCCGGGCGTTGGATCAAGACCACAGATCGCAATCTCAACGAGACCGTGGGTTTCTACACCGGCTCCGACCTCACCGAAGTGTCGTTGCCGGATCAGCGCTTGGAGCAATTTAGTTACACCTCCGGGCGTCTGACCTCGGTGACCGAGGTGGGTATCGACGCCTCGACCCGCACCTGGACCCTGACCTGGACTGGCGACGACCTGACCCGCCTCGAGCGCCCGGACGGCACCGCCTGGGTGATGACCTACGGGGACCCCCGCTTCCGCGGCTACATGACTCTTCTGCAATTGGAGGGTACGAACGGCTCGCCAAGAGAGGTGACCGGCTGGGAGTACGACGACGAGGGCAACGTCGTCACCCTGTGGAGTGGGGACACCAGCCCGGACGGTGCCGATGCGGTGGACGTCTGGTCCCTCGCTTTCGACGATCCCGCCGCCCCCCAGGTGACCACCGTCACCGACCCCTTGGGCCAGGTGACGACTTACGAGTACGACCGAGACCCGAAGAGCGAGCGCGCCCGGTTGAGCTCCATCTCCGGCGACTGCCCGAGTTGCGGCCTGGCCCCCAACACCACCTTCGCCTACACCGACACGGCCAACCCCATGTTGCCCACCAGCATGACGGACGGTGAGACGAACACCACCTCCTACACCTACGACGGGAAGGGTCGGATGCTCACCCGCACGGAGGCGGTGGGCAGCACCACTGAGGAGCGCACCACCACCTGGAGCTATGACCCGAGCTTTCTAGACCTGGAACTGGTGGAAACGGTGAGCCGCCCGTCCGTCCAGGAGGGCCAGAGCCGGGAGATGATTTACACCCGAGACGCCTCCGGCAATGTCGTCTTCCGCGAGATTCGCGGCTACGAGGACGGCCAGCCTTTCGACTGCACCGCCTCCGGTGCCCCCTGCTACGAGACGGCGATGACCCACAACGGCGCCGGCCGGGTGGAAACGGTGGACCCGCCGGGCTACGCCACCGCCGACGTCTCCAGCTACACCTACGACTCCGCCCGTGGCGACCTGATCGCTGACAGCCGCACCGACCCGCTCATCGGCACCACCTTCTTCGACCACGACGGCTACCACCGCCGCACCTCGGTGACCGACGTCAACGGCGTCGTCACCGAGACCGAGTACGACCTGCTGGACCGGGTTACGCGAATCATCCAACGCGGCCCGGACGGCACCGTGGAGACCGACGACCTCGTTACCGAGTACGAATACAACGTCTTCGGAGACCTTCTCCGCACCACCCTGCCGGCAGGCAACCTCATCGAGTACGGCTACGACACCGCCGGCCGCCTGGTCTCCATCGAGCGCAAGTCCGACCTGGCAACCCCCGGCGAGCGCACGTTCTTCACCTTGGATGCCGCCAGCAACCGGACCCGGGAGGACCTCCAGCGCTGGGACGGCACCGCCGGTGCCTGGGTCACCGAATCCACTACCAGCTACCTCTTCTCCTCCCGCTGCCATATCGACCAGGTGCTCCACGCGGACGGCACGGTGACCGAGCACGATTACGACTGCAACGGCAATCTCACCCGCACCTGGGACGCCAACCACCCCTCCGCCGGCAAAACCAACCCCGCCACTGCCAGCTACGGGTACGACGCGCTGGACCGGTTGGTCAGTGTCACCCGCCCCTGGGCCGGGGCCAGCGGCGGCACGTCCGTCACCAGCTACGAATACAACATCCAGGACCACCTCATCTCGGTGACCGACGCCGAGGACAACATCACCACCTACACGTACTCCGACCGGGATCTCCTGACACAGGAAGTGTCCCCGGTCTCCGGCACCACCACCCACACCTACAACGCCCACGGTGCACTGGAGCAGACCACCGACGCCCGAGGCATCACCGTAACCCGCACCATGGATGAACTGGACCGGGTGACCCTGGTGGACTACCCGGACGCCACCCTCGACACCACCTACACCTACGGCACGTCCCCGGCACTCTTCGAGGTCGGCCGCCTCGCCGGCGTCATCCGGGACGGCCACGCCGTGGCCTACACCTACGACCGATTCGGGCGCACCACCGGAGACGGCGCGCTCACCTTCGGCTACGACGGGAACGGCAACCGCACCTCCATCGGCTATCCTGGAGGTGTGAGCGCGACCTACGGCTTCGACTACGCGGACCGCGAGGAGAGCTTGTCGGTGGCGACCCCCGCAGGGACCACGGACGTGGTGACGAACGCCTCCTACCTCCCCTCCGGACCGCTCACCACCCTCACCTTCGGCACCGGCGCCTGGGAAGACCGCGCCTTCACCTCTCGCTACTTCCCCGACTCCATCACCCTCACCGCCAGTCGCGGCCGCACCTGGGACTACACCACCGACGCGGTGGGTAATCCCACGCAGATCATCGAGACCGCCG
>Ga0102947_1000610_pt1 | contig 12694 bp, 12 predicted proteins | sample SalPon2A_A_D2_MG_FD_78210 | JGI IMG/M metagenome (GOLD analysis project Ga0102947, IMG submission 78210) | Soil microbial communities from South San Francisco under conditions of wetland restoration - Salt Pond MetaG R2A_A_D2_MG | ecosystem: Environmental > Terrestrial > Soil > Wetlands | place... | reverse complement strand
TTTCAGGCGCCATTGCTTTTATGATCGTCTGTTCTTACCTTGCGCTGAAGTACGACACCCACGAGGTAAAAATCAAATCTGCCCTTTATAAAGTACCGGGAATTGCCGGCCTGGGTGGCGGGCCATGGTATTTGCTGGCTCAAAAACATCTTAAAAATTCATTCTCCCGGTTGCTCAGGGCGGTCGGGCTTGAAAAGAGCTAGCACCATTTATTATCTATTGTAAAAACCCGCCGGTTATTGACAACCAGACGGGTTTTATCTTTCGCAATACCATGTGGTCAGATATGCAATGCCCTGTCCTCTGTTGCCGCGAGGGCGGCTTCCTTGACTGCTTCGGCATAGGTAGGATGCGCATGGCTCATCCTGGCAATATCTTCGGCCGATGCTCGGAATTCCATAGCGGTAACGGCTTCGGCAATAAGGTCTGCCACCCGGGCTCCTATCATGTGCACGCCAAGCACCTCATCGGTCTTGCTATCCGCCAATATCTTTACAAAGCCGTCGGTATGCATACTGGCCCTGGAACGGCCCAGCGCCCTCATGGGGAACTGCCCCACCTTAAAATCAACCCCTGCCTGTTTAAGTTCTTCTTCCGTTTTACCCACGGCAGCTACTTCGGGCCAGGTATAGACCACACCCGGTATCAGGTTATAATTTATATGAGGCTTTTGCCCTGCCAGTTGTTCCGCCACCAGTGTACCCTCTTCCTCGGCCTTGTGGGCCAGCATAGCACCCCGGACCACATCTCCGATCGCATATATATTCGGGGTGCTGGTCTGTAAATGTTCATTGACCACAATCCTTCCGGATTCATCGATCTTTACTCCCGCAGCTTCCGCATTCAGGCCATCGGTGTAGGGTCTTCTCCCCACAGATACCAGGCAGTAGTCCCCGGTAAAGAGCACTTCCTCCCCTTTTTTATCATCGGCCTTTACAATGACTTCTTTCCCTTTGCTTTCCACCGATTTCACTTTATGCGACAGATGGAATTTCACTTTTTGTTTTTTCAGCACTTTCATCAATTCCCGGGAAAGGGACCCATCCATGCCCGGTATGATCCGGTCCATAAATTCCACCACGGTCACTTCCGAACCCAGCCTTTTGTATACCTGGCCAAGCTCCAGGCCGATAACTCCCCCCCCGATGATGATCAGATGTTTTGGGATTTCCTTTAAGGTAAGGGCCTCCGTGGAGGTAATGACCCGTTCCTTGTCTATTGTTATAAAAGGAAGCGTTGACGGTTTGGATCCGGTTGCAATGATGCTGTGCTTCGCTTCAATAGTTTCCGGTTTGCCTTTCCCAATTTTTACTTCAATATGCGTGGCGTCCTTAAAACTCCCCACTCCTTCAAACACATCAATTTTGTTCTTGTCCATAAGGAATTGGATCCCTTTGGTGGTCTGGTCCACGACGGCTTGTTTCCTGGAAATCATCTTTTCCAGATTCACCCTGATCTCCCCGGGGATTTCAATCCCATGCTCTTCAAAATGTGATATGGCCTCTTCGTAGTGGTGGCTGGAGTCTAAAAGCGCCTTGGAAGGAATACAACCGACATTGAGACAGGTTCCCCCGAGCGTACTGTATTTTTCAACAATGGCGGTTTTCATCCCCAATTGGGCACAGCGAATCGCCGCAACATAGCCACCGGGGCCTGAGCCAATTATGGCTACATCATATGAACTCATAGTTATTTGTTTGTTGGTGCTGGATATTTATATGTAGTTTGAAATGCATCTGGACCACAAAAGTACGAATGTTTTGTGGTTGGACAAGGTACCTTGCTTATCCGAAATTACGTTGGGGCGAAGGGAAATATTTCAGGTAGAAGAGACGGCCCAGCCATATGCCAAGCAGCAGGGATAAACCCGCCATGGTATCGAACCATATGGGGCTGGTCAACACCCCGGATGCCATCAGATAGGTCATTTCAGTGATGATGATCGCTGAAATGATCACGTGGGGCCAGTAATTTTGTCCCCGGACGATGGCCGATGCGACCATCCCTGCCAGAACTGCTGCTATAAGGGTGGCCAGGCCACCAAAGATAAGATCTGAGGAACTGGAGGTATAATAACTGATGCCATTGTAGAGGACCTCCTGGGCCACGGTGGTGAGTAAGACCAGTGCAATTTCGCCGATCACTGCCGCCAATATAATTCTAACCCATATTTTTCCCTTGTTCATTCGGATGGCTTTAGGTTGAAAATACCGGGACGATCAATTTATTAGCCCCCAGGGATTCAAGGTACTCCCTGACTTCCAGGGCGTCCTCCCCCCCTTCGACCGCATGATGCAGAAGCGTATAGCCATGGGGGCCTAAAGCGTGCAGTGTATTCGGAAAAGCGGTTAACATGGGCTTAACGATTTCGATGTTACCAAACAGGCAGGCCGTAAAAATGTTGGCCTGGGCGCCCTTGTCCAAAAAATAATGTACCAGTTCTTTATGTCCGACGTGACTTGCAGCCCCTAATCCGGTTTCAAAATCACCATTTTTCCAGTCATGTGCCACGTTGAGCAGGGTGGGGTGCTCCTCGAGCATGGTTTTTACCTGGTCCATCTTACCGTGCGCTACCCGTACAAATTCCTGGACTATTTTCTTGTCAAATGGCTCCCCCTCCTGGGATCTGAAGGAAACCAGGGGCGCAGCAGCCATAATGAATCCGGTTCCTGCCGCAGCCCTTATAAATTGCTGTCTGTTCATTTCCATTGTTTTGAGATCATTAAGGTAATCAAAACAACGGCGGGCGCAGGCTTTCTTAACAGGATTTTAAGGCAATTTTGTGAATTACAGAAAAACGGCTGTGCTGTGTTTTACTTCATTGATCGCAAAGGAACTCTGGGTACTCCCGATATTCTTTATGGCGGTCAGCTTGGTGACCATAAACTCCCTGTAGGCCTCCATGTCACTCACGTGTATTTTTAAAATATAATCGTAATCACCACTGATGTGGTAACATTCGGCCACTTCTTCCAGCCGGAGGATTTCCCGTTCAAACTGCAACACATTTTCCTTGGTATGCTGAATGAGCCGGACATGGCAATAAATGAGGAATGCCATACCCACCTTTTTCTTATTGATCAAAGCTACGTAACGGGTTACAATTCCCGTTTTCTCAAGCCGCTTGATCCGCTCGTAGACGGCCGTCGTGGAAAGGCCAAGATGATGGGCATATTCCTTGGTGGTTTTTTTACAGTCACTTTGCAATAATGATAAAAGTTTCCTGTCAATAGGATCTAGTTTCATACGGAACGGTTTTCATTAAATGAGAATTTGCCTGGGGATATATAAATTATAATTCTAAATATAGTAATATTTATAGATTTATTTTCTAAATTATCAAAAATAAATTGATAATAAAACTATAACTGTCTAATTTTATGGTATAAAATGGACATAGCTATGAACTATAAAGCGTCAGATCAACTGCAGGACCTGCAATATTTTGGTGAATTTGGCGGGATCAACCCGTCCATTTCGGATGCCTCTACCTATACTTTCCTATCGGCAAAGACTATGTTCGACACCTTTGAAGGCAATACAGAGGGATGTTATCTCTACAGCAGGCACTCCTCCCCTTCCAACCTCTACCTTGGGGAAGCATTGGCTGCACTGGAGAGCACGGAGACTGCCAATGTCTATGCCAGCGGGATGGGGGCAATTTCTTCGGTCATCCTGCAGCTGTGTAATGCGCAGGACCATATTGTCAGCAGCCGGACGATTTACGGGGGAACCTATGCCTTTTTAAAATATTTCCTGAAGAAATTTTCAATTTCAACTTCTTTTGTCGATATCACGCAAACAGAGGAGGTTGAAAAGGCGATCACAGCCGAAACAAAAATGATCTATTGTGAAGGGGTCAGCAATCCCTTGCTGGAGGTCGCAGATATCCGGGCGCTTTCCAAACTGGCCAAAAAGTACGGCATCCCTCTGGTGGTTGATAACACCTTCTCACCCCTCACACTGGCTGCTGCCGGACTGGGAGCTGACGTGGTGATCCACAGTTTAACCAAATTTATCAACGGCAGTGGCGATTGTGTGGCCGGGGCGGTTTGTGGTACTGCCCAATTTTGCCTGAGCCTGAAGGATGTAAATCATGGGGCCGGGATGCTTCTGGGAAGTACTTTAGACAGCCTCAGGGCGGCATCCATTCTTAAAAACATGCGAACCCTGCACATCCGCATTAAAAAACACAGTGAAAACGCCGGGTACCTGGCTCACCAATTTGAGAAGGATGGCCTGCCGGTCGTCTATCCCGGACTCACATCCCATCCTGGCCATGAACGTATGAAAAAGCAGATGACACCTTCCTACGGCTTCGGCGGGATCGTCACCATAGATGTCGGCAGCCTGGGCAAGGCAAATGCCCTTATGGAACTGATGCAACGGAAAAACCTGGGTTATTTGGCGGTAAGCCTGGGATTCTATAAAACGCTTTTCAGTGCACCGGGCACCTCTACCTCTTCTGAAATCCCTCCGGAAGAACAACGGGCCATGGGGCTTTCAGAGGGGCTCCTCCGATTTTCGATTGGCCTGGACAATGATATTCACCGTACCTATCAAATGATGAAAGCCTGTATGGCAGAACTTGGTATTCTGGAACAGCGGGTAACTGCGGTTTAGGGGCCATCGATGTACGTTTGCAGATGAGTTTCCAAAATCGTAATATTACGGGCAAACTAATCAGACCTCTATGGCTTCCAAGAAAAAAAGACCCTACAGACAGGATGAACATATTGTTGATAACAGAGAACTCAATATCTGGGAGGCACTTATTCCCGTCTTTGCGCTGGTAGCCATGCTGGCCTACAACGTGTACGTTTTTGGAAATGACGCCATCAGTGGTTCCAACCAGTTTATTTTGCTTATGGGCGGGGCGGTAGCTGCCATCGTCGGTTTTTTTAATAAGGTTACCTACAAACAAATGCTGGCGGAGGTAGCAGAAAATGTCAAATCAACGACCGGGGCCCTTCTTATTTTATTGATGGTCGGTGCCCTGGCGGGAACCTGGTTGATCAGCGGAATTATCCCGGCCATGATCTATTACGGATTACAGATATTGAACCCCACGATATTTTTAGCAGCCTGTGTCATCATTTCTGCGATCATCTCTGTGGCGACCGGTAGCAGCTGGACCACGTCCGCGACCGTAGGAATTGCCCTCGTGGGGATCGGGGATGCCCTGGATATCTCCCTTGGAATGACGGCCGGCGCCATCCTTTCCGGGGCCTATTTTGGCGATAAGATGTCTCCCCTGAGCGATACAACCAACCTGGCACCAGCGATGGCCGGGGGTGAACTTTTCGGGCACATACGCTATATGGCACTGACCACCACCCCTACGATTTTGGTGACGCTTATCGTATTTATCATCATCGGACTGAACCTGGACCCCCGGGGTGAAGCAGATACTGCAGAGATCTTAAATTCTATTGCCGCTACCTTTAACATTAACGGGTGGCTTTTTTTGGTGCCTCTGGTCGTTGTCCTGATGATCGTAAAAAAAACACCCCCCCTACTGGCCCTGCTTATCGGTACACTCCTGGGTGGGGTATTTGCATTGTTCTTCCAACCCGGTATCGTTGCGGGAATCACCGGTTCCGATTCGCTGACTTTTGAATCGGGCTACAAGGGGGTATTGACGGCCATTACCGTTAAAACATCGATAGCCACGGATAACCCTGCCCTTAACGACCTGTTTTCAGCCAAGGGAATGGCCGGGATGCTCGGCACCATTTGGCTTATTGTATGTGCGATGGTTTTCGGTGGGGTAATGGATGGAATCGGCGCTTTGTCGCGTATCACAAAATCGTTGCTGGCCATGGCCAGGACCACCTTTGGCTTGTTTGCCAGTACGGTTGGCAGCTGCCTGGCATTAAATGTTACCGCCTCTGATCGATATGTGGCGATCGTGGTTCCTGGTAAAATGTTTGCTAAAGCCTACGAAGACAGAGGATTAGCTCCTGAAAATTTAAGCAGAACTTTAGAAGATTCGGGCACTGTAACCTCCGTACTTATCCCCTGGAATACCTGTGGAGCGTACCATAGCGGGGTATTGGGGGTCAGCGTTGGCGAGTATTTCTTTTATGCCGTTTTCAATTGGTTAAGTCCGATAATGACGCTCATTTTTGCGGGCCTTGGCATCAAGATCAAACAATTGGCGCCGTCCACAAAGCTGGTTTGAGGCAGGTTTGAATAGAAGGAGTGTGCAGTTAAACTTTTCCCCGCTTCTTGGTGGGAATCCCCTATAATTTTTTTAATTTCACGCAGAATTTAAAAAGTAGGCTATGGCTACAGTAACACTCAAAGGAAATCCATTTCCAACCATCGGCAGTCTTCCCGAAATCGGCGAAGCTGCTCCTGATTTTACATTGACCAAAAATGATTTTTCAACAGTCACCTTGTCTGATTATGCCGGTAAAAAACTGGTATTGAACATCTTTCCAAGTGTCGATACGGGTATCTGTGCCAAGTCGGTGCGTTATTTCAACGAAAAGGCGGCCGGTCTGGAGGATACGGCAGTCCTTTGTATCTCCAAAGACCTGCCGTTTGCCCAGAACCGTTTTTGCGGGGCAGAAGGGATAGAGAATGTGGATATGTTGTCTGATTTTAAAGATGGTGCTTTTGGTAAAACCTATAAAGTAACTTTTCTGGAGGGGCCGTTCCAGGGGTTATTATCCAGGTCGGTGGTAGTGGTTGACAAATCCGGGAAGGTGGCATATACCGAACAGGTTGGCGAGACCGGAGAAGAACCCGATTATAAAGCCGCTATAGAAGCCGTGATGAATGCCTAAAGAGAGTTTCTTTTCAAACAGACTTAAAAGTGTTGGATTCGCGATGCGCGGGGCCATTTTATTGATCCGGACCGAGGGGAGCATCAAAGTTCAGGTCTTCCTCGTACTGCTGATTACTGCTGCCGGTTTTTACTATGAGATTTCCAGTATTGAATGGATCTTGCAGATTTTTGCCTTTGCCCTGGTACTGGGAGTTGAAGCATTGAACACTGCCGTTGAAAAACTTTCTGATTATATACAGCCCGAATTTGACCCCAGGATTGGATTCATCAAGGATATTTCCGCCGGAGCGGTTATGCTGGTATCCATAGCTGCCTGTATAGTAGGGCTTATTATCTATCTTCCTAAAATTTTTTAAAGTCGATCACTTATAAGCATCCCTCTTAAATTTGTATTTTTACCCCAAAGTATAGGAAGATTTAATGGCAAAGAAGAGAAAAAAGTCAAGGCCTGCAACTACTAAAAAAAGGAGTTCCTTCGCATTTTCAAAACAGAACAAAATCATACTTGGCAGCCTTTTGGTATTGCTCAGTATGGCGCTGTTTTTTTCCTTTATCTCCTATTATTTTACCTGGCAGGACGATCAAAGCTTGCTGACGGAGTTTACGGAAAGGAACGAACAGGCCAGGAACCTCCTTAATAAATTCGGGGCTAGTGTAAGCCATTTTTTTATGTATAAAGGCTTTGGCCTCTCGTCTTTTATTTTTGCTTTTTTATTGTGCCTTACGGGCCTGTACCTGTTTCTTGGAATTGATAAAAAAGGGTTGTGGAGCAAGTGGATTTGGGGCCTTACGTTCGGTATCTGGATCTCCATTGCCCTCGGTTTCTTTGCTTATGAACAACCATTATTGGGAGGGCTTGTCGGGTATGAAATGAACGACTTCCTTCAGGATTATACCGGTAAGATCGGGGTATTGCTACTCCTGCTTTTCGGACTTACGGTCATTCTCGTGCGCCTGTTCAAATTCACACCGGAAAATGTTGCCCGGTATTTTAAAAGTAAAAGTACAGCCTTAAGCAATGAACCCGGGGAACGCAAGGGGAGGAAGGATCCGGAACCCCTGATTTTGGACACTGAAGACGAAGCCCCGGTCATTATTGATACCTATACGCATAAAGAGGACATCCCCCCCCTGCATAAAGAAGATGGCACATCCGGGCCCAAAGGTCCGGCGGCTGACGATCCCATTGAAATGCAGGTTGAGAAAATCAAAGAGGAAAAGGAAGAAAAAGATGTGCTCGCCGAAAAACTGGTGGAAGATTTCGGGGAATTTGATCCTACCCTGGAATTGGGAAATTATAAGTTCCCCCATCTCGATTTGCTCCAGCGCCACGGGTCGTCGGGAGGTATTACCATCAATCAGGAAGAACTGGAGGAGAATAAGAACCGAATCGTTGAAACCCTGAAGAACTACAAGATCGGCATCGCCCAGATTAAGGCAACCATCGGCCCTACGGTCACCTTGTATGAAATAGTGCCGGAAGCCGGCATCCGTATTTCCAGGATTAAGAACCTGGAAGACGACATAGCCCTCTCCCTGGCCGCCCTTGGTATCCGTATCATTGCCCCGATCCCCGGAAAAGGGACCATAGGAATAGAAGTGCCAAACAAAAATGCAACGACGGTATCCATGCGATCCGTGATTGCATCTTCAAAATTTCAGAAAGCCGAGATGCAGCTCCCGATCGCCTTTGGCAAGACCATCAGCAATGAGACTTTTGTGGTGGATCTCGCAAAAATGCCCCATTTACTGATGGCCGGGGCAACCGGGCAGGGGAAATCGGTGGGCCTCAATGCAGTATTGACTTCCCTGCTTTATAAAAAGCATCCGGCCGAGGTAAAGTTTATCCTGGTAGATCCGAAAAAAGTGGAACTTACGCTGTACAACAAAATTGAACGGCACTACCTGGCCAAGCTTCCGGATTCGGAGGAGGCTATTATTACGGACAACAACAAGGTCATCAACACCCTGAATTCCCTTTGCATTGAAATGGACGACCGGTACGAATTGCTGAAACTTGCCATGGTCCGGAATATCAAGGAATACAACGTAAAATTTAAAGCGCGGAAATTAAACCCGCACGAAGGGCATAAGTTCCTGCCCTATATCGTTTTGGTGATCGATGAATTTGCCGATCTAATCATGACCGCAGGGAAGGAGGTTGAAACCCCCATCGCCCGCCTGGCCCAATTGGCACGGGCCATTGGTATACATCTGATCATTGCAACACAACGGCCTTCGGTAAATGTGATCACAGGGATCATCAAGGCCAATTTCCCGGCCCGGATCGCGTTCAGGGTAACATCGAAAATAGATTCCAGGACCATCCTCGATTCACAGGGGGCCGATCAGCTGATTGGCCGGGGTGACATGTTATTTACCCAGGGCAATGATGTAACCCGTATACAATGTGCATTTGTGGATACTCCGGAAGTGGCAAAAATAACGGAATACATCGGTTCTCAGCGGGGATATCCCGAAGCGCATTTGCTCCCCGAATATTCTGGTGAAGATTCTGGCACAGGTATTGATTATGCAATAGAGGACAGAGATGCCATGTTCAGAGATGCCGCTGAGGTTGTAGTCACCGCCCAGCAGGGTTCTGCCTCCCTGATCCAGAGGAAGTTGAAGCTGGGGTATAACCGCGCAGGCCGGATTATAGACCAGCTCGAGGCAGCCGGCATCGTTGGCCCGTTTGAAGGCAGCAAGGCAAGACAGGTGCTGGTATCCGATATCTATGCCCTGGATCAATTGCTAAGCAACGAAAGACCATAGCAGTAGATTCAATAAGGATCGTGCAAGCGGCATAACAAGACTGAAAATCGGAGACCGGGAAAAAATAAATGAGACAAACACATACTATGAGACGACTACTATTCTTTTTCATACTGGCTTTGACAGCGACCGTGGGATCCGCCCAGGAATCCGGGAAGGCCAAAGACCTCCTTGATGAGGTGTATAACAAGGTGATGAGCTATGACAATATATTTGTCGATTTTAAATATGAACTTCACAATTCGGAAGCCAACATCAATACGGAAACCCGGGGCGACGTTACGTTACAGGACGACAAGTACCTGTTCAACTACCTGGGCTCCCAGCAATTATACGACGGCAAAAAGGTATACACGGTGGTTCCGGAAAATGAGGAAGTGACCATTGAAGACCGGTCCGAAGAAGAAAATACGATCACCCCCTCAAAAATGCTGACCTTCTATAAGCAGGGCCATAGTTATGCGTGGGATATCCTCCAGAATGTACAGGGCCGGAAAATTCAGTATGTAAAGCTGGTCCCGATTGACACTCATTCCGAAATAGCTTCCATCCTCCTGGGAATAGATGCCGAAACCAAGCATATCTACAAACTTATCGAGACCGGGAAGAATGGAACGAAAACCACGATTACTGTTAATTCTTTTAAAACTGATCAGCCCTTGTCAAAAACCTTATTTACTTTTGATGAAAGCAAGTACCAGGATGAGGGGTACTACATCATAAGAAATTAGGCCGTTGAGGATATTAGATCTTTATATATTAAAGCGTTTCCTTTTTAATTTTGTCAGTTCGTTTGTGATCCTGATGTTTATCTTCATATTCCAGACGATCTGGTTGTTTATTGACGACTTTGCCGGAAAAGGGCTCGACCTGGTGATCATCGGTAAATTCCTTTTTTACCTGATGCCCAACCTCACGGAAAAAGTACTGCCGCTGACCGTGCTGTTATCCTCTATCCTTACCTTCGGGACCTTTGCCGAGAATTACGAGTTTGCCGCCATGAAGGCTTCTGGTATTTCCCTGCAGCGCTCCATGCTCAGCCTGATCATTTTCGTAACCTGTCTGGGGGGCGTCACCTTTTACTTTGCCAATAATGTCATTCCGGCTTCCGAACAAAAGATCTATAACCTCAGGAGGAACATTGCCACCGTAAAGCCGGCCGCCGTCATTGAGGAAGGGGTATTCAGTGATTTTGAGGGAATGAATATTAAGGTGGACAATAAATACGGGGAGAACGATCGCTACCTGGAAAATGTGATCCTCCATAAGAAATCGAACTTGCAAAAGAACAACACCGTCATTAAGGCAAACTCGGGAGAATTGATCAGTAGTGAGGGCTCCCCGGTGATCCAGCTGGTCCTTAAGGACGGGCATTATTATGAAGATGTGGTATCCGAATCCAAGGAGAACCGGCGAAATTTTCCATTTGTCCGTTCCAATTTTGAGACCTATACCATAAATATAGAGATCCCGCAGGATGATCAGGATCTGGAGGAAGAGCGCAACGTAAGGACCGATAAGATGAAGAACATCTCAAGGCTGAATAAGGATATCGACTCCCTCCGGAGGTCGAACCTCCAGGTGGTCCGGGCATTTTCCAAGAATATTTCCAACAGGATGGGCGCCTTTGTTCCCCTCCGGCCAAAAGATACGGTTACTTCAAAGACCATGGTGGATTCTTTACCCGGAGAGACCATGGTGGATTCTTTATCCGCCGAGACCATGGTGGATTCTTTACCCGCAGTGACCATGGTGGATACGTTACCCGCAAAGTCCGTGAAGGATACGATCCTTTCGACGGACAATGAAGTTCAGGCGGATTCGGCGATGACGCAACAGGAAAAGGCTCCGGTTGCCGGGGCGGACCCCCGCTCCAAAACAGTGGATAACGTCCTCGACCTGTACCAGAAATGGCAACGATCACAACTTCTGGGCTCCGCCAACAACACCGTCTCTAACGTATTGAATACGATCCGCGGGAAGAAGGAGCAATTGGATCGCAATGAAAAGATCTACAATATGCATATCCTGTCATTGCACAAGAAATTTGCGCTGGCCCTGTCCTGCATCATTTTATTCTTTGTAGGTGCCCCGTTGGGGGCTATCATCCGGAAGGGCGGATTGGGTTTACCCATGGTGATAGCCATTGTTTTGTTCCTTGCCTATTACTTCTTTGGGGTTTTTGCCGGGAATTATGCCAAGGAGGGAAATATCCATCCCATCCTCGGAGCATGGCTTTCTACCCTAATAATGTTACCTTTGGGCATCTCTTTGACCCGAAGGGCCACGGCAGACAGAGGTCTGATGAGTTTCGGACATGTGGTTGATTTCTTCAGGGAATTGTTTAAAAGTAAAAAGGACGCAGCGGTATGATTGCACATATGGAAGAAAAAATACAATTGAATACTATCAAAGAGGCCATCCGGGATATAAAGGAAGGAAAGGTGATTATTGTGGTGGATGATAAGAACCGGGAGAATGAAGGTGATTTTATCGCGGCTGCTGAAAAGGTGACTCCGGAGATGATCAACTTTATGTCGAGGCATGGCAGGGGCCTTATTTGCGCCCCGATCACAGAGGAGCGTTGCAAGGACCTGGAACTTTCCATGATGGTGGAAAACAATACCGTCCTGCACCACACGCAATTTACAATATCTGTCGACCTTATAGGCCATGGTTGCACCACCGGGATTTCGGTCCATGACCGCGCCAAAACGATCCGGGCGCTGGTCGATGAAAAAACAAGGCCACAGCACCTGGGCAGGCCGGGACATATTTTCCCTTTGCGGGCCAGAAACGGTGGCGTCCTGAGACGAACCGGGCATACGGAGGCGGCCGTGGATTTTGCACGGCTGGCCGGTTTTGCACCTGCGGGTATCCTGGTGGAGATCCTCAATGAAGATGGTACAATGGCCCGACTGCCTCATTTGGCGGATGTTGCCAAAAAATTTAATCTCAAATTGGTGTCCATCGAAGATCTGATCGCCTACCGAATGCGTCATGACAGCCTGATCATTAAAAAGGAATCCTTTGAGGTGCAGACCCGTTTTGGTCTTTTTACACTCCATGCCTATCAGCAGACAACCAATGACCAGATACATTTAGCTTTGACCAAGGGCTTTT
>Ga0102947_1000609_pt1 | contig 12695 bp, 11 predicted proteins | sample SalPon2A_A_D2_MG_FD_78210 | JGI IMG/M metagenome (GOLD analysis project Ga0102947, IMG submission 78210) | Soil microbial communities from South San Francisco under conditions of wetland restoration - Salt Pond MetaG R2A_A_D2_MG | ecosystem: Environmental > Terrestrial > Soil > Wetlands | place... | reverse complement strand
CGATAATTTTAATTAAATAAGTCAATGACTTCTTGAGTTATTCGGGTTGGTTTTTTAGTTTGATTGTTTATAAAACACCAATTGGTTTCAGATCGTACAATGGGTTTTTTGGTTTTTTCATTATACATTTCTACAACTCTGGTTGAAGTTACTCCTTCAGATTTTATGACAAAGGTTTTAAGTTTAATAACATCATTTAATAATGCGGACGATTTATATTCAATAAAATGGTTCAACATCACCCAGAAATAGTTTTGTGTTATCTCTTCGGAGGCATTTTTTTGCCAATGTTCTTTAGCAATGTCATTTACCCATTGCACATAACGCACATTGTTTACATGATTGAGGTTATCTAAATCTGAATTAGAAACAATTATTGATTTCTCGTAGACTTGCATACAATCTATTTTTCAACTATTTCAACCTCAAAAAGTTTGTTCCAGTTTTTACCGGTTACAAAAATAGTTTTGGTTTCTGGATTGTAAGCAATGCCATTTATCACATCAAGTTTAGCGTGTTGCTTTACTTTGTTCTTTAAAGAGGAAAAATCAATAACAGCTTCAATAGCACCATTTTGAGGGTTTATTATGGCAACACCGTTTTTTTGGTATCTGTTGGCATAAATTTTTCCATTTATCCATTCCATTTCATTTAAACCTATAATTTTTCCTTTGTTGGTATAAGCCTGTATTTTATCTTTTTCAGTTAAGGTTTCTGGATCTAAAGTCCAGATATTTTCTGTGCCATCACTTTTGTAAATGGTTTGGGAATCGTTGCAAAGTCCCCAACCTTCTTTACTCACACCATATTTAAAAGTTCCAGTTCTTTCAAAAGTATCAACATCATAAATAAAACCAGTTCCGTTTTGCCATGTTAGTTGATAAATCTTGTTATTTAAAATTGTTAACCCTTCTCCAAAAAAATCATTAGATAAATCTAAATTCTTTAAAACCTCTCCAGTTTTATAATCTACTTTTCTAAGTTTAGATTGACCTTTTTGCCCTGTACTTTCATAGAGTTCACCATTATAAAACTCTAATCCTTGAGTGTAAGAAGTTATATCGTGAGGATATTCGTTTATAATTTTGAAGGTATAGACTTTAGGTGGTTCACTATTTAAAATTGTAATTTTATTTGTGGTGGTTTGCTCTTCGTTGGAATAATAAACTTTAGCACTAATTGTGTGTTCGCCTAGAGCGATATGACTTAAAGGTGTTTCCGAATCAATGGGATTGTTATCAATCAGGTATTTAATAGAATCTATAATGTGATTCTTTGGATTTTCAATAGTAAGTTTTAATACATCATTGTTTGAGAGTATATTCTTTTTATTGTTTACTTCTATTGAAAAATCACTTTTTTTATGATTAGAATTAGAACCACATGAAAGAATGGTTAGACTTAAAAATATGTACAAGAGGAGCTTATAGACTTTCATTTTTTATTCAAAATTTTCAGCAAGTTATTTATTAAAATTCAGTTTAAAAAATCATTGTTAAAATTTTAAAAGATTGTATCTTTGCAGTCGGCAAGTCCTACACAACCAGCTCCTGCTGAATCCTCCAGGGCGGGAACGCAGCAAAGGTACGCGGTCGTAGCGGTGTGATGTAGGTAGCTTGCCTTTTTTTGTACACAAAACTTTCCTTTTTTATTGTATTTTTGAAATTCTAATCATAAAAAATTCATGTCTAAAGTTGTTTTAATTACAGGAGGTTCATCTGGTATTGGCAAGTCAATTGGAGAGCTTCTTTTAAAAAAAGGATACATTGTATATGGAACCAGTAGGAATCCACAAAATTATCCTGATAGTAAATTTCCGATTTTGGTTTTAGACGTTACAAAAAATGAAACTATTAATACTTGTGTACAAACCATTATAGAAAAAGAGAACAAATTGGATGTACTCATAAACAACGCAGGAATTGGTATAACAGGGCCTATAGAAGAAATATCTGAAATAGAAATAAAGAGAAATTTTGAAACCAATTTTTTCGGACCTATTAATACAATTAAAGCTGTGTTGCCGCAAATGCGAAAGCAAAATTCAGGTTTAGTTATAAATATTACATCTATTGCAGGTTATATGGGCTTGCCATATAGAGGAATTTATAGCGCTAGTAAAGGTGCCTTGGAATTGATAACCGAATCTTTCAGGATGGAGATAAAAGACTTTAACATACACATGTCCAATGTAGCGCCTGGTGATTTTGCAACCAATATCGCTGCTGGAAGATACCATGCACCGGTTTTAGAAAACTCTCCTTATAAAATTCCTTATGGTAATACCTTAAAGTTAATGGATGAACATGTAGATAGTGGAAGTAATCCAACAATAATGGCTAAAGCTATTCTTAAAATTATTCAGACTAAAAACCCTAAAACTCATTATAAGGTTGGTGGCTTTATGGAAAAATTTTCGATTGTATTAAAAAGAATACTTCCGGACAAGGTTTATGAAAGACTTCTTTTAAAATTTTATAAGCTATAATTGTGGTACACTAATTGATACTTTAAGTAAAGAATTTCCTCTTTGATGAAGCAATACTCAATTTTGTATGTTTTTATATCTCTATTTTTCTTAACTAGTTGTCAAGATATTTTAGATTGTATTATTAACAGAAGTCCTGAACTACCTGATAAAATTTTAGAAACTGGACTTGTTAATGCCTTTTATTCAGACTTTCTTAATGCTGAAATAAATAATGAGCCACAAGATGACGACTATGATTATTACTTTGAGCTTTATGGAGATTTGCCAGAGGGCATAGAAATGTTTGTAGATTATAGAAAAGTGTATTTTGAGGGCATACCTACAGAATCTGGTGTTTTTACATTTACTATATATTTAAGTGTTGATCCTCCATTATATTATGATTATGACACAGATGAATACGAAGATTCCCTATGTTCTTACAGCACTTCAAAAGACTATACTATAAGAATTCGTTAGCTCTAATTTTTTTAAAGTTTGTTAATTATTTTTGAACAAAAAGGTATTGTAAAGTTTCTTATTATTGTAAATTCGCAATCTTAAAGTTAGTTTAATTTTTAAATAACCTCATACAATGAAATTTTTCATCGATACAGCTAACCTTCAACAAATCAAAGAGGCTCAAGATCTCGGAGTACTTGATGGTGTGACTACAAACCCATCATTAATGGCAAAGGAAGGCATTACAGGACATGATAATATTATGAAGCACTATGTTGATATTTGCAATATTGTGGATGGAGCTGTAAGTGCGGAAGTCATATCAACAGATTATGAAGGTATGATAAGAGAAGGAGAGGCTTTATCAGAATTACATGATCAGATTGTCGTTAAACTCCCTATGATAAAAGATGGTGTTAAGGCATGTAAATATTTTTCAGAAAAAGGTGTTAAAACCAATGTGACTTTAGTATTCTCTCCTGGTCAAGCGTTATTGGCCGCAAAGGCTGGTGCAACTTATGTTTCACCATTTATTGGAAGATTGGATGACATATCCACAGATGGATTGAATCTCATTTCTGAAATCAGACATATTTATGATAATTATGGTTTTGAAACCCAAATTTTAGCTGCTTCTGTGAGACATACAATGCATGTTATTGATTGCGCAAAGCTTGGTGCAGATGTTATGACAGGGCCTTTAAGTTCTATTGAAGGACTTTTAAAGCATCCATTAACAGATATAGGTCTTGCCAAGTTTTTAGAAGATTATAAAAAAGGAAATTAATGTAAAAGTTCAGAAACAAAAAAGCCTCAAATATTTGAGGCTTTTTTGTTTAATTTAAATTAAAAATTACTTGTTTATTAAGCCTAATAGCTGTTCTTCAAAATTCACATTGAACATATTTCCATTACTAATAGCAATTTTTCCATTGTTATCTACAACCATTACTTTATTAATTGAGTTTAGGGCAACAGCATCTTTGGCATCATCTGGATTTGCAAATTGATATTCATTTTCAAATGAGAAATTATACTGCTTTAAGGCTTTTTTCCAGTTTTTAGCATCATCAAGATTTATATTAATCCCAACAAATTTTAATTCAGGATATTTTTCTCTCAATTCGTTAACCTTATTATGACTTTCAATAAAATGACCTTTTATGGCGTAAGACCAAAAATAAACTACTGTTGGCTTATTAAATAAGGATTTAGCCACCAGTTCGGTATTATTGTAGTTTATTAATTTTATATCTGGAAAATCGTAGCCCGGTTTTAATTTCTTTAAAGATTCCGTTAAATAGGCTAATTGTTTTTTGTTATTTTCACTGGTACTTCTGCTCAAAAACTCTTTTAAAAGCCTATCACAACTTTCCACATTTTCAGTAGAGTTAACATATCGTATTGCATAATGAAACAACAGCCTGTTTTTAATGTCAACATTAGTAGACAAACTGTCTATAAGCTTAATTTTATCCAGATTATAGCATAAAGAGTTTCTCTTAAAATATTTATCTTCAGAATGGGTAAAATGCTCGGCCAATGCAAGGTTATCAAAATGATATCTTAAAAAAGCATTATAAGGATAGTAATCCTTAATTAATGTGTCATTATAGTCTATATTTTTTCTGTAGTCGTAAAAATGTTCCGGTAAAGACTCCAGGTTTTTAAGTTTATTGTGACCATAGTAAGCAAAAGGATAAATCTCTTTGCTAGCATAATAATTGTAATTTATATTGTCTTTTGCCACTTTATAGAAAACTTCAGAATTACCATTTTTGGTATAAAAATTTTCCAGTTTTTTCAATTTACCTTCACGTAAAGAATCTAATTTGTGTTCAAATTCTAGAGGAGGTAACTGACTATATTTTAAAACGTTTTCATATTCTGCTTCAGAATCTAAAAACATGTTTATTAAGTAGTTATTCTTTTTGGCACCTTGTCCTGTAAAAACCAAAGATTCGTCAAAATCCATGGTATTAAGCCTGAACATAATACTATCGTTAGGCTCTAACAATACAATTTGATATTCCCCACCATGGAAAAAAGAATAAAAACCAGTTGCTACATCTTCAACCTTGTATAAAAAGCGGTTTTTATCATCAAGATAAATTGTATCCAAAGGTTCTTCAGATTTTGATAATATAACAAAATCACTATTTGGGTTAATTATTTCTCCACCAAAATACGCGTAGTCTCCTTTTTCTGAAGTAACATCCTTATGGCATCCTACTAAAGTTAAAAGAGCTAAAAAAAGCAGGTAATATTGTTTCATATAGATATTCATCTAAATAATAGATGTTATTTATTCCGAAACAAAAATATGTTTTGATTATCAAATGTGCTGTTAATACGCTGTTAAATATTAATATAATGGCTTTTCTTTCGTGTAATGGATTGATTTTTTTACTTTTGCGCAAAATTTAAAATAAGGCTAATGTTAACAGTTTCAAATCTTTCAGTTCAATTTGGCAAACGTATTTTGTTCGATGAAGTAAATACAACCTTTAACCAAGGAAATTGCTACGGAATCATTGGCGCCAATGGAGCAGGGAAATCTACTTTTTTAAAGATACTCTCAGGTAAAAAAGAACCTACTTCTGGCCATGTGTCTTTAGAACCTGGTAAGCGAATGTCTGTACTCGAACAAAACCATAATCTTTATGATGAGCACAGTGTCCTTGAAACCGTTTTAATGGGAAATAAGCCATTGTTTAAAATTAAAACAGAAATAGATGCACTTTATGCAGATTACTCTGATGAGAATGCAGATAAAATAGGAGAGCTTCAAGTACAGTTTGAAGAAATGAATGGCTGGAATGCCGATAGCGATGCTGCTGCATTACTATCTAATCTAGGCATAAAAGAAGAGTTGCACTATACAATGATGAGCGATCTTGATGGAAAACAAAAAGTACGTGTGCTTTTAGCTCAAACTCTATTTGGTAATCCAGATGTACTTATTATGGATGAGCCTACTAACGATTTGGATTATGAAACCATATCTTGGCTTGAAAACTTCCTTGCTAATTATGAAAACTGTGTCATCGTTGTATCCCACGACAGGCATTTTCTGGACGCAGTCTGTACCCATATTTCTGATATAGACTTTGGAAAGATAAACCACTATTCTGGGAATTATACCTTTTGGTATGAATCTTCCCAATTGGCAGCCAGACAGCGTGCACAGCAAAATAAAAAGGCTGAAGAGAAAAAGAAAGAATTGGAAGAGTTCATTCGTCGCTTTTCTGCAAATGTTGCTAAATCCAAACAAGCTACAAGTAGAAAGAAAATGATTGATAAGCTCAATATTTCAGATATTAAACCATCCAGTCGTCGTTATCCAGCCATTATTTTTGAACAAGACAGAGAAGCTGGAGATCAAATTTTAAATATTGAAGGACTTGCAGCATCAATTGATGGTGAAACACTTTTTCAGAATATTGATTTGAATTTGGCAAAAGGAGACAAAGTAGTTGTTTATTCAAGAGATTCAAGAGCTGCAACTGCTTTCTATGAAATAATAAATGGAAACCAAAAAGCAGATTCAGGAAAATACTCTTGGGGAATTACAACATCTCAATCGTATTTGCCATTGGATAACAGTTCATTCTTCAATAATAAGTTAACATTGGTAGATTGGTTAAGGCAATGGGCAACGACTGAAGAGGAAAGAGAAGAAGTGTATGTTAGAGGGTTTTTAGGTAAAATGATTTTTAGTGGAGAAGAAGCCCTAAAAACAGCCAATGTATTTTCTGGTGGAGAAAAAGTACGTTGTATGATTTCCAGAATGATGATGGTAAGAGCAAATGTTTTAATGTTGGATGAACCAACAAACCATTTAGATTTAGAAAGCATTACAGCATTCAACAATTCTTTGAAAAATTTTAAAGGAACCGTTCTGTTTACAACACATGATCATGAGTTTGCCCAAACAGTTGCCAATAGAGTAGTGGAGTTAACTCCAAATGGGATAATTGACAGATACACAACTTTTGATGAGTACATGCAGGATACAAAAATCAAAGAGCTTCGTAATAAAATGTATTCAGTAACTGTATAGATTAGTTTTGTAGTTCTGAAGTTACATCTTCAACCACAGGAACTGCAGAATCCAGTTCTTCTTTAGTTACATAAACTTCTTGAAGACCAGGTATTGATGACCCAAATCCTGCAAGTCTAGCAGATTCAGTTTCATCTTTAATTACAGGTGTTATTCCAATGGCTTCTAAATGATCAGAAATTAATTGGGCAATGATAAAACTACCTGTATATATCTTTATATAATTTGATTCTGGCATGTAATGCAAATATTTGGTTTCTACAAGATACGAAAATTAATTTTGAATTAAAATAATGTATTCAGCATTAATAATCTTACATTTGTACTTTATTAATTTATATTTATTACAGTGAAAAATGGTACAGTAAAATTCTTCAATGAGTCTAAAGGATTTGGATTTATTATTGAAGAGAGTTCATCCAACGAGTATTTTGTTCATGTGTCTGGCTTGATTGACAGAATTTCTGAAGGAGATAACGTTGAGTTCGAATTAAAAGAAGGAAAAAAAGGATTAAACGCAATAAATGTTAAAGTAATTTAACGCATTAATTTTTTTAGAGTATTGAAAAAGCCTGCAATTTGCAGGCTTTTCTTTTATTATTATGATATGAATTTAACGTAACTCTGCACCAAGCTCCTTTTCAAAATTGGTTTGAAGCTTTTTCATAATTTTATCAATCTGTTTGTCTGTAAGCGTTTTTTTATTGTCCTGAATAGTAAAACTAACCGCATAACTCTTTTTTCCTTTAGGTAAATTCTTACCTTGATAAACATCAAAAAGATCAACATCTTTCAGTAATTCCTTTTCTGTTTTCATAGCAATAGTGTCAATCTGCTCAAAGGTGATTTTGTCATCAACCAGCAAAGCAAAATCACGTCTTACTTCTGGGTATTTAGGAATGTCCTTAAATACAATAGTGTTCTGCTTAACCATTTGCAATACATTGTCCCAGTTAAAATTGGCAAACAGTACATCTTGTGAAATGCCAAAATGTTTTAAAATTGATTTTTTCACCAAACCAAACTCAACAATCTGTGTTTTTCCCAATGAAAGATTAATGCCCTCACTAAAGACATCATTACTAAAAGGTGAGACTTTAAAATTTGAAATCCCTAATCGATCTAAAATAGAAGTAACAACACCTTTTAAATAGAAAAAATCACTTTGCTGGACAGGAGCGTTCCAACGTTCTGAATTTTTATTTCCTGTTACCAACAAAGACAAATGCTTGTATTCTTCACGATTTTCATTCCTTTGGTGATAGGTTTTTCCAAACTCAAACAATTTCAAATCATTTTGCTTTCTATTTAGGTTATAACTTACCGCTTCAAGTCCAGAAAACAATAAACTTTGGCGTAACACACTTAAATCGTTACTTAACGGATTTAGCATTTCTACACTGTGTTCACTTTTTAATTGTTCACTTAAACCAATGTATTTAGGTGTTGTAAGTGAATTTGAAAGAATTTCAAAAAACCCTTGAGCAACCAATTGGTTCCCAACAATATTTTGAACCTTATAATCTTCGAATTTTGAAGAATTTGAGATTGAGGCATTAAGTTTTTCAGTTGTATTTACATTGTTATAACCATAAACCCTTAAAATTTCTTCAATAATATCCGCTTCACGCTGTACATCATTTCTATAAGCAGGAACCGTTAAGCCAAGACCAGTTTCTGTAACGTTATTAATTTTAATATCCAAAGACATTAAAATACGTTTTATAATGTCTCTTGGAATTTCTTCCCCAATAAGTTTTTCAGCATTTTCAAAGCTTAAACGCACTTGAAAATCTTCTATTTTCTTTGGGTAAATATCAACAATGTCGCCAGTAATTTCACCTCCTGCAATATTTTGAATCAATAACGCAGCTCGTTTTAATGCATATTCAGTAATATTTGGATCAATACCGCGCTCAAACCTAAATGAAGCATCTGTACTTAAGCCATGGCGCTTTGCAGTTTTTCTAATGCTTATTGGATTAAAATAGGCACTTTCTAAAAAGATACTTGTAGTACTTGCTGTGACTCCAGACTCTATACCACCAAAAACACCTGCAATACACATAGGTTGTTCTGCATTACAGATCATTAAATCATCTTCATGCAATTCGCGTTCCATACCATCTAATGTTACAAATTTTGAGCCTTTTGGTAAGGTTTTTACAAGCACCTTATTTCCTTTTATTTTATTGGCATCAAATGCATGTAATGGCTGTCCCAGCTCATGTAATACATAATTTGTGATATCAACTACATTATTAATTGGACTTAAACCAATAGCTTTCAATCTGTTTAGAAGCCAGGTAGGAGATTTTTCTACTTTAATATCAGAGATGGTAACACCACAGTATCTCGGAGCCAAATCTTTATTAATAACATCTACATCTATCTTGAGTCTTCTGCTGTCAACATGAAATGCGCTTACAGATGGTGTAATGAGTTCTACGTTAATATCTTTTTGCAACAAACCAGCCTTTAAGTCTCTGGCTACACCTAGATGACTCATGGCATCTGCTCTGTTTGGTGTTAGTCCAATTTCAAAAACCTCGTCATTTTCAACTTTAAAGACTTCAGCTGCTGGTATTCCAACCTTCAACTTTTCGTCTAAAACCATAATACCATCATGAGATTCTCCTAAACCAAGTTCGTCTTCGGCACAAATCATCCCATGACTTTCTTCTCCTCTTATCTTTCCTTTCTTAATCGTCCAAGAATCACCTTCTGGAGTATAGAGTGTTGTTCCAATAGTTGCAACAGGTACTTTTTGCCCTTTGGCTACATTGGGAGCTCCACAAACAATTTGTAAAGGACTATCAGCTCCAATATTTACTGTAGTAACCTTTAAACGGTCTGCATTTGGATGCTGCTTGCAAGTTAAAACCTCACCAATAACAACACCTTCCAATCCACCTTTAACCGATAGAAAAGCTTCAATACCTTCAACTTCAAGTCCTAAATCTGTAAGTAGTTCACTTGTCTGTTCTGCTGGCCAGTTTATTTTAATGAACTGCTTTAACCAGTTGTAAGAAATCTTCATGTAGCATTTGCTGTTTAAGTGTGCAAAGATAAAATATTGAAGTCAGCATTCAAACATTGATTTGCAAATTGTGAGCCCAATTTTTAACAGTTTATAATTTAAATCATATAAAGGGTTAAATAAATTTCATGCTTTTATATATAATACAGTATGAGTTTTTAATTTCTTAAAGGAATTGGCTAATTGCTTCATTATCAAAATTATTCTTAACAAATAGTTAATTAACAGTCTTCATATTTACTTTAACATATTGCTAACATCAACAAAGATTGTAAGCGAGTACCTTTAAAACAATTAATCAATAACCAAAACAAAATGAAACAATTAAACAATTTATTTGGTGCTGGAGCATTAGCTTTAGCATTTTTTTTATCAACATTCTCACAAGCACAAATCAACCAACCTCGTGGTAGCCAACAAGCTACAGTCTCACAACGTGTTGGTACATCAGATGTTTCTATTACGTATTCAAGACCAAGCGTAAACGATAGAGAAATTTGGGGAGCATTAGTGCCTTATGGCATGAACAATCTTGGTTTTGGTACAGCAACAGCTGCACCTTGGCGTGCTGGAGCTAACGAAAATACTACCATTACCTTTTCTGACGACGCCAAAGTAGAAGGTAAAGACATTAAAGCTGGTACCTACGGACTTCATATTGAAGTGAAAGAAGGTGATAAAGCAACCCTTATTTTGTCACACGATGCCAATGCTTGGGGAAGTTTCTTCTATGACCCAAGTCATGATGCGTTAAGAGCAGACATTACTACCAATGTTGTACCTCACAAAGAATTATTGACCTACGAGTTTAATACAGTATCTCCAAATTCGGCAGTAGCCTCTTTAGTTTGGGAGAAAAAAGAATTTCCGTTTACTGTAGAGTTTCCTGTTACAGATATTGTTTTAAATGAGTTCAGGGAGAAAAGTATAGGTCAGTTAGGCTTTTTTAGACAAAACTGGGAACAGGCAGCCAATTTTGCTTTAAACAATGGTGGCGATTTAAACGAAGCTTTAGGTTGGATTGATGGTGCTATTGCAGGTAATTTTTATAGCCAGAAAACAGTGAATAATTTGGGAATTAAAGCACAGATTCTTAATAAATTAGGAAAAACTGAAGAATATGGTGCAGTTTTAGATGAAGCTGCTAGCATGGCCAATATGAACCAATTAAATAATTTAGGTTACCAAATGCTTGCTGCAAAAGATTATGAAAGAGCTATAAAATATTTTAAGCAAAATGTTGAAAATAACCCAGATAATGCAAACTGTTATGACAGTTTAGGCGAAGGTTATAAAATGGCAGGAGATAGAGAAAATGCAATTAAAAATCTTAAAAAATCTCTGTCAATGAATCCTCCAGCCAATGTAAAGGCAAATTCAGAAAAACTTTTAAAAGAACTGGACGCATTGTAATATATCAACCAAAACACGATCAGTAGTTAGAAAAGCCCAATCATTTTGATTGGGTTTTTTAGCTAATATAGTTCCAGATATTCTTGTACTTACCTAACTGTTTGTAGGTATTGAGCAATATTTTATTATCAGGATTGGATAAGTTTGGGTCTTTCTTCAATATGTTTTGAGCGTAATAACGCGCATGTTTTAAAATATCATTGTCTTTTACAATGTCCGCAATCTTTAAATTTAAAACACCACTTTGTTGCGTTCCCATAACATCACCAGGGCCACGTAAGCGTAAGTCCACTTCGGCAATTTCAAAGCCATCGTTGGTTCTTACCATAGTTTCAAGTCGTGTTCTGCTATCATTACTCAATTTATGACCAGTCATTAAAATACAATAGCTTTGCTCTGCACCACGACCAACACGACCACGTAATTGGTGTAATTGTGATAATCCAAAGCGTTCGGCACTTTCAACAATCATAACTGAAGCATTTGGAACGTTAACACCAACCTCAATAACAGTGGTAGCTACCATTATTTGTGTTTCTCCTTTGACAAATCGCTGCATTTCATAATCTTTATCTGCAGCTTTCATTTTACCATGCACAATAGAGATTTGATATTTTGGTTTGGGAAAATCACGTTCAATACTTGCATAACCATCCATCAAATCTTTATAGTCCATTTTTTCACTTTCCTGAATTAATGGATATACAATGTAAACCTGTCGTCCTTTTTTTATTTCATCTTTGATGAATGCAAATACTTTAAGCCGATTTTTATCATATCTGTGTACTGTTTTTATATTCTTTCTTCCAGGTGGTAATTCGTCAATTATTGAGATATCAAGATCTCCGTAAATAGACATAGCCAAAGTTCTTGGAATTGGAGTTGCTGTCATCACTAAAATGTGTGGAGGAGAGGTATTTTTTTTCCATAATTTGCTTCTTTGGGCAACTCCAAATCTGTGTTGCTCGTCGATGATTGCAAGACCTAAATTTTTAAATTTTACCTTATCTTCAAGTAGGGCATGAGTACCAATTAAGATCTGTAATTCACCATTTTCTAAAGATTCGTGAATTTTATTTCTTTCTAAAGTTTTAGTTGAACCAGTAAGTATTTTAATACTGATATTCAATTTATTACACTCTTCATATAAACTGTTGTAGTGTTGGACTGACAAAATTTCAGTCGGAGCCATTAAGCATGCTTGAAAACCGTTGTCAAGTGCTATAAACATTGACATTAATGCCACT
>Ga0102947_1000608_pt1 | contig 12700 bp, 18 predicted proteins | sample SalPon2A_A_D2_MG_FD_78210 | JGI IMG/M metagenome (GOLD analysis project Ga0102947, IMG submission 78210) | Soil microbial communities from South San Francisco under conditions of wetland restoration - Salt Pond MetaG R2A_A_D2_MG | ecosystem: Environmental > Terrestrial > Soil > Wetlands | place... | reverse complement strand
AGGAGGAGCGCCGCACGAACGCGGCCGGCTTCCCTGAGCTGCTCAACTTCGACTTCCCGCTGGAGACCCTCGGCCGCGAGAGTTACGAGATCGGTGGCGGGCCGCAGGACCACAGCGATTGGGACTTCGGCGACGACACCTCGCGGAAGTTTATTCGCACGGCTGGATACGACCACAAGGATCTCGCCGGCACCGTCCTCACGACTTACCCGTGTTTCATCACACAGGGGCAACTCGATGCGGACACCGAGGTCTACTACCAGAACACGCTCGGCGGGACTCCGGTCAAGTTCAGCAAGGCAGGCCCCGTCGACGAGGTCGCGAAGGTCTACGACTCCGGGGGCGCCGACAATCGGACCTTTTTCCGGGCGCACGCGAGGAAAAAGCGGCGCTCGTACGCAAGAGCCGACATCGCGGCCAGCGTCTTGCCGCTCGAACCGATCGCGTACCGCCTCGCCCTGTCGCACGGCCCGGACACAGCGATCACACTGGACGACGGGCAACTCGCCGGCGACGGCACCAACGACGTGTTCCAGGCGGTGGAGACGCACAGCACCGGGAGCAACGGCGCAACCGTAGACAACGGCGACGGAACGTTCGATCTCACGTCTGCGACGGTGTCGCCAGCGTGGGACGACGGCGTGCTCCGTGTCGGTGACACCGTTGAGCTCACGAGCGGTGGATACCAGGGGCACTACGAAATCAGCGCCCTCGTCGACGCCGACACCGTGACGCTGTCCCACGAGCCGGGCAAGACCTACCCCGGCGACGAGACGTCGTTGACGTTCACTGTCCGCACCGGCGTCCGCGACATCGGCGGAAGCAACGCCACGCTGGCGGATGTCGACGGCGCCACCGGTACGCTCACCGCCTCGGGCAAGGCATTTACGACGGACGGGGGGCTCGGACTCCGCGACGTGCAGGCCGGCGACGTCGTCGTGGTGACGGCCGGAGCCGCAGCCGTGCTCGGTGCGTACAAGGTCATCACCGCGGACTCCGCGACGCAACTCACGCTGAACACCTCCGACCAGGCCTTCTCCGGAGAGACCAGCCAGACCTACATCGTTCTTCGTCCTGGGATGCACCTTCAGTATTTCCAGACGGATGCGACGCAGGTATCCGGCGTCGACATCACTTTCAACGACGACGGCGGAGATGGCCGGCCTCGGATCGTTCGTGCGTCCGGGAGCTTCGTCACGGACGGGTACGTCAAAGGCATGGCCCTGGACGTATCCGGATCCGCAAGCAACGACACGACGGGCTACGGGTATACAGTCGACGAGGTCGTTTCGGCGACCGAGCTTGCACTCATCCCGACGGACGTTCTCGCCGATGAGGGCCCGTCGTCTGGCATCACGGTCGACGGTCGAACCGGCATCATCCGAACCCTCAAGACGGGCGATCATTCGTTCGGGTGGCGCCTCCTGTCGAACGGCGGCACGTTGCAGGACTGCCACCAGTGGATCGCTCGCGCGGAGCGAAGGGCAACCGACATCGACGAGGGCAGCGGAACGAGTCGCGGAGACATTACCGATCTCCTGATGGAGTTCTCGACGCCGACCGGCACGACCAAGAACATGTACATCGACGACCTTTCGGCCGGAGATGCGAACAACGTGACGTTCGAGGACGTCGCCAGCATCGGCCGCAACTTCGCGTTCGTCGCCGGCATCATCATCGCTGTGAGCCAGACGCTACAGGACGACCCCAACGCCATCCTGCGCATCATCCACGCGAGCGTGCCGGCTGGGGACTACGGGAGCGTCGACGCAGTAACCATGACAGACGTCAACGCCCTGCCCATGCAGGTCACCAGCCCTATTCCGGCGACGGTCTCGTTCTCGTTCGGATACGACACGAACGTCGACGGTGGGCGGACTCCGGGCACGGACGCAGATTTCGTGCTCGTCGCGAGCGGTACGACGAAGGCGCAGGCGAAGAAGGTGACCGGAACAATCACACGCGTCTCCAGTAAGAACTTCAGCGTCGACGCAGCACTCGACAGAGTGTTCAAGAACCCCTAGCGCATGGCCGACTCGGTCACATTCGACGGGGTCAACAAGCTCGCCATCTTGGCCCCCAACACCAACGCCATCGAGGCGGTGGAGATCTATTCGGATTGGAAGCTCTGGCTTCTCCAGAGCGACAATCTCAAATACGAGCTTGCGATGTCGTCGGTCGGTGGAGAGCCGCTGCCCGGCGGCATCGTCACCGGCGCGTACGTGTTCCTCGAGAACGGCTGGAAGGTACGGCCCAACGAACGCGATCACTCCCTCCAGATCGACGGCAACCTGTTCAGCGCTGACGGGAGCGCGATCGATGCACCGACGGCCGGGAGCTTCCGCGTCGCCATTCGTCTCAACACGTCGAGCCTGACCCAGGTCGCGGTGGTGCAGAGCGGCGGCGGATCTGCCTACGCTGGCGACACGTTCGTCGACTGCGACATTGTGCCGGAGGGAGCGTCGTACCGATTCCAAGGCGGGCTACACCGCGACGGGGCTCCGGTGTCGTCAGGGATCGTCTCTGCGAGCGTTGCGCTGTACGGGCCGAACGGAGCGGCCGTCGCGATGCCGGATACTCCGATGACAGTCGACGCGCGGGGCGTTTGTCACCTCGTTGCGAATCTCTCACTCGCGCCGGGGAACTACTACGCCGAGACCACTATCGCCGACGCGATCGCGCCCGTGGTCGGACGGACGCGGATCCGGGTCCAGGTGTGCTGATGGCGATCGTCGTCTTGAGCTCGAGCCGGTTCATGTCCGAGGTCTTTCTTTTTCGCCCGCGGTCGGGTGGCTCGGGCGATACCGTCGTGACGCAGCCGTTTGGCTCCGTGGCCACTTCCAGCGGGGCCGAGGCCGTCGTCACCCCTGGAGGTGGTGCGGCCGTCGTCGCGGGCGGCACGGGGGCCGTGGTGACGTCCTCCGGCGGTGGGTCTATCGTGGGGTAGGTGGGTTGCTCCGGAAGAGGGACTCGAACCCCCGACCCGACGGTTAACAGCCGTCTGCTCTACCAACTGAGCTACTCCGGAATGGTGTGGATTGGGTGTATCGCTGATGGCCGCCGTCGTCGAGTGAAAGTTCGCGCTTGCCGTGCGCCCGCCGTCGGTGCACAATGCTAGGATGACTGCACACCCACCGCTCACCCGCGGGGCCCAGCTACTGGCGGCCTGGCTCGCGACCACCGAGACATCACAGAGGGCGATGGCCCGGCAGCTCGACCTGGGCCCGTCCACCGTTCAGGCGTGGATGTCGGGCCGAAAACGCCCATCTCTGGCCGTCGCAACCTCTATAGAGCGGGTCACGGGGGTGCCGGCGACCTCGTGGGCGGAACCGCCCAGAAAAAAAATCGTCTAGAAACCATTGACAGTCGCGCACCGAGGGTGCACGGTACACCCATGATGACGAACACCAACACCGACCCCACCACCACCACCACCAACTGCTACGCGGCGGTGAGCGAGGCGGTCAACGGTATCACAGACGAGAACACGGGCCGTGTGTGGGGGGTCGGGGCGACCCCGGACCTGGCACGTGCGGACGCGGCAGATTTCTACAGCGGGGACGTCATCGACGACCTCAGGGTTGAGCCGCTCAACGCGGCGCAGGCGCAGGCGATCGAATCCGGCGAGGTCCACTGGTTGGTGCTAGCCGAGATCGAGGACGGGACCGAGGGCGAGCCCCCTACCGCGGGCCAGCTCGAGGCGCTCCGCGACGACCCCGAGGACCCCACCACCACCACCAACCGTTACGCGGCGGTGAGCTCGCCGGTCAACGGGATCGCCAACGAGAACACGGACTGGGTGTGGGGGGTCGGGGCGACCCCTGAACTGGCACGGGAGGACGCGGTGTCGTCGGAGCAGGCGACAGCGGCTGTATCGACGCCGGTAGATGATTTCTACGGCGGTTTCACCGCGTACCTTCGGGTTGAGCCGATCACTCCGGCGCAGGCGCAGGCGATCGACGGCGGAACGATCCAGTGGTCGGAGCTGGTCGCGCTCGAGGACGGGACCGAGGGCGAGCCCCCTACCACCTACAGCGTGGCCGACGCTAACGGGCGGGTGGACGTCGTCGCCGAGTCTGCAGAGGCGGCGGCCGAGTCGTATGTTCGCGACGGCTCCTGGGGCCCGGAGGCGGTCACCTCGTGGACGCGCGTCAGCGTCCACCCCATCGACGACCCCGACGCGGTGACGTCTCACCTAGTCACGGTCGACCCCGAGGAGCCGCCGTGCACGGAGGGCCAGCACGAGTGGGTCGACGGCCCAGTGTGTGGCAGCGGCGGCGGCGTGCGCTGGGTGTCGACGTGCGCACACTGCGGCTGTACGCGGACCACCGACACGTGGGCCACCGACCCCACGACAGGTGAGCAGGGGCTCCAGAGCGTCGAGTACACCTAGGGCTGAGCGCCGCCCTCCGCTGACGAAGGCCCGGGTGGTGCCCGAGCCGAAACGCCGCCAGCGCGGCGTCCGGAGAAACCGAAAATGAGCACGACACACGACACACGCCGCCAGCGCGGCGTCCAGAAAATGGACATCATCAATCTGACCCCCCACGACATCCACCTCGTGCTAGACGGGTCGAGCACGCCGGGCCTCGTGATCCCCCGGGCCTCCGAGACCGGAGCCAGGGCCCGCGCCGTGTCTCACCGTGCCGGCACGGTCGAGCACGCCGGGCATGTGATCCCGGAGTACATCACCGAGTACGGTGCCCCCCATGGGCTGCCGGACCCCCGGCCCGACACGATCCTGATCGTGTCCGTGATCACGGCCCAGGCCGCGGCCGCGGCCGGTAGGCCCACCCACGACCTGCGGCTCACCCACGACCTCGTCCGCGACGCCGACGGGCGGATCGTCGGGTGCAGAGGGCTGTGCCGAGTCCGTCGGTCGGGCGGACCGGAGGGGGCATGATGATGGACGGCACGACACCCAGCGTCACAGACGACATTGCTCCACCCACCCCGGGTGATTGGCATCGCCACCCCAACGGCGGGGGGTGGGTGGCGGACACCGCGACCGTAGCCCCGACCGCGTACGTCGGGCCGCTCGCCCGGGTCCGCGACCACGCCCAGGTCCGCGACCGCGCCGTGGTCTGCGACTCCGCCACGGTCCGCGACCGCGCCGTGGTCTGCGACTCCGCCCGGGTCGGCGGAGCCGCCCTGGTCTACGACTCCGCCGTGGTCTGCGGCTCCGCCACGGTCCGTGGCTCCGCCATGGTCTGCGGCTCCGCCACGGTCCGTGGCTCCGCCATGGTCTGCGACTCCGCCATGGTCGGCGGCCATGCCCAGGTCTACGGCCATGCCCAGGTTTACGGCCATGCCCAGGTCTACGGCTCCGCCCATGTCCGCGACCACGCCCGGGTCCGCGATCACGCCATGGTCCGCGACCACGCCCAGGTCTACGGCTCCGCCCAGGTCCGTGGCTCCGTCGTGGTCTGTGACTACGCCGTGGTCTACGGTGATGGTGATACATGATGCCGCCCCGGAGCCAGAAACGACAAAGCCCCCGCGCCGGTGAGCACGAGGGCTGAGCGCCGGGGAGTCACCCCGGTACGACGGCGCGGAGGTTGACGACGACGCGCCACCGAATCAACTCGATAGCACAAAACAAAACTCGCGTGCACGACTTGACGCGAGGCAACCAAACTGCAATACACGATAGGCGCCTAGTCAGCGCAGAGAGGTTACGAAAATGAAGAACGAAACAACGTTCGCGATTCCGGCAACCGAACCGCACGAGGTGGATGTCGACGAGACCTCGCCGCACAGATTCGAGGTCACCGCCCATTGGGACGGCGTCGCTGTGTGCTACGAGGTCGATGCTCGTATGGAGCACGTCGACCCTCCGCAGGCCGGCACCCTCGGGCGCGCCGACTATCACGTCCGAGTCGATATGGTCGGACCCGTGCACGATGACGCGTCGGACTCGTGGCCGGTGGTCGATCTGTCCGACGAGGACATGCGCACGCTGTCAGAGATCGCGCTCGAGCACGTATCGGGAGACGTCGTCGAGCACTACCGAGATGCGCGTCGCGAGGCCGGATTGGCGGTGCCGTCGTGATCGCGAAAATGAACTTCGCCGACATCGCCGCGGAGCTTCGCCAAGTCGATAGGGAGATCGCAGCGCTCCGCAGCCACGGATCCGGCGGCAACTATTTTTTCCACCCCGCAGAGAAGTGGGTGGGCATAGTCATCAGACGCGACGCCGCGGATGTGATCGCCAAGGCCATCATCGCCGCCGCCATCGAGCGGCGAAACGAACTCGCGGCGATGGCAGTGAAGCTCGTCGCTGCCGGCGAGCTGAGTCCGATCGTCGACGGCGGTGCGTCGTGACGCGCAACGACCTAATCGCACTGCGCGCCGCCGGGTGGAAGCGGTCGACGCGGATGGAGCCTGGCGACCCGAAGTCGGAGCGGCCGACGAGATGGAAGCCCACCGCTCCTATCCTGGGCGAAAACCGAAACGACGAGCACGTGTACCTCTCCGCAGAGGACGACGGCAGGGCACATCTCCACGTCTGCGCGTTCGACCAATGGCGCGAGGCGGATGCCACCTACCGAGACGTCGCAACCGCACTGCGCGCGCTGCCGCTGCACGTGCAGGCGATTGCGAACCTTCGGATGCCGGACCCGTGCACGTGCGGGCGTGACCCCGAGTGCGAATTCAACGGGGCCGGCTGGACGATCAACTGCCGCGAATGCGCCGACGATCCGTGCGTGATTGGCCGGTCGCGAGCCGAGGCTGTTGTCGAATGGAACGATGTCCAGGAGTTCGCACGCCACGATTCGGAGGCCTCGTCATGAGCCGCCGCCCGGAAATGGAGGCGATCCGCCGCCGTATACACCGGCGGCTATTCCCCGACCTGCCGATCCCAGACGCGCAGACGGTCACCGTACGCGTGTCCGAAATCGTCGACGCGATGGCCCACATACAGGCGATCCGCTTCGAGCGGGACTCTGACGACGCCAAGCGGCTGCACGCTGTGCTGTTTGGTATCTCGTCGAGGATCGAGGTGCGCGATGCGTAGTGCACCGGTCGGAGATCTCCGCAGCGTGTTCGATGCGCTCTCGCTCCACGCTCAATGCGCGACGTTGCGCATCGGCGTCGTGTGCTCGTGCCTGTCGATATCGGCAACGCGTCGGCGCGTATTCGCTGGCGTCATCCGTGGGAGGTCAGGGCGATGATGAGCGCCGCAAAACAGCGATCGGACAACGTTTGCGCGACGTCTACCGCGGGGATGGACATTCGATCGTTACTAGAGCTGATTGACCAGTTGCGCGCAGGAGTTGTCGAATCCGAGCAGCTCGGACAGCTCATGCCGCGCGTCCCGGGCTCGCCCCACGTGTTCCCGCGGCCGACCGACGGGCAGCCGGTCCAGACGTGGTCCAAGCAATGGCGACGGCTCCGCGACCGCGCGGGACTCCCGAAGGGGATGCGCACGCACGACATGCGCCACGCGTGGGCGCGGACCGCCTCTGCGAACGGCGTATCGATCAACAAAATCCGCATCGTGCTCGGGCACAAGCGGATCGAGCAAACGCAGCACTACCTCGGCGAGGACATTTGGGGCGGCCACGATGCCGCGGAGGTGTTCTCGCGAGCGATCCAGGGCGGTGCGTCGTGACCGCTCGCCTCATGAACTGGACCGAGGCCGAGCATCACTCGAATCGTGACGCGGTTTCGTTTTCTCTCCTCTCGAAGTTCGGCAAGGTGACCGAGGACGGGTCCGAGCTGAACCCGGGTCGGTTCCTGGCCGCTTGGCAGAGCAAGTTCGCGGAGGGCAAGAAATCGCGAGCACTGGAGTTCGGAACGCTCGCACACCTGGCGGTCTACGAGCCCGACCGCCTTCTCACCGAATGCGTTGCGCGGCCCGTCAAGGACGACGGCAAGACGATTCACTCTACGACCTCGAAGGTCTTCAAAGAGTTCGCGGCGCAGAACGTGGGCAAGCGGCTGTTGCATCCCGTAGACCTGGCCGTGACGCTGGGTCTGGTCGCCGCTGTGAAGGCGAGTCCTGCCGTTCGGCGCCTGCACGATCGACCCTCGCTATACCGCGAGCAGTCCATCGTTGCGGACTCGGATGCCCTCGACACCCCCGCCGGACTTGGCTTGCGAATCCGGATCGATCAGGTGCTTGAGGGCGACCACGGGTGGATCGTTGAGGACCTGAAGACGACCGAAGACGCGTCGCCGGCGGCCTTCAAGAAGTCTTGTTGGAAGTTCCGGTACTTCGAGCGCATGGCGTTCTACCTGGATGTCGCCGAGGCCTATACGGGTGTTCGCGCTCGCGGGGCGTTCATCGCCGTTACCAAATCAGAACCGTACCAGGTCGCGGTGTACGAGCCACGCAAGGCCGACATCGACGAGGGACGGGCCATGTACCGGGCTTCACTCTTAGAGCTCGCTAGGTGCTTCCGCGAAGACGATTGGCGTGCGCCATGGGAGAAGGCGCCCGTAATGCTGTGAAAGGGAGATCTTGGGACCATGGACACGAACAACGAAACTGAACTTCAGGTCATTCAACCTTCCGCGCTCGAGCACCTCACGCGAGGCGAGATCGACATCCAGATCGCGACGGCCCGGAAATACCCGCGCTCCGCGAAAGATGCGATGAACCGGATGATCGAGCTCGCGACGGTCACGCGAGCCACGGCACAGGCCGCGTACTACAGGCTTCCGCGACAGGAGTGGGACCCGGAGGCAAGGCGCATGGTCGACAAGGTTATCGAGGGCCCTTCCGTGCGGCTTGCCGAGGTCGCGGCGTCGTCATGGGGAAACCTTCGCTTCGGAGCCCGCGTCGTGGAGATTGGCCGCGATCGTGTGGTCGCGCAAGGATTCTGCGCGGACCTCGAAACGAACAACGCGTACTCCGGGGAGGTGAGTGCATCGATCTTGACGAAGCGAGGCAAGCGCTACCCAGAGCACATGGTCACGACCACGGCAAACGCCGCGTGTTCAAAGGCCTTGCGCAACGCGGTCTTTCGGATCATCCCGCGCGCGTACGTCGACCAAGTTCTCAAGGAGTGCAAGCAAGTCGCGATTGGCAGGGGCATGACGATGATCCAGCGATGGCGGGAGATCGCAGCGTCGTTCTCTCGACACGGGGCGGATGAGAAGGCGGTGCTGGCCGCCGTGGGTCGCAAGGGTGTTGCCGACGTCACTACCGACGACCTCGTCCACCTTCACGGCCTGTTGACCGCGATCGAGGACGGAGACGTCACGACCGACAAGGCGCTGCGCCCGACCGCTGGCGATAGCGGACCGGAGCCATCCACAATCGCGGACGACCTTACGCCCGACGAACAAAAGGGCATCGACGCAAAGAGAGATGCCCAAGCCGAGCTCGACTCGCTCATCAAGGAGCTGTCGGACGCCGGCCACGGGGAAGCCGTCGAGAACGTCACTCGAAGTGCACCAGACGTGCCTGCGGCACTCACTGAGTTGAAGAAACTGAAAGCGAAGGCGGATATGGCCGCCAAGAAAGAGAGCAAACCGTGACAGAGAAAGCACAGAAGAAGTCGGAGACCAAAACACCGAAGGCGAAGCCGAAGGGCTGGGACGACCTAACCGACGACGAGCGCCGGACAAAGACCTTCGGAGAATGCCAGCGGCGCCTCGACAAACTCGACGAGGCCGGGCGTCGCCGCGTCATCAAGGGGTTGTTCGGGCTCTACGCGACAGAAGGCCCCTCGTGAGCGATCAACAATCATTCGACACGCTGCTCCGCAACCTGCGCGGCGGCGATGTCTCAGTCCAGCTCACGGAGGAGCTGGACCGAATGCACACGGCGATGCTCGAGATGGTGAACGAGCATCACGCCGAGGCGAAGGGGAGCATCACGTTGAAGCTCAACTTCAAGACTGACCCGAAAGGCGTCGTCCACATCGACCCCGACATTACGTCGAAGCTTCCGCGACCCAAACCGGGCACGGCCGTGCGCTGGCTCAGCTCGTCCGGGTTCGCGGAGCACGACCCCGCCCAACAATCACTGCCGCTTCGCGGTGTACCGAGCATCGAGCATCGAGAGGAACGACCATGAGCCGGACCACAACAACCGAACCCAAGCCCAGCGACGCGCAGGCGATCATCGACGCGGTCGAGCGCATGCAAGCCCCGGTAGTGTCGAACATCGCGGTCGGCAGGATGCCACCCATCCCGGCTATCATCGGTCGAGAGCACGGGGTTATCGAGGTCAAGAGCGTTCGAGACCTTGTCGATGAGTGGAGGACGCAGCCAGAGCGGAAGACGGGTTTCGCTGAGCTGACGACCGTCGAGAGCTTCATCGCACATTTTAATCGCCACCGGTCGCCGGATGCGTCGGTCGTGTTCGTGAACGAGGCGACGCCGGAGCTCGTGGCCGTCTACAACTACAACGGAGAGGGCGACAAGCCGGCGCAGTTCGGAGACTACGGCGCGCGGTATACCTTCCCGCTCTCTGACGAATGGCGGGCCTGGGCTGAGGTCAATGGACGCTGGCTAAGCCTCAACGAATTCGCCGAGTTTCTTGAGAATCGAATCGCCGACGTCATAGACGCTGGCGCACTCGACGACGAGCATCCCATCTTCGAGTTCTCGAGGCGAATCGGGGTCAAGTTCGCGACGCCGTCTCGGCTCATGGAGCTTTCGCGTGGGCTGTCCGTGCACGTGAAACACGAGGTCGCAGACCACAAGAACCTCGGGACAGGTGAGGGGCAAATCGCGTTCCGCGAAAGCCACTCCGACCCGCAGGGGCAGGCTCTGCAAATCCCGGGCGCGCTCGCGCTGGGGATACCCGTGTTTCGCGGCGCTGCCGTTGCCGACGTCATCGCGTTGCGTCTGCGCTACCGAGTCCGCGACGGCAAGGTGTCGTGGGCTTTCACGCTCCACCAGCCCGAGGCGGTGCTTCGGCAGTCAATCGCGGACGCGGCGGACATGGTCGAGAAGGTCACCGAGGCGCCTCTTTTCTGGGGCACTCCAGAGCGCGACTAGAGGCTCGTGAATCCATCGGCCATCGAATGCACGCCACCACACATTGCGACTCATCGCCGCGTCTCGGCGCGTTGTGTGGTGGCGTGCCGGACGGGGGTCGTTCGAATGCGTAAACGGGCCCGCCACTGCACGCGAATCGCGCGGGCTCACAGCCCCCGTGACCTCTCCGACGAGGAGGAGGAGCTTCGCGTCGGTCGGCTGCTGTACCCGGAGAAGTTTACGCGGCCCCGGACTCGTGGAGAGTGCGAGAACGGGATTCGGCCCTGCCCATACGTGGGTTGCCGGCACCATCTCGCGCTCGACGTTCGGCCGACGGGTTCGATCGTTCGAACGAAGCTCCCGCTCGCGAGTTTACCCGCGACGTGCTCGCTTGACGTCGCCGAGGATGGCGGACGGTCACTGCGAGACGTGGCGCCGTATCTCGAACTCACTCAAGAAGGCGTTCGCCAAGTCGAAGTTGCGGCGATCGCGAAGCTGAAGAAGCGAGCCCCGGAGCTCGTGCAGTACCTGCAAGACATGGCCCCCGAGCCAGCGGGGGAGGTCGTAAGACGCGTTGGAGGTAGAAGCCGTGAATAGCCAAGCCGACATGTTCGCCGCGCGCGAGGCCATCGAAGTCTCGGACGAGCGCGCCCGTGAGCACGAGATGGACTGCACGCCCACTCCGGTCGTTCGGCAACTGTTTCAATACCTGTACACCGACGGCGGAACCCACTACCCCACAGCGGGAGACGTCTTCCTTGACCCTTCAGCCGGCGCCGGAGTCTTCGGGATGGTGTGCGCGGAGTTGTGCAAGAACTTCGTGCGCCGCATCGCCGTCGAGCCCCGCTGCGAGGAGTACGGCAATCTCGCGCAGCACTACCACGAGACGTGGAGAGGCACCCTGTTGAGCGGTGCGGCAATGCTGGCCGATATCGGGCCTGTCGACCTCGTCGCGACGAACCCCCCGTTCTCCCACGCCATTGAGTTCGTGCGGCGGCTTTTGCCATGTCTCTCAGAGTCCGGGGAGATGTGGCTGCTCCAACTCGACGACTTCGGACAGCGCAGCCGCGCCGGCCGTGACCTGTTCGCAAGCTGGGAAACCCGACCCACCGACCAACTCCGCATCACGGGGACCATCGGCTTTCGCCCCGACGGAAAGACCGACTCTCGGTCGTACTCGTGGTGGGGCTGGCGTCGCGAGGACATGTGCAAGCACCGCGGCACGTGGTCAACGAGGAACCTGCCATGCCTTCCGGCGCAGGACCGCAAATGGAAAACGACCCGACCTGGCGAGGAGTGGAGGCACGCATGATTCTCGGACTCGACTGTTCCACCGCGGCTACGGGCTACGCACTGCTGCGAGACTCGAAGACGTACATCGAACACGGCCACATAACGCCGAACGGCCGAAAACTGAAGGGGCTTGACGCCGCCAGAAGCATGGGCATGCAGGTCGAGGCCTTGATCGCCGACTTCCCCGACATCACAGTCGTCGGGATGGAAGGCGCTTTCATGGACAAGCGTCCACACGCAGCAATCGTGCTCGGCGAGGTTCGTGGCGCTTGCGCGCTCGCATGCGGCCAGCGACCCGTACGGACATTCCCACCGGCATCCTGGCGTAAGAGGGCGCTGGGCAACGGCCGAATCAGCAAGCCTGACGGAGCCGCTCTCCTCGCCCGGATATTCGGTCTCAACAACGTCACCGCACCGTGGGACAGGTGGGACGCACTGGGCGTCGCTCTGGCCTGCGCATTGGAGTATT
>Ga0102947_1000607_pt1 | contig 12702 bp, 11 predicted proteins | sample SalPon2A_A_D2_MG_FD_78210 | JGI IMG/M metagenome (GOLD analysis project Ga0102947, IMG submission 78210) | Soil microbial communities from South San Francisco under conditions of wetland restoration - Salt Pond MetaG R2A_A_D2_MG | ecosystem: Environmental > Terrestrial > Soil > Wetlands | place... | reverse complement strand
TCTCAAAATTAAATTGAATCATTCTCTTTGTTAAAATACTCTTTTACCTTCTCTTTATAACTTGGCTGCAAAGGTAAAGCGTATCTATTTAATATTTCTGTAGTATTGAAATATTCTCTAGCAGTAGGAATTTTGTTGTTATTGTTTTGGTTGAAATTGTCCTTATTGGTTTCAGATTCACGCTTATTATCTTGCCCTTGTTGAAAAGTTGCTTTCTCAAGCTGCAGGAGCTGATGGTGTAATTTCATCATTCGCTCTAATGTCTGATTGGTAAAACCTTTGTTCAAAAGTTCCAATTCCACATCTTCCATTTGTTTTAAAAGATTGTTGGCGTTACCTTTTAATCCATCTTTTGCTATTCTTTCTTCCAACTCCTGTCTAATTTGTTGCTGTTGCTGATATATCTCATAAAGCTGTCCATTAAGCTCTTCGTTGTTGCCCTCACCTAACTTATTGCCTTCCTTTTCACCTTCCTTCTTCTTCTCTCCTTCTTCTCCTTCTTCTTTTTCGCCTCCTTCTTTAGGGGTTTTCTCTCCATCTTTTATGCCTTCTTCCATTTTCTTATTTAATTGTTCCTGGCTCATAATAATGTCTGGAAGTTGCATCTCGCCTTCACCACCTTGGCCTGGCGCAGGATTTAATTGCTCTTGTAGATTGTCTAGCACATTGCTTAAGAAATCTGCTAAATTATTTGCTGCGGTAATAGTGTATTGCTGATTCGCAACACCTGAATAAAGTCTGTTCTCTGCCAGTTCCTCAAGAGATTTATCAATGTTGTAAAAAGCTTCTATAATTTCCTTATTAACGGTTTCAGATAATTTTGGCTGTCTTAATGAAAGCGCAAACAAACTGTCGTCTATATGCTCAAAATGCTCTCTTAAATTACTTTGCTTACGTAAATACGATGGGTATTTGCTGTGATTGATTTCGATGTTCTTAAAGCGATTCATTAAGTTTTCTTGCTCAAAGGAAAAAAGAACCAAGTTGTCAAGAATTTGTCTTAACATTTCTGTGTCTTCATTTAACTGGTCTCCACTTGCCATTTGCATGGCTTGTGCCATTTTTTGAGCCATTTGCTTCATTTTTTCAGCAGCTCTCTTTTGGTTTTGCTTTGCTTTTTTTTGATTTTGTTGCTTTTGACCTGAATCGTTAGATTGCTCCTTTTTTTGTAATTCTTCAGAAGCATTTTGTTGCATCTCCTCTACTTGTTTTTCGTCTCTTTCAGATTCGTTTATATCTAGCGGTTTCTTTAACTCTTTATTCTCCTTTTTGAGCTCATCCATTTCCGATTGGAACTCTTCAAATTTTTTATTAAGTTCATCTTGATTTTCCTTGTTGTTGTTTTCTTCTGATTCATTAGAAAGTTTTTCTTGCTCTTCTGACTGTTTTTCTAATTCTTGTTGGAGTTTTTCTAACTTCTTTCCTATGTAATACCTCTTAGTGAGCTCTAAAAGTTGCTCTAAACTTCTTTTTTTATTCTTATTTTGTTTAGCTAATTGCTCAAGTTTTTCTGTTAATTCTTCTTTATTGATTTTTTCTTGTAGCTCTTCAAGCTCTTTAAGTAATTGCTCATCTTTCTGTAATTGCTCTTCATTTTCTTTTAATCGGTCTTTTAAATCCTCTTTAAAAGTGTCCTCTTTATCGCTTTCCTTCTGAAAATCTTCTAAATTGTCCTTTAGCCTTTTGTTGAAGTTTTTCATCATTTCGTCTTGTTGCTTTTGGCGTTTCAAAAAATCTTTCAGTCTTTTTTTATCATTAAAATTGAGTTCTTGTTTTTCTTTTTGGGTTTTAGAAAACTCTTCCAGCCTCTTGTCTTGTTCGTCTATTTTTTTTAATGACTTGTTTAGTTCGCTAATTGTTTGGCTTTGTTCCTGAAGTTTGTTTTGGGTTACTTCCTCTTGTGTAAGCTTTCTGTAAGTGAAAATTTTACTTTTAACGCTCTTAAAGTGATTAATTGCGTCATTGTCGAAAAGTTGAAAATATAAATTATAAGAAATGCCTTCGGATAGTTTTTGATTATTAGGGAATACATTAATGAAATCATCCAAGTTTGAGCCATTAAGCTGGATATCTTCTTCCTGTTTCAAATTCTCGTCATCAACTGGATAATATACTAATTGAAGTTTACTTAATCCGTAATCATCACTTGCTTGTCCATAAAAGTATAGCGTTTGATGATCTAGCGTATCGATTTCTGATTTAAGCTTTAATTCTGGATATTCATCCTTAACAACATCTATGTTAAAAGATAGACTTTCGTAGTCCTTTAAGCTGTTGTTGCTTAAATTTATGCTATAACTCAAATTTCTATACAGGTTTTTAGAAACATGAAAAACATCTGGCCCGTTTGATTGAAACTTAAGCGTATCAATACTATACAATTTAACCTCGCTTACAGCTTTTGTTTTAAGTTGCCACGTAACCTCTGTTCCTTCTGGAATAACTGCACGTCCCGTGTTTTTAACCACCTCGTCCTTCTTCGCTGTGTGAAAAGGATAGTTTAGACTCATCTCAAAATTTAACAAAGTTGGCACACTGATGACTTCCAATTCGTATTCTTTTGAAATCACATCATTTGCAAATAGTTTGAATGAAACATTCTCTTTAGGTTGGGAAAACACATATTCAAATTCATTTGTTGAATTTTGTTGTAAATAATATGATTCATCATTAAATACAATTTGCGGAGCCTCTGGCACAATCTTTCCTGCTGTCTTTATAATAAGTTTAAAGTTGGTGTTTTCGTTTGTTTTGAGGCTTTCATTTAAAACATAAAACTGAAATGGAGCTGGTGGCTCATAAGCTGTTTGGTAATTCACCATACGATTGTAGCTGTCTCCGAACCATGTTTTATCAACTATGGCAAAAGATAAAAGCAAAACAAGTATAGGTATCGTAGCATATTTAAGATACTTTAGGCTTTTGTTTAAATTTATTGCCAATTTGAAAGGAATTGGGCTTAATTGTATTGATTTTTGCTCAATACTTGCAATTAATAGTTCTGACTGTGAAGTTTTCTTATTTAGTTGCAGAAGGTTTAAAAGCCTATCGTTAACTTCTGGAAAATGATTTCCAATGATTTTTGAAGCACTTTCATAATCGATTCCTTTTTGTAATCTGAATAATTTTAAAATCGGAACAAGGATAAATTTAAATAGCAGACCGGCTTCTACTCCAATAAAAAGCCAGAACAAAACCGTTCTTCCTCCAGTATTAAGCCATAAAAAATATTCAATTAGTAGCGTAAATATAAGATACAAGAGGCCAACAGTAAAAAACAAAATTGTTCCTTTTATAAGTTCGTTTATGTAAAAACGTCTTATAAAGCCCTCTAATTTTCTTAAAATATTATTAAAGCTGCTCAAAACACTGATTATATAACATTACAACTCACTAAACTACAATTTTATTTTTCAAACTATTTATAATAATGTGTTAATTGTATCTTTGTCACAAATTCATATTAAATGAGTAAAAATGTTCGTGTGCGATTTGCGCCAAGCCCAACTGGACCTTTGCATATTGGAGGTGTTCGTACTGCTTTATTTAATTATCTGTTTGCAAAAAAACATGGCGGAACTTTTGTTTTGCGTATTGAAGATACAGACTTAAGCCGTTATGTTGAAGGCGCTGAAAACTATATCATCGAATCTTTAAATTGGTGTGGAATTCCCTATGATGAAGGCCCTGGAAAAAATGAAAAGTTTGCCCCTTATAAACAAAGTGAGCGCAAACATATCTATAAACAGTATGCTGACCAATTAATACAGAATGGAAAAGCATATTATGCGTTTGACACCGCTGAAGAGTTGGATTTTCACAGAAAAGATCACGAAGCCAAAGGAAAAACATTTATTTACAATTGGCACAACAGAGAAAAAGGACGTCTTGTAAATTCTTTGGTGCTTTCTGAAGAAGAAGTCAGCAAAAGAATTGCTAATAGTGAAGATTATGTAATCAGGTTCAAAAGTCCACAAGACGAAACTCTTCGTTTAAAAGACATTATTCGTGGTAATATTCAAATTGACACAAACCTATTAGACGATAAGATTCTTTTTAAAAGTGATGGCATGCCAACATATCATTTAGCAAATATTGTAGATGACCATTTAATGCAAATAAGCCATGTAATTCGTGGTGAAGAATGGTTGCCTTCTTTGGCTTTGCACGTTTTATTGTATAGGGCTTTTGGCTGGGATGGTCCCGAATTTGCACATTTGCCGTTAATTTTAAAACCAACAGGAAAGGGCAAATTAAGTAAACGTGATGGCGATAAATTAGGCTTCCCTGTTTTTCCTTTAGCCTTTAAAGATCATAGAACAGGAGAAATTTCAAGAGGATATCGAGAAGATGGGTACTTTCCAGAAGCAGTAATTAACTTCTTGGCATTTTTGGGCTGGAATCCAGGCACAGAACAAGAGATATTTAGTTTGGAGGAACTTATTGAAGCTTTTGATCTAAATAGAGTCCATAAAGCTGGAGCCAGATTTGACCCAGAAAAGACAAAATGGTATAATCACCATTATATGCAGAAACAATCAAGTCTTGTTTTAGCAGAAGAATTTAAAAAAGCTCGTGAGGAATTAAAAGATATTAGTGAAGTATATATTGCTATGGCAATTGATTTGGTTAAAGAACGTGCGTCTTTTAGTTCAGATTTCTGGGATTTAAGCTATTTCTTCTTTGTAACACCAACCGAACTCAATGAAAAAGCAGCAAGAAAAGCATGGAAAGGAGATTCAAAAGAGATAATGACTGAATTAATTTCGGTTTTAAATTCAATTAATGATTTTTCTTCAGAAAACCTCCAGTCTGAAATTAAATCTTGGATTGATTCAAAAGACATCGGTTTTGGTAAGGTAATGCAGCCTTTACGTTTAGCTTTAGTGGGAGACTTAAAAGGTCCTGATTTATTTCAAATTATGTCTATGGTTAACAAAGAAGAAACTATAAACCGTATTGAAAACCTAATAAATACTTTAAACTAAAAAGTAAAAATAGCTGTTAAAGCTAACATAGACTGATTTCCTTTAAAATCGTCATCCATTCCTGAAGTGTCAAGATCTTTTTTATTCAGCTTTTGCAAAATATTGGTAAAACCATAAATGTATTGCGCTTTTATCTTAAACTGCCTTACTCCAACAGAGGCTCCTACCGCACCATTAAAATGAAATTGGGAAATATTGGTAATTTCATCGGCCATTAAGTTTGTATAATTGTCTATAAAGTAATTTTCTTGATTTCTATCCTCAAGTTCCATTTTGCCGTTGTATTGAATCATCGGTCCCAGATCGATAGAAAAATGGTTTTGTATAACTTTTATATGCATCAATAAAGCTACTTGAGCGGCAAACAATTTATACTCAATATCCTGACCGGAAGGCCCAAGGCTTGAACTTCTTCCAGAAATTTCAAAATGATTTTCTGATAGTTGCATGCCAAAGCTAACATTATACCACTTATGAGGAATGTCTACAGTTGCACTCATTCCGCCAATAAACCCATCGCCTTTTGTAGTAATAAAATTGTCTGTAATAATATCATATTGGGTTATTCCGCCCATAACACCAAAGCCATTACTAATGTGGTAATTACCATGTTGCGCAAAATTTGGTGTAACAAAACCTATGGATAAAGCTACTAATAGGGTATAAAGTTTTTGTTGCATAATGATTTAGATAAACAAATCAAATATAACATAAATTTTGTATCTTAATTTTTCAAAACTTTTTAATATAAAACCATGAGCTTTTACCTTATCCCCTTTATTTTTATTGGATTATTAGTTTTATTAACCTGTTTTTTTATTGTAAAACAACAAACGGCTGTAATTGTAGAGCGCTTTGGAAGATTTCAAAGCATTAGACACTCTGGATTACAACTAAAAATCCCATTAATTGATAGAATCGCTGGTCGATTAAGTTTAAAAATTCAGCAATTAGATGTGATTATTGAAACTAAAACACTTGACGATGTATTTGTAAGGTTAAAAGTGTCTGTGCAATACAAAGTAATTAGAGACAAAGTTTATGACGCATTTTATAAGTTAGATTATCCTCATGATCAAATTACCTCTTATGTTTTTGATGTAGTAAGGGCGGAAGTCCCAAAAATGAAGCTGGATGATGTTTTTGTTAAAAAAGATGATATCGCATTAGCTGTTAAGGCAGAATTGAACGATGCTATGTCAGATTATGGGTTTGACATCATTAAAACCCTTGTAACAGACATTGATCCTGACGGACAGGTAAAACAAGCCATGAATAGGATTAATGCCTCCGAACGTGAAAAAATAGCAGCTCAATTTGAAGGTGATGCACAAAGAATTTTAATTGTTGAAAAAGCAAAGGCTGAAGCGGAAAGCAAGCGCCTACAGGGTCAGGGTATCGCTGATCAAAGGCGAGAGATTGCTCGCGGTTTAGAAGAGTCTGTTGAGGTGCTTAACAGAGTGGGTATTAATTCTCAAGAAGCATCGGCGTTAATAGTTGTCACACAGCATTATGATACTTTACAATCAATTGGAGAAGAAACAAATAGCAATTTAATTTTGTTGCCAAATTCACCACAAGCTGGAAGTAACATGCTTAACGATATGGTGGCTAGTTTTGCTGCTAGTAACCAAATTGGAGAGGCTATGAAGAGCTCAAATAAGAAAAAGGAGGGCTAGAATTAATGGTCTTTTTTGTAAGTCTCTAATAACTCTGTTAGGCTTTGTTTATACTCTTCCAAACTTTTAATGTCAACTTTTGGTTTGGAAGATTCTGGCAAGGTCATTGGGTTTTCTTCCAAATATTTATAGAGTTCTGGATAGTTATTTTCAATCTCTAATACAATCTTTGAAATCTCTGAATAAAGTTCCTGTAACGTTTTCATGACACCTAAATATATCGATAAAAGTTAAGGAAATTAAAAATCTTATCAAAGTAAAAAAATAGATTAAACCTCTTTAAAGGGATTTCTTTCTTTCCATTTGCGTGATGGGTTCAAAAGATTAAAGACAATTTTTAAAACCATATTGGCAAATCTGTTTGTGTGCTTCATATACATAAACATTTCTTTAGGTTTAGCGCCTACAGAGCTTTTTATTTCCATTGCTGTTCTGGCATAAACTACTGAAGAAAATTTGTTGTTGATTCCATATTTAGCCATATCATACAACATATTTAAATAAAGTTGGTTTTGGTATTGATGTTCTTCGTCGTAACCTAAAAAATAGGTTTCAAGAATGTCTTTATTTATTATCAAAGTATAAAATCCTATGAGTTGATTATCCAAATAATACCCAAAAACTTTGAAATTATCCTTTAATTGTTCCTTTAAAATTTTAAAATGGTTTTCAGGAAGAACAAATGTATTGAAAGAGGCATTGTTTGAGACATTTAAATATAGTTCATGCAATTTTTTGTAATTATCTTCTATTTCAGATTCACTTAACTCGCTACGTTTTATAGAACCAAATTTTTTCAGTGCTCTTTTGTATCGCGTCCTGTATTTGGTGTTCATATTTGATATATAGTTTTCAAAAACTTGCCAATTTGACCTAATGGCCATGATCATGTTGGGTTGAACCTTTACTTTGTAAAACCCTTCTGAGTTAAAAAGGGCTTCTTCTAATAGAAGAGCATCATCTTTGAAGTAGTCTTTAAATAAGATTAAGCGAATTTTCTTATTGTAATTTATTTTTATATCCTGTTGAATCTGCTCTAATGCATTAAAAATAGATTTTACAAATTCTATTGCCTGTATTTGCCTATTGTCAAAATAAACACCATGTTGACCTGTGTGCATTAAATTTCCAACCACTAGAATATTTCCTTTTAAGACTTTAGATATGTTGGTTCTCAATATTTGTTTAAAAAAAGATACTTGGTTTTGCCTGAACATCTCTTTTGCATAGAGCTTAACGCGTTGTATAATAGCTATTCCAACAAGGTTTGAGTTTAAAAAAACGCCTACATAAAAAGCAGAAATGTTTTTCGGGTATGTTTTCTCTAATGCTTTTAAGAAGTGGCTCTTTAAAAAAATATCTTCATTGATTAAATTATCCCATTGGTGTGGAAGACGCTCTGCAGAATTATATATTTTAAAATTTACCAATAGAAAAAGAAAAAAGACCAAACGGTTTTGTTTAGTCTTTTAAAATTATTATTAATTACAAATTAGACCCAACCACAAACAATTGCTCCCATTATTCCAAGAGTAACAATCCAGTAGCCGCTATTAATAAAGATATACTTGGCTCCCTTGCGCTCAAATAATGCATTGGTGCCAATAATTGGCAATGCAATAAATATTCCGGCAATAACACCGTGGAGCGCTCCATGCTTAAATGTTCTGTAAGCGGTTCCGTAATCATCCATAAAAGCTTGAAAAGATGGCAATGCATTGGACGGGTCTCCACCGACCAGGCTTACGGCACCTGTTTGGTGAATAGTTAAAAATTGTAGTGAAAATGCCAGTAAAAAAGCAAAAAAGAGTGCAAGAGCAAAGATTTTACCCATATTAGCGCCTTTCATTTTTTCTTCTGTCATGTCTGCAGCTTTCATCCAAGCTGTTCCAAATACTTTTGGGTTATACCAAATAAAACCCACTACTAGGGCAGAAACTGCCGCAGCAATCAATGCTAAAAAATTAATTTCCATATTAAAAAAATTTAGTTAGTGTGATAAATGTATGAAAAATATAAATGTTTTGGTATTTTTTAACAACTACATCTGTTTTGCTTCGTTAGACAAAAGCTCGTTTGTGTCTTCTTTGGCTTTGTCAATAAAATCTTGAGTGTCTTCATTGGCTTCCTGGCCATTATCCAATAATACTTTAAGCGTTATTAACGTTGCGATTCTGGTTCCTACCTTCTTGGCCGCGGTATTAAACAAAGGTGTTAACTCCTCATAATCAACATTTTTGGCCAGCTTTTGTATTTCGGCTTTTACTTTTTGCTGTTTGTCTTTAGGGTAATTCGTGTATTTTTTCCCAAGCTGTTTAATAATATCGATGGCTTTTCGTTTGGGCTGATTTTGGTTTGGGTTTGACTTTTCTGGACTTTGGGTTTTTGAGCCTGCCTGTTTGGCCCAAGTATCCCGCAACCCAACAGTTTTGTTGAAAATTAAGTGGTCTGATTTAGATTCTTCATCCACATTGAAATATCCTATCCTTTGAAATTGAAACCTGTCACCCGGTTTAACGTTTTTTAAACTAGGTTCTGCATAAGCTTTAATAATATTCAATGAATTCGGATTGATAAATTCCATAAAGTCTTTTTCAGAATGACTGTCTGGTTCTTCATCAATAAACAACCTATCATATTCCCTAACCTCTGCTTTAACAGCGTGTTTAACTGATACCCAATGCAAAGTTCCTTTTACCTTGATTGATTTATCTTCAGTATATGTACAATGTATTTCGGAAATATTTCCATGCTTGTCTTTAATAACACCTTCACCTTTTATTATGTAAGCATTTTTAAGCCTCACCTGCTTACCAAGTGTTAATCTAAAATATTTTGAATTTGCTTGTTCTTTAAAGTCTTCATTTTCAATATATATTTCTTTCGAAAAAGGTACTTTTCTAAATCCTGAAGACAAATCTTCAGGATTGTTTTCTGCATCAAGCCACTCAACCTTATCTTCTGGATAATTTGTGATAACAACTTTTACAGGGTTTAAAACAGCCATAACCCTTGGTGCCGTTTTATTTAAGTCTTCACGAATACAAAATTCCAATAGTGAAACATCTATAACGTTCTCCCGTTTAGCAACGCCAACTGTTTCAACAAATTTTCTGAGAGACCTAGGAGTATAGCCTCTCCGTCTTAATCCTGAAATAGTAGGCATTCTGGGATCGTCCCATCCAGAAACAATTCTTTCCTGTACAAGTTTTAACAACTTGCGTTTGCTCATTATGGTGTAGCTTAAATTCAATCTTGCAAACTCGCGTTGTTTTGGCAGCAAAGGCAACTCTTCCGATTGATACTTGTAAACACTATGTTTAAACCAATCGTAAAGTTTTCTATGTGGTTTGAACTCCAATGAGCATAGGGAATGAGAAATTTGTTCTATATAGTCGCTTTCGCCATGAGTCCAATCATACATTGGGTAAATACACCATTGATCTCCTGTTCTGTGGTGCTGTGCATGAAGTATGCGATACATAATTGGGTCTCGCATTAGCACATTTGGGTCCTGCATGTTTATTTTAGCGCGCAACACATGTGTGCCTTCTGCAAATTCGCCGGCCTTCATCCTTTTGAACAAATCTAAATTTTCATCGATGCTTCTGTTGCGATAAGGTCCATCTACTCCTGGTTGTGTTGGTGTGCCCTTTTGTTCTGCCATTGCTTCACTGGATTGAGAATCAACATACGCCTTCCCTTCTTTTATTAATTCTATAGCCCAGTCATACAATTGCTGAAAATAATCTGAAGAATACAGTTCATTAGCCCATTTATAACCCAACCAAGCGATATCGCGTTTTATGGCATCAACATATTCTTGTTCTTCTTTAGCGGGGTTGGTATCATCAAATCTTAAGTTCACCGGAGCATTATACTTTTCTCCCAAACCAAAGCTTATTCCAATGGCCTTTATGTGTCCAATATGCAGATAGCCGTTAGGTTCTGGTGGAAAGCGAAAGCGCAAATCGTTTTTAGACATTCCCTTTGCCAGATCTTCTTCTATAATATGCTCAATAAAATTGAGTGATTTTGTTTCTTCAGACATAAGTAAGCATCATTCAAAATGAGAAGCACAAAATTAGGTAATTTTAAGCTAACTTTTCTGATATTCATTGATATTAAATGTAACTTATCTAGTATAAGTAACACCTATAAATAAACCTTAAACCATGGAACACAGAAACTATCAATGTCCTAAATGTGACAATAAATCTTATAAATTAGGACAAATGAGGGCGACAGGTGGAACACTATCAAAAATATTTGATGTGCAAACAGAAAAATTTACAGCAGTTACTTGCGAACGATGTACTTATACCGAATTTTACAAAACCAAAACCAGTGGTATTAGCAACGTCTTTGACTTCTTTACTAGTTAGCCAGATTAAATTATTGCGCTAATTCTTCTAAAGTGAATCATTTGAATAGTATTTTTGCTTTATGGGAATTATTAAAGTAGAGAACATTCGCGTGTTTGCCTATCATGGTTGTTTGATAGAAGAAAAAAAAATTGGCAGTGATTACAGGGTTGATTTAGAGGTTAAAGCAAGTCTAAAAAACCCATCCAAAACTGATATGCTACATGATACTGTAGATTATGTATTCTTAAACAGGGCTGTTAAAGAAGAAATGCAAAAACCATCACATCTCCTAGAAACTGTAGCAAAACGTATTTTAACCAGAGTAATAAATGAGCATCCTTTGGTAGATAAAGCCACTGTATGGATAAGTAAATTAAATCCTCCTATTGGAGGTGATGTTGAAATGGTTACAATTAAAATGATTGAAAAACGCAAAAAATAAGTTGTTATCTTTGTTAACCCTTAATTTTTTTTACTTTTGCAATCTGATTCCCGACGTCTCGGGAATGACAAATTATAAGATACTTCAAAGCTTACTTTGATGTGTGTTTTTTTCAATTATGGCGTCTTGGCCGAGTGGCTAGGCAGGGCTCTGCAAAAGCTCGTACAGCGGTTCGAATCCGCTAGACGCCTCAAACATGAGCTTTCGGAAATTTACTTCGAAAGCTTTTCGTTTATTGGATTGAATTGTTCTATTCTTTCCTTAATCATTTCTTTTTCTTTGGGAAAGAATCCTTGCACCAAAAGCAAAACTCCAAAACCTAAAATCACCAAAGCTATTATTTTTTTGGTTTTAAAAATTAATCGTGGCGTTAGCTTGCTTTTTAGCCTTTTTGCTACTAATATTTTAAATATGTCAACAATAAAATAAACTACCAGAATAGTAATTAAAAACATGAAAATACCATCTGTGCTACTGGTTAAAGAGTTGCCTATTAAAATAAAACCAAGCCATCCTAATAAAACACCAATGTTAATGAAATTCAGTAAAAATCCTTTAAGAAAAAGCTTTCCATAATTTTTTTGAATTTCTACTTTATGATATTCTTTAACAATAGCCCTGAATGATTTTGAAGTTTTAATAAATGTGATAAAGCCATAGACAACCAGCAATACACCTCCAAAAATGAGGAAGCCTGGATCGTCTTTGACCTTCTCAAGAAGTCTGTTTGTGCTGTAAAAAGCGATTAAAATAAAAACAATATCTGCTAGAATAACTCCTAAATCAAATATGAGTGCGCTTTTAAAACCTTTAGTGGCTCCAGTTTCCAACAAGACAAAAAAAACAGGTCCTATTGTAAATGATAGGATGATACCAAATGGAATTGCTGATATGATATCGTTAATCATCGGGCCCTATTTTTAGGCGTTTAAAAATTAATCCATGCGTTTTATTCTTCCTCCTAAAACTTTACTTTCATCAACCCTTTCAGGTTTGCCATAAATAAAAATATCTCCTCCTGCTCTCACTTTTGCATTTACTAAAGTGGTTGCATTTACGTGAGCTTCACCAGCTGCTCTAATAGAAACATCTGTAAATTCTGTTATTAGGTGTTCTGCCTTATAAATTCCACCTGTGTAAATTGAAACATCTTGATGTTTAGCTGTTCCATAAGCATGAACACTAGCCCCTGTAACAGATCTTATATTAGCATAAGTCACATCGAT
>Ga0102947_1000606_pt1 | contig 12716 bp, 6 predicted proteins | sample SalPon2A_A_D2_MG_FD_78210 | JGI IMG/M metagenome (GOLD analysis project Ga0102947, IMG submission 78210) | Soil microbial communities from South San Francisco under conditions of wetland restoration - Salt Pond MetaG R2A_A_D2_MG | ecosystem: Environmental > Terrestrial > Soil > Wetlands | place... | reverse complement strand
GCAAAGGCACTGGCGTTGACCCCGTCGGGCACGCCCTGCCCATCGGCCAGTTCACCGGTGTCCGTAAGCCACTTCTCGCCGTACATAGCCCCGAGGATCTCACCGCCCCGGAAGTAGAAAGCACTGGTCGGGCCACCACGGAAAGCGTTGGCGTTAAACTCGGTGATTTCCTGCCGGGTGCGGTCGAAGACAAAGCCCATATCCAGCGTCATGTTGCGGCCACGCAGGATGCTAGCATCAAGGGTCGCCTCCAGCGTGTTCGATTCGAGCGTTCCTGCATTCTGCCACTGTGACTCGAACCCGAAGAAACCGGGCAGCGGCACCAGCAACAACTGATCTTCTACTTTGGCTTTGGCATAGACAACGGACGCGCTGAAACGATCGAGAAGGCCCATGTCGATGCCAAACTCTTGCTCTGTTTGCAATTCCGGCTTCAGGAAGGCATTGCCGAGCGTACCTTTGCTGATCTGCCCGTTGCTCAATGAGAACGTTTCGTACTGGGCGTCGAACTGAGGCCGGCCGCCGGCTGTGCCTAGCGAGTAGCGCACCTTGAATTCTTCCATGAAGTTTTTCAGCGGCCAGAAGTTTTCTTCTGACAACCGCCAGGCACCACTGACGCGGTAGTAGGTCTGCCAGCGTTCCTCGGCCCCGAAGAGCGAGCTTCCATCGCGACGAATCAGGAAGTCCGCGATGTACTTGTCGGCATAGTCACCGCCTACGGTCCCGTAGAAACCATCGGAGCGAATAATGCGGTTGGTCGAGGAGACGACCTTGTCCCCGTTCACATTAGAAAGATCTGGAATGCCTACGGCGGTGATCGTATTACCCGTCACAAACTCGAACTCTTCGTCCACGCTCTCGGCCTGGTACTTGAGCTGCGAACGAGCCGTCAACGCGCCAAAGGTTTTTCGGAAGGAGGCCGTTACGTCCGCATTGATTGCTTGCTCAATCGAATTGTTGCGCACGATCTGACCATCATTGAAGGTCGAAGGGTCGATACTATCGGTGCCCCGGTCAGCGAAGCGGGTAAAGTCGCCATCGGCCCGGTCGTAGCTGAAGTTGCCTTCGACGTCGAGCCAACTAGTTGCGCTGTACCGTGCCCGCAGGTTACCCAGCACACGCGAGCGGTCGTCCTGTGTATCTACATTCTCGATCACATAGAGCGGGTTTTCTTCTACGCTGAGCGGGTCGGCCTGTACGAAGAGATTGCCATTCTCGTCCCGCGCTGAGAGACTTGCCAGCGGGTTGGTAAACATCAGCCCAAAGAACGGATTGAAACCCGAAGAACGGGGCACATCGCGCTCCGACTGTGAATAAAATGCCGTGGCCGAGAAGTTAAGCTTGCTCGTAACCCGGTGATCCAGGTTCATGCGAAAGCTCTTGCGGTTGTAGCCTTGCAACCCCAGCACCACGCCCTGCTGATCCAGGTTGGTGAACGAAGCGTGGAAGTTGGTCTTGGCGCTGTTCTGGCTAACCGAGATGTAGTTCGTATAGGTATTACCAGGATCGAAGAACTCCTCGAAGTTGTTAGTGAGCGTACCCGAAGCCGAGTAGGGGTTGTCATAGAACGACACACCGCCCAACACCGAGTTCGTCACCGTCCCAGGCCCGTACCCGTTCGACAGGCAAGTCGCGCACGAGTTGACATTGCCATCAGCGTCCAGGAAGTTGCCACTGCCGTCGATCTTGAGATCATGGGCATTGTTGGCGACGAAGTCCGTAGGCAACTGGTTGATGCCATACTCGTTACGGATGGTGATGCGGGTCTGGTTGTAGGGTACACTCCCGCCGCGCTTGGTAGTGATCTGAATGACGCGGTTCTGGGCACGGGCACCATAGAGCGACGAAGCCGCCGCCCCTTTCACAATCTCCATGCTCTCGATGTCGAGCGCGTCGATATCGACCTGGCTGGATCCCAGGATCACGCCGTCCACAATGTAGAGCGGCGAGGAACTCCCTGAGATGCTGGTAGAGCCGCGCAACCGCACCGAGGTGCCATCGCCGGGCTGCCCGCTGTTGCTCACCACTGACGCCCCCGCCACTTTGCCCTGCATCGACTCGATAGGGTTGGCACCAGGGGCCAGTTCCAGGTTCTTCGTGTCGAGCTTATCGACGGTGAAGGCGAGCTTTTTCTGCGGCGTCTCCGAGGTTACCCCCGTCACGACCATTTCCTCCAGTTGGAGGACATCTTCGGCCAGGGTGAAGTTCTGCGTCATCGTCCCCGCCGTAAGGGTAACCGCGCGGCTCTGCGAGGTGTACCCAACGAACTTGGCCGTAAGGGTGTAGGTCTGGCCTACATGAGAGGGATCTACGCTAAACGAGTAGCGCCCATTGAGGTCTGTAGAACCACCGAGCACGAGTTGCTCAATGACGACGTTGGCCCCGATGAGCGCTTCACCGCTAGCGTCCGTAACCGTGCCTTGAATGACGGTATCCTGTGCCAGAGCGATGCCTGGCAACAACATGCCGAAGCATGCTGCCAGTAGCAGTCTTTTCATAATGCTTTCCGATGAGTGGGTTAGGGGAAGACGGTTGCCTCTCTACCTGTTGCTAGGGTTTTCACCCTATCCGCTGATCAGGACACACTGTCGAATTTCCCAGGTCGAACAGCCTGCCCTCTTCAGACGAACCCGAGCGCTCCAGGGGTGGGTATATGCGGCGCTACAAGAACATCAGGGTCCAGACAACCGATTGTATCTGGTGTTATCAAGTCGATACACCAATGTATGAAGGTACTATAAAAAAAAGGAAGAATCTAAACAAGGGGATTAATTGATGAGCCTTTTCCCTCTCTCGGCTTCAAGAACGAAGATGACACGGCCCAAAATTCAGGTTCATCTCCCCTTACGCTCTGCCTTGCGGTAGCTTTATTTATCCATCCACCAGCCGGAACGCCAGCGTCCGCTCTACCTGCTGGTTGGTCACCTCATCCGTCACACGGACCGTCACGTCCAGGGTCCCCTCGCCCTGCCAATCAGCCAGATCCAGCAAGAGGTACTCCTGGGTGGTGCGGCTGCTGCCGGTGTATTCGGTGCCTGCCGCGATGCGGTCTTTTTTGTCTTTGCGGAACAACCCGCCCTCGGCGTGGCGGGCCACTTCATAGGCGATGGTGTACCGGGTGCGGTCGTCGGTGTCATAGTTGAGATGATACACCTCAAAGTAGAGGCCCAATGGTGTATCGCTGGCAAGCCGCCCGAAGGGGAACGGTGTGGCCTCATCGATATCTACAACCACCTCTCCGTTTTCGACAGGAAACAGGACAGGCTTGAGGTCACTCAGCACCAGTCTTCCAGGATTGTTGCTCAAGGCCAGGAGCGAATCCGAGCGAAACACCTGTCGCTTTACCAGCGGCCCGCGCTCCACCACGCGTGCGTTCCGCTCATCCAGCACGGCCACGTACTGGTCCCACTGTACAGCCAGGTGAAACAGCCCCGTGCCGCCCGGCACCGTGTAGGTTTGCGGCTCCAGCACGCCCTGGTCATCGGCTCCGGCAAACTGCCCGACGAGGTGACGGTTGATATGCTGGGCGCGGTCGATGTAGCGCTCGTCCTGCTGCATCACCGACGCGACGATCAGATACGGCTCAGGGGGCGAGAACCCCTTCTTGCGTAACGCCTTCGCGATCCGATCTGAGGGCTGTAAGGCCTGGGGCGGAAGGCCCCAATACACGTCGGTCCGCGTGGTCCCATCAGCATCAAGGAAACGGGCGGTGCGGGCCACAACGGGCAAGGGGTCGGTGTCGCGGAAGAGGTCGGTGTAGGAATCCGGGACGTTCTCATCACGCCGCTGGGCTGCCATGCCGTCCTCATAGGTCGCCCGAGCTACCATGCCCTGCGCAAAGCTGTGCGGCAATTCAGGCAACAGGTCAGTACGGACGGGACCAGCCACGTTCGTACCTGACAAATCGGTCGGTACATCATCGAGCTCAATGCCTGCCTGGATGGCCTCCTGCTCCATTTCAGCCTGAGAGAGCAGTTCTTGCTGATCAAAAAGCTCGGCATAGTCGGCCACATCCTGGTACCGCACGGCAAAATTGTCATGCAGCAGAGAGAGTTCTTCGTAGATCTCCTCCATGGTCCGCACCAGCGCCTCGGATTTGCGCATGCCACGCTCGGAGTTGGTGAGGCCATTGTTGAGCACCGACGGAAGCAGATCGTTCGGCGTGCCCAGTTCGTAGTAGCCCAGGTCGTTGATAAAAAGATAGTGGGCCGCGTGGTCGATATGATTATAGACCCAGAATTCGTTCTCGGGAAAATCGAAAGAGATTACCGTAAGCTGGCGAAACACCACTTTGTTCAAAAACTCGGGCGAGTTAAACAGGATCTTCGTCGATTTATACGGCGGGCCGAGGCGGACGTAGATGCGGGCGCGGTCGTCCATTTCATCGTCTGTCATATAGTTCGCCTGCGCATAGGCCACGCGGGCCAGGTGTTCCTGGAGCCGCTCATTCTGTGGGGTGGCTGGCAGGGCATCCTGGCTTCGCCACCACGACGCCAGTAGCTCGCCAGCACCAGCGGCGGGCCGGTCCATCTCGTCTCGCAACCCAGTTCGGGCTTGCACATCGGCGGGCAGGATCCAGGATAGGGGCTCCAGATGAGCCGTAATAAGGGCACGTTGCGTGGGGTTGATACCTGCGTCGAGCGCCCGCAGCATCCAGATATAGGCTTCTGCCGCCGCTGCATAGTCCTGCCTGCGTTGCCGGGCGTATACTTCGCGCACAAACGCATCGGCCAGTTGAACGTCCAGGACCCCCCTGTCGGCAAGCGCCTGCAAGCCGGTCCACCATACCGGAAACGCTTCCGCCTCTTGCCCGCTCTCCAGCAACGCCGAGCCGAGCCGATATGCCGTGGATCCATGCTGGGGGGAGAGATAGCCAGGGTCCGCCTCAAACACCTCGCGGAAGGCTGTCACGGCAAGCGCAAGGTCGCCTGCTTGCTGATGCTGCACCCCGGCGGCCAGGGCTGCTTCGGCCTGCTCGGTCGTCTGGGCCAGCGCACCTCCTACGCCCGGACCACCCAGGCAAAGCATCAACCCGGTTACCATTCCAAGCAGCACATGTCGTAGCATCACCATAACGAAGGTCCGTTCTCAGAAAGGGGTCTATTGCGCCGGTCCCATTTGAAGCATGAGTTCACGAAACGGAGCCCGCTGTTCATAAGAAAGGCGAAACGGGGTCTCTCCCAGCGACCCTCTGACCTCCTGGGCCTGCGCAAGCTGGGCAAAATCGCTCCGATCCATCGGTACGCGGAGGAAATCGCCGGGCGAGATCCGCTCGACTTCTTCGCGATCTAGCAGGTCCGTCCAGGTGTAATTGGCCGCATCGGCTTCTATTTCGAGCGGCTCGTAGTAGAGCGCTGTTTCATGCTCTCCGGCATTGGCGAAAACCAGCAGCACCTCATCGGGCACACAGTCACGCCCCAGGCAAGCCGCGGCCGCCCGCATCGTGAGTAGTTGCCGCCCTTGCAAGCCGAGCGCGTTGGAGCGGCTGGTACTGATGGTCAGGGAGCGGGATTCGTAGGAGGTTGCGTTGCGGCCTGCATCATAAGCTACGGTCACCAGTTCGGGAGCCGCGCAGCCGCCCAGCAAGAGCACCAGCAGACCTGTTATCGCTACGAAAATAGCCTTCATATCGTTACAAAGAAGATCATTGCAAGCAAGGGAACAGGATATAAACAAGTAAGGGACTACCCACATGCGCGGCAGCCCCTTACCTGATTATAACTCCTTACGAACCGTCCATCTGGACGTTAGTCGATATTGGGGTTGTCGTTGCGTTCCCGCTCGGTGATGGGCAGGTAACGCCATGTCCCGGCAGGCAGGTGGAAGATGTCAAACCGGCGCTGGTCGATCAGGCGGGTACCCTGGGCAAACAGTTCCTGGTCGCGCTCGGCGATGATGGCATCCATGTTCACGCTGCCGAGCGCGTCAAGACCGGCCGCCGCACGGACGGCGTTCACCAGCGGCAAGGCCGTTCCGGCGTTGTTGTTGCGCACCGCGAGTTCGGCCAGCATGAGTGCATTTTCCTGCCAGCTCATGAAGGTCAGCGGAGAGCCTTGCTCAGGATACAAAATCTGGCGGTAATAGGTCGTCCCGCTGTTGCCTTCGAGGGGCTCTACAGGCGAGCGGTCGTCGCCATCATCCGCGAACCGGAAGTCGGCCACAAACTGGTTGCGCCCGCGTCCGGCGGATCCCCACCAGCTATTGGCATCCTGGATGCTGTAGAGCGCCTGGAACGGATCATCGCCTTCCATCATGCCCGCCTGGGCAGCCTGCTGCGCCGCTGCATAATCACCGTTAAAAAGGTGTACGCGAGCAATCAACGAGTTGGCGACGCGGCGCTCATAGTCACTCGGCGCAAATTCGAGCGCCGCCTGCATCTTGGCAACGGCATCGGCAAAAAGCTGCCCTTGCGGGATGAGCGCACTCCGGTTGATGGCTCCGCCCGGCTGGGCCGCTGCATCATCGCCTGCATTCAGGCTGAAGTAGGCCCCCAGGAAGTAGCGGGCGATGCCGCCGTGGAGGTTCGCCACGTAGAGCGCCAACTGGCGTACATCCTGCGTTTCGTCGGTAAAGCCACCATCATCCGGCCCCAGCCCATCGATCACCTCGATGCGCGTCAGGAGCGTGTCGGCCAGGAGGCGGTACTCACCCAGCGAACTGGCTACGCCGTCCACCGAGTTGTTGTCGAGCGTAAAATTACCGTTATCGGTGTCGCGGTAGGTCGGAAACGTCGCGTTCGGGACGTCCTGGTCAAAGAAAAAGGCGTCGGAGAGGCCATCAGAGAGCACCGTCAAATCATCAACGGTTTCGGCCCACATGTCGAGGACGCCGTTGATCTGAAACTGGACCTGGTTGGCGTCGTTGAGCAGGTCGTTACCGATGGTGTCGATAGGGGGTTCATTGCCTTCTACGAAGCCATCGCACGCAGGCAGCGCGAGCAAGCCCAGGAAGAGGCAAAGGTATAGGAGCTTTTTCATGGTCTATCTATCGGAAAGTGGTATAAAGTCGAAGTCGTGCAAAGCCAGTCAGCACACAGCGAGCCGGGGCAGGCAGACCCACTTCGGCCCTGTGTTTGGTATGCTAGATACCCAGCGAAACGGTGAAGTACAGCGCACGCGGGTTTTGCAGGGTCAAGAAGTCCTGCCCACGCGAGAGGCTCCGTGCACCCGTGAAATTAACTTCGGGGTCAGGGTTGCTGTACTTCGACGTGGTATAGACGTTACGCGCCGACAGCCCGATGAGGAAGCTGCGGACATCGGTCCGGCCCGTGGCGCGGGCGTAGAGATCGGCGAAGTCGTACGTCACCGTAATCTCGCGGAGCTTCAGGTAGTCAGCATCTTCGAGGTAGTTGCTGTCAAAGGCCCAATCGGTCAGAGCATAGCGGTCGGCCGCATCGATGTACTCCGCCGTGCCCGGCGTCAGCGCGTCGAGTTGCTCGGCCAGTTCGTTGCGTTCGGGATTGTTACCAAAACGAGCACCGAAGGCTTTGGTCGAGTTGAAGACGCGATGACCGAGGGCGTAATCGGCCAGGCTGTAGATGTTCAGCTCGCCAAAGAGCCGCACGTTGAGCGAGAAGGAACCGAAGTGCTCGGGGAACGGCACCCCCAGGAACTGCCGATCCGCATCGGCGGAACCACAGGCCGCACCGCCCTCTACCGTGTCACTGGCGCACAGGTTGCCGATATATTCACCGGCATCGTTGAACCGCGCTCCAATGACCTCTTCAGTGAAGTAGGCGCTACGCGGCAGGCCCTCTTTGATCACGTTGAGGTCGAAGCCGTCGAAGATCGGGGGCGAGCCGCCGAGGTCCTGCACCTCGGTGGTCTGATAGGCATACGTCGTGTTGAAATCGACCTGGAACTGGCGCGTGCTCACTGGCGTGACGCCGAGCGCGAATTCGACGCCTTTCCCATTGATCTGACCCACGTTGCGCTCCACGCCAAAGGCCCCGAAGCCCGTCGAAGGAGCCGGGGTAAACTCGATGATCGAGTCGTCCGAGAAGGTGCGGAAGAAACTGGCCTCGACACTAAGACGGCTGAAGAGTTCGGTATCCAGCCCCACTTCGATCTCGCGCACGCGTTCCGGCACCAGCAGCGTGTTGCCCACACCACCGACGCGAGAACCGGCTCCGAAGCCGGAAGGCGACGCCTGGAAGAGGATCGCCACCACATCGTCAAGGTTGGGCAGGTTGCCCGCCTCGCCGTAGGCCGCGCGGAACTTGAGCAGGTCGAACATCTCCGGCACAAAATCGAACTGGTCGAACCGCACCGACCCACGGAGGCTCGGATAGGTGATCGACGAGGCATCGGCCCCGATGGCACTGGCGAAGTCGCGGCGGAGGATACCTTCCAGGAAGTAGGTGTTGTTGTACGACACCTGCTGCTGGATGTACAGGCCCGCCTGCCGGGCGTTGAGGAAATCTTCATTAACGCCCTGGATCGCCGACCCAGTGCCGATGTCCGTTACGAGATCGGTCGAGAAATCCTGCGCCGTGCCACTGAACGTCCGGTTGTTCTGATCAAAGAACTGCCCGCCCACGATGCTCGTGGCGTTCAGCCCCGGCGTGATGTCGTAGCGATATCGGACGTTGACATTCCCATTGTACTGGTCATTCTCCCGTACGAAGATGTTGCGCTCACCCCTGGTCCGTCCCGAGTAGAACCGGTTTTGCGGGAAGGTGCGGTCCTGACGCAGCTTCGAGGCATCGTAGCCAAATGTACCCGTGATTTCGAGATTCCGCATCGGCGAGTAGCTGCCTTCGAGAGAACCGACGAACCGGTTAATGTCGAAGCGGTCGTCGAGGGCATTGACCGAGAGGCTGTCTGTGAACTGGTACGACGTTGGGAACAGCAGGGTGTTGCCCAGGAAGCCGAAGATGTCGTTATCGTTGTCGGGCCGCCGGAAGTTGTTGAGCGTGTAACCCACGCTGGCTTTCAGCGTCACCTGTTCGCTCGGGAAGGCGTTGAAGTTGGCGCGGAAGGTGGTGCGCTCGCCCTCATTGTTGGGAATAATGCCTTCTTCGTAGCGGTTATCCACGGAGGCAAAGAACGAGACCGCTTCGCCGCCGCCCGAGAGGCTGAGCGTGTGCTGGCGGATGTCGCCTTCGCGGAAGAGCGCGTTGGCATCGGCTGCCGATTCGTAATCGGTTTCGCTATACTCGCCGATGTTTTCGTTATAACCAAACGAGCCTTTGTAGCGCACGCTGAGGTTGCCCCGGCGGGCAATGGAACCCCGCTTGGTAGTGATGATCACGACGCCGTTGGCACCCTCGGTACCATAGATGGCCGTGGACGCCGGGCCTTTAAGAAAGTCGATGGAGGCAATCTCCTCGGGGTTGAGGTCGGCCAGCGCCGAGATGCCCTGACCACCAGCACCAAAACCAGAGATCTCAGAGTTGTTCATGCGCACGCCATCCACATAAATGACGGGCTGTCCATCGCCGTTGAGGCCGCCCCCGCCACGGATGTTGAACCGCACGCCACCGCCCACATTGCCAGAGGACGGCAGGACGTTCACACCGGCAATTTTACCGCCGACAAGCTGGCTCAGGTCCTGGTAGGTGTTCGTTTCGGTGAGCTTTTCAGCATCAACACGGCCTACGGATACGGTAGACTGCGTCTTAGATGTGCTCGACGCAATACCCGTCACCACGACCTCTTCCAGGCCCGTATAGTCTGGCTGCAACGCAATGTTGACCTCCAATTCCTGGCCTGCCGTTACCGAAATGGTTTGCTCCTGCTGGCGATACCCAACGAAGCTGGCGCGCAGGGTATAGGTGCCCGCAGGCACATCCGCGATTTCATACATGCCGCTGACGTCTGCCGCCGCGCCGCGTGCCAGTTCAACGAGCAGCAGGTTGGTGCCAGGCAGCGTCTCGCCGGTCTGGCTGTCTGTGACCTGGCCTGTCACCGTGGCCGTCTGCGCCACTGCCAGTCCAGGGACCAACAACAGCGCCATAATAAATAGCGTTGGTAGATAGGTTTTCATGATGTCTCCTGATGCGTGGTAAGTAAGTGATTGGGTCCTTCATCTGCCCACAAGCGGTGTTCCCAGCACCGTAGCTCTTGTGTGACTCAGGCTGTCCATGCGCTGGCAAGAAATCCGTACTTGCCGGTGGATTGCGCATAGATAGCTGTTTAAACGAAGGTCAAGATAAAAACACTTCGTTTTTATGCCAGCCTAACGATAAACAAAGCGCTCGTTTGCATGCTTTTTTTACAGTTCACCTGTTCGCAGTCCTCCACGAACCGTTTGCTATCTTTCCTGAATGGTATGTAGAAAAAGGGCATGCTCCTGCACCATCAGGCCACTACAGGTATAAAAGCACAGAAGGCAGGCTTAGAATGTGATATTCCAGATACTTGTTCACCTCCTTAAGCCCACAAAAAGAAACGCCGATGGAAGCGCTCTCCATCGGCGTCCGCTGTTCTGCTCCTATACGAACCGTTTGCTTACTGCCCTCCCAGAATGAGAGGTAGCCCGCTTTCTCCAGCACCAACGATGATCGTCTTGGTGTTGGGCGAAGCCGCGAGGTTCTGCGTAGCCTCAATGCCTTTGAACCGGAGGTACTGCTGCGAGAGGCTGGCCGTGATAATGCGCTGGTACTCGGCCTCGCCTTCCGCTTCTATTTTCTTACGTTGCGCTTCCAGTTCCTCTTTGCGGATGGTAAACTCGTAGCGCTCGGCTTCCTGCTCTTCCTTGAGCTTGTTCTGAATAGCTACCTGGATCTGCTCGGGCAAGCGCAGGTCGCGGATGAGCACCGCATCGACCTGTACGTAGCGCCCCTCCACACCCTGCTCCACCCGCGCCTGGATCTGCTCTTGCAATTCGGTGCGCCTGGTAGAGTAGAGTTCCTCCGGCGTAAACCGACCGACAACCTCGCGCACGGCGCTACGCATCTCGGGCTGCACAAGCTTACGGTAGTAATCCGGTCCATAGTTCGTATGCAGGTTCGGCAGTTCTTCCGAGATGGGCCGCCAGCGCACCGACACATCCATGCCGATAGCCAGGCCGTTGGACGAAAGCGCGTCTAGTTCCTCCATCTTCTCCTGCACACGCACATCATATTCGATCACGCTCACCCACGGCGCGTGGACCTTGATGCCTTCACCGTAGGTCTGGCTCAGGTCAGTACCGCCGAAGGGGCTGTAGCGCACACCGGCCTCCCCGGACTGAATGGTCGTGGTCATACATCCAGCAGCCATTGAAATGACCACTAGAAAAATGAGCACGCCGACAGCAGTGCGGATGATGGCGCGGGTCAGGTTGGGATAGGAATTAGAAGCCATGTCGTATGTCTCGGGCCTGGTTTACAAGAAAGCGAAGGGTTTTCACCGGGAGTTGGTCCGTGGCAAGAACCTATGATGGTCTACGCAAAGTACCACTGAAGATGCACGAACTGCAATGTTCAGGTTACAGATTTGCAAGCTTGCAGGTTCACAGGTTTCTCTCTGGCAACCAACTCTGCAACTTGAAAACCTTGCAAATCTGATAAACCTGCAAACCTGATAAACCTTGCCCTCTACACAACCCATCAATGCAGCGGCGATCCATACGCTCACCGAAGCACTCGGCAAAGACCGCCTGCAACGAGACGTACGGCTGGCTCCCTACACGACCTTCAAGATAGGTGGCCCGGCTGATTTCTTATTCGAAGCCCACACCGCCGACGAATTGGCTACCGCCGTGGAGACAGCCCGCACGCTCGGCATCCGGCATTTCCTGCTCGGCATGGGTGCCAACATCCTCATCGGCGATGGCGGCTTTCGCGGCCTGGTCATCCGCAATGCAGCGGCGCACACCAGGGTGGATGCGGAGAAAAACCAGCTTTGGGCTGAAAGCGGAGCCATCGTCTATCCAGATCTGATCGAGGAAGCCGTCAGTGCCGGGCTATCGGGGCTGGAGCATTACGTCGGCATCCCCTCTACCGTCGGTGGGGCGCTGTGGCAGAACCTGCACTTCCTCTCGCCCCCGCCCGAGCGCGAGCGGACGATGTTTATCGAGGAGGTGCTGCTCAAAGCTGACCTGCTGACCGAAGAAAACGAGCGCCGCACTGTCGGCGTGGAGTACTTCGACTTCGGCTATGATAAATCCATCTTGCACGAGCGCGACGATGTGGTGCTCTCGGCCACGTTCCAACTCATTCCTGCGGACGAAGCACGCATGCGCGAGATCATGGAAGCCAATCTGGCCTGGCGCGCCGAACGCCATCCTCCGCTAGACACCGAGCCGAGTGCGGGTTCTATCTTCAAAAAGATCGAAGGCATCGGGGCCGGGCGGCTCATCGACCAGAGCGGCCTTAAAGGCGCAACCATCGGCGGCGCGACCGTCACGCATCGCCACGCCAACATCCTGATTAACCTGGGCTATGCCAAAGCCGCCGATGTGCGTGCCCTCATCGCCTATATCCAAGATTTCGTCGCACGCGAAACGGGCTACCGGCTGGAAACAGAAATTGCCTTCATCGGCGACTTCAAGAAGCCGATAGCTACCGAGCCCACGTTTTTGCCTCGCCCCGAGGGACTGGTTACGGCTGAAGAACGTGCGCGCCAACGCGCTGCCGGATGAAATGAAATACGAAGGGTGAGTGTCGAAGGTATTTCGCCCCCCACTTCGCTATTCGACATTCATCATTCGATATTCGATATTTTTCACTCCCTCTCTCCCACGCCCTTTTCTCCCTTTCCCAAACAATGGACTGGCTCCACGGCACCTGG
>Ga0102947_1000605_pt1 | contig 12720 bp, 13 predicted proteins | sample SalPon2A_A_D2_MG_FD_78210 | JGI IMG/M metagenome (GOLD analysis project Ga0102947, IMG submission 78210) | Soil microbial communities from South San Francisco under conditions of wetland restoration - Salt Pond MetaG R2A_A_D2_MG | ecosystem: Environmental > Terrestrial > Soil > Wetlands | place... | reverse complement strand
CCATTACTAAATAAATCTTGGTGCTCCAGCCGGGATTTTCATCGTAAGATTTTGAACCCGGGATCACTGCCTTGAAAGGGCAGTATGCTTGACCGGTCTACACCACTGGAACCCAAACCAATTCCATATTTTGTCCATAAAATCTTTTGTAAACAACAAAGATTTTTTTACCGGCGATAAAGGAGAAATGACATGAGTTTGATAAAACGAATTGATGATATGATTGAGGAGCGAAGCTTACTAAAGCACCCATTTTACGAGATGTGGTCTGATGGAAAACTTACAATTGACTCTTTGGCTGGATATTCAAAAGAATACTTTCAACTTGTAAAGGCAGTACCATCCTTTATGACTCCAATTATTAAAAAAGCACCAGAATCTGTAATTCTAGAGTTAATTGATAATCAAAAAGAGGAGACTGACCATATTTATCCTTGGATAAAATTTGCAGGTGAACTAGGAATTTCTGAGGAAGAAATGAACGAATATGATGGACTTGAGAAAACCAAAAAAGCTGTTTCTGATTTATCTGATTTGATGGATACCTATGAAGGCGGTTCTTGTGCAATGTATGCATTTGAGAAAGAAATTCCTAAAATCAGTCAAACTAAACTCGATGGATTGTCCAAGTTTTATGGGATGTCTAGTGATGATGCAACTGAATATTTCAAACTTCATACCGAAGCAGATATTCGACATGTAGCTGCATGGAGAAACATCCTTGAAATAGCATCAACAAAAACTAACGACTTGATACAGATAGCTGATAAATCAATTTCTGCACAAAATCTATTACTTGACAGCTGTTATGAAGCATATTGTTAAGCTCATAACATTTTAAACTGAAGATTTAATCGTTTTTTGTAGGGCCCGTAACTCAGCTTGGTAGAGTAACCGGCTCATAACCGGTGAGCCAAGGGATCGAAGCCCTTCGGGCCCATATCCTATCTAAGCCTTTTCTGGTCCCAAGATTAAGACAGCTCATGGAATCTCCATGGTGACTGCAATACACAACCTGGTCAGTATGTTGATGCCCTAATTGATCCAAAGGTAAAAGACAGAGCAGCTGCTATGAAACCAACTAATTGATTAATAGAATTGAAAAAATCTTGAAGAGTGATTATAATGTTGGATGGTGGTGGTCTGCTCTAGCAAAACCATCGTTAAAATCTCCGAAGATAATCTATTTGACATGATTGTAATTGGTTCAAGGGGCGTGTCAGGGATGAATGAGAGGTTTTTTAGCAGTGTGGCTAATCATGTCCTTCATGCATCAAGAATTCCCGTTTTGATTGTGAAATAAAATAATTTTTTTGAAATTATTTTTTGAGAAGGATTGACCCGGAAATCTTTCCTCAAGATTTCACAGATTGATTTTTTAGATAATCTTGAAAACGGCATTCGTTTGAACAATGAGTAAGCAAAGATTCTGTAAGAGGTTTTAAACAAATCTTGCATGTATTTTTCATTTTAATTTCCTAAGATAATATATGAGAAATTGGTATTTAGTTTTCCTATTTGTCAATTCAAAAATTTACAGTGTATTAATTCAAATTGTCAGTTTCAAATTTGTAATTATTTTTTGATAGTATAAGGATCAATGAAGGTTCGATCGTCATAACTATCCTTATGTCTTAACCATTCCATCCCGTAAGAAAACCCATCTTCATCCCTCCCTTTAGGTACAATGTCCAGAAGATGATAAACTGTAAGGAAATTTACAAGACCATCATTAAGCGTTATAGTAATCCCTTTTGTTTTATACTATTGAAATATTATTTTTAAATTTAAGGGATTCGATAAACTTGGTCCAAAGTCTGTTCAACACATAACAACACTAGTTTAATAACGCCATAAGAAGACCTTAATCTTGGAAAATCAAAAACGTACTTTACTCAAAACTTTCATTTATCGAGGATCAACAACCTTGCTACTTTTTGCATTGAGTTGGATTCTTACAAAGGACATTTATGAAACTTCACTTATCACCATTCTTTTTAACATAATTGCTACAGTCATTTACTATTTCCATGAAAGAATGTGGTCAAAGTCACAATGGGGTATTTTACCAAGTAAGAAAAATATTCAAATTTAATACAAAACCTATTTCAACGAGCCATAACTAAAATCATTATCGAGCCTATCAAAGTTCAAATTTATTCTTAAATAGATCAAACCTCTATGAAATTAGTTCGTGATTTAAAATTATTTTTTGGTCGTGAGCATAACAAAATCAATCTATTTTGATCAAATTTATTCACTATTTAGATTATGGAGAAAAATTTACGATAGGTTATTGTGACGAACTTTGAACAAAGCTGGACTCCAAAAAACACTGTAGGTTTTACAGAAAAGTTTGGAAATGCAATACATAAGGAAGGCCCATTGAAACCTAGAGTAGAAGGTGCAACTAGACAACTTTCCAGCCCAATAAGTAAACTTGATTTTATGATACAAAAATTAGATCAAAAAGATAAAAAAATATTTGAAAAAATTGTGCAGGCTAAACAAGATCATAATATTTCACAGGCAAAAATTTTGGCAAACGAACTAGTTGAACTCCGCAAGCATAAAAAAGTAATAGGAAACATGAAGATATCCATAGAACGAGTCAAGATGAGATTAACAACTGTCAATGAGCTTGGTGATATGATGCATGCATTAGGACCAGCCATGTCTGCAATGAAGCAAATTGGACCCGCACTATCAAGGTTCATTCCAGAGGCAGATGCAGAATTTACCGCAATGGGAGACACATTAGGGGGACTAATGTCAAACACATTTGAGGGAACTTTTGAGGGAAGTTTCGATTCTAACGAGGAAACAGAACTAATCTTAGAGGAAGCCTCCGCAGTTGCAGGAAACCAGATTGGAGAGAAATTTCCAACTGTTCCAACTGGAATACAGTCAGGACAAGGGCTTTCAAATAATTAAGATATTAATCAATTGACTTCGAAAAGTAGGGAATCAACTATTATTTCCTTTAAAAAGAAAATTAAATTCACAACCTCCATGAAGCATTTTAAACTGGAGAATCAAAAAAAAAATTCTTACTGCAATTCATAATTGTAATATCCACAAGACGTCCTATTTGCAAGGCAATTTTCCATTTTGCCAACATAAATTAATGAATGATGACTGGGAATGACCAAAGACAATCAGTTGATTTCGTTATGGGTCAAATCAAGACCATATAAGATTATTTATTTAAAAACAAATTTTATTTATGAATGACAGATGATAAGAACAGCTGAAACGTCATCTCATCCTAGACTCAGGTCTGCTTTCATCATCATTCAATTAAAGTAATAATTACTCCAAAAAAGAGAAACCATCAACAACAAAAAGGTATAGACCTGATTAAACAAAAATTAATATTAAATTAAATCAAACATAATTTAATCAACAATTAAAACCAAAGCCGTATACAAAACCTTTCTTGAAATACTGTAGTTTTCAATTCAAAGGTAGAATTTACCATTACAGAAAGTAGATTATGCTTTTAAATTTTCAATTTGTTTGAACATTAAGAGGTTTAACCCTAAATTTTGAAATAATTTTTTGATTTGGTTTATTGGATTAGAATCTGGGCATTATGCTTAGCCTTGACTCTGAAGAAATTGCAATTATAGAAATTATTGATACAGCTAAGATCATAGATACAATTACTCCAAATTCAGGAATAACAAAAGTTCCAATAATCTCAATTTCTTCAGCCCCTTTGGGGAAGGGAATGACAAGAGTTCTATCTATGGACGTCCTTTTTTCCTCAAAATCCACTTCTTCACCATCTACTAGTACAAAAAAGTCATCATCATCGGGTCCGATTTTTGCATCGACAGTGTCCCTAGGTAAAATTGCTGTGATTTGACCATTGTCAGCTGCATCAAGTTCAATAATAAGAGACTGGGCATCGGTATCTGCAAAGACATTTGCTACCTTGCCCCCAACGATTTCGGTGTTTATCGTAATTTCGATTTTATTCTCCATTACAGGTGGTGGAGTTTCTATTGGTATTGGTGTGGGATCTTTGGCCATTGCATCACCTACAAGTACAACTCCTTGCATCCAAGGGTGCACCATACAAAAGTATGGAAATTCACCATTTAGATCAAATTTATGTGAAAAAGTAGTTCCCGCCATAAACAGACTGCTGTCAAATACGCCAGATGGTCCATCTGTTGCACTTCCAGCAGTTACTGTGTGAGCTGCTGAATCATCATTTGACCAAGTTACCTCATCACCAACTGTTAGAAGCACCCTATTTGGCATGAAACATTCATTGGTTGTTTCACATCCTGGAACTGATGTTCCTTGGGGAATACTAACAGATACATTTTCTGCAAACACTGGAGGAAAACCAAGAATCATCAAGATTACAAAAAATCCTACTACCGGAAAGAACCTTGTAATCTGTAAATTCAATAAACTTAGAACTATAAGCAAAAATAAAAGGCTTATTGTTATAACCAATATAGTGTCAAAGGATTAATCCTCATTTCAACACTAGTATATGATTAGCAAAAAATCCAATATTGATTTGGATGGATTGATCAAATTCCCAATTAAATCAACTAAATAATTTAAAATCAATCAAATTCAAATTTCTTTCACTTTAATATCTACATTAAATAGATTATTTTCATGACGCAAGTCGTTATGTTGCAAAGGCAAACGCCTGAACAGTCATCTGCTTTGATGGGAAGTGAGGCCAAAAACCCTCTTCCGATCAACGGTTATGGATCTTGGGAGGATGTTGCTGGATTATCATGGATCTTTTTGGAGGATTCAGATTTCTCTTAGCAGACGAGGAGGAGGTGTAAATTGATGATTCAAGAAAACAATAACAGTAACACAAACAATTTCTTTTCGATTTGGAAGGAAAGCATAGATAGCTATTATGCTGGGCTAGAAAAAACTATTCCTCAGTATCTACAATCTATGACAAATCTTTACCAGGAATATTCCAAAACATGGAATGCTGCATTAGATTCCTTTATCGGAATTGAAGAAGAAATTGTCTCAAAGGGTGGGCATGAAACTAGAATTGCCAGTAGCTGCGGTTAAAAGCTCAAATGAAGCAAATCGGGAAATTCCAAAGGCAATAGATTTCCAAAATAAGGTAACGATTGCCTCAATTGATTCTTCTTGCAGAGGATTGAAAACCTATCATGATAATATTGATAGCTTGGCAAATTTGAACCGAACAATTGTGGAAAATCTGGTACCAAATCTTTCTAGTGCAATCAGCAAGTAATTGCTGTCCTAAGAGGTTCAAACCTAAAGGGCAGTGCCTCTACAGAGAATAAAGTGAAAACGTATTCTTGTAGGGACACTTCCCGATACTTTACAAAAAACAATGAATCTTGTAGATTTGACGAATAACATCCCTTTATGCGGAAGATTAGAAATTTTATGGTCTTTCAAAGATATTTTGCAAAAAGTCAGTTGTCCCTCCCAGAAGAACCAATCCGACAAAGGAAAAAATTATTGTATATATCATCAGAGATAACAAACGGTGGGTTCTGTGTCTTCTAGGGAATCTTCTCATGTTAAATTTAGAATTTAATATTATTAAAATATCATTGATCTTTCATCATGCCTAAACTGAATCCAAACCTAACAGCAAAATATTTTGAAGCCCTTCAGACCCATAATAATTCCGTTAGTTTTAAAATAACTAAAGATAAATTTTATTGGCTGCAATGAAGAATCAGAGTTATATCTGAATGGTGATTTGAAGGCATTTGTCTGAGCTGCCACTGGTTATTTTATCTCAATTTGGTTTTGTACTTTTTGTAAAATATTCTCATCCACGAGATTTCTCTCATGTAAAGATTTTGTAATTTGCATTACATCTGTAAGTGAGTGCATTGTAACTCCTTGTTCTTTTAAAGCCTGTTCGGCTCCCTCCATTCTGTTTACAATTACATAAGCATCTTCAACTGTTACTTTTGCCTCCTTTAATGATTGGATGGCATTAACTACCGATCCTCCCGTTGTTGCAACATCATCAATCATCACTACTTTCATTTCTTCCCATATTTTTCCTTCCACAGATTTTGATGTTCCATAATCTTTGGGTTTACTTCTAACATAAATTAGCGGTTTTACAGTTTCAATGGCCAAGGCCGAAGCAATAACTAACCCCCCAGTGGGAACTGAAACAATAGAATCAAATTTGTCCAACCCAATATCGGCGATAATTTGATTTTGGAGAAATTTTACCATCTTTCGAAAATAATAAGGATAGCTAGGAACAAGTCTTAAATCCACATAGTAGGAGCTTTTTTTTCCACTTGCCAAGGTAAAATCTCCAAAACGAATAATTTTATTTTCATGTAAAAACGTTGAAAACTCTTTTACAAATTCCATACCAAAATTAACTACACTGGATTTATTTTGGTTTGTATTGCGGTAACTATTATGCCTGAAATTTGGTTGAACTATGGTATTACTGATGTCGTTTTGGATATTAGGGCTGAAAATTTAGAGCAAAAAATCGACTCTGATGGCATAACACTAGAAGATTCAGCTATAAATGAAAAACTAAGTTCTATTGATTTATCAAATCCTGTGGATTTGGTAGTTTTACATAATTCAAGATCCATTCAAAAAATCATAAATTCCTTGTTTACAATTTGTGAGCAAAAATCACTTCCATTTCCAAAGGTATTAGCTGAGAAAAAAATCATGAATCAAGTCAAAGCTGGCATGCCCGAAGGAAGTTTCATTAATGAATTTGATAGCACAGAGCTTTCTAACTCTAAACTCATATTTATTGGAGAAATGGAGTTTGATGGATTATTTGGCTATGAAACAATATCCACGAGATTAATTAAAAAATTTGGACAAGATCATATGCTTGCAGCATATGCAAAAAGAAAAGGGAATTTTCCCACTCCGGGACAACCAACAGATAGTCTTGATGAGGCAAAAAAATTTTCAAACAACTTTGAAATTCAAGGAATTGAAATCGTTGCAAATTCTAAAGGTATTGTTGAATTTTCAATTGGCCACCCTTCAGAAACTCTTACCCTTACAAAAACTTTGGAATCCTTTGCCATCCAAGATATTGGAAAACAAAAATCAATGATAATTAGTACAGGTAAAGATTCAAGCAATGACACGTTAAGTAAATCTCTTTCTTCTCTTTGGAATTGTTCAAACGCAATTCAAAATGGAGGTCTTGCAATACTTGTCGCGGAATGTAAAGCGGGATTAGGTTCAGAGGCCCTTCAACAATATCTTGAAGGCAGGTTGGGTATTGAAAGACTTCAAAATCCCACAAAATACATTGGAGGAATGGAAGATTTATTGTACTTAACTGAGATTCAAAAGAATTTTCAAATTGGTTTAATTTCCATTCTTCCAGAATTTTATGCAAAAAAACTTAATCTCATTTCCCTATCTGGAATCAAAAATGCCATGGATTACATTTTAAAAACTCAAGGACCAAGACAAAAAGTTGTGGTAGTATCAGATGGCGCTAGAGTTTTACCAAGGTAAAAGACCAGAAGGTAAAGGAGCACATAAAATGGCTAAAACAATAATTCCAACATAAGCAAGTTTTCTATTTTTTGATAAAGGTGAGACGTCATCAAGTGGACTTGCACTAGGATTTCGCGAACTCAAAAAAAGGATTAGTATTGCCATCAACCAAAAATCCAACAAAACCAAAATTGCCATGCTTCCATAAGTAGCATATCTGTGTAATTTAGGACCAAGAAGTGTCCTAGCAAGATGACCCCCATCTAGCTGCCATGCAGGCAACATATTCAAAAATGTAATTAAAAATCCAATCCATGCTGCAAACATTAGTGGAGTCATCAAAACTTCATGACCTTCACCACCCTTTCCAAACATAGCCAGACTTGCAGTCATAAGCAATGGTTCTCCAAGATCCCATTTGATCACCCTAGAATCTTCATAAAGTCCTTGAGCAATATCTACTTCCAGAACAGGTGCAGTGTATGCACCAAATATAGAAACAATTATTGCTATTATTAGGCCGGCAATTGGGCCTGCAATTGCAACATCAAATAAAATTTCACGATTTATTGTTAACCCTCTTGATTGGATGAATGCCCCAAAAGTAGGAATTCCAATAACAGGTAATCCTGGAATGAAATATGGCCAAGTAGTTTTTAGTCTATGAGCTTTTGCTGCGATTAAGTGTCCTGATTCATGAATTCCAAGAATTCCTAAAAGAGCCAGAGTATAAATTCCTGCCATCTCTAGAGGATTTCCAATTTCAACTATCGAATTTGCATTATTGGTCCGGATATATCCATCAATCATTACAAAGGCCACTACTACTACAAACAAAATTCTGGGGGTCCAAGAAGCGCTAAGCCATTTTCTTGGTTTTTTTGGGGTAAATTTCTGAATGATAAGGTAATTTCCATCCTCCATTTTTTCTAGCCTGCAAAAATAATGCAAATCCTCAATTCTCCTTGCCAAATCTTCAAATTTTCCCTTAAAATCAAGATCATCAATTTTGAATTCCAAAGAGTACAAGGTTTTGGTAAACTGATTTACTTGAAATAAAGAATTTACCATGGAAATAATATCTTCTTGACTAGAATCACTCATTTTATATCAATTCCAATCATTCCGTTAAATGGCTTTGTAGTCAATGATTAGTTTTGGCTCCATCTTTTGACTTAAAAAATATGCTAAAATTTAGCCAAACTCAAACCATGTTTGTGTATCCTTCCTTGGAGGAGTGTTTTAGATACCTAATTTGTAACCATACAAAAGGAACATACTGTAATTCCGAGCGTAAATAATTGATTTTTGGCCCATAAGGAACCCAAAACTCATAAAATTAAATATCAACTATCGATTACCACTATTATGCAAGTTATTCTAAGGGAGATGGAAAATTGCATAGTCCGTAGAGCAGAACCTAGCGATCTGATTCCTATTATGGAAATAAATCTTAAAACTCTTCCAGAACATTATTCAGATTATTTCTATGAAAGCTTACTTACGGAAGTTCCTGAGGCCTTCATTGTTGCCGAGGTTGATGGGAAGCATGTTGGTTATGTAATGTGTAAGACAGAATATGGATTTTCTAATTTTAAAAAATTAGGATTTGTAAAAAAAGGACATGTAGTTTCTATTGCTGTACTTGAAGAGTTTAGAAAAAAAGGAATTGGAAAGGCACTTGTTGAGGAATCTACCAATGGTATAAAACTGAAAAAATGTGATGAATTTTATCTTGAAGTTAGATGTAGTAATACTGAGGCCGTGCGTTTGTATGAAAAATTAGGATTTGAAATTAAACAACAACTTAATGCATATTATCGTGATGGTGAGGATGCATATCTTATGGCAATTGAATTTGATAAATAGTTCAAACCAATAAATATATCAACACTAATTTTATCGCGATGGACAGACGGAAAGGAACTGGAATAACAATTTTTATTTTATGCATCATTGCATTTTTTGTATACGCATATCTTTTGATGTTATCAGAATGGAGTCCAATAGTATTGCAATTATCAATTTTAATGATCACAGGAGGAATTCTTGGAGTAATTGCTTGGATTGGATACGTTATGGCAACTACCAAACCAACATCTGCAACTATATCATCTGATGATTAACCTACTTTGAAATTTTAACGTCGACTACTGTCTGATAGTATCTAGGACCAACCGGTCTAACAATTTTTGATGTTAGTATTTCTGATTTCACAGGTGTCACCTCAAGATAATGCTTTTCGGATAATTTTCCTGCTTCTGATTTTTTTTCTGCATGAATATGCGAATAATAATGAATTATTCCACCGTCCTTTGTGGTTTTAATAGCAGAATCCAAAAATTCATCTGATCTTTCTGGAAGAAGCATTAGTGTTCTGTCTGCTTTGTTTTGCAAATTTTCTTCTATAATTTTGGAAGTATCTCCATTAATTGAAATAACCTTGCCTGCAAGCTTATTTAACTCAATATTTTTTTCACAAAGTTTTGAGGCAATAGGGTTGATATCAATACTATATACTGTACAATTTTTCTTTTTAGCAGCCATGATTGAAAACATTCCCACTCCAGCAAACATGTTAACCATAGTTTCTCCTTCATGAATTAAGTTGGCAATTCTTTCTCGTTCGGTCGATAAACGAGGAGAAAAAAATGCATTAGCAACATCGACTACAAATCTACAACCAAATTCCTTGTACTCTGTTTGTGTTCTATTCTCTCCTGCTAAAATTTCAAGATTCCTGGTTCGAAAATCTCCTTCCACTGGAGATGCTTGATAAAAAACACTTTTTACAATTTTTACTTCTCCAAGTAAGGTATCTCCAATCAGTTTTTTCTTTGGTAAAAGTGAATCCGGTATCCTAACTATTATGATATCCCCTATCTGATCAAATGCTGAAATTAAATCTTCACTTTCTTGAGCAGTAAGAATACTGTCAAGTGCTTTTTTTAGCATCCGTGTCAATTCTTGTAGTAAAAATTACCAGATACCTTTTGATCTTTATCGAGTCTACTTTCTAGCTTGTTTACGCGCGGTCTAAGGCTTTTTTCATCTCTTCTAAATGTTATATCAAGGGATTTTAGGAATCTATTCATAGCTTCAAATTTTGGCATAGGAGAAGTAGCATGTCCCTTTAATCCGGATTCGCCCTCAAAAATAACCATAGAATCTGAAACAAGATCCATTAGCTGAATGTCATGGTCAATTACTATGGCCGACTTTCCAAAAGAACGAACAAATTTTTGTAAAAACTTTGCTACTGCAATTCTATCCTCAACATCCAAAAATGCAGATGGTTCATCCAAGGCATAAAGATCCACTTTTTGCAAAAGACAGGACACGACTGCAACCTTTTGCAATTCTCCTCCAGACAAATTCTTTACTGATTTGTTGTACAGTTTTTTGATTTTTAATGGATCAACTATCTGCTCTTCTTCCTGGCTTCCCTCAATAGGAGATTCATTTGCCTTGTCAAGAATTGACACGACCTCAATATCAATGTCATTTTGTAGGTACTGTGGTTTGTATGCTATCTTTGTTTTTTTGTCCACTTTTCCAGAATCTGGTTTTTCTACACCTGCTATCATTTTCATCATCGTTGTTTTACCTAATGCATTGGCCCCCATTATGCCCAAAACTTCCCCTTTTCTGACCATTCCCGGTTCAATGGCTAACGAAAAAGAGGAGAATTTTTTTTCAAGTTTTGGATAGGTAATAATTTCACTTCCTACTTGAAATTCCTCAGTAGAAGATGAAGATACATCAAAAGAGAATTTTTTATCTCTAAATCTTACATTTTCGGTGGGAATGTATCCATCAAGGAAAACATTAATTCCAACTTTAGTGGATAGCACCTTTGAGACAATTCCATATGCAGTGGGTTCTCCATAAAGCATTTCAATAAAATCACTCAGAAAATCAAGCAATGTTAAATCGTGTTCTACAACCATTACACTTTTTCCAATTTTTGCCAAACTTTGAATTACTCTTGCAACACTTGTTCTCTGAAATACATCATTATATGATGAAGGTTCATCAAAAAAATAAAACTCCGTATCTTTTGAGGCTACAGCAGCTATTGCTAATCTCTGCAATTCTCCGCCACTGAGTTCATTGAGATTTTGTTCTATTGAATTTTCCAATCCCAATTCTTTTACAAGTTGTCTTGAAATCCCTCTCTCATCATATTTATCCAATAATTCTTTCCCAGTTCCATCAAAAGCTTGTGCTAAATGTTGAATCTGTTGAGGTTTAATGGATGCACGAATTTGTTTTTCTTTAATTTTTTCAAAATGTGATTTTAATTCAGTTCCACTATAATATTTTAAAATCTCATCCCATTCTGGAGGATTTTCATATCGTCCTAAATTAGGTTTAATATTTCCTGATAAAATATTTACAACCGTACTTTTACCCATTCCATTTCTTCCAAGTAAGCCAACAACTTCACCTTTCTTTGGTGTCGGCAATCTGTAAAGTCTAAATGAATTTGGTCCATATTGATGAATTTTATCTGTTGCAAGTTCACTGGCTAAATTAACAATCGTGATTGCATCAAATGGGCAAACTTTTACACAAATGCCACAACCATTGCAGATATCTTCATCAATTTGGGCTTTTTTTGATTCCTCATTAAGAACAATACAATCCGCTCCCGATTTGTTAACAGGACAATACTTTATGCATTCTAAACCACATTTTTTTGGTTGACAGAGTTCCATATCCAAAACCCCAACTCTATGTGTCATGTCGTATTTCGGTAATTCTTTGCTTTATACCTCTTTTGAACCTAGCACCTCGTTGGCGTTACCTTAATAGATAAGAATCTGGAAAGGATATTTAAGCCGGCCATAGCGTTAGGGTGCGACCCAATCCCATTCCGAACTTGGAAGTCAAACCTAATGTCGCTGTTGTGTTACTAAGATGCGAGAGCTCTTGGGAAGTAACAGTGCTGGCATTTTTAATTTAATCAATCTATTAATATTGAATTTTGATTAATGTTCCAAATGGTAAATTGTAGCGTTTGTGGACAAGAATTTTCTAATGATATTTTATTTTTAAATCACATGATGGAAAAACATGGTTTTAGAAATCCCAACATTGACAAACCGGATAGAAACAGCCGAGGTTACTAGTTTAATTCTTTTAAAATTTCTTTAAGGGTTGCAATCTCATCAGTTAAAAAATCAACAGTTGCAATTACACTAGTTTTAGCAGAATCTGATATTT
>Ga0102947_1000604_pt1 | contig 12753 bp, 10 predicted proteins | sample SalPon2A_A_D2_MG_FD_78210 | JGI IMG/M metagenome (GOLD analysis project Ga0102947, IMG submission 78210) | Soil microbial communities from South San Francisco under conditions of wetland restoration - Salt Pond MetaG R2A_A_D2_MG | ecosystem: Environmental > Terrestrial > Soil > Wetlands | place... | reverse complement strand
GGTGTCCGACGGCACCGACTACCAGATCTCCGGCGGCAACGTGGCGCCCTTCACCCTGCCCGCCGACTGCACCGGCACGCCGGCGGCGGACTTCCCGCCCACCGTGCTCAACCTGACCCGCACGCCCTGGGTGCCGCTGGCCGCCCAGTCGGTGACGGTCCAGGCCGAGGTGCGCGACGAGGCGACGCCGACGGTCAACCTGCTGTGGAGCGTCGATGGCGTCGCCCAGACCCCCATCGCCATGAGCAACGCCGGCGGCGCCCTCTACCAGGGCACGATCCCGGCTCAGCTCGACGGCGCCCGGGTCTCCTACGCGGTGGAGGCCACGGACGGCTCCGCCAGCGCCGAGAGCCGGCCCCAGGGCTACTTCTCCGGCACCTCCCCCATCGCCGCCCTGCGCCTGAACGACGCCGAGGGCGTCCTGATCCCGGCGGAGTTCGCCGCCCGCATCGAGGGCAACATCACCGCTGAGCCGGGGATCTTCCACCCCTTCGTCTCCCAGATCTACGTCCAGGACGACGCCGGCGACGGCATCCAGATCTTCGACGGCACTCTCCTGGCCATCAACCGGGGCGACCGGGTGGAGTTCGTGGGCGAGCTGGAGCAGTTCTCGGCCCAGACCGAGCTCAACATCGTCCAGGATTTCGGCGGCTACGGCTACACCAACCTCGGTGCCGGCACGGTGCCGGCACCGGTGGTGATCACCGTCGCCCAGGCCGGCGAGGCCTACGAGGGGGAGCTGGTGCGCATCAACGGCGTCACCATCACCACCGGTACCATCCCCGGCCCCGGCGAGGGCAACGGCTACCTGACCATCAGCGATGACGGCGGCGCCACCACCCTCACCCTGAAGATCGATCAGGACACGAACATCCCCGGCTCCGGCACCCCGACCCAGGCGTTCGACGTCATCGGCGTACTCAGTCAGTTCGACGCCTGGCCGACCCTGGACGACGGCTACCAGCTCGTGCCCCGGGAGACCGGCGACCTGCTGTCGGGCGAGGTGAACCTGCCGGCGGTGCTGATCCACGAGATCCACGCCGACCCGAAGAACGGCATGCAGGGCGACGCCAACGGCGACGGTAGCCGCGACGCCACCGACGACGAGTTCATCGAGCTGGCCAACCCGGCCTGGAACGCGGTGGACGTCTCCGGCTGGACCCTGTCCGACGCCAACGGCACCCGCCACACCTTCGCCAACGGCACGGTGATCCCGGCCCGGGAGGCGCTGGTGGTCTTCGGCGGCGGCTCGCCCACGGGCGACTTCGGCAACGCCGCGGCCAACGGCCTGGTGTTCACCGCCGACGACGGCACCCTGTCGCTCAACAACGCCGGTGACACGGTGACCCTGCGCGACGAGCTGGGGGCCATCGTCCAGGAGGTGACCTACGGTTCCGAGGGCGGCAACGACGAGTCGCTGACCCGCAGCCCGGATCTGTCCAACTCGCCGCTGGCCGGGCACACGTCGGTGGCCGGCGGCGGCGACCGGTACTCCCCGGGCACCTGGGCCGAGGACGGCCAGGCGTTCACCATCGCCCCCGGCGACGTGGTGGTCTCCGAGGTGATGTACGACGCCGACGGCGCCGACGGCGGCTTCGAGTGGGTCGAGCTGGTGAACCTGACCGGCAGCGACATCGACCTGTCGAAGCGGCCCATCTCCCTGGGATGGGGTGGCGGCGACTACACCTACGGCCAGCTCACCCTGGACAGCGGGGTCCTCGCCGCCTGTAACCCCTTCGTCATTGGCGGCCCGGAGAGCGACGCCACCAACGCCAGCCCGACCTACGACCTGGTGGAGTACATCTCCCCCGGCTTCCAGAACTCGGGCACCACGGCGGACGGCGTGGCGCTGTTCAACCGCCCGGCGGCCTACGTCGGCGCCACCACGGCGCCCGACGACGCCGTGATCTACGGCACCTCCAACGACAACTGCCTGCTGGACGAGGCCGGTGCCTGCGGCGCGGTGGACGTCGGGGACGTCTCCGGTGGCCAAACCATCGAGCGCACCACCAGCGGTGGCTCCTGGCAGAGCCAGTCCTCGCCGACGCCGGGCAGCAGCGCGCTGTGCGGTGGCGGTGGCGGTGGCGGTGGAGGGGGGGGTGCCGGGGGCGGGGGTAGCTGCCTCGACGCCGCCAGCCTGACCAACGGCGACCTGCTGCTGTCCGAGGTGCTGTACGACGTCACCAGCGGCGACGACGGCTGGGAGTGGGTGGAGCTCTACAACGCCTCCGGCTCCGACGTCTGCCTGGACGGCCTGTCCATCGGCTGGGGTGGCAGCGACTACACCTACGGCGGCCTGGACCTGACCGGCACCGTCTCCTCCGGCGCCACCTGGGTGGTGGGCGGCCTGTCGAGCGGCGCCAACAACGGCAACCCCACCTACGACCAGGCGGCGGACCTGTCGCCGGACCTTCAGAACTCCGGTTCGACGGCCGACGGCGTGGCGCTGTTCCTGGACGTGGCGGCCAACGTCGGCGCCTCCACCGTGCCCTACGACGCGGTGGTCTACGGCAGCTCCAACTCGAGCTGCCTGCTCGACACCAGCGGTGCCTGCGCCACCCCGGCGGTGGGCGACGCCTCCGCCAACTCGTCCATCGAGCGCACCACCCTCGCCGGTTCCTGGCAGACCCAGTCGAGCCCCACCCCGGGCTCGACTCCCCTGCCCTGAGCTGAGGCGGACCGTAGGACACCACGACCCCCGGTGGCTTCGGCCGCCGGGGGTTTCTTTCCTTGGACCGGGAGGTTTGTGGTGGAACGGGGAAGGTGGAGATCCCCGGTGCAGGGGCCGCCTCGCTCTTGAGAATGAAGGGGCGGGGGCTCGGCTGCACATGAGCCGCTTCGCACCACCCTCACACACCACACCGGGCTGGCGCCCGCGGCTCAAGAGCACCCCGGCACCGGGGATCTCCACCTTCCCCTCACCGCCCAAGCACCGACGAACCCTCGGTGCCCCCTGCCCCCGGGCATCGCCCCCCACGCCACCGACAGGACCGATCAGACTGCCTCCTATCCGTCAGCGCATCCCATTCTTTGGAATCGTGGTTGGCAACGAAAGGGATCCTGGGGCCCTGGGAACCGTCCCCCCACGCCACCGACAGGACTGATCAGACTGCCTCCTCCTATCCGTCAGCGCATCCCACTCTTGGAAATCGGGGTTGGCAACGCAAAGAATCCTGAGGCCTGAAATCACCCGCAATCAGCTCTGTTCGATGCTGGCGTGAGCCTTGGAAGAGATGGAGGTGAGAAGTCATGGGTGCGGGCTGGATTAGTTGGTGAGGGGAGGGGCGGGAGCCTCGGTGCCGGGGTGCTCGTGAGCCGCGGGCGCCAGCCCGTTTCGTGTTGAAAAAGAGGTACGAAGCGGCTCATGTGCAGCCGAGCCCCGGTTGTTCATCCACCTAAGCGAGGCGGCCCCGGCACCGAGGCTCCCGCCCCTCCCCGTTTCTCCAAGCCGGCCCCCTGTTGCCCTGTCCCCCTGTTCGCCTGCCCCGCCTGTCCCAATCTCGGCAACCATTCACACTGTCTATAGCTAGATGCGAATACATGACGAAAACAGAACTGGAGACACTCCGCCGCCTAGCCGCTGGGGGCGACTTCGGCAAGGCTGAGCCAGGGGGAGGGAAGGCGCCAGGAGTGGAGGTAGGTGCCGTCGCGGGCGGCGTAGAGATCGATGACGCCGTCGCCGGCCATGGTGCCGTCTTCGGTGGTGAGGACGTAGCCCCACGTTGACACGCATACATCGCCCATGCATACTGCATGCATGGCTACTAAGACGATCTCGTTGCGCTTGGAGGCATACCGCAAGTTGCGCGAGGCCCGCCGCTATCCCGACGAGTCCTTCAGCGAGGTGGTGCTGCGGGCTCGATGGCCGGAATCGACGGTCACGGGCCGGGAGTTGCTGGATCTGTACGAGCGGGAAGGCCCCTTCCTGGATGACGAAGGTCTTGAAATCGTCGAGGATCTACAGACGACGGACCCCCCTCCCCGCGACAAGTGGGCGACGTGAACGGGTTTCTCCTCGACACCACCTTTGTCATCGACCTGGAGCGCGAGCTTCGGCGCCAAGATCCCGGGCCAGCCCACGGCTTCCTGACCACCCAAGGGGCGGCGCCCCTGTACCTGTCCTTCACCGTTGCCGGCGAATTGGCAGCCGGCGAGTCCCTCGCCGAGAAGGGGCGGTGGAAGACCCTCGTCGGCCACTTCCGAATCCTCGAGTCGAGTCCGGAGGTGTCGTGGCGCTACGGCGCCCTCTACCGCTACCTGAAAACCAACGGTCTCCTCATCGGCGGGAACGACCTCTGGATCGCCGCCACCGCCCTGGCCCACGATCTCCCGCTGGTGACCCGTAACGAAGGTCACTTCCGCCGTATCCCGGACCTCGCCGTGGTCACCTACGACGACTGAGGGGCGGGGCGCCGCCTACTTCTTCAAGCCGATCTCCGCCAGCCGCTGGTGCAGGAACTCGCCGGCGGTGATGGGCGGGTACTTGGGTGGGTTGTCGGCATCGACGAAGCGGTCCATCACCGTCAGGTCCACCTCCGGCCGCGGGTGGACGAAGAACGGCATGGAGTAGCGGTCCCGGTTCTCGGCGTTGTCCGGGTTGATCACCCGGTGGGTGGTGGCTGGGATCACCTCGTTGACCACGCGGGAGAGCATGTCGCCGGCGTCGACCACGATCTGCCCCTCCTCGGCCACCACCGGCAGCCACTCGCCATCCCGGGTGAGGATCTCCAGCCCCGGCTCGGTGGCCTCGCACAGGAGCGTGATCAGGTTGATGTCCTCGTGCTCGGCGGCGCGCACCGCCCCCGGCTCCACCTCGCCCTTCACCGCCGGGTAGTGGATGATGCGCAGGATCGACTGGCCGTGGTGCATCATGCTGGCGAAGGTCGAGGGCGGCAGGTCGAAGAACTCGGCCACCCCCACCAACAGGGTCTCGGCCACCGACTCCAGCGACTTGTAGAGGCGCAGCGTCGGCTCGGTGATCCCCGGCACCTCGTCCTCGGGCCAGACGTTGGGCGGGTAGACGTTCGCGTCGGCACCCTCCGGCGGGTGCTCCTGGCCGACGTGCCAGAACTCTTTCAGGTCGGGGGTCGAGCGCCCCTTGGCGTGCTCGACGCCGAAGGCGGTGAAGCCCCGAGCGCCGCCCTCGACCCCGGAGTAACGCCCCTTCTCCTCCTCGCTCAGCTCGAAGTACCGGCGCCACAGGTCGTAGGCCGAGCGGATCAGCTTCGGGTCGATGCGGTGCCCCTCGACGTTGAGGAAGCCGAACTCCCGCAGCCCCTCGCCCAGGGTCTGGGTGACGCGCTCGCGCTCGGCGGCGGAGCCGGTGGTGAAGTCTGAGAGGTCGATGGTGGGGATGGTTCGGGTCGCCATGGGGGAAGTCTCCTCGCGGGCCGTTTCAGGGAATGGATGTCAGATCGCGCCGACTGGCCTGAAGGATGCCGCCGGGCTCAGCCGGACTCAGTCGGACTCAGTCGGACTCAATGGGGAGTCGATCGCTGGAGGGTGGTCACGTAACAGGGTTCGCCGGACCTCGCCCGACGGCCACCCGGGCCCTCAGTTTAGCGTAGACGACCCCACCCACACCTGCCTTGCAGCAAGCACGCCGGGCGCCGCCGCCGGCACGGCCCGTGCTAGGGTTTTCTGCCATGGTCCAACGAATTCTCGATTCACGTCAGGAGGAGCTCCTGGCGGCCGAACGGCAGCATCTGAGCGAGCTCCAGGTGGCCCTGGCGCGCTTCGACGCCGAGGAGGACGACCAGCAGACCCTGGCCGAGGCCGTCTCGCGCCTCGACGAGCTGTTCCTGCTGGTGGTAGCCGGCGAGTTCAACGCCGGCAAGAGCGCCTTCATCAACGCCCTGGTGGGCCGCGACCTGCTGGAGGAGGGCGTCACCCCCACCACCCAGCGCATCCACCTGCTGAAGTACGGCGAGGAGCCGAAGCGCGAAACCCGGGGCGGCCTGGAAGTCGTGGAGGAACCGCTGGAGCTGCTGCGCGAGATCAACCTGGTGGACACGCCGGGCACCAACGCCATCCAGCGCGAGCACGAGGCCATCACCCGGCGCTTCGTCCCCAACTCCGACCTGGTGCTCTTCGTCACCTCCGCCGACCGCCCGTTCACCGAGAGCGAGCGCGCCTTCCTGGAACAGATCCGGGAGTGGGGCAAGAAGGTGGTCTTCGTCCTCAACAAGATCGACACGGTCCTCAACCCCGAGGACGTGCTGCGCATCGAGAGCTACGTCACCGAGAACGCCCACGACCTGCTGGGCACCACCCCGGCGGTGTTCCCGGTCTCCGCCCGGAAAGCGCTGGAAGCCAAGCGGGCGCGCCAGGAGGGGACAGACGAGGAGGCCGACGCGCTGGAAGCCGCCAGCCGCTTCGCGGCGCTGGAGGCCTACGTCGTCCAGACCCTCGACGAGGCGGAGCGGGTGCGCCTGAAGCTGCTGAACCCGCTGGGCGTCGGCGAGCACCTGGCGAAGCGCTACCACGACGTCGTCGATGGCCGCCTGGAACTGCTGGCCGACGACGTCTCCACCCTCGACGACATCGATCGCCAGCTCGCCGTCTACCGCGAGGATCTGGAGCGGGAGTTCGCCCTCCGCCTCGCCGACGTCGAAAAGGTGCTGGGCGAGGTCGAGTCCCGGGGCCTGGAGTATTTCGACGACACGGTCCGCCTGGGCCGGGTCTTCGACCTCCTGAACCGGGATCGGATCAAGGCCGAGTACCAGCGCCGCGTGCTGGCCGACGCGCCGCAGCAGATCGAGAACAAGGTGCAGGAGGTCATCGACTGGCTGGTGGCCAGCGAGCTGCGCCAGTGGCAGGCGGTGATGGACCACATCTCACGCCGCAAGAACGAGTACGCCGACCGCATCGTCGGCCAGGCCGGCGGCAGCTTCGACTACGACCGCACCCGGCTGCTGGAGTCGGTGGGCGGCACCGCCCGGCGCACCGTCGCCGATTTCGACCACGAGCGGGAATCGTCCCGGCTGGCCGACTCGATGCAGGCGTCGGTGGCCGGGGCGGCGCTGCTGGAGGTCGGGGCCGTCGGCCTCGGCGCCACCGTCGCCGCCGTCGCCAGTTCCACTGCCGTGGACGTCACCGGCATCATCGCCGCCACCACGCTGGCCATCGTCGGTTTCGCCATCATCCCGGCGCGGCGGGAGAAGGCGAAAAAAGAGCTGCGCCAGAAGATCGCCGAGCTACGACGCGAGCTGATGACGGCTCTGACCGCACCGTTCGACGCCGAGGTCGATCGCTCGCTGCACCGCATCCGCGAGGCCATCGCCCCCTACACCCGCTTCGTCCGCGCTGAGCGCGGCAAGCTCGCCGAGCAGCAGGAGACCCTGGGCGCGCTGGTCGAAGAGCTGGCCGAGCTGCGGCAGAAGATCGAACGCCTGGACTGAGCAGGCTACCCTCACCCACCCAAGCTGCCGAAAGGACCCCCGCCATCTCCCCGGACGACCCGCGCACCTCCCACGACACCACCAGCTCCGAGTCGCTCGGCGCCGAGGCATCGTCCCAGCGGCCGGGTAGATCCCCCGCACCGGAGCCCGAGGCAGACCCCTCCATACCCGACCGTTCCATCTGGGAAACTCTGGGTGACTACAGGGACCCACGGCTGATCTTCGTCTTCCTGCTGGGGGTGGCCAGCGGCTTCCCCTGGGTCATCATCAGCTCGGCGATGATCCTGCGTCTCGCCCAGGCTGACCTCAGCTTGTCGGCCATCGGCGTCTTCGGTAGCGTCACCGGCGCCTACGCCATCAACTTCCTCTGGGCGCCCTTCGTGGATCGTCTCCAAATTCCGGACCTCGGCAAACTACTGGGGCAGCGGCGGAGTTGGATCATGGTGATGCAGGTCCTCATCGCTGGAGCCACCCTCGCCCTCGCCTTCACGGACCCACTGAACAGCCTGACGGCGCTGAGCCTCGCGGCCCTGGTGGCCGCCGTGGCGTCAGCCACCCAGGACGTGGCCATCGACGCATACCGCATTGAGGTCATTCCCCGAGAGAAGACCGAGATGGTGTCCCAGGCGGCCTCGGCCCAGGTGGCTGGCTGGTGGACAGGCTTCGGCCTGTTGGGCTCCCTACCCTTCTTCCTGATCGACCTCGACGGATGGGACTGGACCCAGGTGTACCTGGTCCTCGCCGCCGTCTGGATCCCCCTCCTCGCCGCGGTCCTCCTGGCGCCCCGGTCCGTGCAGAGGCGGGACAAATTCGCCGAGGCCGAGGCCAAGTACCAGAAAGCCCTGGGCGCCAAGGACAATCCCAATGCCTTGCAGCGCTTCACCGCCTGGATGGGTGTCACCCTGGTCGAGCCGCTTCGCGAGTTCCTGGTGCGGGTGGGGCCGAAGCTGGCCTGGAGCGTCATCGTCTTCATCTTCATCTTCAAGATCGGCGAAGCCTTTCTAGGTCGCATGTCCATCGCTTTCTACGAAGACATTGGATTCACCGCCTCCCAGATCGGCCTCTACTCCAAGGTGATCGGAGCCGTGTCCACCATCGTCTTCACCGCCATCGGCGGCTTCCTCAACGCCCGCCTGGGATTGATTCGAGGACTGGTCATCGGCGGCATCGTCATGGCTGCCACCAACCTCTTCTACACCTGGATGGCCCTCAGTGGGCCGGTGGTTTGGATCTACCTCACCACGGTCCTCGTCGATGGCTTCACCCAGGCCTTCTCCATCGTCGCCTTCGTGGCTTTCATCTCCTACCTCACCAGCCACACCTTCACCGCCACCCAGTACGCCCTTCTCGCCTCCATCGGCAACTTCGGCCGCACCACCATGTCCGCCGCCAGCGGTTTCATGGTGGAAGCGCTTCAAACGTGGGAGCTGACCCTCGGCCCCTTCGTCTTTCAGAACGGGCAGGTAAGGGTGGGTTCGCTGGTCTCAGAACACGGCGACTGGGCGCTCTTTTTCATCATCACCGCCCTCATGGTCATCCCCAGCCTGCTGCTCCTGATCTACGTCCGCAAGCGCCTCTACATCAAGCAGAAGGAGTGGGCCGAGAATCCGCCGGAGGGAGAGGTGGATTCGAAGGAGCCGGACACCCCCGGCCTCGGGTAGGCTGCGGGCGATGACGCCCGACGACGCCAGCCAGGTATCCCCCCTCACATCCGGCGCCGGTGCCGGGACGATGGGCACCTCCCCGGGGTGGCGCCGGCTGGCTCCCGCCGCCCCGGCCCTGCTCCTCGCCGCCGCTGTGCTGGTGGGCTTCGCCGGCTACTCCTACGACGACGCCTTCATCACCTACCGCTACGCCCTGAACCTGGCCGAGGAGGGCCGCCTGGCCTTCAACCCCGGCACCGCCACCTACGGCACCTCGGCACCGGGCTTCGCGGCGCTCCTCGCCGGCCTCGGGCGGCTGAGCCCGGGGGAAACGGCCACCGCCATCCCTATCTGGGGCAGCGTGCTCGGGGTGGCGGGGCTGCTGGCCGTGCCCCTGGTCCTCCTCGCCTGGGGTGGCGATCCCCGCCGCGCCGGCGACGGCGGCGGCCAGCGGGGGGCCTGGCTGGCGGCGGCCGGCCCCCTGCTCCTCGCCCTGCGCTGGAACGTGGAGATGCTTGGCGCCGAGGCCCTCCCCGCCCTCGGCATGGTGGCCCTCGCTGCCTGGCTCCTCTTCGCCCGCGGGCGGGAGGTGCCGGCGGGCCTGGCCCTGGCCGCCGCCGCCATGCTTCGCCTCGACGCCGGCTTGGCCGCCCTGGTGTTCGGCCTGGTGTGGTGGGCACGGCGGCGGCGCTTCCCGTGGCGCCTCGCCGTCGCCGGCAGCCTGCCCCTGGCCCTCTACGCCGGCTGGCTGTGGCTCCACTTCGGCCAGCTCCTGCCCGACACCCTGGATGCCAAGCAGGCTGAGATGATCTTCACCCGCGGCTCCCTGACGGCGGCCCAGTGGGCCTGGCTGGTGCGCGTCTGCGGCACGCTGGGGGGGATCGCTCTACTGGGGTTTGCGGTGCTGGGGGTAGTGCGCTTGATCGCCGCCGGGCACCACCGCCTCCCCGGCGTGATGGCCGCCGGCTGCTGGCTGGGGCTCCACGAAGCCGCCTACCGTCTCGTCGTTGTGCCCTTCGCCCCCTGGTACCACCTGCCCACCCTGGCGGCGGTGGTGCTGCTGGCCGGCTGGGGGGCGTCGGCCCTGGTCGCCCGGGTTTTGGCGTCGAGGCCCGGGCCCGCCGCCCCGGCGCGGAGGCGGGCTCCGGCCTGGGGCGTGGCCGCCGGTGCCACCGCCCTGCTGCTGCCGGTGTGGATCTCCACCGCCGGCTGGTGGGTCGGCGCCTGGGGCCAGCCGCCGGACCCCCGCTGGGAGGTCTACCACCGCGTCGGCGAGCACGTCCGCGCCACCTCGGCCCCGGGGGACGCCGTCGCCGCGGTGGAGATCGGCTTCCTCGCCTACAGCTCCCACCGCCCGATCCTCGACCTGATGGGGCTGGTCAGCCCCGAAGTGGTGCCGGCACGGGAGGCCGGCGAGCTGGCCGGGCTGGTGGCCGAGCGCCGGCCCCGCTACATCCTCGACGTGCCGCTCTTCCGGCGCCAGGTGTTGGACGAGATCCTCGAACACGAGAGGATCGAGAGCTGCTACGCCCCCGCCGCCACCTTCCCCGCCCCGCAGCTCATGGGGGCGGAGGTGACCCTCCTGGAGCGTCGGCCGGTGCCGGCCTGCCGCTGAGCCGGGGCGGCGCGGTCGGAGTGGAACAGTCCGCCCTTTTACCACGTAGTGGTTAACGCGTAGCATGAAGGACACGACCACACGCCCAACCCAAGGCAGAGGAGACAAGCCATGTCGTTGTATCGGTCCAGAGACGAGAGAATCTTCGGTGGAGTCTGCGGCGGTATCGCCGAGTCGCTGGGATGGGGGGCCTGGAAGGTCCGCATCCTGTACCTGATCCTCGGCGCCCTGCCCGGCTTCGCCGGTATCCCGATCTACATCATCATGTGGCTGGTGGTGCCCCAGGAGCCGGTCCACCACCGGGATCCGCGGCGGGCGGCGTGAGCGGGGCCGACCCCGAAACGGTGACCGCACCCGGCGCCACGCCGGGTGCCGCCGGTGACGCCGGCCCCCGGACCCTGATCTCCGAAGCCGACATCTCCGCCCGGGTGGACGTCCTGGCGGAGCGGATCTCCCGCGACTACGTCGAGGCCGGAGCCGAGGAGATCCTGCTGGTGGGGGTGCTGCGCGGCGCCTTCATCTTCCTGGCCGACCTGTCGCGGCGCCTGACGGTGCCGTGCGCGGTGGACTTCATCAGCGTGTCGAGCTACCGCGGTTCCCAACAGGCCGGTGACGTGCGGCTGATCCTCGACGTGCGCAGCAGCTTGAAGGATCGCCACGTCCTGCTGGTGGAGGACATCGTGGACTCCGGGCACACCCTGGACTACCTGCTGCGCACCTTCGGCGCCCGCGGCCCGGCGTCGCTGAAGACCTGTGTCCTGACCCGCAAGCCGGGGTCCATGGAGGTGGAGGTGCCGCTGGACTACCTGGGCTTCGACATCCCCGACGAGTGGGTGGTGGGCTACGGCCTGGACCTGGCGGACAAGCACCGCACCCTGCCGTACATCGGCACGGTGACGCCGGAGGAGTGACGGGGCGGCCGGACCGTGGTCACTCCGCGGTGCGGGCCGGCTCCGTGTCCGTCTCTGTGTTCACTTCCGTGTCCGGCTCCATCTCCTCGGTCGCCTCCCGCCCGGCTTCCGCCTCGACCGTCTCGCCGGCTTCCTCGGCGCCCTCCAGGTCGCGCCATACCTCCTCGCTGTCGTCGAACACCGGCAGGTCGGGCTCGACCCCCCGGGCGGCGTTGACCCGCCAACTCCACAGCAGCGCCCACTTCATGTAGGTGCCGAAGGCCTGGAGCATGCAGAAGACCAGGCCGCGCATGCCGTCGAAAATGCCGAGTTGGAAGAAGTAGGTGCGGATGAAGCGCCACACGGAGCGCCCGAAGACCTCCTTCACGCCGGACTTCTTGCCATCCTGCCAGCCCTGGGCGGCGCCCCAGTAGCTGTACTTCAGGATGCGCGGGATGTACTCGTCCAGGGTTTCCGCCATGTAGTGGTCCATGTGGTTCTTGAGGACCTTGTCCTTGCCCAGGGTGTCCATGTCGGCGTGGACCCGGCGGTTGGGGTAGCGGGCGGTGCCCTTGCGCACCAGGCGCACCACCCGGTCGTTCTGCCAGCCGGAGAAACGCAGCACCTTGCCGAGGAAGAAGCAGCGGCGGTTGATGGTGTAGGCGTCGTATTTCGGCCCCTTGGTGAGGATCTTCTCGAGCTCCGCCTGGAGCTTGGGGAGGCAGCGCTCGTCGGCATCGAAGATCAGGATCCAGTCGTGGGCGACCTGGTCCATGGCCCAGTTCTTCTGCGACGCCGAGCCAAAATAGGTGCGCTGGGCGAAGACGACCTTCCCCTCCCCCGGCTTCGCCTCCCGGTCCTCGTAGGCGCGGACGATCTCCGGGGTGCGGTCGGTGGAGAACGAGTCCACCACCAGGATCTCGTCGCACCACAGGAGCGAGTCGATGCAGTCGGCGATGTTGTGCTCTTCGTTGTAGGTGGTGACGATGGCCGAGATGAGCGGCCGCTTGGGAGACGAGATCTGCTCTGCCGTCTGCTCTGCCATGAAGGTCCCTCCGTGCGCGATGGTATCTCACCCCGGTACGCCACTCCCGCGGTATCATCGGCCGCGTGACAAACCCCGAGATCTTCACCGAGTCGTGGGCGCGCGCGTGGGGTGAGGAGCTGCGCGCCAGCGACGAGTACCGCTCCGCGGCCGACACGTG
>Ga0102947_1000602_pt1 | contig 12783 bp, 23 predicted proteins | sample SalPon2A_A_D2_MG_FD_78210 | JGI IMG/M metagenome (GOLD analysis project Ga0102947, IMG submission 78210) | Soil microbial communities from South San Francisco under conditions of wetland restoration - Salt Pond MetaG R2A_A_D2_MG | ecosystem: Environmental > Terrestrial > Soil > Wetlands | place... | reverse complement strand
GGCGGCTGATGCGGCTTATGCGGCGGCTTATGCGGCTCGTGCGGCGGCTCGTGCGGCGGCTGATGCGGCGGCTGATGCGGCGGCTGATGCGGCGGCTCGTGAAAAACAAAGCACACGGCTGGAAGCGATCTTATTTGATCTATTGGATATTGATAGCGGACAGGAGTGAAACTTATGACAGATAACGTATGGCACGAGGACGAACGGGAGTATAACCGGGTAGCGGCTAAATTGCATGGCGCGATTGTCAATGTCAGGCGGCGCACCGAGGACGGCGGGCTGGATCGGGCGCGTGGCCGGCGGTTTGTCAGCCTGCTAGTCGAGTCGGGGCGGTATGAGTTTTGTAGCCGTTGCAGCCAATTACTACCGGCCAATGGTCAACATTTCCGCACTGATAACAGCAAGGTGAGGGGCTGGACGCAGCCGTGCCGAAGCTGTGATGCGGAACTGCGCGGCCTTCGCCGGTTGCGTAAAGTTACGAGGCGGCCATTCCTGGCACGGCGGCTGGCACAGCGGGAACGTGAGCGCGGTAAGTGAGTTGCCGCACGGTACGCCGGTTTGCGCCATATTCATGTTATAATGGTTGCAAAGGGGTTTCGCTAGACCGTCCAAACCAGGGCGGTCTTTACGTTATATCCCAACCGCACCGACTGCCCCACTACAGCGCGGCTGTACAAAAATCAAATCCAGTAGGGGACGGCTGTACCTGAAAATCCATTTGAAAAATGTTGAAAAGGGCAGGGCGGTCAGGCTTTGGGATATGTTTAATAGCCAGATTAGGTTAATTCGGGGTAGTGCGGGGGTGGTCAGATTGTTTGTGTTTATCCCAAATATCCCAAGCCACTTATCATAGGAGTAATATGTGGGAAAGACATTCAAAACACTATCTATCATATTGGCAATTTATGCGGCTGCGTTGCTGGTTGTTGGGGTTTTGAGTTTCCATTCAATGGTTAGTGCCGCGCCCGCGCAGTGCAGCATAGACAAGGTCGTGTACTATTTTGAGGTTCTACCAGCGGACGTGTTTAGTGGCGGCCCCGACGCGGTTGCTGAATATTTTACGCATATGCAGAATATTCGTGGTTACGCGCTGGTTGATATTATGATGATTCAGGGCGTGCCGTTTGTGGTCTATAGCAGGCCGGTTGGATATATTGAGCCAGAGGCTACACCGACATTAGAGCAAGGGAGTAGTGCATAATGGATATTCAGAAACTATTGACACCCGATAAATGGGAACGGCTGGAGAAACAGGAATGGCTAATCGAAGACGCTATGGATTTTTTGCGAACAATCTATAAAGAGTGCAATCAGTATGATACGAAACGCACCGGGGGCATCATGATTAATGTCCACATTAGAGCTACGGGCTTTGTCGATATGGCGGTAAATTTTGATGCGTCTTCCCTACCGCCCGTTAAATGGTATGACGGGAGATAATCCTATTACAAGCACCATAGCCGCCTGCGCCACACCTTACGCACTGGCTCCTTCTCCTTACGCTATCCTGCGCGGGCGGTTATGTTTTTACTAGATGGCTGAAACAATATGGACACCTAAAAAAAGAGACAAGTTTATTTCCAAGCTGCGCGAGATGCCCAACGTGTCACGGGCGGCGCGTCTTACGGTTGTATCACGGTCTTCTGCCTACCGGCTGCGCGAAACAGATAGTGAGTTTGCAGCGGAGTGGGACGCGGCTATTGAGGAGGGCGTAGAGGCGTTGGAAGAGATCGCTATGCGCCGTGCCAAAAAGAGCAGTGACACCCTGCTGATATTCCTACTTAAAGCGCATAAGCCGGAAATGTATCGTGAGCAGCGCGACTTGAATATCGGCGGCAAGGACGGCGATAACGTTAAGTTAGAACTCGTCTACCCTGATTAGTCATGAGGATAACGCTACCGATGAATAGGCGAAAAATGCAAACAACATTGGAAGCCGCTTTAGAACAAATCAACAGCGTTCGTGCTGCTATGTCGTATGATGGCCTCGATCCGTATTATCATCTGGGGGCTGCTGAGAGATACGTAAATGAAGTGTGGCGAGCCATGAATAGCCAATGGGGAAAGACTGAAGGGCAGCTATGCCCGAATAAAGAATGCTGTTATGATCTCGTTCTGTCTGGTTCTGGTTGGTATAGATGTGGTAATTGTGGGCAGGTTTTTGAGGCGAGATCCACAGACTCCGATTTTGAGGATTACCACAACCACACCGGGGTAATCCCTGATGGCGAAATCATTCATGATGCGGAGGTCATTGGCCCTTCCTGGGCAAGCCCAGAAAACGGACAAACCTGTGCATATGATCCGATAGACAATGTGAATAAATAGCGAACCACCCTGAGTAATGCAACTCGTTCTACCGATAAAGCCACACGACAAGCAGAAACCGATTATACACCCCTCCGCACGGTTCAATGTGATCGCAGCGGGACGACGGTTTGGCAAAACCGAATCGCAGAAACTACGCGCTATTTACATGGTGATGGAAGGGCAAAACGTATGGTGGGTTAACCCGACATTCGACAATACATACGAAACATGGATGGATTTCCTGACCTTTTTTGAGCAATTCACACCGCGCGAGAATATCAATAAATCGCGCCGCCAAATCTTTACACCGACTGGTGGAAGTATCCGTATGCTAGGGGCGGACAATTTTAAGCGTGGCCCCGGCATTAATCACGTATTCATAGACGAAGCGGCGTTCCTTGATTTGACTAACCTATGGAATTTCCAGATACGGCCCATGCTGCTAGATAGCAAGGGCGGCGCTACGTTCCTGAGCAGTACCAATGGCCGTAACGAGTTCTGGCGGCTGTACCGGCAAGGGCAAGACCCTGAGCAATCGGAGTGGGCATCCTGGCATTTTACATCCTACGATAACCCGCTGATTGACCACGCTGATATAGATGACATTAAGCGCAATTCGCCAGAGCGCGTTTTCGCACAGGAATACATGGCGGAGTTCCTAGAGGACGGCGGCGCGGTATTCCGTAACCTGACCGCCTGCACGGATGGGTCAATCATGATTGACCGTGAGAATGGCATCTATCCGAAAGCGGTTGGGCGTGTGGTCATGGGGGCTGATTTAGGCCGGCACAACGATTACACCGTTATCTATGCGCTAGACCGGGAGACCGGCACAGTGCTGGATTATGACCGATTCACTGATATATCCTGGGACTTGCAAGCCAGCCGTATCACGGTGATGGCAAGGCGATGGACACCTGAGGTTATATGGATGGAAGAGAATTTCAATGATTCATTTGTTGAACGTTTACAAGGCGAGGGGCTACCTATTAGACCATACCGCACCACCGCACAATCCAAACAGCAAATCATTAACCAGCTAGCGTTAGCGTTTGAGCAGGGAGACATCACTATCCCTGACGAGCCGGTACTAATTGGCGAATTGCAAGCCTACACGGTAGAACGTTTACCGTCGGGCAATCTGCGCTATACCGCACCGTCGGGATTACATGATGATTGTGTTATGGCGTTGGCATTGGCGTGGCATGGCGCGTTACAAACCCCGGTCACAATCACAGTGAGTCGTTATGCTTAACTTGAATGGCGCAAGCGGTATCATACAATCCAGTTTTATTGACCACCTAAAAGAGCGCGAGACCGCACGGTGGGCAGAATATATCAAGGTGCGGGAATATTACGACGGGGTTCATTACACGCAGCTAACAGACCGTATGCGGCAATACCTAAACGTGAACCGCGATGCTAATTTCACGGTCAATTATTGCCCGATGGTGGTCAATGCGAAACGTGACCGGCTGATTGTGTCTGGCTTTTCAGCAGAGGACGATACGCAGGACGATACAATCTGGTCATGGTGGCGCAAGAATCGTATGGATCGTAAGCAAGGGATTGTCCATCTGTCCGCTATACGTGACGGCGATGCGTTCGTTTTAGTTGAGTGGGATGAATTCGCACAGATTCCCCGATTCCATTATGAACCAGCATACGCCGGCGAAGGCGTGATGGTCTACTATAGCGAAGAGCGGCGCGATGAAATCGCCTTCGCCTCAAAGCACTGGGCGATACGGTATGGTTCCAACACCGGCAAAATGTGGCGGAAAAATCTTTACTTTCCAGATCGCATTGAAAAATACGTTTCTCAAAGTGATGTTGAGTCTGGCATGTGGAAAGCATATGAGGAGGGGGCGGATGTAACGCGCCCCGGTCATATGGGCATGGCGGGCGTAAATTGGTGGACTGATGACGGCACAGAGAACGGTGAACCGTTGGGCGTGCCGGTTGTGCATTTTAAGCATAACGATATAGGCGACCAATTCGGTACAAGCCACCTGGCTAATATTATGCCGATTCAGGACGCGGTGAATAAGGCCATGATTGATCTGTTGGCTGCGATGGACGCGAACGGGTTTGGTCTATTGGTTGGTTATGGCACAGACGCATGGCAGGGGGTGAAGGTCGGCCCCGGCGCGATTGCGTCGGTCAGTAAATCGCCTAACGATGCAAAGTTAGATCGTCTACCTGCTGATAGCCCCCAGGGGCTTCTATCGGTCTATAACGCGCTTGTGATGGAAATAGCGCGTGTATCTGGTACACCGCTCAGTTACCTGCAATCCAGCGGGCAGGTAGCTGCTGAGGGGACAATGAAACAGCAAGAGGTTGCCCTAGTAACACAAATCGAAAAGGCGCAAGTCGATTTCGGTAACGGGTGGGAAGATTGCATGAAATTAGCCCGGCGGTTGCATAATGCGTTTAGCGATGAACCTGAGATTGATAATGATGTGATTATTGATACATTGTGGGAATCAGCCGAATCGCGCAATGATAAAGAGGTGGCCGAAACGTTGGCGATTAAGGTTGAGAAGTTAGGCGTTACAGAAGAGCAAGCCCAGACTGAGTTGGGATACAAATCGAATGAGATCGCACAAATGCAACGCAGCAAACTACGTAACAGCGCGTTGGCGGTGCGATCATTGTCAACCAACCGCGCCGGCCAAACCGATGATACAGATGACGCGCAGGAAATGACACAAACTGAGAATGAGGACGCAGACGATGCATAGCGGGTGGTATTGGACGGATGAAAGTTTCCGGCGTGGTTGGAATGAGTCCATGTCTGGTGAAGTCTATCCACAAGAAACATTGTGGGATGATACAGACAAGTTTATAGCGTCCCTATTTGAGGAATTATCCGATGCGATGGAGGACGATACCGCACCGTTGGTTTATCTTAATGACGATAAGGAGAGTGGCAATGAATCAAAAGGATAGAGATTATCTGAGCGCGGTGGTTGGGGAATTGGTTGATATTCAAAGCGAAGCCCCGACTGTTAGTACCTATAACCAGGGCAGGACGCAAGGCAGTATTAGCAATCAGATAGGCGATGTTGTGGATATGCTGACCGGCTGGTTAGACGAGGGTGAAGATGAGCGAACAGAGCCCGATTGAAATACGCGGTCAACCGTTGGATTTAGACGTGCTATTGGATTTTGCTACGATTGACCCGGAGGATATTGAGATCGCGGCGCAATGGTGGGATGACCACGCCACTGAGCGGTGGGTTGGCGCGTTGGATGTTGAACCGATTGACGAATGACATTCAACCCGTTTGAAACCACCTACCGTTACAATAATAATGCCCAGCGATGGACAGACCTCAATACAGGGCGGTTTGTATCTAACCAGTCCGTTACTGATGAGATGCGTCGCCACCAACAGGCCACGTTTGGCGCATTAGATAGCATGACGCAAAATCTCTATTCCGGCAACATTACGCTGGAGCAATGGCAGACCGGGGTAGCACAGGAATTGAAACAGGCGCATTTAGCACAATCTATGTTTGCCAATGGCGGCAAGCATAACATGACCAGTGTCGAGTACGGGCGCGTTGGTGGGACGCTGGCTGATGAGTACCGATACCTGAATAATTTTGCGCAAGGCATCGCCAACGGCACTATATCGGAGGCGCAAGCGCAAGCCAGGATACGGCAATACGGCAAGGCCACGCAGCAATCATATTGGAGAGAGTACAGCCAAGCCAGGGAAGGCAAACAGGTTAATTGGATTGTCAACCCTGGCGAGAATTGTACCGATTGTTTGGATATGGAATCAGGCAACCCGCACGATGCAAAAACACTAGATAAATTCCCCGGCTCAGGGCAAACACAATGCCGGGGCAATTGTAACTGCACGCTGGAGGATGTATGAACTATTCATTTGATGAACTGTATCGCGAATATCTATCATACGGGTATACACGGCAGCGTGCGTTTGATGGAGCAATGGAAACCGTTCATTATTATGAGAATGGCAAATTGCCGCATAACGCCTATGTGATCGAGAGTATTGAGCAACATGAGGGCGGATTGTTAGTTATTCACAATGATCCTACGGGGGCAGAGTACGCATGAGCCAAAACCCCAACACGCTACCATCACACGATGGCAATACAAACGAGATAGGGCATTGTCGCCATTGCGGGTTCCAGTGGGTCATACGTGAGGGCGCAAAGGGCAAGAAATATAGCAACGTTAGCGGGCGCGTTTGCCCATTTTGCGGTTATACCGATTCGATAGAGTATAGTCAGGAAGATAACCGATGATAAACGTAAAGATTCTAAAATCATACGACCCGTATTACGAGTTGGCAAAAGAGTTTGCTGATTTTAATGCGGTATGGCGTTGGTCGGTGGATCACTCCCAAAAACACAATAGCCGATACACATACCGCGTAACACAATTGCCCCCCGGCTCACTACATGATTATGTTGTATTCATATGTTCGGACGATACCCCCGCATCGTATTGGCATAGTTATGATGGACTTGTGGCGCATTTAGCATAGTGCATAACTGCCAATATTGAATAAATCTATTACAAGCTAATTAACGTCCCATTCCGGGGCGTTTTTTATTTCCTACGTGACGTTACACGTAAAACACGAAATAGGAGAATCTAATGACCGAAGTAACCGACAACAACGAGCAAGGCAACGAACCGCAACAGCAAGGATCAACCCCGTCCCCGCAGACGCAAAACAGCGAACATATGATTCCTAAATCACGGTTTGACGAGGTGAATAACAAGTACAGGGAGCTATCTGACAAGCTGGCTGCAATGGAAACAGAGCGGCAACAGCAAGAGCAGCAATCCCTGGAAGAGCAAAACCGTTTCCGTGAACTATATGAACAGACCAAAGCGCAGTTAGAAGCGTTAGAACAGGTCAAGGAAACGGCTGAGCGTTTTCGTGGTTCATTGCAGGCGACCAATGAGAGCCGCATTGCACAGATACCAGAGGACAAGCATCACCTTGTGCCGGAGTTTGACGACCCGGTGGCGTTAAGCGCGTGGCTGGATAAAGCCATGCCTGACTTAGTAACGCCGGCCAAACCGAAAGCACCGGGGCTGGATGGCGGTTCTGGCACGAATACGAACAGTCAGGCCGCGCCCCTATCGGCGACGCATGACGCGCTAGCCGATGTTGCCGCTCAGTATGGTTACGAGGTCGATAAAGAGCGTATCGCAGAGTACGCCAAACAATCGACAAGCATAAGAGATACTGGAGAGTAAGGTATGGCATTTACATTCGCTTACGATCTGACCGGGGCTGCGCCTATCATCCGCAAGCAAACCGTCGCCGATACGGTGGTTTTGTCTAAGGGTGAGATGGTCAACCTGGAATCAGGCGAATTGACGACAGCGGTAACAGCAGATACCGCAATATATGGTGTGACGGCTGAGGCCGTCGATAACACCGACGATGGATTGGAGTGTGCTGTGATTGTTAATCCATTTGCAGTATACGCAGTCACCGACGCAAACGCACGGTTAGCCGGCGCGCCACTTGATATTGGCACAGGTGCTTTGACCCTTGCGTCAAATTCTAATTCCGATTTGGTTGTAGTTGAGGACAGCACGGCAACAGAGCCAACGCTGGTCACCTTCAATGGCAGCCATATATTCAATCCGTAATAGGGGAGGTTAATCATGCCACAGATTTCTGGTAATTTTGCACAACTGGTTGATCTCGACCCGGTGTTGACTGATATATTCTACCAACACTATACACAGAACTTAGGTAATGGCGGGGTAATGTCATTATTCAATATGATCCAATCCAGCAAAGCGAAGGAAACCGATTTGCGGGTTGGTGGGTTCCGAGACCCGGTTCCGTTCACAGGCACGATTGAATATGCCGATGCAGAGCGTGGCTATGAAGTAGAGTATAGCCACACTGAGTATGTGTTAGGGTTCCAGGTCGAGCGCAAGCTGGCCGATGATATGCAATATGGAAACATATTCGGGCGGGCGGAAGAGCTTGGTACAGCATTCGCACGTAAGCGGCGCAAGGATGCAGCTAGTGTGTTTAACAACGCATTTAGTACATCGTTCACCGGCTACGATAGTAGCCCGCTATGTGAGACTACACATAACCGTAGTCGCACCGATTCGACCTCAGTTAGCAATGAACTATCAACTGCACTGAATAGTGATAATCTGGAATCCGCAATCACCACCATGCAAGATTTTGGGGATGATTTGGGCGAAGAGATTACCATTATGCCAGATACGTTGGTCGTTCCACGCGCCCTTCGTAAGACCGCGTTTGAAATTACACAATCTATGCAAGTACCGGAAGATGCGAATAATGCGATTAATGTCCATGAGGGCATGAATGTAATCGTTGATCCGTATTTGACCGATACAAATGCGTGGTTTGTGGTCGATAGCGCAATGGCGCGTCGCTACCTGAAATGGTACAACCGCATCATGACTGAGTTCGGAGCGACAGAGGACTTCGATACATACATCCGCAAATATCGCGGCTATATGCGATATGCCTATGGATGGTCGGATTTCCGCTGGGTAATCGGTAGCAATCCGAGTTAATGGAGGGCTGATATGACATTGACCAATTTCCCAAACGGGATTTCATCGTTCGGTGTGCCGGTGCTGGGGGGTGCTAATATCCCCAGCACGACAGGCACTTACTTTTTTGTCGATAGCGGGGCGGCTCAAGCTAGTGATGCAAACGCCGGCACGACTCCTACCTACCCGATGGCTACGATTGACGCGGCTAATAATGCGGCCACCGCCAGCAATGGTGACGTGATTATTGTCATGCCGGGTCATGTCGAGAACATTACGGCGGCTACCAGCCTTGTGTTGGATAAGGCCGGCGTAACGATCATCGGTTTAGGGTTTGGGCGTAATCGTCCTGTCCTGACATTCACTGCTACAGCGTCCCGAATCCCGATTAGCGCAGATGATATATATGTCTCTAATTTGGTATTGGACGCTAGCATTGCAGCGATTGTGAGCGGCGTTACCGTAACAGGCGACGATGTGACGTTAGACAATATCGAGTGGAACCTTGACGCTACGGGCGTAGAGTTTTTGCAGATGTTGGATGTCGATGCAGCAGACCGTGTGACGGTACAAAACTGTAAGTTCATCGCTGAAAATATCGCTGGCACAAACACGGGTATTCGTTTTGATACGGCGAGTTACCTACGGATTGTGAATAGTGAGTTTCGTGGTGATTTTACAACCGCCGCGCTATCAGGCACGGCAGGCAGCGCAGCGGCCAGTACCGATGTTGTCATCGCGCATAACTTCATTGAGAACCGCGATACAACCGCCGGGATTCTGTTAGACGCACATGACAACGGGACGGGGCTACTAGCGCATAATTCTATGTTCACCCTGTTCGCAACCGCGCCGGAAACGGCACTCGATCCAGGCAATATGCTATGTGTTGAGAATTACATCGTTAACGCGGTTGATGAGTCTGGGCTACGTGTACCAGAGACACAATCAACCTAATCACAACATTGAGGGGCTTAACCGCCCCTCTTTCATTTTGGAGGTGGCATGATACGACAATGGAAACTTGACACAATTACAGGGAACGATTCAGCAACCAGCGCAAGGCCGCTATTTGGTCGTGTGCTAGCGATCTATTTAGAATATGCCGTAACGCCAAACGCGGCCACTGATGTGACGATTGCGACGGTTAATAGCCCGGTAAAAACCATTTTGACCGTGACGGATAACAACACAAGCGGTTGGTATTATCCCCGTGAACAAATACAGGATAATACCGGCACAGGGCTGGTTTACGCCGCTACTGATGTAGTAGCCGAATCTATTCCGGTTTCGGACTATATCAAGGCAACGGTAGCGCAAGGCGATAATGACCAGACGCTAAACGTGTGGGTTCTATTAGAGGAATAAATGGCTGTCTCATATACCGACACCCTATTAACTGATAGAGATAAAATCCGCTTCAAGGTTCAGGACACGGTAGAGAATAGCGGCCCAAAGCCCAACGGTGGCAATTTTAGCGACAATGAGATCGCTGGGATGTTGACGATTGAAGGGACGGTCAACCGAACCGTTGCCGCGCTGTTTGAAGCCCTTGCGTCCATATGGGGGCATTATGTCGATACACGCATCGGCCCCCGTGATGAGAAGCTATCACAGATCGCAGAGCGTTACGCAAAAATAGCCCAAAAATGGCGGGATGAATACGGCTATGGGGACGATGCAACCACCCTATCTGCCGGGTATGTGACTCGGCAAGACGGTTATTCAGATGATATAGACGCGGGGCAGGAATGACGCTCCTTAGCACAATGACTGCCACTGCTACCACGCAACGAACCCCGGCTATATCCAGCGGCAAAATTGGCGACCCGGTGACGAATTTGGAAAGCGTAAAGATCACACCTGTTATGCTGCAAGATACACGAACACAACTTAGCATCAGGCAGGCAATCGGGCTGGAAGGCACAGCGGTGCAGGTATTTGAAGCCTATACACAATCACACGCCCACACCGATAGCAGTTCCGCAGTAACGCAGATGCCTGATATACGTGCGGGGGATCGGCTCATTACGGGCGGTGTTACCTATGTAGTTCGTTGGGCAGAACAGCAACCGGCCACCGCGTCATTGAGTGCCACGCTGATACTGTATTTGACAGAGGACAAACGCCAATGACAACCACATTCCAGAGCAGGGAGGCGGTTCGTGATGAGCTTGTCACCTTGTTTACTAACAATGGTTCCTGGCAAGAGGTCTATGGTTACGCGCCCGATTTGAACGAAATTATCGGTAAAACGCCGGTTCTGATGGTACGTAGCCGGGGGACGGCACAGGACATGGCCGGCGATGAGACCAACCCGGCCAGCTACCAATTCGCAATTACGACCTGGGTGCTAGCTTATTCTGAGGATGGCAATTGGACAAGTGCCAACGCTGAGGACAAGATAGACGAGTTGGATAAGGTTGTGAGGCAAGTCATACGTAATAACGCCGGGGGCGGGTCTAATGCAGACCAGTACCGATTTGACCCGGCACAATCAGAGGTTAGGGATGTTATATTGCAGGGCGGTGTGCCGTATATGGTTGAATCACGGTTGATCTATGCCGACCTACCAAGAGGGGCGGTCTAATGAGTATCCGAGTTGAGGGCGTAGAGGAGCTTGTAGAGGATTTCACTAACGCCAAACATATCATTGACCGCAGAGCGAAAGCCTACCTGAACGATTTGGGGGGTTGGGGCGTAGGGCGTGCTAAGGCATACACGTTAGACGCGGGCGCGGTTGATTTGGGTGAATTGGTTCAGGGATTACACCACAAAACCAAAAGTACTAGCCAGGGTTGGGAAACAACCATACGTCCATCAGACGAGGCGGATAAATACGCGATTTATGTCGAGCGTGGCACACGCCCGCATTTCCCGCCAATTAGCAAATTGCAGGGCTGGGCAGACCGTCACGGTATCCCTGTTTGGGCAGTGGCTAAAAAGATCGCACGGGAAGGTACAGAACCGCGCTGGATATTCCGAAACACATTTAACGATTTGCATAGCCATGTCGAATCGACAGTCGATGATTTCCTAATTGAGATAGTGAGGCAGATATGAAACTAAGGTATGAGGGGAACGGGGAATATATCCCCGGCGTTCCTGCGCGGGATTTAGATGATAGTGATATAGAGTCGATTAGTAATAGTTTCGACATGTCACACGATGAAACGGTCAATAGCCTGACCATGAGGGGGTTATACAGTGTGGTCAAATCAGCCCCCACAAAAGCACAAACACAAAAACCAGAAACGGTAGAGGGGGATTAAACGATGGCATACGGCCAGAAGAGCTTTAGGAAAATTCAGATTTCCGCGCCCGAAGGCACGCCAGGGACGGGCGCGGCGGCGACTGAGATATTGTTCGGTATATTGACCCAAAACTATGCTGATGAGGTATTCCACACGCCTGACCAGGATAGAGGTCTATTAGCCATGCATGTTGAAACACCGTTTGAATTACAAAAGGCGGTGGAATTGGAAATGACAGGCGAATTGTATGATAGGTTGGCGGTCATTGCGTTATCTAATGCCATTGCGGGCAATATAACACCGACCCAGCCTAATGTGGGAACGGAGCCTAACCATTATCTATGGACATTTGCGCCGGGTCTAACCACCGCTAACACGCCCGACATCGCCGCCGGTATTGATACATTCACAATCGAATATGGTGATAATGTGCAAGCGTATGAGGTGGACTATGCATTCACCACGCAGCTAGTTATTTCCGGCGTGGTCAATGAGCCAGTCAATTTTACCTGGACAGTGCAGGGGCAGGAAATGACCGAAGCGTCATTCACCGGGGCGTTGGTCGCACCGAGCGCGAACTATTTCGCATTCAATAAAGCCAAATTCTATAACGATACATCATTCGCTGGGGTGGGTGGTACGCAAGTTACAGGGATGTTACGTGCATTCACCT
>Ga0102947_1000601_pt1 | contig 12783 bp, 9 predicted proteins | sample SalPon2A_A_D2_MG_FD_78210 | JGI IMG/M metagenome (GOLD analysis project Ga0102947, IMG submission 78210) | Soil microbial communities from South San Francisco under conditions of wetland restoration - Salt Pond MetaG R2A_A_D2_MG | ecosystem: Environmental > Terrestrial > Soil > Wetlands | place... | reverse complement strand
CAGACTGTCATTTTCGAATACTTCAATAAGCTTCCAGTACCCTTTTCTGACCGCACTGTAGGGTTTTGCCCCCTCTAAATGGTAATGTGGATAGTGCCAGAAAAGGGCATCCCTGGACACAGATTCCCCCTCCGTTAAAAGAGATGAAATATCTATTCCATCCATATTTTGGTTGTGCTTATCATCACCTTGAATTCCTGCCAGGCCCAGAATTGTGGGATAAACATCTGCAGATATTACCGGGACATCACTGGTAGTCGCATTGGGAATTCTGCCATCCCAGCTGGCAATAAACGGTACACGTACACCACCTTCGTAGATATCTCCTTTCCCTGAACGAAGTGGAAAATTGTTAGTTACCTGCGTTCCACGATTCTCAAAATTGCCGCGCAGCCCCCCATTATCACTGGTGAACAGGATCAATGTATTGTGCAGCATCCCTGAATCTTCCAGCTTTTTTATCACCTGCCCAATGGCATCGTCCATATGTTCCACCATAGCAGCGTACACCGGGTTGATGTGATTGGCACCGTCTTTAGCCAGTTTCTCGTATTTCTCAATTTTCTCTTTTTTCGCCTGTAGCGGGGTGTGTACATTGTAGAACCAGAAATTCATAAAAAAAGGAGCGTCACCTTTTTTACTTGCTTCAATAAATTCTACAGCTTCATGAGACAGCCTTTCCGTTAAATATTCGCCTTCGGGGCCATCCGGCAATCTGGGATTCAAATACGGTGGGAAATAACCGTTACCGCCACTCCCTTTTTGTGGGGCACCGACTGACCATCCCCCAATATTTTGCTCAAAACCCTGATTTTCAGGCCAATATATTTCTTCTTCTCCCAGATGCCATTTGCCGATATGAATAGTTAAATAACCGGCACCCTTCAATATTTCAGCAAGGGTAACTTCCCCCGGGTCCATAAATTGTGTCCACTCGGGAACCTTCATCCTGGCAAAGGGTTTTTGATGTCCGCTTATCCAATCAGTGGTATTCGTACGCGCCGGATATTTACCGGTCATTATACTGGAGCGGGAAGGAGAACAAACCGTGCATGCCGAATAAGCATCGGTAAATCGCATTCCGCTATTGGCGAGCCGGTCTATATGAGGGGTTTGATACAAATCACTGCCGTAACACCCAAGATCGGTCCAGCCGAGGTCATCTACGACAAAAAGGATAATATTGGGCTGCCTTTCCGGAGATGCACTGCAGCCACTGATGAACACCAATAACAGGAGTACAAAATATCGCATGCTCTAAAAATATGGTTTTTTGGAGAATTTAATCGTATACAAAAGTCAGGCGGACTTCCCCTTTTTTATATTAGACGTATAAACCTCATTAATATCCCCCTATTCCCTAAACCGCCATTGTTCCCGTCCGAACACTTTATGGATTAGGGTAATTGTCGTAATTTCGCCCATCCGTAGCGAATTGCCTTATGAATGGATCCGTTGGTATGAGACCTAGACTTTTTATTGCTATTCTCCTGTTATCTCTGGCCCCCGGCGCCTGTAAGAATGATAAGAAACTACCCGGAGAACACAAATTTACGAACGCTCTCATCCATGAGACCAGCCCTTACCTGTTACAGCATGCATATAACCCCGTAGATTGGAGACCCTGGAGTGAAGAGGCATTTGAAGCTGCAAAAAAGGAGCAGAAACTGGTCATTGTGAGTGTAGGGTATTCCTCTTGCCACTGGTGCCATGTTATGGAGGAAGAGACCTTCGAAGATGTGGAAGTTGCCCGTTTAATGAACGAAAAATTTATCAGCATAAAGGTAGACCGGGAAGAAAGGCCCGATGTAGATCAGATATATATGTCTGCAGTTCAATTGATGACCGGGCACGGAGGTTGGCCACTGAATGCAATTACCCTCCCCAATGGAAAACCTGTTTACGGAGGAACCTATCACAGCAAGGCCGATTGGATAAAGGTGTTGGGAAATATCAGTGATTTATACTCAAATGATCCTGAAAAAGCCGAGGAATATGCCAACATGGTGGCCAGGGGAATCCGCGAAGTAAACCTCGTGACTCCTCCCCAGAAAATTGAGGGACCCCAAAAGGAGGACCTCAAGGTAAGTGTCGCGCAATGGAAACCCCATTGGGACAGTGAATGGGGTGGAAACAAGGGCATGCAAAAATTTATGATTCCGGGGAACCAGGTATTTTTAATGGATTATGGAACCCTTGTTAAGGACGATTCTGCCATTTCATTTGTTAAAACCACATTGGACAAAATGGCCTTGGGAGGTATCTATGACCATCTTGGTGGAGGATTTTTCAGGTATAGCACAGACCCCTATTGGAAGGTACCCCATTTTGAAAAGATGCTGTATGACAATGCCCAACTAATAGGTATGTACTCCAAAGCGTATTCCCTTTTCAAAGATCCTAAATACAAACGTATAGTTTACGAGACTTTTGAATTTTTGGAGCGGGAAATGAAGGATTCGGCCGGTGGTTACTTTGCGGCAATTGACGCTGATAGTGAAGGGGAAGAAGGCAAATTCTACATTTGGGACGAGCAGGAGCTTAAAACCATCGCAGCCGGTGATTATGATTTATTCTCATCGTACTTTAACACCTCCCCCGACAAGGTCTGGGAGGATGGAAAGTACGTGTTGTATAAAACGATGGAGGATGAGGCTTTTGCCAAAGTAAACAAAATGACCCCCGAAGCCCTTGGGGCCAGGGTACAGGCATGGAAGGAATCATTCCTGAACGAGCGAAATAAAAGGGTTAAACCCCGGGTTGATGATAAAATAATCACCTCCTGGAATGCCTTGCTTATGGCAGGCCTTGTCGATGCCTATGGCGCATTTGGGGACCCAAAGTTTTTAGACGCAGCCGAAGACGTTTACCATTCGCTGGTTAAATCCAGTTATAGGAACAAACACCTGGTACATTCCTATAAGAAAGGAAGCAAACGCTCCGAGGGGTTTTTAGAGGATTATGCATTCCTGGCCAATGCCAGCCTATCGTTATACAGTGCAACTATGGATAAGGCATACTTTCACTTTGCGCAGGAACTAATGCACACCGTACAAAAGGAATACAAGGACGGGAATTCTGTCTTCTTCAGGTATAATAGAAATGATGCCCTGATTGCCAAAATTTTTAAAACAGATGATGGAGTTCTCCCATCGGCAAATGCCGTATTGGCACATAATTTTTTTATCCTTGGACATCTGGAATACAATAAGGAATACCTTGAAAATTCAAGGCAGATGTTGTCAGTGATCCTGCCCTCCCTTAAAGCAAATCCCGATGGATATTCCCGCTGGGCATCACTGCTCTTAAATGAGGCTTATGCCTTCTATGAAATTGCGGTGGTAGGTACTGAGGCAGCTGCTTTGGTCAGGGATTTAAAAGGGCAGTATTTACCAAATACCCTTGTTGTGGGGTCTGAAGAGGAAAGCGACCTGCCTTTGTTTAAAAACCGGTTTCTGGTTGATGAAACATTGATCTATGTTTGCCGGAACAATGCGTGTAAACTTCCGGTCGCTACCGTGGATGGGGCCATGGGTCAGCTGCAAAACTTTTAATGCCTATCCTTTCAATTTGAGTAAAATGCAGGGGTTTCTATCGGAAACACACCATACTCTGTGGCGGGGTAGCGCTTTTTTCAATCCCGCCTCTGGACTCCGCGGTCACGTGCAAGTCTATTCCTGGTCAGACCGGCGTTCTACTACCAGCGCATCCGCTGCAGTCTAACCGCGTTTAAGATGGCCAGCAAGGCTACGCCTACATCGGCAAACACGGCTTCCCACATGGTCGCAAGTCCGCCAGCGCCCATCGTGAGGACTATCAGTTTTACGCCAAATGCCAGTCCGATATTCTGCCATACAATGCGCCGGGTTGAACGTCCTATCCTGATTGCTTTTGCAATTTTTGAAGGTTGATCGGTCTGTATAATAACATCCGCCGTTTCTATGGCCACGTCACTGCCCAGGCCCCCCATGGCCATCCCCACATCACTGGTCGCCAAAACAGGGGCATCGTTGATCCCGTCGCCGACAAAAGCCACCCTGGCACCCGGTTGGGATTTCAACTTTTCCACTTCCCTGAATTTATCTTCGGGCAGTAATCCGCCTTTGGCCCAGTCCATGCCCAGTTCTTTAGCTACTTCCCGGGTAATGGAATCTTTATCCCCCGAAAGCATGATAAGTTTAGAAATGCCCGTTGCCCTGATATCATCCATCGCCGCCCGGGCATCCAACTTGAGTTCATCACTGATGTTGACGTAGCCTGCATACTGGCCGTCGATAGCCACCAGTACAAGGGTCGTTGCAATTTCGTACACGTCTGCCGGAACTTCAATTTGGAAAGAGTTCAGCAATGCCCGGTTACCGGCCAAAACTTTTTTACCATTGACCATACCCCTTAATCCCATGCCTGAAATTTCTGTTACATTGCTGGCCGTATAAATCAGTTCCTCAAGGTCATATTCGGAAATTGCCCTGGCAATCGGATGTGTAGATTGCCCTTCTAAAGCGTGAAGATATTTCATAAATTCGGCCTCCTCCATGCCCACGGATTTGACCTCCCTGATCTTAAAGACACCTTTGGTAACGGTTCCTGTTTTGTCCATGACTACGGTATTTACGCGGGTCACGGCATCCAGGAAAGAAGCCCCTTTAAACAATATACCATTTCGGGATGCCGCACCCAGGCCACCAAAATAGCCTAATGGAATAGATATCACCAGGGCACAGGGACAGGAAATAACAAGAAAAATCAAAGCGCGGTATAACCAATCCTTTAAAATATATTCATCCACAAAGAAGAAAGGCAGGAAGGTCAACCCGATGGCAAGATAGACCACGACAGGCGTATAAACACGGGCAAATTTCCTGATAAACAATTCGGTTTTAGATTTTCTTGCAGTGGCATTTTGTACCATATCAAGGATGCGGGCAATTGAACTGTCGCTAAACAACTTTGTGGTTTCTACTTCAACGACGCCCTCCAGGTTTATGGTCCCCGCATATACCGCTTCCCCGGATGATATTGTTTCTGGCGTACTCTCCCCGGTGATGGCCGCAGTATTAACGGCCGCTTTTTTGGATATCAGCTTCCCGTCTAAAGGAATTTTCTCCCCGGTCCTGACCTGAATTTTCTCTCCTATTGTGACTTCATCGGGCTGAACCGAAACATATCCATTGTTACGAAAAACCATAGCCGTATTCGGACGTTCATCGAGGAGTGCTTTAATATTGCCTCTGGAGCGTTTTACCGCTGCCGCCTGAAACAATTCTCCGACGGCGTAGAACAACATCACGGCAACCCCTTCAGGATACTCGCCCAGGGCAAATGCCCCCAGGGTTGCTATGGACATCAAGAGGAATTCCGTAAAGAAACGGCCATTGCTGATACTATTCCATCCTTCTTTTATGACAGGGAATCCAACAGGAAGATATGCCAGGGAATACCAGAGCAACCGTACCCACCCACTAAAGGATGGCAACAACTCTAAAAAGTCGGCCACCATCCCCACTGCCAGCATCGCAAAACTAAAAATTGCCGGCAGATACACATTAAGGCCGGTGGAGCCAGGGCTATGACCATGGCTGTGATCCTTTGATTGTACCTCCGGAATTTTGGTACTGATCGCAGATGGATCGACTTTTTTCGTTTTCATGATGGCAAGGTCGCCATTTATGATATGCAATGGAAGTGCATTAGTGACCACTACATTTCTCGCAAATTCCCGTAATGACCAGATTTGCGTCTTCGGCAAGGTAGCCTTCAGGCAAACTGATATGCGGAATCTTATGTTCAGTCAGGCAAACCGTTTCACTACAGCTTGTACAGTGGAAATGGAGGTGCAAATCCTGGTCTATCTCGCAATTGCATCCGGGTTCACACAGGGCATATTTGGCGATTCCCGTGCCGTCTTCAATCTGGTGTACTATTCCCTTATCCTCAAATTTCCGCAGTGTTCTGTCGAGCGTTGTCCTGTCCGCTTTTGCAAAGGCATGCTCTATATCCGTAAGGGTCTGGGCAACTTCCCTCTGTGCCATGTGTTTATAGATCAGGATACGCATCGCCGTGGGGCGTACTCCTTTATTTTCCAAGGTCCTCTCAATCTCGTTCATACCGTCCTAATTAAAATTTAACCCGGGGGGAATTACATCTTTCTTATAAATTTTTCGACCATGAGGTCATAAAACTCCTGTACCTTCTTTCAGGAGTCCATATTGGGTGCTTTCCATCATCATCTGATCTTTTCCAGAATGCCAGCATGAAATTAATGATTTTAGGGGATCCTGGCATAATCATACCCGGAATGTACTTCCCGGAACACTTAATATTGTTAAGGAATCTGTGTAATTTCGGCAGATACCCGGAGTTTACACACCCGCTCATGACCGGCAGTAGGTCCTTAGGGCCGTAAGGAAATATGGAAAACAAGAAGGCACCCGATTGGGTGCCTTCCTTTTATTTTTTATTTAACAATTAATCCAAAAAACTGTCGGCCAATGCGGTCTTAAAGGATTTGGACCTTTTAAAAAGTTGCTGTACCGGCTTAAAATAACTGCTTAGGGTATAGGGTTCAAAATCGAACCGGAGAACGACATGACTCGCTTCTTTCCCTTTGATCCGGAGTCCGTTTTCAATCTCAAAATCAAGATGATTAAACCGGTTCATTGTTTCCGAACTTCGGTCACTGTAGCCAAAGCGGTTACCTGTACTGTCCAGATAAAACCGTATTGTGGTGTATTCGCCTGCTTTTAACCGGAGCACGCTTTTAGACTTGATAAAAAGTCCCGTATGCATCCCTTTAAGGTTTAACACCGCCTGCCGGGTAAAATCTGTAATAAAATGTTCTTTTCCTTTTTTGTCAAATGCAGAGAGCCCGGAGATGTTGAGGGTCATTTCCGAAACCCCTTTTTCAGATGCAACCTTACTTTTAAGTACCAGGTCCTTTATTTGCTTCCCTTCTGCATCACATTGGCCAAACACATCATATGAATATGGTATCGTTTGCCATATCGTTGGATAAAATTCTGTTTTTTTCATAACATGTATATTTAAATTATACACTGCAAAATTCCCTCTATGTAGATTTTCAAAAAACGACGATATTATCCTATTTATATACTATATTACCTTTTTATGTTTTTTTTAAGGATTCCATGGGTTAATATACTATCGTTTAGGGTTTTATGGCTCGTTTATGAACCATAATATATCGTGATAAAACCCGAATGGTCAGCGGGAAAATGCGATGCGGGTTATCCTTTTTCCCTTTTCCTTTCTGTAAATGAGCAATCCTACGGCAATTGCAACTCCGAGAAAGGCCAGAAACGCTCCGACCAATCCTGCAGAGGCCACTCCATACCCATATAAAATAGGCAACCCTGCAAAATACGCTCCTGATGCATTGCCCATGTTAAAGGCGCTTTGATTCAGAGACGAACCCAGCATTTCAGAACCTTTTGCCACATTGATGATTGCCATCTGTATGGGGGTAGCCACGGTAAATGAAATCAATCCAATGACAAAGGTCATCGCGATAACCACGTATGGGTTAAATGCGAATAACGAGTTGATGATCAATACAAGTACCATGGAGGAAAGGCTAATAGCAACCGCTTTCAGCGGAGAAAACAGTCCGGCCATCCGGGCACCCAGAAAATTGCCGAGGACCATGCCAAGCCCTGCAAGGATCATGGCATAACTTACCATGTTTTCTGACAGATGTGCCACCTGGGTTATCAATGGGGCAATATAGCTATACCAGGCAAAAAACCCACCGGTACCAATGGTTGTGAGGGAAATCAATATCCAGAGCTCTGAATTTTTAATCCCCTTATCGCGGGTATCCCCGGGATTCCGGGCCTTGTTTTTTAACCTTGGCATCCACAGGAGAATGCTTGCCAATGTAAGTAGCCCTACCACCCCCACCATGAGAAAGGACGCACTCCAATGGTATTCATGACCAATGTAGGTGCCCATGGGAACCCCGATCACATTGGCAACCGTAAGGCCGGCAAACATCATGGCAATCGCCTGAGCCGATTTCCCTTCCTTAGCCAGGTTTCCGGCAACCACTGCGCCGATACCAAAAAAGGCACCATGTGGCAGCCCTGAAAGGAACCTCATTGCGAGCATTGCACCATAGTTCCATGAAAAAGCGGACAATGTATTAAATACGGTAAACCAAACCATTAACCACAGCAACATCCGGTGGGGTAATAGTTTTCCACTTATACTCGTAAGCAACGGGGCCCCGACAACCACTCCCAAAGCATAGGCCGCAATAAAATGTCCCGCCTGTGGAATACTAATGTTGAGCGAGGCGGCCACGTCGGGTAAAATACCCATGATAACAAATTCGGTGAGACCTATTCCAAATCCACCGATGGCCAGGGCCAATAAAGCCTTTTTGTTTGATATTTTCTCTTTCACAGCAATTTTTTTAATCGGTTGGCGATGGTGCCGGCACCGCCTTTAATTCGATGACAAAATTCGGGAGGATTTTTTCCATGGAACACTGCTCCATTATCAGATATCTGTACAATTTTATCCAGGGGTGTGAAAATGGGATATATCTGAGGTAAAATAGCATCGTTTGCATATCAAAGGCTGCCTCCGATATTGAAATAAACCGTTCCAGGCGTTAATCTCAATCGGGAATACGGCTAAACCAATAGGCAGACTTCCAGTACTTTTTTGAAAAAAGCAGTACCTTGAATCCCAAATTGTGTAACTATGAGTGGGCGACGAGACTTTATAAAAAACCTGGGGGTTGCATCACTGGCCACGACGCTGCCAGTAAATGGCCTGGCGATGGAAAAAAAACCTGTTGAAGATCCCCTGATACGTGTGGGCCTAATCGGCGTGAGGGGGATGGGATGGGCAGACCTGAGGTCTTTTCTCAAAAACCAGGGTACGCGTTGTACTGCACTTTGTGATGTGGATGCCAACCTCCTTTCGCAACGTACCAACGAACTTCAACAAATCACCGGGCAGCACGTGGCTGCCTTTAAGGACCACCGTGAATTGTTACAACTGAAAGAATTAGACGCGGTGATTATAGGGACACCCGATCACTGGCATTGCATACAGATGATAGACGCATGTGCAGCCGGGAAGGATGTGTATATTGAAAAACCCATAGCCAATAGCATTTATGAAGCCAATCTGATGGTCAGGGCCGCCGAAAAATACGGGAACGTGGTTCAGGTTGGGCAATGGCAGCGTAGCGACCCACATTGGCATGCTGCCCTGGAATACCTCGGTAGCGGAGCCCTCGGAAAGATCAGGCAGGTGAAGGCCTGGGCCGACGTAAATTATGGACGCGGCTTTGAAGTGGTTCCGGACGCTGCTCCACCCGAAGGAGTTGATTATGACCGCTGGCTGGGACCTGCGCCTTTGCGCCCTTTCAATCGAAACCGCTTTCACGGTTCCTTTCGTTATTTCTGGGATTATGCCGGAGGGCTTATGACGGACTGGGGCGTACATATGATCGATATAGTGCTGGCCGGAATGAATGTTTCGGCCCCTAAATCGGTCGTGGCAATAGGTGGAAAGCTGGCCTTCCCCGATAATGCTGCCGAAACCCCTGATACGCTTACCACCGTTTACGAATTTGATGGCTTCAGTTTTATTTGGGAACAATTCATGGCCATGGGTACTTCCCCATACCTGGCAGATTCAGGCGAACCCGGGGTGGCCTTTATCGGGGAGAATGGGATCCTTGCCATAAACAGAAAACAATGGCAGGTATTGCCATTGCAGGAAAATGGCGCTTATCGGACTGAAGCGCTCCCCCCGAGGGAAAGTCAGGGCAGTGGCCTGGATGAGCATACGAAGAATTTCCTCAACTGTGTAAGGAACCGCCGGCAACCTAACTGTACTATAAAAATGGGCAGGAATGCTGCACTTGTGGCACATTTGGGGAATATTGCATACCGGAGCGGATTAAAATTGCAATGGGATGACACCCACGGGACAATCACGAACCATCCGGGACCCAATGACTACCTGAAACCGGAGTACAGAAAACCCTGGCAACTCTGGAAAGCTTAGGCGCAGGCTGAAGACAACGCGCATAATTTAACCGTTTCATAGGCAATTATTCGTTTTAAAGTTAAACATTTATTCGCCGGGAATTCTCTGGTTTTAATCGGTCCGGTTTAACTGGGGGAAGTCAATACCCTCAAACCCTTAAAATAGGACTTGATGAATTTGAGATCCGTAGGATCGAGGCCTTTGGTTTTAGAACCAGGAACGGACATTTTGGCATACCAGAAATGTTTTTCTCTTCTCATTTTATCTTGTGGGGGCCAGAATTTCAGATGTTTTAAGAATGCGTTGGAATGATATAGTAGGAGATCGGGTATATTATAAAATGGGTAAAAATAACAAGGCCGATTCCTTAAAACTTCCTACAGCCGCAATTAATATTCTCCAACATTACGAAAAACATAAAAGGGGTACTACTGAGTACATTTTCCCTGAGCTTAAGGAAATTCTATCCAACGATTATAAAGCCATTTATTCAGTGATAAAAACATCTATTAAAAAGAATAATGCAAATCTCAAAACGATTTCTGAACCAGCAGAAATTGACAAAAAAATTACCAATCATATTGCTCGTCATAGCTTTGGAAATATTGCCGGTGATAAGGTTTCTCCACAGATGCTTCAAAAACTATATAGGCATACCCATTTGAGCACTACCATAGGGTATCAGGGCAATTTTATACATAAAAATGCGGATGAAGCTCTAGAAGCTATAATTAACTTCTCGAAGTAATCAATTCATATATTCTGTTAATTTCGATCGCAAGAACTCATTACTTTTTAAGAGTGTCTCCAACCACTGTATAACGTCCTGGTTTCCGAGATACAACTCAACAAGAAGATATTTAAATTCATTTGTCCCCAATATTGCTCTGAACCTATCTGTATGAATTACCGTATTTGGGTCAAAACTTTGTTGATTAGGATTGGAATTAAATATTACATCGAGGTTTAGAAGTTTATGTCGCCTACCATATTGCCTCAACTCAATAACGGCATCATTATGAATATCGACATAATTGTTGGTTACATTGTAATCACTAAAATATTTATTAAGTTCTCTTCTGATTTCTCTATCTGATATTTCCTGTCCAACATTCTGATGATTATCCCAGGTCTTGCTAAGGAGAAATATTAGTTCCAATAATTCGCTAGAAATAGGATCATCCTGGCTTGCCATGGATTTTGCTAATGATTCATTGTAAAGTTTTACGTGTATGCTTTGCTTGGTTTTTGCCTGTGCAATCAATTCGGTAAGAATTTTATGATCGTAGCTAAGATCTTCAATAATATTCGATATAAGCACTTCCTCATTCAAATCTTCTATTCGATTGTTATTCCAGTTGTTAATTTGCAGGGCAATTAAAATTCCGATTACCACAAGTAAAATTTCACCTATGGCATAAAATATATACTTACTGAATCGGTTTTCAGAAAGCAACTTTTGCCTAATTTTTCGGAAGAACGTTATCATTGGTTTTCATTGTCCTAATGAAGGCTAACGGTCCTGGCTATGCGCCAGTGCCAAGAATAAAACTATGAAAATAAGGCATGGCGGCATAGCCGTTGTTGGGCTACGTATAGGGCGATACCAGGAAACTTCGCTTATTTTGATAATTGAATTCTTAAATGGCAGCTTCTAGCCAAAAGCCGCCGGTCAAAAACATGTCGTCTCACTTAATGGCAATGTGGTTTGCTAATCAACTATATTATTGTTTGTGGTCCACAAGAACTGCCAATTTTTTACCGGATCGCGTTTGAGTACGGCTACCCAGTTTCCTGCGGACTTCTTCCCGTCAATAGTTAAAACAGATTTACCTCTCATGGTTGCAAGATCTCCAGAAACAACAACATCATGAACATATGTTTCGAAAATGAAGTTATTCTTCCAGATTGGTGAGAACTCTTTAATATAAGCCTGTTCCAATGCTTCCCTACCTTTGGTCACTGGATTATTATTTGGTATTCTCACACAGTCATCTGAATATAGAGCGGCCATGCCCCCGGCATCTTTATTTCTAAATAACTCAGCCCACTTTTCATTCAATTCTTGAATCACCCGAACATTATTGTCAGCATTTTGGGCATTAGCATATGGACTTAAACAAAATAATAGGAAAGAAATTAACAAAGTTGCTATTGTGCGTGGGATAGTAGATGTGAGATTTTTCATTATCCTGAGTTTTATCGATTGAGATTGGGTCAAATGACAGACTTGTATTTTATAATAGATAAATTTACTTTCAAAATCCAGTAAAGTGTTGAATACTAGTAGCTTTGTGACCGTCACAAAGCGACCAAAAGCGGTCAGTCAGGAACTTATTATTGTATCAGTAAAACTCATAATGTTAGATCCTCTGGTCCTAGCCTGGTCATTCGGCATTCCAAATGTCTACCATCACCTTCCCTTATCGTCCTTACGCCATAAATGACATGGTATTTCAAAATACGAATAATATATCAAGTTGCCAAAAATTGTGGGTAGTTAGCGGATTACGTGACCGTCTGCTTTGGAGTCAAAGCAGCCATTCACACCTGTAATTCAAAATTCGTTAATCCTTGTTCGGTGTTTGGAGTTCCCAACAACCCCATTGGTTTGAAACCGGACATTGGTATTTTTGGTATAACGTAACAAATGTTCGTTAAGATACATGGTTTACACAAGTTATAGATTAGAGTTTACACTAGATTAGTTTCCAACCTCACTGATTGTTCTTTAGTTCTTAATTCATTTTCATT
>Ga0102947_1000600_pt1 | contig 12785 bp, 13 predicted proteins | sample SalPon2A_A_D2_MG_FD_78210 | JGI IMG/M metagenome (GOLD analysis project Ga0102947, IMG submission 78210) | Soil microbial communities from South San Francisco under conditions of wetland restoration - Salt Pond MetaG R2A_A_D2_MG | ecosystem: Environmental > Terrestrial > Soil > Wetlands | place... | reverse complement strand
GATACTTACAAGCTTGTAAAACAATAGTTGTTCTAAAAATTATTTAAATAAAAAAGCATGTGAATATTCACATGCTTTTTTTGGTTAGTTAGCTATTAATCGTTTTAATTAATACGGTTTAATCTAAATAAGATGTGTAAATGTATCACAACAAATATAATTTATCATTAACATTTGTTAATTTCAATTATTATTCTTCTATTTTTTTTCTAATCCTACTTAATTGCACTGGTGTAATACCCAAATAAGAAGCGATATGGAATTGAGGAATTAGATCATCTACTTCTGGAATATGTTTACGTAATTGTACATAACGTGCTTTGGCATCCAGTGAAATTAACTCTACCAATCGCCTCTCATAATGCATATAAACAGTTTCTAGAGCTAAAGTATATAATTTACATATTTGAGGATAGCTCGTACATAAATTCATAAACGCACTGTAGTCAATTTCATAAAGTTTGCAATCTGTAATTGCTTCAAAAACAAATATTGAAGGTTTTCTTTTTATTAGAGCAGTTAATGAAGCCACGAAACATATAGGTAAATAAAAACTTTTATTAAACTCTTTACCAGATTCTGTACTCAAATAACATCTAATAACTCCTGAACGTAACAAATACATTTTAGTTGGAACCTCACCTATTTTTACAATTTGAGTTCCAGATTTTATCTCCTTGAATTCAGATATTTGCTTAAGCTCATTAAATAATTCATCTGATATATTAATAAATGAATTTAAAAATTCATGATTTTTATTCATTTCACATAAGTACTATTAAAATTGACAAAAGAAAATTTACACTGTATAAAGTTAATGAAATAAAGAATTAATTTTTAATATTTCATACTTTTAACAACAAAAAATAATTTTAATGTCTTTATTAATTACCAATATAAAAGAGCTACTTCAAGTAAGAGATAATAATGTTACTAAAGTTTCTGGTAGAGACATGAAAAAACTACCTACAATTAAGAATGCCTTCTTATATATTGAAAATGACATTATTAAAGATTTCGGACCAACAAGCGAATCAATAAAATATTCTGCTAAAACCGTTATAGATGCCAAAGGAAAAATAGTATTGCCTGCTTGGTGTGACTCTCATACTCATATTGTTTATGCAGGAAATAGAGAGCAAGAATTTGTTGATAGAATAAATGGTTTAAGCTATGAAGAAATTGCCAATCGTGGTGGTGGAATTTTAAATTCAGCAAAAATGCTTCAAAATACCAGTGAAGAAGAACTCTATAATCAGTCTGTTGTACGTGTAAAAGAAGTCATGAAACTTGGAACTGGAGCGTTGGAAATTAAATCCGGCTACGGACTTACAGTTGAATCTGAATTAAAAATGCTACGCATTATTAAGCGCATTCAGCAAAACTTTCCCATAAAAATTAAAGCAACTTTTTTAGGTGCCCACGCATTGCCAGAACCTTTTAAGAATAATAAAAAGGGATATCTTGATTTGATAATTAATGAAATGCTTCCAAAGATTGAAAACGAAAAGCTAGCAGATTATATAGATGTGTTTTGTGAAAAAGGATATTTTTCTCTAGAAGATACGGACAAAATACTGGAAGCTGGGAAAAATGTAGGCTTAACCCCTAAAATACATGTTAATCAATTTAATGCTTTTGGTGGTGTTGCACTTGGTGTAAAACATGGAGCACTTTCTGTTGATCATCTTGAAGAATTAAATCAAGAAGATATTAATGCTTTAAAAGGAAGTAACACAATGCCAGTAGCGTTACCATCGTGTTCCTATTTTTTAAGTATTCCCTACACACCTGCAAGACGAATTATCGATTCAGGTTTGCCTTTGGCTTTGGCTACCGACTATAATCCAGGTTCTACACCAAGTGGAAACATGAATTTTGTAGTAAGTACTGCGTGTATTAAAATGAAAATGACACCTGAAGAAGCCATAAATGCAGCAACAATAAATGGTGCTTATGCTATGGGAATTGAAAAAGAATATGGTAGTATTACTGTTGGCAAAAAAGCCAATTTTATAATTACCAAAAAAATTCCTAGTTACTATTATTTACCCTATTCTTTTGGTGAAAATAATATTGATACTGTAATCGTTAATGGGAAAGTAGTTTAAAGAAAAAATCCGAAAGCAAAACTTTCGGATTTCATCATCATTAATCTACTCAAATGTTTATTTAAGTGTAAACTCCGAGCTAGATACTAAATCTTTTTCATTAAATACATTTACTGTATAACGACCTTTAGAAAAATCATTATCACCTTTTGAAGCTACAAATTCGCATACATTAAGGTTAGTATTTTCATAGTTAAATTTACTTATCAAACTATAATTAAGTGTTTGTGATTCAAACTCAACTTGCTCATTAGCTCCAAGAACATTATTGTTAGGATCTATAACTTGAATGAACAATTCTTGGTCACCAGCTTGTACTAGACTATTCTTGGCAACAGTAAAGCATACTCTTAATTTATCTGTACGAGACGCTCTTTCTGTAGGAATTAATTTTCCTGAAGATCTTTCTATAACACCAAAACCTTTTAAACCTACTGTAGATAATACTGCAGCATTGTCAACTACTTCAGCCAAAGCAGTATTTTGAACCAATAACGAATCTGTAAATATTGTACGTTCTTCCAATCTTACTTTAGTACTATCTAAAGAAGTTGCTAAATATGAGTTTTCAACTTTTAAAGAATCATTTTGTGCTAACAGGACATCCATTTCTTGTTGTAGAGAAGCATACTTTTGTTTGTATCTCCATAAACTCTTTACGTTGGTTTCAGAAATTTTTAAAGAATCCATTAATCCTTGTATACGCTCTCTCGCATCAACTAAATTCTGATTTGCAACCTCATTTTCACCAATGGCAATATCATATTGCTCTGCCATGTTATTTAGGTCATTCATTACAAGTTGTTTTTCTTCCATTAATTGAGCTTCGGTATCTTTTTTGTCTTTCATTAAATCGAAAGTATAAATACCAGTAATTACAAATAAGGCTAAAGCTATTCCTAATGCAACTTTAAGGCCGGTGTTACTTTTGTTGTTTTCCATGATGATTTGTTTTTTATTTTTTCAATTGTTTTTTAAACGTTACTTCTGTTTTATTTATTTATACTGTATTTTTATGTATTAAATCATATTTACTTTTTTATGGATAAACTCGTTTTATTTAACAATAAAAGTTTAAAAAAACTATTAAACAAACGAATTGGTGAATCCAAATTTGGTGAACATGCTAAAACATTAACCAACGTTTTCAATATATACGAACAACTAGATACTTTAGACGTTAAGTATGTTATATTTGGTTTATCTGAAGATGTAGGTGTATTTGCAAACTACGGAAAATCAGGCACTTCTAATACTTGGGATACTGTATTAAAATTTTTATTAAACATTCAAAGTAATCAGTTTCTTAATCCAAAAGAAGTCTTGATACTCGGTCATTTAGATTTTGAAAACGAACAAAAATTGGTTTCTTCTCTTAATCAATCAAAAAAGAAAGACATAATTAAAGCTCGAGAAATAGTAACCGAAATAGATGGTTATGTTTCACATTTAGTTTGTCAAATTATCAAAGCCGGAAAGAAACCAATAATTATAGGAGGTGGTCACAACAATTCCTACGGAAATATTAAAGGCGCTTCTCTTGCGCATAATAAACAAATTAATGTTGTTAATTTTGATGCTCACACAGATTTTCGTTCTGAAGAAGGAAGACATAGTGGCAATGGATTTAGCTATGCATACAATGAAGGGTTTCTAAAAAAATATTTTGTTTTTGGATTACATGAAAATTACAATTCTAATGCTGTTTTAAATCACATCGATAAGATTAAAACCATAGCATATAATACCTTTGAATCTATAGAAATAAGAAAAGAACTAAAGTTTAAATCAGAAATGAAACGAGCATTGGAGTATGTTTCTGAAAGTTCTTTTGGCATTGAAATAGATTGTGATGCTATAGAAAATGTACCAAGTAGTGCTATGACACCAAGTGGATTTAGTGCAAATCAAACCCGGAAATTTGTAAGTTTTTTTGGCAAGCATGAAAATGTAACCTATCTGCATATCTGTGAAGCAATTGCAACAAAAAAAACTAATACACAGGTTGGCAAACTCATCACCTATTTAATTACTGATTTTATTAAAGCCAATGGAAGTTGAAATAATTCAGTTTAAAGAAAAATACTCTAAAGATTTTTACAATTTAAATATAGAATGGCTAAAAAGGTATTTCTATGTAGAACCCTACGATGAAGAAGTCTTAAGTAAACCTGATCACTATATTATTAACAAAGGAGGTTATATTTTTTTTGCAAAATTAAATGATGAAATTGTAGGTACAGTTGCACTAATGCCTCTTACAAAAGACCCTCTTTACGAACTCACAAAAATGGCTGTTTCCCCAAAACATCGTGGATTTAAAATTGGGCAAAAACTCATGCAATACTGCATAGATTTTGCAAAAGAAAAGCAAATGTCAAAATTAGTGCTTTATTCAAGTACAAAATTAGAAAACGCTATTTATATTTATAGAAAGTATGGCTTTATTGAAGTTCCTATTGAACCTAACTCGCCTTATAAACGCAGCGATATTAAGATGGAGTTGGAATTTGTTTAATTTTCTATAACCTTTAAAGAATCTATCTGTCTTTGCAAACGCTCAATTTCTTCTGTATTTTTATCTACTCTTGGAATGGCAATAATAGAATCTACAGCTTGCTGCACAACATCAATATCTTTGGTTTCTTCAATATAATAATCCTCAATACCTTCACTGGAACGCCAAGCCTCATTTAACTGTTTATAGACAGTATAATCCCATTCGCTCGGATGTTTTACATCAATCCAAATTACATCTCTATATTCAGCATCTATCAAAGCTAAATCTGGAGTTGCAGAACCGTCAAAATTTTGTGAATCTTCTTTTACTGCAGATATAGTTCCAAGAAAAAACATACGCTTTCTGCCAGCAATATCCTTTATGTATGGTCTGAATTCTACAGGTTTGTTTACTGTCCAATCAAATTCTTTGCGAGATTCAATGACTTTTAACGGCATGGCGGAAACACCTGCATATCCTTGTTTTTTTGATGCATGATCGTAATAATACAATTTCTCTGTACCATCTGCAGGAATAAATACACTAAAGGTTAAACTGGTACGCTCATCTCCTACTGGCTCTAACCCAAACCAATGATACAAACCACTGTAAGCATCAATATTGGTGTCTGAAAAATTAAAATCGGTGACAAATGGTTGTGCATTTTGGTCGTCTGGTAGTTCAGGGATTTTCACTGCGGTTTCCATGTTCCATGGTAATGGGTCACTAAATCCACCTAAAAACTTTAAGGATTCGGCTTGTAAACGTGATACTTTTTCAGATAAGGTGTTTTGTCCTTGTAAAAATTCATAATTCTTCATGTTTTCAGGACTTATATAAGTTCCCTTTCCTATTAAAATTCGCTCTACATAATCGTTAAAATTATGCTCACCATTATCAATAACCACCACGCCTCCAAAGGTTGGATAAGGAAAGAAAAAGCCTTTCCAATTAATTAAACTCACAACTTCCACCCATTTTCCTTCATCGTTTTTCATATAGAATACATCTCCTGGCTCGTAGGATAACAATTTCCAAACTCCAAAGCGTTGCACAACTGCATTGTAGGTATTTCTGCTAAACTTTAACGACTCACCTATGGAGAACGTAACAGGAATTCTATTTTCACTTGAAAACCTTGGAAAAGGTGTTGTACTCGAAACAGAAAAGACTTCTTCTGTATTATCTGTAATGCGTTGCCATACATATTTTAAAGTAGGTTGAATAGCCATAGTCCATTTATTTTCTCCATCTACTCTCACCAAATGTGGCAGAGAAACATCTTTGGTCTCTCCTACACTTTCGTTTGCCATTGAGAAAATATTGCGTAAAGGTTGAATACGTTCGTTTTGCGTTAATGGTAATTCATCTATTTCAATGCGATTTAAGTGCTTGAAAACATTATAGGTTTTCATATAATCATACATCTTATAATGCCAACCTATAGCATAAATTAATCCGAAAAAAATAATGAGTAAAACCATAATACCAAGTCGTTTGCCTGTACTTGGAGTTTTTCTGAATTTTTGTAAGCCAAAAAGTAAAACGAGTAAACCTATAAGAATTACAAAAATGTATTTTCTAATAAACAATAATGCTGGCTGATAATCGTCACGTAAAATGAACAACGCAATTAATAAGATGATTGAAACAATAATGGTGATTGTTTTTTGTTTCCTGCCTTTGTTCCAATAGTTTTTAATCATATATTTTGTTTTGTCATTCTGCGCTACGACGCAGAATCTAATTTTTTATTGTGGATTCCGCATCACATTTCGAAAAGCTCAATGTCCGTGCGGAATGACATATACTATAACAATCCTTTGTCTTTTAAACGTTCGCGAGCACTTTTTTCTTCAGGTTTTGGTTCTTCTGTTTTGTTATCTGTTTTATTAGAAATATCTTCAGTTTCATTAACTTGTCTTTCTTTTAAATCTTCAACAAAGTCTTTACCTTTTTCTATGGTATCTTTAACTAGATCGCCAAGAGAATCACTTTTATCTTCAATAACATCACCTGATTTAAAAATGAATGCAGCCAAATAAGTACCAAGCAAAGTACCAACAATCATAGATGCAAAAATAGAAATGGTTGCCAGATCTATCGGAATTAAAAAACGAGTAACAACAATGCCTATCAAGAATAAGAATGAAATAAAAACCAAACGCAATAAAAATTTCTGTTGAAACACAAAACCTGTTTTGTCTTCTGGTTTCATTTGTAATTCTTTGGAGTTGATTATTTTATTGAAAAATCTATATAAGCCATTACCATTAGATTCTCTCCAATACAATAAAATACCAAATAATATGGCTGCAATAAATACAATAAGTTCTAGTGTCATAGTTTTAGTTTGAAGCTGGAAGCAAGAAGTTCGAAGTTTCTTACTTTAGCAATTAATCTTTAATTTTATTTCTAAAAGCAATTGTCATGTTCATTAAATCGAAACAATCTTTATAGTATTTTAAATAATCTTCTTCAGTCAAATAATTTCTTCTTCTAGCTTTGTGCAAACATGTTACAACTTCTGCTATTGAACGAATTGAATATCCTATAAACTTTCTATATTCTGGTCCAGATTGTAAAATAGAACCTTCAGAAATATTTAAAGCAATAGAATCTGAAGCTCTTTTTAGTTGAGAAGATAAATTATAAAGTTCGTCTTTTGGGAATTTTGATGCTAATGCATTCATATGTTCTCCTAAATCCATTCCCTTTTGCCATATAATTAAATCTTCAAACTTAAATTTCATGCTTAATATGCTTCATAAAGATAAAAAACTTCTGACTTCAATCTTCTAACTTCGTTCTTTAATTATTAGTCTAAAATCCTTAAATATTGTTACTAATGGTTTCAATAACCCAATCTTTAAAAGACTCATCCCAAGTATCGTAGATTTTGTAAAACTGCTCTTTATCATACCAATACAAAAACAATACATCTTTTGGCGATATATTAACCAGAAGTTTCCAAATTAAATCCTGATGTTCTGGTTCTAAAGAAGAATGTGGTTTGTGTAAAGCAAAATAAAACGATTGATCAACCATATCATGAATCTTATAAGCATTACTTCGTTCTAATCTTTCCAAATAGATTTCTACACCATTAATTTTTTTAAGTTTATTGATTTCTATTTTGTTGAGATAGCTTTTAAACAATACTTTGTTCTCCAGTATTTCTCTAATAGGATGTTCTGGTTTTTCCAGTTGCTGAACAAACTCAAATTTTTTAATACGCTCGTACCTTTTGGTTTTAACAATTTGTTCTAAATCTGCTTCAATGATAAGATGATCTCTCAACTTTTCCATTAACTCTGGTTGTGAAATATGGTACATTAAAACATCGTGTTCTGTATCTTTAATAGCTTCTTTATACCATTTTTGATCTTCGAAAACCAGAATATCTGAAATAAAATCCCGAAGTACATACAAACCTCCAAAAGCTTCGGTATAAAAACTTTTTGTGGTATAAGTTACTTCTGATAAATCTAAATCTCGATGACGAAGATCTCCATGTTTTTTAGCAGATGCAAGAAGTTCTAGGTGAATGTTTTCATCAATAAAATTGTTGCCTCTCCTAAACTTTTCAATAAGTTGAAGTTGTTGGTCCTGAATTTTATCTAAATCATTTATCAATCTAAATTTAACCGTTATATTGTGATATTTTAAAACATCCAAAGGACCATAAAACGCATCAATGCCTTGGTCAAAATCCAAACATATAGCACAATCTCTCGTCACATCATTTATTCTATTAGTATGTGTTCTAAACACAAATTTCATAACCTCTCTATCAAACGTATGAAAAGGTGTGTAAACGGGTTTGTTATTTTGTAAAGGTGTGATAATGATGCCATGTGCATTGGCTTCTCCGTTGTTTAGATAGTAGATCTCTTTTTTTTCTTCGGCAATTTCTGGGCTCCAGCCAATACCATCTATTGAGAAACTTTTAAGCTTTGTTGGCTTAAAGCCCAATGTTTTTAAACATTGGTTATAACGCTCAACCAGCTTTCCACTCACAGGAATTAACTCACTTCTATATAAATTGGCTTCTTTAAGTTTATCCACTACAGTAACTTATTTATCTGTGCATGCTGTAATAAAATAATAGATTTTGCATCTTTAATTTCACCTTTATTTACCATTTCAATTGCTTCATTAAATGCTATTTCTAAAACTTCAATATCTTCATTTTCACTCTCCAATCCTCCACCTTCACCTACTTTCATATCTTCTGAATATTCTGCAACAAAATAGTAAACCATTTCAGTTACCGAACCAGGAGTGGAATACGCTTCCATTACTTTTTTTACATTTTCTATTTGATATCCTGTTTCTTCAAAAGCTTCTTTTTTGATACAATCTTCAGGCTTATCATCATCCAGTAAACCAGCACAAACCTCGATCATATAACCACTTTTGTTGCCATTTATATAAGTAGGGAACCTGAACTGCTTGGTTAAAATTACTGTTCCTTTCTCTTTATTGTAAAGCAAAATAGCTGCACCATTACCTCTATCATAAGACTCTCTCATTTGGGTAGACCAAGTTCCGTTTTGAAGTTGAAAATCGAATGTAAACTTATTAAGGGTATACCAATTATCCGATAACAGTTCTTTTTTTATGTTTTTTATTTTAGTCATCAAACTTTTCTCTTGCTTCAGCTTCTATTTGTAATTGATTAATTCTGGCATCCACTTTACGTTTAAAGTCGGTATCTGCAATGGTTGCCACATTATCAAGATACCTTATCACTTCTTGCTTTCGTATGTCAGAAAAGTTTAAGCCTTTCATGTTGGCTTTCATCAATTCCTGCAACATATTGAATTTGGTTTCGTAATCTTTCTTGAAATAAATGTCTGGATTTTCGAACCAATCTTGTTCTAAATCAAAATCTGTTAGCCGTAAGGAAATTGCACTTTGAATGTTACGTACATCACGCGATGAAAAGAATGGAAATATCTTCTGAATCTCTTTATACAAAGTTGCATAAAACATGTGGTCTTCGTCACGATGTTGTTTTTCTACTTTTTCAAATGTTTCGAGAACACGTTCTTCTGAAGGTTTTTCAATCGCTTTTAAAATGTCGCCCATATTTTTAGCCAATCCCTGGTCGCTTAAATATTTATAAGCCTCTGGATTGTTCATATTGACAAAACTGGGCATGGTCTTTTCAAACTTTTTCCACCAGATATAATCTTGATCTAAAAAATCGTGTTCACTTCTTGCGCCATCAATCTTAAATCGCCCTTGTACGCGAGAAATAACTGCTTTATCCAACATTTCCGGAAGATTGGTAAATAAACCAATAGAACTGTTGCCATAATTAATAGCATAAGCACCTTCTGTATATCTTAAAAAAACACCGATGACTTCTTTAACACCTGCTGAAACACCTTGAGCAGTACGCTCTTGTAAATTATTCTCGGCATCATCTATTGGTGCAAAAATAAGTTTTGAAGGATCTTGCAAAGGTTTCATCCATTCTACCATCTTTTCGGCAGAGCCACCTTGAAATGTACTAATCAACGTGTCAGGCATTGGATGAAACAAAAATGGAATATCAAGATTTTCGCAATGCTCTTTTAACCTCGTGGCAATGGCTGCAATCAACATACTTTTTCCAGTACCTGGAATTCCATAACCCATAAATACAGGCATAAAACCACCTAGTTCTTGAAACGGATTCTTTTTTGCCGTAAAGTCATAGCTTAACATTCGCTCTGTTAAACGACGTGCAAAATGCTTGGCGTCTCTGTTACCTACTATTTGTTCAAACTGAATTTTATTAAACTCAACACTTTTGGCTGCACCAGCAAAAACATTGTCCCAGCCAGAAATGGCGAATTCAGATTTTTCAAGCTTATAGGTTCTATCCAAAATAGTTTCCTGATACTCTAAAGTGCTTTTGCGCATTTGAATTTCATCAATCAAAGCCTCAAAATACACGACTGTAAAATCTACCACATCTTTATCAGACTTTATAATATCTGGATGACCTAAATATTTATCATAATAAAATAAAGCACATGATATGCCTTTTAAAGGCGACATTAATGACACCTCTGGAATACCAGCGAATTTTTGTTGCATCACACTTAAATCATCCGAGGCAACAGTTTTTAAATTGTGCAATATATTGTATGCGGTAGAAAACAACATGAAAGCTGTTGCCGTTTGCATTTTACTTTCGTATTCACGTTTTCCAGAATTATCCAATACAGATTTGCGTTCACTTAAGCTTGATAAACCCGAAGCATCATAATAGCTGTCCTTTATCCAAATACCAAGTGTTATTCCTTCTTGTACAGCATAGAGTGTTTGATTTAGATTTAACGGAATGGCAACAGACTCTGGCAATAAGCGTTTTTTTAAAGCTAATATTGTTTTTGAAACTGAAGTAAGTTCTGCTCTGTTTGTACCATTATTTGCTCGAGACAAATACAGTAAAATAGATTCGTCTTTGGCGTCTTTATCTTTATTCTTGGCTCTTTGCCCTTGTTCCCATTGTATATTTTTTAAATACGAGGTCGCCTCTTCCCGAAGCATATCGAGTTCGGTTTGTTTTATAGGAAAGGTTGAGTTGTGTTCCATTTTTTCAGTCTTCAGTAAGCAGTCTGCAGTGAGCAGTCTGTAGTATTAATTATTTTATTCCAAATTTTTCAGGATTGTTCATCATATAATTAATGAGTTTTCCTATTTCTTCACTTTTGTTTTGTAATTCTAATCTCTTTCTTTCATTTATATATTCACATGCTAAAGCAAAATCCAACCATAACTGTGTTTCTGAATTTTCGCTATCTGCATCAGATAATTTACTTTTAAAATGTTTTTCATATTGTCGTTTTCTATAAGCTTCAGCTATTGCAGAACATACAGCACGACTAGAACTAACTATTTGAGATGTTAATCCAAATTGTTCTGATTTTGGAAAAGTTTTAGTTAAATGAAAAATTTCCATTGCTAAATCAAAACTTTTTTGATATGCTAATAATGTTTTAAACGACATCTTCTTTTTTACTTTTTTTGACTGCCAACTGTAAACTGCATACTGCTTACTTGAATTGGAGGTTTAGCTAATTTATTCATGACATCTGATGTTTTATTATATAGCAATTGGATAATTCTATGTGGTGCAAACACATAGTTTTGTTTTAACACATCACTCCATTTTTGAAGGGTTTGCTTGCTAAAAAAACTACCTTCAGTGAACTGACTTCCTGAAAAAACCTCATTTATCTTTAATGAAAAAGCAAATGATTCTGGTGAAATTTCTTTTTTACCAATACTTTCCAGAATGGCGTGTGTTATTTCATTTTCATCTTTTGCAAAGACATTGTGCAATGGACCAAAATCTATACGTTTTATATGTCTTGGCAATACGTTTGGTAACTTTCTATCTATTCCATAAGCCATTGTATCTAAATCCATTTCTCGGTCTGCTGTTTGCTTCAATACTTCATAAATTCTTTCTTTTTCACTTAAAGGATTCTTTCCGTCATAATCAAAATACATATAACATATAAATGGCCTGTTGTGTGATACATCAAAAAAACTCCAACTGGTCATATATTGTGAAGAAATTTCTTTTGGTGCTTCAATGATTTTGCCTTGCACAAACCGATTGTAAATAAATTGTTGTTTAACAGAAGAATAGTAAACTATTGATGCCGCTTGAAATAATCGGTTTTTTTTTATAGGCTGCTTTTTGTGCAATAACGTGTTTAAAAATTCTTCTTTTAAAACCTCTATATCCGTAAGTTTATTAAGATAATCTTCTCGTAATGACAAATCGTTAAACAGATATCTGAACTCTAAATAATTTGGAAAACCAGAATCAGTAAGATCAATCTTCATATTTTCCTCTTCATCAAACATGTACTTTATTCTCATGGCTTCAATAGAATACAATAACAAATCACAATACTGTTTGAAAAAGGTCACTTCTTGCTCATTACACAAATCTTCTCGCTGTACACTAACTACAAGTTCTTTTAGAGCAAAATCTACCATTTTATGATAAAAGACATAATGCTCTTTTGAATCTAGTTGTGCTGAATCAAGAGGAGTAGCAATCATTAAGAATTAAAATGAATAGTTTATTATTAAGTACAGGTATTTTAAGACAATAAATCTTCTTCTGGTTCAGGATTGGCTTCACCCTCGGGTTTATT
>Ga0102947_1000599_pt1 | contig 12792 bp, 11 predicted proteins | sample SalPon2A_A_D2_MG_FD_78210 | JGI IMG/M metagenome (GOLD analysis project Ga0102947, IMG submission 78210) | Soil microbial communities from South San Francisco under conditions of wetland restoration - Salt Pond MetaG R2A_A_D2_MG | ecosystem: Environmental > Terrestrial > Soil > Wetlands | place... | reverse complement strand
GTTCAGCCCCTGAATGCGATCCCTCAATTCATAAAGGATCTCATCCATCTGGAATGCAGCCGGCAGGGTTTCGATCAAAACCGTGACCTTGGCCGTTCCGTGCTCCAGCCCCAGCAGTTTTTCAGCGCGGGATATCACGTCGTCCCATAACCTGGCTTCAAGGAAATGCTCCAGCTTGGGCAGGTAGAAGAAGGGATGCACGCCCTTGGCGGCCAGCGCGGCGTGGTTGTGATACAGAAACAGAGCAAAATCAAAGATCGCCGCTGAAATGGGCGTTTCGTCCAGTTGCACATGGTTTTCAGGCAGGTGCCAGCCGCGCGGGCGCACCATGAGCAGGGCGGTTTTTTCTTTCAGACGGTATTGCTTGCCAGGCCCGCCATCAAACTCGATGGTGCCGTTCACGGCATCGCGCAGGTTGACCTGGCCCTCTATACAGTTCTCCCAGGTGGGTGAATTGGAATCCTCAAAATCGGCCATGAATACCTGGGCGCCCGAGTTCAGTGCATTGATCACCATTTTGCGGCTGACCGGGCCGGTAATTTCCGTGCGGCGATCCTGGGCTTCCGGTGGAATGGGGGCTACTTTCCAGTCGGCATCGCGCAAACTTCGTGTTTCACTGCCAAAATCCAGGGAACCACCCTCGGCCAGGGCCTCTTGCCGTTGAATTCTTTCTTCCAGCAGGCGGTCGCGCTCCTCACTGAATTCTGTGACGAGGGTGCTCAAAAAACGCAGCGCGCCCGGTGTCAGGATCTCATCCTGCTGGGGCGCTGTTGCCGTAATACTCAGTTCAGGAGCTTGCTTGGCGGTGGAATCGGTCATAAGATTCTGATTTCTCTGGTCAATTAGCAGCAGATCACGGAGCACATCTTCACCCGGATGCGCGGTTGGTGTTATTGGCAGGGAAGGTCCTGTATTGTGTTCGGCATCAAATTTAAAGTAAAACTTACCTTTTGGGGGCAGGCCCGTCAACGCTGGCAAAAAGAAGTTTTAAATTGTGAAAAATTTTTTGAAAACTGAATACCTGAATTCACGCCTTCAGCCAGCGACCTGGCTGATGATGAGCCTGCTGACCATTCCCGTACCCGCCCTGGCGCAGTGGCAATTCTCCGAGGTCAGTGAAGCAGCGGGTATTTCCATACTCCACGGCCACGTCAATAACGATAACCCGGGTGTACGCATGATGGCCGGAGGCGTCGCCGCGGCAGATTACGACCGCGACGGCGATACCGACCTCTACATCATTACCGGCGACATCACTCCCAACGTTCTGATGCGCAATAACGGCAATGGCAGTTTCACAAAAATGCCCGATTCTCACGGAGCGGGTCTGGCCGGTGAAGTCAACAGCGGGCCTGCCTTTGCCGATGTGGACGCCGATGGCTGGCCCGACCTGGTGGTTGGCGGCATCGCCGGTTCGGGTTATCACCTGTTCCGCAACCTGGGGGATGGCACCTTCGCGGAAATCACCGACGAAGCCGGTTTTTTTGCGGCCGAATCAACACAGAACGACTATTCCAGCGCCTTTGGCGACCCGGACAATGATGGCGACCTCGATCTGTTTGTCGCCCACTGGGGTGCCAACGTCCCCACCAACCATCTGTGGCTGAACCGCGGCGACGGCCAGTTCGTGGCCTCTGATGAATGGGCGGGCATTACCTATTACCGGGAATACGGCGCTGATTCTTCCTTCTCCCCCGTTTTCACGGACATTAACGGCGATCATGAACAGGATCTGCTGGTCGCCGCTGATTACGGGACCTCGCAATACTTCATGTGCGAGGAAAATGCGCGCTACACCCTGTCCACCACCGAAGAAATCAGCGATGAAAACGGCATGGGTGCTGCTGCCGCCGACTTTGACAATGATGGCGACATCGACTGGTTCGTCACCAGCATCCTTGACCCGGCCGTACCCCTTACCTGGGGTTCCAGCGGAAACCGGCTGTATGAAAACGATGGCCAGGGCAACTTCACAAACATCACCGATCAGGCTGGCGTAGCCGAAGGAAGCTGGGGTTGGAGCGCTTGCGCTGCGGATTTCAACAACGACGGCTGGCTGGATATTTTTCACATCAACGGCTTTGAACCTTACGGTCACAACCAGACGGATTTCAGCGAAGATCCCTCGGTACTGTTCATTAACAATAAGGACGGCACCTTCACCGAGATGAGTCAGGCCTTGAACATCAACGACACGGGCCAGGGCCGTGGACTGGTGTGTTTTGACTACGACCACGATGGCGACCTGGATATTCTCACCACCAACTGGGAAGGCCTGACCAAATTGTACCGTAACGACTTGCAGGACAACCCGGGCTACCTCCAGGTGTTGCTGCAGGGCGAAACGAACAACCCATCCGCCGTGGGCGCGGTGGTGCGTGTCACGGCCAATGGCATCACCCAGATGCGTGAAATTACCGTTGGCACGAACTACGCATCCCAAAATCCACTGACCCAGCATTTCGGTCTGGACGGAGCCGGCAAAGCAGACGAAGTAAGCGTACGCTGGCCGCATGGCGGCGAAACCGTACTGACCAATGTCGGCGCCAATCAAGTTCTGAATCTGAGCGCAGCCGATTCGACCCCTGCCCCATTTGCTTTGGAACCCGGGATCTCAGCGGCCTGGTATGATCCGGCGCACGACGGCGAAGGCTTCATGCTGGAATTATTATCGGGCAACCGGGCCGTGTTGTACTGGTTCACCTACGACAGCAACGGCGAACAGGACTGGTACATTGCCGTGGGCGACGTCGACGGCCGCCGCATTGTATTCCCTGAACTACTGCGCATTTCAGGTGGTGAGTTCGGGCCTGGCTTTGATCCCGGCAATGTAAGCGAATCCATCGTAGGCTCAGCCGCCTTTACCTGGGATTCCTGCAACGTTGCGAAAATGGACTGGGTCATAGGCAATGAACTGGGCGCTGAACAACAGGGCCGCATGAAGTTACAGCGCCTGAGCACCGTGATGGGCCTGGACTGCGGCCCTCCCAAACCCACGCCACCGCCCATCCCCGAATACGGGCTCAGCGGTTCCTGGTACGACCCGTCGCACGGCGGTGAAGGCTATACGCTGGAAGTTCTGGCCGATGGCCGGGTGCTGGTTTACTGGTTCAGCTTCGACCCGCAGGGAGAACGGCGCTGGTTCTTTGGCGTCGGGAACGCGGAAAACGGCAAATTGGTCTTCGATTCAATACTCACCACCCGGGGTGGCGTGTTCGGCGAGGACTTTGACCCCGCGACGGTGGAAGGCCTGCCCTGGGGCAGCCTGGAGCTGGACATCGGCTGCGGTGGCGGCACCGCCACCTACAGCAGCACTGAAGCCGGCTTTGGCTCCGGGCAGCTACAGGTCCAGAGACTGTCATCACTCCAAAACCTATCCTGCGAGTAAATGCACCTTCGAGCTTAACTGCATTCCGCGCCATTGGTCCGCCCAGGCGCTGGCGTAAACTCTTTTCCGGGAACAAGCGCTAAACGCATTCCGTGCCACCGGTCCGCCCAGGCGCTGGGGTAAGTTCCCTTCAGGGGACACGCGCTTAACGGCATTCCGGGCTACTTGTCTCGACTGCGTCGAGAGCGTACGCCCTCCATTGCCTGCGCTAAAGTACATCCTTGTAACGCTTGGAATGAAAAGTCCCTTTTTCATGCACCCCTGAATGAAACTTACCCCATCCCCTTTGCTCGTTCCGTAACCTGCTCAGAACGTAGGAGGCCGCTTGCGGCCGAATCGCGCGCAAGCGCGCTCCTACAGTAATACCCAGTGCCGAATCAGGATTGTGGGAGGCCGCATGTGGCCGAATCGCGCGCAAGCGCGCTCCTACAGTAATACCCAGTGCCGAATCAGGGTTGTGGGAGGCCGCTTGCGGCCGAATCGCGCGCAAGCGCGCTCCTACAATTGTGCTCACCGCCGAGTGGAGCGGCTGGGTGACACGCGCTACGTGGTTTAATGTGAACCAGGCACTGGAACCTAAGCAGCCTTGGCCGCTATACACCGCCAGGCGCATTTCTGGATGGTTCCGTCATCGCGCAACATCTGTACGGGCTGAAGTAACAGTATCTGCCAGCCATCCAGCAGGTCCCGGCAAGCCTCCTCACTGAAAAACCGCATGGTCTGCCCCTTTCCGAAGCAGAACATCTCACCGCCCAGGTCAACTACCGGAGGCTGTAACTTGCTGCGATAGGGCAAGTCTTTGGTGGAGTTGACGTGAAAGGCGAAAAGGCCGGAGGGAGCGAGGCAACGATGTACCTCTTTAACGATACGCCGGGCGATGTCCACCGGGAACATGTGCAGGGTCAGGTTACAGATGACGGCGTCGAAATCCCGGTCCTTGTAGGGCAATGGCAGGGCGATGTCGCTTGTTTTGTAATCGATTGAATAGCCCTTCTCCCGCGCCTTTTCCTTTGCATGGTTTATGGCGGTTTCGGAAATATCGCAGCCGCTGACTTCGTAGCCCAGGCCAGCGAGAACGAGCGCGCCGTAGCCGGCACCGCAACCCAGGTCCATTACGGTGCGGACCGAATGTTGTTGCAATACCGGAATGAACGGATGCAGCCACCGCTCCTGCTTCATTTCCCGGTTGCGGACCATTACGATGCCCGTCTGGTGGTAGTCCTCCCAATAATTCTGTCCGCTGTATTTCAGTTGTTCAGTCATAGTCCTGGGCGTAGAGATCAGGTTCGAGATCGCTGCCTGAGAGACTGCGTTCGAGTTCGGCGAAATTGCTGATCATGGAATCCAGGCTGCCCTTGTTGAGTTTGCGGGTTGCGGCATCCAGGGCCTGGTGCGGGTCAACTCCGAGGTAGTTCAGCAATGCCCACCGCTGCCCGTCCGTACCCAGTCGCTCATATTCCACTTCGAGCCAGGACTGTCCGCTCTGGTCGAGGCGTTGACAAATATCGGCATAAAACGCCTCGTTCCGGGCCACGTGAGCGTGCAATTCATCGGGGATGATGGTGAGGGGTAAAGGGCTTTCGGCTTGCTCGCTGTACTCGTAGCTTTCCCAGGCGCCATTGATCTCGGCCACGCGTTCGGAGAGAAAAGTGCGGATGCGGTTTCGGCGGCGAATGACGATTTTCAGGAGACTCCGGTCGCTCAGAATTTCGTCGAAAACCACCCGGGACTGGTCGATGTTGATTTTGAAGCCCGCGGCCTTGTACCCCCTGGCCTCGCGCCAGGCCAGCTCAAGCAGCTCCAGGGGTGCGCTTTTCCTCAGCTCGAGGTTGCCGAGCATCCGGCCTTGGCGGTGGTAGGTCTGGCTTACGCGGATTCCGTCCGGGTTGAACAGTTCATGATGACAGAGAATGCCCGGGTGCGAGTCCAGTAGCGTGCATAACCAGTTGCTGCCGCACCTGGGGGTGGCAATGATGACGAATCGGGTGGGATCAGCCTCAGAGTTCACAGATCAGTCAAAGCTGGCCTTTTGTTCAAAGCCCTTCAGTTTTTGCCGCATGTAACCGAGGTGGCTCAACACCGAAAGGTTCTCGGGGTCAACCAGGCTCGCGCTGCCATCGTAGGAAACCGCGACGAGGTTTTCCCCACTGCGTGACAACGCGGAAATTCCATTGATGGCAATTCTGTGCGGCGTAACGCTTTCTTTCACCAGATCAACGCGCCAGAGGTCACCCCAGTAATTTCCGACAATTACGGTTTCAGTGTCCCAGAACAACACGCACTTGGGCGACTCGCGCCCCAACAGGATGGAATGTCGCATCAGACCACTTTCGAACTCGTAGACATTAACGGTGAAATCACGTGAAACGCTGGCAACGTACTTTCCTGTCGGGTCGAAATCCACATCATCAACAATGGCGGTATGGCCCACGAAGGGCCGAAGGATTTCACCGCCCACCGACCAGGCAAACATCGAGCCGTCGGCGGCTCCGCTCACACCGGCGTGGCCGAGTGGGTGAATGCGAAGTGACTTGACCGCACCGTCGTGAATTTTGTATTTATCAGCCACGTGAATGTTTTTCAGGGTCTCCAGTGAGATCCGCACAACTTTTCCGCTGTAGCAGGCTGCGAAAGCCTGCTTTAATCCGCCGTTTCTTGGCAACATGCGGATACAGTTTACCGGGCCTTCATCCATCGAAAGTTCTGTAAGCGGCGTCAGCTCCTCGTTGCTCAGCAGGTGCACGTGCAGTTTCTGGTCATGTGATCCGCTCAAAACCAGCGGCTCCGCCAGGCACACGGCATTCATCAGCATGCGGCCGCTTTGAGGCTCTATGGTTTGTGTCCAGCGGGACGCAGCGGCCGACAAATGCGCCATACGCAAGTAGCCATCATCGCTGACAATGGCGCAATGGCCGTTATCTGCAGCCGACACGTCATTGAAGCAGGCGTTGCCGGCAATGTGACCGTCCGCTTCATTTTGGCGGCCGATTTCTGGCATGAGACGGCCGCTTTCTGCTTTCCAATACAGGACGGTGCCATCGAAAGTGCCAGCCAGGATGTTCTGGCCGTCCGGTGACCAGTTAAAGGAACGCTCCCAGGTGGCGGCATGACGCTGCAATTCCTGCTTGAGTTCGAGGCTCCCGGCGTCCCAGATCAGAATGCGTTGATCGTAGGCGGCAGAAAGAATGTCACCATTGTTCGGAGATACGGCAACTTTCTTGATGCCGGATTGGTGTGCATCAATTTTCTGCACCAACTCGCCGCTCGAACAATCAAAAATCCGGATGCAGCCGTCATCGCAGCCCAGGATGGCGCGTTGGTTGATCGGATCAATGGCGCAGGTGTCGGTTTCAACCTCGAACGGCCCCCAGGTATGCTGTAGTTCACCGGAGGCAAGATCCCATTGCCGCAAGGTCATGTCGTCGCCGGACGAATAGATTTTGCCATCAGCGTATTCAACGGACAGCACGTCGCGCTGGTGTTTTTCCAGTATCTGCCTGACTGCCCCAGTGCGCAGATTCCAGATAAATATTCGCCGGTCACGTGATACCGTAATGCCGGTGTTGTCATCCACGAAAGCGAAGTCTTCAACGTCATCCCAATGGCCCTGCAGCACTCTGACCGGTTTCAGCGTTTCGAGGTCCCACAGGCAGGCCGTGTAATCGGACGAACAGGTAGCTGCCAGGCTGCCCGAGTCGTTCACCACAACCCGGTTGACCAAATGGCGATGATAGCCCAGCAATTCGATGGTTCCCTGTTCAAAATCTACCAGGCCGACCGCAGAATCGTAGCCCGAAGTGACGGCCGCCGGCCGCCCGGGAATTCCCGCCACGCAGGTTACCGGGCCACGGTGATGCTCAAACCGGTCATTGACATGCCTGGATTGATCGCTATCCAACGCCGCTGATGCGGCGCCCGACGTTGACAATGACTCAGTCATGGGCATCACCCGGGTAAACCATATCGGCCAGACTGGTTCTGATTGAAACATCTTTTTCCGGTGCATTGACACGGCCACGGCGGAAAATAAAGTTGAAATCATAGCCCTTGATCTGCATTTGTCCGTGGCAGCCCATGCAGCCCCCCATGTTGAAGCCAAAGGATTCTCCATCCGCCTTCATTCCGTTGTACATCACGTTCGCCACCGGCTTTCCTTCGCTGTCAAAGTCGGTAATCAAATCCTGTACATCCAGGTCCTGGTTTGGCGGCGCCAGGTGGGCCTGGACCGTGCCGCTGTAGTGCTGCAGGCGGTAACTGGTTTCCAGCACCGTGTTTGCCAGGTAATACACCAGCGGATAGCGCAACACCGGGTTGGATTCTGAATGGCTGGCCACCACATCCTCGCCCGGCACCGGCTTACTGGCCGGTTTCCACTGGATGCCCACCAGTTTGTAATTCAGCAACACGTCACCGATCGGATTTTGCCCCGCAGCGCCGAAACCCTCTTTTTGGTCAAGAAATGCGCTGATGGCCTCGTGCGCAGCCTGGTTCACCGCTACTACCGGCGGAGGAATTCCGTGGTCGCGCCGGTTGATGGCCACCAGGCCCTGCGTGGTGGGCGTGCCACTGGTGTTTCGGTAGTAAAGCCTTTTTCGCGGATTGGCATCGGCCGTTGCCGGCGACATTTGCTGAATGGTCGCCGGGGTGGCTGGCACGGCTGATGTCGCATTCCGGGTCTTGATTGCCGGATCGGTCGGAGGCTTGTCCGCATTCCGGATCAGGCGGCCGTGCGAATCTTCAACCGGCTCGCCATCCACGTCGCTCAAGGTATCGATTTGTTCAAACGTAGCCCACAGGTAATAAGGCGCGGAAGGGGTCTTGGTCTTGATGTGCATACCGATCATCCCCCACTCAGCGTCTACGTAGCAGGGAAAATCCGCATTACCGGTCTGCCCCCGATATAGCTTATCGGGATCCTGTGATTCGTACGAGCGAGCCCGGGCGATATGATACCGGCCGCTGGCTTTTTCTTCTTCACTCAATTGTCGCCACGCGGTTTTGATCTGCATGGTCTGGTCAGGGAAGCTCACCAGGTTTCCGGCGCCGGGCTCGGGCGCGCGGCCGTGTCTGGCGTAGTAGTCCTGGGTGGCGGCCGCCGGAATAATCGAACCCGGGTTGCCACCATCCAGCCATTCGTGTTCTGCCACGTAGGTATAAAATTCGCGGCTGACTTTTACGGAGTAGAGAATTCGCTGGCTGGAATCAGCACCCTGGTAGGCATCGGCAGGCGCTGCTCCAGCGTACATTCTTTCCGGCCCGACTTCATGGGATTCCGACAACTCGATCCAGGGTACGGGCTGGCGTTCCTGTTGCTCAAAGCAGGCCGGCACCAGGCCAGGCTCCAGGCCGGGATAACTGCCCACCGATTTCGGGTCGTATCGGTACAGGGGCGGCCGGTCATAGCCATAATCCGCCAGCGACCCCGCCTCCACACCATGCGGCTTACCGGTGCCCGGGAAGATTTCGGTCTTGGTACGCAGGGTTTCCCAGGCTCGAAGTCCGGCGGCGTTGGCACGCTTTCCCGATTCGCCCCGATAAGGCACTCCGCGGGTATACAGGCCCGCCGTCTGCTCAACCGCCAGCCAGTTCATGGAAATGAACTGTGACCATGCAAAAGAAGAAGCCTGCTCCAGGCCAGCTTCGAATGCCCCCGGGGCAATATCGGCGGGTGGGACAGGACCGATAATGATGGCACTATCCACCGAAGACGCCGGATATGATTCAATCCCAGGCTGGACTTCGGTTTGCCCACAAGCGGCAAGCCCGGCCAGCAACAAGAACGAAAGCGCAATCTGGAAAGAACATCTGAACACGGGCTCTACCCTCTCGGTTCCAATGATATCGGCACCAGGGATCGCGCGCTGTAACTCGCGACCAGCGCCATGACAATGAGCAGCCCCAGGGCGGCGTAAATATGGACGCTGTGGGCCACCAGGCCGATCAGGCCGGACACGACGACTGCAACAACCCCCAGTAAGGCATTGTTGATGGCCAGGTACAGGGGACGTTCATCTTCCGGCGTCATCAGGGCAAGGTAGGTCTTGGATGACTGGGCCAGGCCTTGTACCGCCAGGGTTAACAGCGAGAAGACGACCACATACATCAGGGGTAAAGACAATTGCGGGAATACTGCGCGTATCATTGCCACAAAACCGGCTGCTGCGGCCAGGTAACCAGACCAGATCAACACGCGGCCAGGGCTCTTGCTCAGCAATTTTGACCACACGACTCCGCTGAAAATGGTTGTGACGCCCGTGGCGAGCACAAAAAGACTGAGACTCTTGGAGCCGGATTCGTATTCTGTGGCCGCATGGATTGAGTAAAACGGCATCGCCAGCCCGACAGAAAGAAACAGCGCTCGAGTACGAAAAAACTGACGGAACCAGGGTGTAGCCCGGTACAACTTCCAGCCGTGCAGTGTTTCCTTCCAGGCTGATCGCCTTTTCTGAACCACACTGACGGGCTCATGGAGCATCACGAACACCGCACCCGCCAGCAAGGTCACCAGGGCTGCAATCACGATCAAAACCAGGTGCTGTGCCTTGGTGCCATCATCCGGGTAGACATACATCATTGTAACTACCACCAGCAGGGTGAGCACTCCGCCAATGGAAGCCTGCTTGGCCAGTAGCAGGCCTATTCGGTTTCGCAGAACCGACTTGGCCATCACTTCCTGCGACGTAAGCAAAATGATGCCATTGCATCCACCCAACATAAGCGTGCCGGCAAAGAAGATCGTGGCAGCAGCAAATACCTTCAGCTCAAGCGCAGCGACGCACATCACAAGCAACACAATGCCAACTATCATGCTGGCGACAAAATAGGCCCATTTCCGGGTTTGCCGCGCCAGCAGTGTGGGCACCAGGGTTAATTGGGCAAACAGCCCGCCCAGGCGAACGAAGGGAACAATAAACCCCACCAGGAAAAGCGGCCCGCCAATGATGTTGTACACCCAGGGAAGAACGATTTGCGGGCTGGCCAGGCGGTTGGCCAGAGTGGTCAGACCACCCGTGACCAGGAAATTCAGTTCGTTGCCGGACAGCCTGTCAGGCGGTTCTTTTCGCTTCTCGCTCATAGACCGGGATTCATGCCGGAAACAATTGCTCGCCACTGGCCAGGATGCCTTCGCCGAAACGCTCAAACTGAAGATTTTGCACTGAAATTCCCGGCAGTGCGGTGCAAATTGCGTGCGCGGCCGCCTGGTGAGAATCGGTGCGAATGTAAATGGTCATCAGGTCAATTTTTTGTTCGCGAATGAAGGAACGCAGCAAGGTCAGACCTCCTTCAACAAGCATAGACCTGATGCCGTGGTGTCTCAGGCTCAAGAGCGGCCCGGTCAATTCATGACCCGCAGATTCGATCAGGATGGCGCCCTCGGTTGCCGAACCGCTGCCGATCACAAAGGTGCGCCGCTTATCAGGCTCGAAAGAACAGGCATGCTCTCCAGCGAAAATGACCCGCTCCGGTTGCCGCCTCGGCTTCCGCCCCAGGCGGTTGCTGCGTGCTGTCAGGCAAGGATTGTCCAGCATCCAGGTGCGCGCACCGACCACCACAGCGGAATAGTGCTCCCGTAACTCGTGTACCCGACGCCAGTCCTGCTTGCAGGAAAGCGCAAGGGGTTGCCTGTGTCATTTGCCGTCCGGCCGTTTTCATCAATGGCAAAGTTCACATGAACGACCGGGCGAGAGATGTCGACTGGTGGAATTTCCGGTGCCCCCCCGGCTTCTTCCATCTCGAAAAGGTGGCCCATACGGCTGCGCTTCGTGCTGAGATAGGCCAGCGAGTACTTGTTGGCCATCAGGGGCATGGGAATGCGCTCTGTGACCTCAACACCCAGGGCCTGCAGTTCTGTAACCTTAAGGGGATTATTGGTCAGCAAACGGATTTTCCTGATGCCCAGCTGGTCCAGGATGGACGCAGCATCGTGGTATTCACGCGCGTCATCGGGTAAGCCGAGCGCCCGGTTGGCATCCACGGTATCCAGACCCTGTTCCTGCAACGCGTAGGCCCTGATCTTGTTCACCAGGCCCACACCCCGCCCTTCCTGAGGCAGGTAGATCACCAGTCCACCATGATCGGCAATGTACTGAAGTGCGTAATCAAGCTGCGATTTGCAATCGCACTTCATGGAACCCAAAACTTCGGCTGTCAGGCAGGCAGAATGCACCCGGATGGGTACAGCCGAATTCGCGTCCAGCGTTCCGGAGATGATGGCCATGGATTCTGCGCCTTGCTCATTGGTGTAAACCCGTACCAGCATGCTGCCAAAACGGGTGGGCAATAGAGAAGACGCCTCTTCCGTTACGCCGGAGCCCCGTACTTTCACGCGCGAACTGCTGGCCTGTTCCACCATCAGTTACCCCTCAATTTCGGAAGCAAATAAAAGCCACTGAGCATTAGCAACAAGATCGGCACATCCAGGCCTGCTGTCCCTGAAGCCGGAATACCCAGGAACATCATGAACATACCGGATCGACGTTGCACATCTGCCCGATACCAATGGCAGGGAAAAACAGGCAAAAGATCAGGCTCACAACAACGCTGCGAAATTCAAACATACTCACTCCCTGCGTTTTCGATTCCGTCCAGGACCGTGCTGTGGTGCACATCAAAAATTTCCGCCCACTATAAACCGATTCAGCCGCTGGCCAAAATCAGGCTGCCGTACAGCCCCTGATAACTTGTATTTGGCCCTGCACAACCCCAATTTGGGGACTTGGACACAGCCAAGGTTGAAAGCAATGGAACAATACCGCGGAACCACGATTTGCTCCGTCCGGCGGGGCAATCAGGTTGTTATGGGCGGCGACGGACAGGTCACGCTGGGCAATACCGTGATGAAAGCCAATGCGCGCAAGGTGCGCCGGCTGTACAAAGACCAGGTCATCGCCGGGTTTGCCGGCGCCACGGCAGACGCATTTACCCTGTTTGAGCGCTTTGAAGGCAAGCTGGAAAAACACTCCGGGCACCTGGTGCGCGCAGCCGTGGAAATGGCCAAGGACTGGCGCACCGATCGCGCCCTGCGGCGTCTTGAGGCCCTGCTGGCCATAGCCGACAGCAAAAATTCCCTGCTCATTTCAGGCAACGGCGACGTCATTGAACCGGAACACGGCCTGATCGCTATTGGCTCAGGCGGCCCCTTCGCCCAGGCTGCAGCCCGGGCGCTGCTGGACCACACCGAGCTGGATGCGGAAACCATCACCCGCAACGCGCTCGGCATTGCTGCTGATATCTGTATTTACACCAATGAAAACCTGACCATAGAAACCCTGGAAATCAAATAACCATGTCCCATATGACCCCGCGTGAAATTGTCCAGGAACTGGACAAGCACATCATTGGCCAATCGGATGCCAAGCGCGCCGTTGCTATTGCATTGCGCAATCGCTGGCGGCGCATGCAGG
>Ga0102947_1000598_pt1 | contig 12794 bp, 14 predicted proteins | sample SalPon2A_A_D2_MG_FD_78210 | JGI IMG/M metagenome (GOLD analysis project Ga0102947, IMG submission 78210) | Soil microbial communities from South San Francisco under conditions of wetland restoration - Salt Pond MetaG R2A_A_D2_MG | ecosystem: Environmental > Terrestrial > Soil > Wetlands | place... | reverse complement strand
GCACGACCGCGATCACGGCGACGGTACGCCGCTGGGAGGCTATCTTCGCAATATTGCCGGCAAGGCCGGGCTGGGCGATGAGATCCAGCGGTTTGCCATGCTGTGCTATCCGCGCATTCTGGGCCACGCCTTCAACCCGGTGACCGTCTATTTCGGGCTCGACGCCGCCGAACGGGTTCGGATCGTCATCTACGAAGTCAACAATACGTTCGGCGAGCGCAAGACCTATGTTCTGCCGGCCGATCCGGATGAGAATGGCCTGATCACCCAAGGTTGTCGCAAGCAGCTTTATGTGTCGCCGTTCAATCCGGTCAGCGGCAACTACAGCTTTCATGTCACGCAGCCGGGCGAGGACCTGACGGTCGGGGTGGCGCTGAAGGACGAGGGCGGGCCGGTGCTGAAAGCTTTCTTTCGCGGCAAACGGTCTGAATTGAGCGACGGCGAGCTGTTGCGGGCGTTGACCCGCACCGGCTGGATGACCGTCAAGGTCATGGCCGGCATCCATTACGAAGCGGCCAAGCTCTGGCTGAAAGGTTTGCGCCCGGTTCGCCGGCCGCCGGCGCCGGAAGAACCGGTTACCTACGTCAATGCGCCAGAGGAGGGGAGACCGAGCGATGTTCGATAAATCGGCTGTAAGCAGTACGACCGCAGACGAGGGGGCGCGGAACGGAATTGCCGTCCCACTTCGTCAGGGCGGCCGGCCGGCAAGGCGGGCGCTTGCCGGCGGGCTGACGGTGGAATTGCCGAACGGCCGACAGATCCGTTTCGGAGATGCGCGCCGGGAACAGCGTCCGGTTCTCAGGCTCAATCGGTACCGGGCTTTGGGAAAACTGGTCCGGCGCGGCACGATCGGTTTCGCCGAGGCCTATATGGACGGCGATCTGGATTGCGATGATCTGACCGGCTTGTTCCGGTTCTTCGTCGCCAACCGGGACCGCTTCCGGTTACCGGGCCGCTATCTGTTCAAGGTGGCCAAAGGTGACCGCGCAGCCCATCGCGCCCGGCGCAATTCGCGCCGGGGCAGCCAGCGCAACATTTCCGAGCACTATGATCTCGGCAATGACTTCTTTCAGCTCTGGCTTGATCCCGACATGGTCTATTCAAGCGGTCTCTATGCTGGCGACAGCGGCTCGCTGGAGGCGGCGCAGAGTGCGAAGTTCCAGCGGATCGTCGACCTGCTCGACCTATCCGGTGGCGAGGATATCCTGGAAATTGGCTGCGGTTGGGGCGGCTTTGCCCGCTTTGCGGCGCGCGCCCATGGTGCAAGCGTAACGGGCCTGACCCTGTCGCACGAGCAACTGGCACATGCGCGCCAGGTGGCGGAGGAAGAGCAACTCGCAGCAGACTGCGCGTTCCGGCTCCAGGATTACCGCGATGCGGACGGGCGCTACGATCGTATCGTCTCCATCGAGATGATCGAAGCCGTCGGCGAGGAATACTGGCCGGAATATTTCCAGGTGCTCGGCAAACGGCTGAAGCCCGGCGGTTCCGCTGTTCTGCAGGCGATTACGATCGATGAGCATGCGTTTGACGAATATCGAAGCTCCGCCGATTTCATCCAGCGCTTCATTTTTCCCGGGGGCATGCTGCCGACGCGCACGATCATCCGCCAACAGGCGGAAGCCGCCGGATTGACGCTTGATCATGGCGAGCGCTTCGGCCAGTCCTATGCGCGCACCTTGCGCGAATGGCGCCGCCGTTTCGATGCGGCCTGGCCGCAGATCGCCCGACTTGGTTATGACGAGCACTTCCGCCGCCGCTGGCGCTACTATCTGGCTTACTGCGAAGCCGGCTTTATGGAAGGTCGGATCGATGTCGGGATCTACCGCCTGCGGAAAAGACTTTAGGTCGCGGATGTCCGGATGAAAGTCCGGACGATCCAGAAGAAGACTGCATTCGGCACCAACCGCAGGAATTTCGTCGCATAGACGAAGCGGCGGGGAAAAATAATCTCGTAATCGCCGTGTTCGAGACCGTATAGCAGCCGCTGTGCGGCCTCCCGGGCACTGATCATGGCCGGCATCGGAAACGGATTGTCCTGTGTCATCGGCGTATCGACGAATCCCGGGCAAACCAGCGAGATAGTGATTCCGCGCGGCGCCAGTTCCGAGCGCAGCGTTTCCGCCAGGTTGATCAGCGCCGCCTTTGTCGGCCCGTACGCGACAGCTTTCGGCAGGCCGCGATAGCCGGCCACCGAAGCGACGATGGCGATATGGCCATGACCGCGTTCCAGCATGCCCGGCAGCAGCGCATCGACGGCGTTGACCACGCCCATATAGTTGACGTCCATGGCCGTGCGAACGGCTTCCAGGTCGAGATCAGCCGCATCCATCAACTGCCAAACGCCGGCATTGAGAACGGCGAGGTCGATGCCTCCGTCAGCTTCGATCATACCGACGCAATCGGCAACCGCCTCGGCGTCGGTGACGTCCAGCGGAAAGGCCTGAACGCAATCCAGTCCGATGGCCAGCTCTTCGAGCTTTTCAGCAGAGCGTGCCGATATCGCCACACGGCCGGCCTTCGGATTCAGCAGCTTTACCAGTTCCAGTCCGATGCCGGAGCTTGCGCCGGTCACCCAAACCGTCTTCCACCGGCTGCCATGCTTGGCCATGCGCGTCAGATTCCCACCAGCGGTTGGAGCAGCCGGCTGAACAGGCCCTTGAACCGTGTCGGTGCTTCCGTTGCGACGAGGCAGATGCACGGTTCGCCGGGTTCTACCTTGGGCTGATGCTCGACATGTTCATCCAGATCGGCAATGTCGCCCGGACCAAAGCGCCCGAGCGCGTCCTGGTATGCGCCGGAAAGGATGAGCGTCATTTCATCGCCGCCATGGCCGTGTTCGGGTACAGCCTTGCCGGGCGCGATACTCAGCATGTAGAGCGACGAGGCCGATCCGGAGGGCAGGGCGATCGCATGTTTACGCACACCCGGTGCGACGGTCTTCCAGGAAACGGCGTCAAGCGAATGGCCGACAAACCGCCTGAGCGGCAGCGGAACGTCGCCGGTGGGCTCTGGAGCAACCGGTTCCGCCGCCGGCGCGCTGGCGCTGTCGAGGCGTTCCATGATGCGATCGAAGGCGCCGGTTGAAAGAACTTCCGGCTCGCCGTCCTCCAGCAGGTATCCGCCGATGGCCTCGGCACTGCGCGCCGCATGCCGGCATTCGTCGCACATGGCGATATGAGACGCGACGACGGTCGAAAAGGCCTCGTCCAGGCCGCCGCTTGCATAGCGCAGCAAAGTGGCGTCATCGAGATGGTGGCAAACATTCATCGTGAATGCTCCAGTCTGGCTTTCAGCTTCTGATAGGCAAGCCGCATGCGCGACTTCACGGTTCCAAGGGGCAAGGCGAGCTGGTCGGCAATCTCGCTTTGAGACTTGTCCTGTATGAAGGCGAGTTCGATGATCCGGCGTTGTTCGTCCGGCAGCTCGGCGAGCGCTTCTCCCACCTGTTCCGCCTGCTGGCTGGCCTGCAACTCGTCCTCGCCGCTTGGCTCGTCGGACGGCAGTTCCAGCCCGTCGAGATCCTCATAGGGCCGCGAGGAATGGCGGCGCAACCGGTCGATGCGGGCGTTTCTGGCAATCGTATAGATCCAGGTGCCGACGGCCCCGCGCTGGGGCGTATAGAGTTCGACCTTGCGCCAAACCGTCATCATCACATCCTGTACGAGATCTTCCGCCATGGCATGATCGGCGCCGGCCTTCACCATCAGGGCTTTCACGCGCGGCCCGAAATGCTCAAAAAGCGCCCGAAATGCGTCCCGGTCGCGATTTGCGGCAATTCTGGCGATGAGCGTTTTGTGCAGTTCCGCCGGGCTTGTCGGCGGGTCGCTGTTTTCGGGGTGGTTCACAATGATGGCCAATCGCATATCCAGCCTCTTTCTCCATTCATAGCATACGCAAATGCGCCGTGAACGGATCACTGGAAACTTTGCAGCGCTCCGCAGGGCTTGGAAGGCGGTCTGAAATGCTCAGTGCGGCGTCGACACGTCGCAAGCCGGCTTGCCTGCATAACGATCCGTATCTATTGTCGCCCGCGCGTCCCGGATGGTCCGGGCGCGAATGTTCTCAGGGCGGGGTGAAAGTCCCCACCGGCGGTAATCGCTTGATGCGAAAGCCCGCGAGCGCTTTGCGGTGAAATCCGCAAGGGTCAGCAGATCCGGTGCGAATCCGGAGCCGACGGTGAAAGTCCGGATGGGAGAGAACAGTCCAGACGCCTGGCCCGCGCGATCTGCGGGCCGGATCCGTTTGCGATTGCACGCCCTGATTCACGTCGCATGGAGACATGACATGAATCAGATCTTGAATGAAACGCACTCCAGAATTGCCTTCACCCAGGCCGGCTGGCACGCCGATATCGTCGACCGTTGCCGCCAGGGGTTTCTGGCTGAACTCACCCGCCAGGGCTTCGACGAGGCCATGGTCGAGCCGTGGAAAGTGCCCGGCGCCTTCGATATTCCGCTGCTTGCGAAGGAACTGGCGCTGACCGGACGCTATGACGCCATTGTCGCCAGCGGCTTTGTCGTCGACGGCGGCATCTACCGGCACGATTTCGTGTCCTCCACGGTCATCGACGCGCTGATGCAGGTGCAACTGGAAACGCAGGTTCCCGTCGTTTCGGCGGTCCTGACGCCACACCAGTTCCAGGAACAGGATCCGCATATTGCGTTCTTTGCCGACCATTTCCTCGTCAAGGGCAGGGAGGCGGCGGATGCCTGCCTGAAGATCATCGACAATCTGGCCAGGCTCCGGGCGACCGGCGTTTCCACGATCCCGGCGGCGGCCTCCGCTGGCGAACGCGAACAACAGTTTGCTCAGTAGGCCGTTCGGCACCGGCGCGCTGGCTCAGTTCACAGCTTCGCTTCTGAGCTTACGCCGGTATGTCGCCGGCGCGGTCTGGAAGGTTTTCTTGAAGACCCGTCCGAAAGCAGCCTCGGACTGATAGCCGATGCCCTCGGCGATTTCGATGATCGGCTTGTTGGAAGCAACCAGCATTTGCCGGGCAATCTGCATGCGCCATTGGGTTATGTATCCGAGCGGCGTGGTCGACATGGTGCGGGCGAACCGGGTTGCAAACGAGGTCCGCGACAGCCCGGCGATACCGGCAAGCCTGTCCAGCGACCAGGGATGGGCCGGCTCCTTGTGGATGGCCTTCAGCGCCCGCGCGATACCAGGATCGGCAAACCCTGCCAGAACCGGTTTGTCGGCGCCCTCCGATGCAAGATAGGTGCGCAGCGCCTGCGCGAAGACAATCTCCGACATTTTAAGTGCGATCAGATCGCTGCCCAACCGGTCGCGGCCGGCTTCCGCGCCGATCACCCTGAGCGTACTTTCCATCCAGTTGCCTGCCGCTTCGCCGTAGTTTCGGATATGGAAATGCGCCGGCAGCGCATCGATGAGCGGATGTTTTGCACTGCGGTCGAAGGCAAAATGACCGCAGACCAGCTGGGTTTCATGATCGGTGCCGAACTCGCCATAGACAAGCGTGCCGCTTCCGGTAAATCCAGATTGCTGCACGACCTGTTCCAGCAGAACCGCTTGGTTTTCCGTCTTGGGGTCGCAGTACAGCGTGTGCGCCGCGCCGCGCATGATGATGACCAGGTCGCCTTGTTCCAGCAGAACGGGATCCTCCTCCGGCTTGATGCGGATCAGGCAGCGCCCGCGATGGGCGAAGTGAAAGCGGGCGACATTTTCAAACTGCGGAACCCGGATGCACCAGGGCGATGTGAACGAAGTCCGGAAATAGAGCGTTCCGGAAAGACTCATGCGCGAAAGAATATCACTCAACAGGTCCATATCCGCTCCAATCGAAAAAATTATACTATGCGTGTAATCCGAAAAAAGGAATAGAAATTGAACGAATCATCAAATTTTCCGAATGAATAGTCATTCATCATGCTCTGAAAATCGGTTTTAGTTGAGTTGTGCATCGGTATTGAAACGATGCGGAATGTCAAACCAACGAAAGCGGAAATTCCATGATGATCAGACATGTATTTATTGCCATGGCGGCGGCTGCCGCCATCGGACAGGGAACGGCAAACGCCCAGTCACCGGCGGATCTGAACGACCTTCAGATCGCCCATGTGGCCTATGTCGCGGACAATATCGATATCCGTTACGCACATCTGGCCCTCGCGATCTCCTCCAACCCCGATATCCGCGAATTCGCTCAAACGATGATCCGCGACCATAGCGCGGTAAACGAACAGGCGCTCGCCTTGCTTGCCAAGCTGAACGCCCAGCCGGAAGACAATTTTCTCAGCCGGTCTCTGCAGGAAAATGCCGAAAAGCTGATCGACGAGATGAGTGGGCTGCGAGGCGCGGAATTTGACCGGCGCTATGCGGAAAACGAATTGGCATATCACAAGGCGGTCAACGATCTGGTCGGCAACGCCTTCATTCCCAATATAGAGAACGCCGAGGTCATGGCGCTGTTTGAGGCGGGTCTGGAGATATTCCAGGCGCATGAAGGACATGCCGAAAAGATGGTCGGAATGCTCAAATGACCATCGTCGCGGAAAGGCGAAATGTCCTGACGGGTATCGTGGCGTCACTTGCTGCCACGGTATCCGCCTTCAGGTTTTCCGCCCTTGCGCATAATGGCGAGATCCACGCTGCGCCGCCGACCAACCATGAAGTTGAAATCAAGGCTTTCAAATTCGTGCCTGCGACGCTCAAGGTCAGTCCGGGTGACACCATCACCTGGACCAATCGCGATCTGGTTCCCCACACCGCGACGGCGCACGACAAAAGCTGGGACACTGGTCGCATCGAAAGGGGAAAATCGGCTAGCATCACCTGCCGGCAAGGCATGGCGACTGCCTACTTCTGCCGCTTTCACCCGGCCATGAAGGCGAAACTCGAAAATTCCACCGACTCGTGATGGCCGGATTCGCTACCGGTAAGGCGTGTGGCCTGCAATCGGCGGCGTGTCCTGTTCCTGGCCGACGACCCGTTCCCGGTACAGCGTGTAGAGGCCGGTGGCGACAAGGATGGCGCTGCCGGCCAGCGTCGGCAGGTCCGGCCAGAGGCCGAAGACGACAACCTGGATAACGATGGCCCACAACATGATCGCGTAGCGGAACGGCGCGACAACGGATAGCTCTCCGTGGCGCATCGCATACAGGATAAAATAATGGGCGCTGAGCAGCAGCACGGCTGCCGCGCACAGATAGAAGTAGGATTGCAGCGATATCGGCTGCCAGTCACCGGAAAGGCTCATCACGCCGCCGAGGAGTGTGATTGCAACCGTCGACAGGGCTGTAATGCCCAGAGCGGGGATAGCCGGCGGCAGGACGCGCGAAGACAGGTCGCGCAGGAGCAGGGCGCCCACCGCGCCGAGTGCCAGCAGCGACCAGATGGTAAAGCCGTCCGAACCCGGCCGGACGATCAGCAACACGCCGGCAAATCCGATCGTGATGGCGAGCCAGCGCCGGATGCCGACTTTCTCGCGAAGGATAAGGGCGGCCGCCGCGGTTGTGGCGAGCGGCACCGTCTGGAGGATCGCCGTGGCGTTTGCGAACGGCATGTTGAAGAGGGCAGTCAGATACATCGCCGTGGCCAGCACTTCGCCTAGCGTGCGCAGCCAGACCGTCTTGTGCAACAGCAGGGAGGGCTGCCGGAATGCGCCCTGCCACCAGGCGATCAGGATGATCAGCGGCGTGGCGATCAGACCGCGGACCAGGATGATCTGGCCGGTCGGCAGTTCCTCGCTGGCCAGTTTCGCCGACATGTCGTTGAAGACGAACGCCGTCATGGCGAGCAGCATGAAGCCGATCGCTGCGCGGTTCTTCTGCCAGATATCGGGTGAAGTCACGGGCTGGGTCTGCGGTTTGTCGGACCCACTTCCTAGCACGAAAAAACCGGCCCAGGTGAGCCGGTTTCAGATAGCTGGGCTGCAATTCATGCAGGCCCGTTCGTCTGGGCGGGAATTCTAGCCGCCGGTCACGCTCATATGCCGGCCGACGCTCGGTCGGTTGCTGCGCCGGTCGATGACGAAATCGTGCCCCTTCGGCTTGCGGCCGATCGCTTCGTCGATCGCCGCATTGAGCAGTTCATTGCCTTCCGAAGCGCGAAGCGGCTCCCGAAGATCCGCGGCGTCGTCCTGGCCCAGGCACATATAGAGCGTACCGGTGCAGGTTACCCTGACCCGGTTGCAGCTTTCGCAGAAATTATGCGTCATCGGCGTGATGAAGCCGAGCCGACCGCCGGTTTCCCTGACCGTCACATAGCGCGCGGGGCCGCCTGTCTTGTAGGGGATTTCCTCCAGGCTGAATCGCTCCGCCAGATTGGCGCGCAGGAGCGAAAGCGGCAAATACTGGTCTGTCCGGTCGCCGTCGATCTCGCCCATCGGCATGGTCTCGATCAGCGTCATGTCGAGGCCTTCGCCATGCGCCCAGCGGATCATCGTTTCGATCTCGTCGTCGTTGACGCCCTTCAGGGCGACCGTATTGATCTTGATCGCGAGGCCGGCGTCGCGGGCCGCCTTGATGCCGGACATGACCTTGCCGATCTCGCCCCAGCGGGTGATCGCCTTGAACTTGGCCTTGTCGAGCGTATCGAGAGAGACGTTGATGCGCCGGACGCCGGCATCATGCAATTCGCCGGCGAAGCGCTCCAGCTGAGAACCGTTCGTAGTGACCGTCAGTTCGTCCATCTTGCCGCTTTCGATATGGCGGCCCAGAGACCGGACCAGCGACATGATATTGCGGCGCACTAGCGGCTCTCCGCCGGTCAGCCGCAATTTGCGCACGCCCTTGTCGACAAAGGCGGTACACAACCGGTCGAGTTCCTCCAGCGTCAGCAGGTCCCGTTTGGGCAGAAACGTCATGTCCTCCGCCATGCAGTAGACGCAGCGGAAATCGCAGCGGTCGGTCACCGAGACGCGAAGATAGGTGATCGCCCGGCCGAACGGATCGATCATCGGGTCGTCCGCGGCCGGACCGGCGGAACGATTTGCAGGATGGCTGGGCGGACTGGTCTCGGTCAAAACATCTCCCACGGATCTGCCGGCACACACCGGCGCTTTTCATTCCAATGTAGTGGCATTGGCGCTGGCGTCAATCGCCGGGCTTGCCGCGGCCGAAAAAGCCGTTAACTGTGCACCGGAATCAATGCGCATGGAGTAGTTCCTTGTCCGAAGTCTGGCCAACCGAAATCCGCCTGAAAAAAGACCGCAGGGCCCTCAACATCACCTTCGACAACGGCTCCGCCTACGAATTGCCGGCGGAATATCTGCGCGTCATGTCGCCGTCGGCGGAAGTGCAGGGGCATTCACCTGAACAGCGCAAGACGGTCGGCGGAAAGAAGCAGGTCGAGATCATCAAGATCGAACCGGTCGGCAATTATGCCGTCCGGCTGACGTTCGACGATCTGCACGATACGGGGATTTTTTCGTGGGACTATTTCCTCAAGCTTGGTACCGAACAGGATACCAAGTGGGCGGAATATCTGGACGAGTTGAAGGAAAAGGGCCTGTCCCGCGAGCGCTGAGCGGTCATTGTTGCTGCTTCAGCCAGGAGGCAAAGGCGACAATCGCGTCGATATCCTCCAGCTTCATGTCGACGGTTTTCATGGTCGGCAACCCGTCACCTGGCGGCGCGATGCCCTCAAAGCGCACCACAGAAGGGTGCGGGCGGCGGGTATGAAAGGTCTCAAACCGGTCGCGCCAGTCGGCCAGTGCGGTAACCAGCAGCTTGAATGACGGCGTGGAGGCAATTCCGGAAAACGGATTGGCGTCGTCGACAACATGGCACCGGGAGCAATGCTGCTTCGCCAGCAGGCGCCCGCGCTCCACCTCGTCCTCAGCGGACTCTGCTCCGGCAAGCCCGATGCCCGCAAGTCCGGCCATGGTGACAGCGACGATTATCGTTCTTGTTTTTGCCATCAACGAATTTAGCCACAAGTGAATTGATCCGGCAAATCCGCGGCAACAAAAAAGCCGGCCCAAAAGCCGGCTTTTCAGAAAATTATCATTTTGATCAGCGTTTGACGACGACTCTCGTGCCAACCTTCACGCGATCGTAAAGGTGCTGCACATCTTCATTGGTCATGCGGATGCAGCCTGACGAAACAGCCTGTCCGATTGTCCATGGCTCGTTTGACCCGTGGATGCGGTAGATGGTCGATCCGATATAGAGCGCGCGGGCGCCAAGAGGATTGTTGATACCGCCTTCCATATAGGCCGGCAGGCCCGGCTGACGCTTGCGCATGGCCGGAGGAGGCGTCCAGCCCGGCCATTCGGCCTTGCGCGAAATCCGGTTGCTGCCGGCCCACTGGAAGCCTTCCCGCCCGACGCCGACGCCGTACTTCAGTGCCTTGCCGTCCGGCATCACATAATAGAGCCGGCGCTCTTCGGTATCGATGATGATCGTATTCGCCTTATAGGGGCCGTCATATTCGACAACCTTGCGCTTGACCGGCGATTTGCCGCCAAAACGCATACCCGGGCCGTATTCGATCCATTTCTTGCTGCTGGCATCAAAGATTTTGGTCGCGTGCGCCGATGTGACGTTGAACGACCCCAGAATCATGCTCAGCCCGAACACAATCCCCGCAGATATAATTCCAGTACGGTTCATAAAGAGCCCCCTGCCTTCATATTTTTCAATGATTCCAAATCTATCTCTTTTTCATTGATGGCTGCTTATCAGGCAAGACTAACATCACGTTACCGGGAAGCGAACGGCTGTTTTTTGTCGAACTGTGGCGCGAAGGTCACGTTCGCGCCGTAGTCGATTGGCCGTTGCCTGCTTTTCATGCAAGGCGATCCTCTGTTATGCGGAAAGGGTAAGTCGATACGTCGGCGCATGCGATCAATCCCGGAGGACTACCACATGGCTGACTGGCCGATCCACGCCCGCATCGAGGGACCTGTTGTCATCATCGGCTTCGGGTCGATCGGTCGCGGTTTCCTGCCGCTGATCGAGCGTCACTTCGATTTCGACCGGGAGCGGCTGACTGTGATCGCCCCTGACGACGGCGATCGGCAGCTGCTGGATGAGCGCGGTATCACCTTCCTCCATCAGGCGCTGACGGCGGAAAACTACCGCCAAGTACTGGAACCGCTTCTGACGAAAGGCGAGGGGCAGGGCTTCTGCGTCAATCTCTCCGTCGATACCTCGTCGCTCGAAATCATGAGGATGTGCCGGCAGATCGGCGTTCTTTACATCGATACGGTCGTGGAACCCTGGCCGGGCTTCTATTTTGCCCGCGATGTCGTTTCCGCCGACCGGACCAACTATGCCTTGCGCAAGACGGTACGCGACGAAAAAGCCCGTTCGCCCGGCGGGACGACCGCAATATCGTGCTGCGGCGCCAATCCGGGGATGGTGTCCTGGTTCGTCAAGCAGGCGCTGGTCGATATCTGCGGTGAGGTCGGTCTCGATTTCGAGGAACCCGGCGCCGACGACCGGGAAGGCTGGGCGCGGCTGATGATGAAGGCCGGCGTCAAGGGCATCCATATCGCCGAACGCGATACCCAGCGCGCGCGCTCGCCCAAACCGCTTGGCGCGTTCTGGAACACCTGGTCGGTGGAAGGCTTCCTGTCGGAAGGGCTGCAGCCGGCGGAACTGGGCTGGGGCAGCCATGAAAAATGGATGCCGGAGAATGCCTGCAACCAGAAGGACGGATCGAACGTTTCGATATTCCTGGATCAGCCGGGCGGCAATACCCGCGTGCGCACATGGTGCCCGACGCCCGGCGCGCAGTACGGCTTCCTCGTCACGCATGACGAATCCGTCTCCATCGCCGACTTCTTCACCGTCGGTTCCGGCAATTCGCCGGAATTCCGCCCAACCGTCCACTACGCCTACCACCCGTGCAACGACGCCGTTCTTTCATTGCATGAAATGTTCGGAAACGGCGGCAATGCCCAGAGCGAGCACCACATTCTGGACGAGAACGAGATCGTCGACGGCGTGGATGAACTGGGCGTTCTGCTCTACGGGCACGACCGCAACGCCTATTGGTTCGGCTCGCAGCTTTCCATCGAGGAGACCAGGCAACTTGCGCCTTACCAGAACGCCACCGGCCTGCAGGTGACGTCCGCGGTCATGGCCGGCATGGTGTGGGCGCTGGAGAACCCGCAGGCCGGCATCGTCGAGCCGGATGAAATGGACTATCGCCGTTGCCTGGAAGTGCAGACACCCTATCTCGGGCCGGTAAAGGGCTATTATACCGACTGGACGCCCCTGAGCGGCCGCATCGGTCTTTTTTCGGAAGAGACCGACCAGGACGATCCCTGGCAATTCCAGAATGTATTGGTCCGCTAACCGCCGGCAATCCGCGCCTGGCGCATCGTGGTAAACGAAACGGCAAGGAATCCGCCTCGATTTGCCATAAAACGTCACGGCTTTCCGGACGAATAATCAACCTCCGGCGTTTATCACCTCCTGCTGGAAACCTGTGGGAGGGTGATGACGATGACTTCAGGAAAATTCCGTTTTCGCGCGGCGGCCCTGGCTCTTGCCGGAATGCTTGCGCTGCCTGCTTTCACTGCCGGTATGGCTGGCCCGTTTCAGGCGCCTCCGCACCTTTCGCGGTACCAGGCCGGCAATGCCCCGTATGGCTTCCGCAACATCTGCGGCCAGTATCCCTGGGCCTGCAGCAACCGCGCTGCCGGAAAGATCACCGGCGACAACCAGATCCTTTCGATCGCCCGCAAGGTAAATTCCCAGGTCAACCGGCTCATCCGCCCGGTATCCGACCAGGCCCAGTTTGGCGTGAAGGAAAAATGGACGCTGCCGACCAGCGGTTCGGGTGATTGGGAAGACTATGTTCTCATGAAGCTGAAG
>Ga0102947_1000597_pt1 | contig 12808 bp, 10 predicted proteins | sample SalPon2A_A_D2_MG_FD_78210 | JGI IMG/M metagenome (GOLD analysis project Ga0102947, IMG submission 78210) | Soil microbial communities from South San Francisco under conditions of wetland restoration - Salt Pond MetaG R2A_A_D2_MG | ecosystem: Environmental > Terrestrial > Soil > Wetlands | place... | reverse complement strand
TATAGATTTAGGTGCTTTACATCAATTAGGTTATTTTGAAGGTATTCCATTAACTGATGATATTTTTCTTCAAGACACCTTAAATGATTTTATAGCAGATGGAAGAAAAACATGGAGAGCTGTTAGAAATAGAATAGCAGAGATTTTTGATTCTGAAAATACAACACTTAAAAGCAATAAAAAGCATAAGGAAATTGTATTATTCAGGTTAGATGAAATTGAAATGCAACTTCCTGTTCAAATTGGTGATTATACCGATTTTTATTCCAGTATAGAGCATGCTACCAATGTTGGGACAATGTTTAGAGATCCAGACAATGCATTAATGCCAAACTGGTTGCACATTCCTGTAGGTTATCATGGTAGAAGTTCATCTATTATTCCGTCAGGAATTCCTGTACACAGACCTCAAGGGCAAACCTTACCAGCAAATGCTACAGAACCTATATTTGGACCTAGTAAGCTTGTAGATTTTGAATTGGAAATGGCATTTATTACTACAGATGCGAATGATTTAGGTGAACCAATTCCTGTAAATGAAGCTGAAGAATATATTTTTGGTCTTGTTTTATTTAATGATTGGAGTGCTCGAGATATTCAAAAATGGGAGTATGTACCATTAGGTCCATTTTTAGCAAAGAATTTTGCATCTTCCATGTCTCCATGGATTGTTACACTTGATGCATTAGAACCATTTAGAGTTGAAAGCCCTAAGGCAATAAAACCGCAATTACCATATTTACAGTATAAAGGGAAAAAGAGTTTTGATATCAATCTTGAGGTTGCAATTCAACCTAAAGGATCTAAAGAAACCGTAGTTAGTAGGTCCAACTTTAAATATATGTATTGGAACATGTCTCAACAATTGGCCCACCATACTATTAATGGTTGCCCAATAAATTCTGGCGACATGATGGGAAGCGGAACAATTTCTGGTTCTACACCAGATTCTTATGGCTCTATGCTGGAACTTACCTGGAGAGGCGAAAAACCAATAAAAATGAAGGATGGTACAGAGCGAAAGTTCATTAATGATTTTGATACTGTTATTATGAGAGGTTTTTGTGAAAATGATGGTACCAGAATTGGTTTTGGAGAAGTTAAAACACAATTACTTCCTGTTTTTAAGCTAAAAAATAATAAAAAATAACCTATTGATAATTAACATTTTAAACCAATAATTGTTGGTTGTTAAGATTATTTTTCCTTAATTGGCATCATATTTGAAAATCTCATATCATAATTGTAAACCCCAGCATTATGAAAAAACTATTACTCTTTTCAGTATTACTTTTATTTCTTATCTCTTGTAGTGGAAGAAAACAAGTAGAAAAAGCATTAAATTCTGGTAATTACGATCAGGCAATAAATAATGCATTAAAAAAGCTTGAAACAAATAAAGACAAAAAGCGTAAGCAAGATTATGCTTTCATGCTTCAAGACGCCTATTACAAAGTTGTTGAACGGGATTTGAATGATATTTCACATCTTAAAAAAGACAATAATCCAGAGCTATATAGAAACATCTATGAAATTTATTCTGATTTAAATGCTCGCCAAGAAGCAATTAAACCAATATTACCATTAAATATTAATGGGAAAAATTTAAGATTCAAATTCAATGATTACAGTGATGAAATAGTAGAATGGCGAGAAAAAACATCAGATTATCTTTATGAAAAAGGACTGAAATTATTGGATTCAGAAAACAAAAACAATATTAGAGAAGCATATAATACGTATGAATATATTGAGTCTATTAATCCAAACTACGATGATACAAGAGATTTGATGGAGGAAGCTTATCAAAAAGGATTAGATTATGTGATTGTTTCTATAGAAAATAGAACTCATCAGATTATACCCAGACGTCTGGAAGAGGACTTACTTAATTTTGATACCTATGGATTAAACAAATTCTGGACAGCATATCATTCAAACAGGGATAGTAATATTAAGTATGATTACACCATGCAATTGCAACTAAAACAGATTAATATTTCTCCCGAACAAATTAATGAACGTGAATTTTTAAGAAAAAGAGACGTCGTTGATGGTTGGGAATATCAATTGGATGGCAATGGTAACGTAGCAAAGGATAGTTTAGGAAATGATATTAAAATTGACAAAATTGTTGAAGTAAGAGCTAGATTTTTTGTTGTAGAACAAATTAAATCGTCTCAAGTTTTAGCCGACGTAGTATATGCAGATTTAAAAACAAATCAATTGTTAAAAACCTTTCCTATTGACAGTGGTTTTGTCTTTGAAAATGTTTTTGGAACTTATAGAGGAGATAAAAGAGCTTTAACACACGACGATTTGGATTTAACAAGACATTATAGAGTGCCTTTTCCAAGTAATGAGCAAATGGTATATGATACAGGAGAAGACTTAAAACAAAAACTTAAAAGTATCATTAACAGATATAATTTTTAAAATAAAAACTCCCACTGGACATTGAGCCTGTCGAAATGTGGGAGTTTTTTATTTGATTCTAACTTTCCTTGTTCGAGGCAATCCAATTATCAATTTTATCTTCTAGCAATTGTAACGGAATACAACCTGTTTCTAATACTTGATTATGAAATTCTTTAATATCAAAAGCATCACCTAAAGATACTTTGGCTCGCTCTCTCAATTCAATAATCTTAAGCTGCCCAATTTTGTATGATAAAGCCTGACCAGGATTTGCCATATAACGTTCTATTTCACTTATTATTTTACTTTCCGATTTCGCTTCATTGTCCAGAGAGTATTGTATCGCTTGCTCACGTGTCCAGCCCTTTGCATGAATTCCAGTATCAACAACCAACCTGATTGCTCGATGAATTTCAGAACCTAACATTCCTAAATATTGATAGGGATCTTTATACAATCCTAATTCTCCTCCCATACTTTCGGTATAAAGTGCCCAACCTTCGCCATAAGCACTATACCACAACGTTTTTCTGAAATCTGGTAAATCTTTATTTTCTTGAGCTAATGAGATTTGAAAATGGTGTCCAGGAATAGCCTCATGTAAAAACAAAGCTTCCTTATCAAAAACGTTGTAGGTCAAAACATCAGGAATCGGTGTATAGAATATTCCTGGTCTTGTACCATCAAGAGAACCAGAGCTATAGTTAGCAGCAGCAGATTTTTCTCTAAATGGTTCAGTACGTCTAACTTCAAAAGGAGTTTTTGGTTGTTTACCAAACAGTTTATCTATTTGTGGTTTCATTACTTGATGAATACTGTCATACCAAGCAATTACTTGAGATCGCTCCGTAAAAGGCATTAAATCTTTATTTGATCTTACAAAATCAAAAAAATCTTTTAAGTCTCCTTTAAAACCTATTTCTTTTTTAACGCTATCCATTTCAGATTGAATGCGAGCCACTTCGTTTAATCCTATTTGGTGAATTTCATCTGCAGTTAGAGAAGACGTAGTGTATTTTTTAATTTGATGATCATAATAAGAATTACCTAGTGGTGTACCAGCAATACCACTACTATCCCTTCCAGCAGGCAAATATTCATTTCTTAAAAAATTGACCATAGCATGATGTGCTGGTATTATTTTGTTAGCTACCATTTCTGTATAGGCTTTTGTCAATTCTTCACGCTCTTCTTGAGAGAAAGCTTCAGGAATGGAATGAATAGGAGAATAATATAAATGATCTTCAACTTTTCCAGTAGCTAGAACTTCAAACTGCGGAATTACTTTAACTATCAATGAAGATGGCAACACATAACCTGTCTCCATTCCTTTTTTCATGTTCTCTTTGGCAGAAGCCAACCAATCTAAATAAGAATCAACTCTTACTAACCAATTCTTATAATCTTCAACAGAATTAAATGGTTGGGAAGTACTACCACTAGCCAATTGATTAAAATCTAAATTTAAAGACCACATCTGATCTATAGGCATCAAATCTTTCTGAAATGTCATTGCTTCTAGATTGATATCACAATCCCACAATAAAACAGCTTTGCTCATTTTTTCTGTTTCAGATAGTTGAGATTCATCAATTTCTGATAACAGGTTTTTATATTTTGTATAGTATGCTTTTTTCTTCGCTTTGTATTCTTCAGATAAGAAATTAGGAAGTTGGTCATTAAAACGATAATCTCCAGCTTGAGTAGCCTTTAATGGGTATAATTCGTAACCTTTTTCATTAAAATTTTTAAGTAATTCTGCAAAGTTTTTACTTGTATTATCAGTCTTTGTTTTATCTGTTGTATCATTTTTACATGAAATTATAAATAGTAACAATAAAGAACTTAATAGGATTTTTTTCATTTGTTTTATTTTAAATTTTCACAAATATAAAGAGATAATATAAGCTTCAACAAAAATTAACAGTGTTTGAGCTAAAACACAAAAAGGAATAAAAGAAAACTGAAATCTGCCGAAACGTCACGCTATTACTAGATGTTAACGACATTTTGTCTTGCGGAATGGAATGGTAAGATTATTGAATTATAACTATCACAAAGAAAAAAGCAAATAATGAACTTTAATAATTATACTATAAAATCGCAAGAAGCCATACAGCAAGCACAACAAATTGCACAAGGCTTTTCACATCAACAAATAGAAAATGAGCATATTTTTAAAGCTATTTTTGAAGTTGATGAAAACGTTTTACCATTTCTTTTAAAGAAATTGAATGTAAACCTTAATGTTTTACAACAAGCTTTAGATAAACAAATAGAAAGCTTTGCTAAAGTATCTGGTGGAGAAATCATGCTATCTCGTGAGGCAGGTAAAACCCTAAATGAAGCATCCATCATTGCCAAAAAAATGAATGATGATTTCGTTTCTATAGAGCATTTAATTCTGGCAGTTTTTAAATCTAATAGTAAGATTGCTCAAATGCTAAAAGATCAAGGCATCACAGAAAAAGACTTAAAAGCTGCAATAGAAGAATTACGAAAAGGAGATCGAGTTACTTCCCAAAGTCAAGAAGACACCTATAATTCTTTGAGCAAATATGCTAGAAACTTAAATCAGCTAGCCAAAGATGGTAAGTTGGATCCTGTTATTGGTCGAGATGAAGAGATACGTAGAATACTTCAAATCCTATCACGTAGAACAAAAAATAATCCTATTCTTGTAGGTGAGCCTGGAACAGGTAAAACTGCTATTGCAGAAGGCTTATCACATAGAATTGTTGATGGCGATGTGCCAGAAAACCTAAAAGAAAAACATGTTTTTGCTCTAGATATGGGAGCTCTTATTGCTGGCGCTAAATATAAAGGAGAGTTTGAAGAACGCTTAAAAGCTGTTATCAAAGAAGTTACCGAAAGCGCAGGAGATATTGTCTTATTCATAGATGAAATTCACACACTTGTAGGTGCTGGTGGTGGACAAGGCGCTATGGATGCCGCAAATATTCTAAAACCTGCTTTAGCTCGTGGTGAATTACGTGCAATAGGCGCTACAACTTTAGACGAATACCAAAAGTATTTTGAAAAGGACAAGGCTCTTGAAAGGCGTTTTCAAAAAGTAATGGTAGATGAACCTGATACCGAAAGTGCTATTTCAATACTACGTGGTATTAAAGAAAAATATGAAACGCATCATAAGGTTCGCATAAAAGACGATGCCATTATAGGTGCTGTTGAACTTTCTGAACGTTATATCACAAACCGTTTCCTTCCAGATAAAGCTATTGATTTAATGGATGAAGCAGCTTCAAAATTGCGTATGGAGATCAATTCAAAACCTGAAGAGTTGGATGTTTTGGATAGAAAAATTATGCAGTTAGAAATTGAAATTGAAGCCATTAAACGCGAAAAGGATGAAGCTAAACTTAAGACTTTACGTTCAGATTTGGCTAACTTAAAAGAACAGCGTAATGAATTAAATGCCAAATGGAAAAGTGAAAAAGAAGTTGTTGATAATATTCAAAATACAAAACTGGAAATAGAAAACTTTAGGTTAGAAGCTGAACGCGCTGAACGCGATGGTAACTACGGTAAAGTAGCAGAATTGCGTTACGGAAAGATTAAAGAAGCCCAAGAACGCTTGGAGAAACTTCAAAAAGAGTTGCAGGAAAACCAATCAGGTAATTCTTTAATAAAAGAAGAAGTCACTTATGACGATATTGCAGAAGTTGTAGCAAAATGGACTGGAATACCTGTAACCAAAATGCTTCAGAGTGAACGTGAGAAACTTTTGAAATTAGAAGATCAGCTCCATAAGCGAGTTGTTGGACAAGATGAAGCTATTGCAGCTGTAAGTGATGCTGTAAGACGCAGTAGGGCTGGATTGCAAAACCCACAAAAACCCATAGGCACTTTCTTGTTTTTAGGAACAACAGGTGTTGGTAAAACCGAACTGGCAAAAGCGCTTGCAGAATATCTGTTTGACGATGAAAATGCCATGACTAGAATAGATATGAGTGAATATCAAGAACGCCATGCTGTGAGCAGATTGGTTGGTGCTCCTCCTGGATATGTAGGTTATGATGAAGGTGGACAATTAACCGAAGCAGTAAGACGTAAACCTTATTCTGTAGTTTTACTTGACGAAATTGAAAAAGCACATCCAGATACTTTCAATATTCTGTTGCAAGTTTTAGATGAAGGAAGATTGACAGATAATAAAGGTCGTGTAGCCGATTTTAAAAACACCATTATTATCATGACATCAAATATAGGAAGCAATATTATTCAGGAGCGTTTTGAAGCTACAAAAGATATTGATTCTGCTATTGAAGCTGCAAAAATTGATGTATTGGCATTGCTAAAACAAAACATTCGTCCAGAATTTTTAAATAGGATTGATGACACCATCATGTTTACACCTTTAACTAAAGAAAACATTATAGATATTGTTGGGTTACAACTTAAAGGTGTTACCAAAATGATAGCAAAACAAGGTATTACTTTTGATGCAACACCCGAAGCTGTTACTTATTTGGCAGAAAAAGGATATAACCCAGAATATGGTGCCAGACCAGTAAAACGGGTCATTCAAAAAGAAGTTTTGAATGAATTAAGTAAAGAAATTCTTTCTGGAAAAATAACCACAGACAGTATCATTTTATTGGATTCTTTTGATAATAAACTAGTTTTCAGAAACCAAGGTGACTTGGTGGCAGAAGAATACTAAAATTTAGTTAAAACAATACTAAAGCGTTTACAAAGACGTTTTATTTATGGTTGGTTAGTTAGTAGAAAAGCAACGTGAATCTTTAAAAAGAGAAGCGTTGCTTTTATTTTTTATACTTATTTTTATCTTAATCTATAAGCTATAGCAATCAACTCTAAAATGATAAATATTTCAGAACACATTCAACTTCAAGATATTCTTATTCATGATCAAGCTAAACTTGAAAAATTAGTTGATAGAGTTTATAAACCTGTTTACAAACATCTTTGGAAAAACGAAAATTACCATTGGTATATTAATAGGTTTTATAGTAAAGAAAATTTAGAAAAAGAACTAAATGAACCCGAATCTGAATACTATTTTGTTATTTATAAATCGCAAGATGTTGGCATTTTAAGAATTGATTATAATAGACCTCTTATAGGTTACAAAAAAGAATCACATGTTTATTTACATAGAATTTATCTTGGTACAGAAGCACAAGGACAAGGTATTGGAAAAGCATTATTTGATTGGGTAGAACAACGGGCCAAAGAAAAAGGCAAAAGTTCAATTTGGTTGAAAGCAATGGATACGCAAGAACAAGCGCTACGTTTTTACGCCAAACTAGGTTATGAAAATATTGGTAAAACTTATTTAAATTTTGAGCAAATAAATAGAGCCTTTAATGGTATGATTATATTTTGGAAACAACTATAAAATCAAAAACTTAAATTTATATCTTTAGAAATAAATTTATTATAAATGAAACAATCCTTTTTTCTTGCATTAGTCTTTTTAACAATGTTACCTATTTCATCCTGTCAAAAAGAAAAAGACACAACAACTGCAGTATCAACGTATTATTTTATTCGTCATGCTGAAAAAGACAGAAGCGATTCGTCTAATAAAAATCCTCATCTAATTGAAAAAGGTAAACAGCGTGCAGAGCAATGGAGCAATGTTTTAAAAAATATAACGTTTGATGCTATTTATTCTACAAACTATCATAGAACCATAGAAACTGCACAACCAACAGCAGTAAAGAACAATCTTAAAATTGAGTTTTATAATCCAAAAGAATTAGATATTCAAGAGTTTTTGAATAAAACAAAAGGGAAATCGGTGCTTGTTGTTGGACATAGTAATACAACACCGGAGTTTGTAAATAAGCTTTTAGGTGAAGAAAAGTATCAACATATTGACGATAGTAATAATGCCAATCTTTATATAGTTACAGTATCAGGTGATGCTATTTCTGATACGTTATTATTAGTTGAATAAAATTTAATAATTAAAAAATAAAAGTATGAGCAGTAAATTCTTTGGAAATAAATCCGAACAACCTTCTAAAAAAAAGGATAAGGGAAAGTCTAGAACTAGCAATGTTGTAAGAAAGTTGAACATTAAAAAAAGTGGAAGAGGTAAATAAAAACTTAAATGACTATAGTTAACTGGTTATAAATACAATCAATACGTATTGCATAATTACTTAACTGTAATATTTTCAAGCGCTACTTTAGAGAGAAGTTTTAATTCATCTATTTGAAATAAACTATCCAACGTGTATAAATCAACATTTTTGATTTCAGATTTATAATTTTTATAATCAACAAATCGAAGCCCATTAACATAACGTTCGTTATAAGCTTCTCTAAACCGTATTCCACCTCCATCAACAAAGTATAAATACGAAAAATAATCGACCTTATTAGTCTTTGTATTTATATAATACACAAATATATCTTCATGATCCTCTCCTCCTCCATCTGCATCAAAATCAACTTTAATTTTATGGTACATTCTTCCTTTTATTGTCACACTATCCAAATAAGTCTTATTAACGGCTTCGTCATTCAATCCAAAAGGTAATACAGAAAAATAATGCACAGAATTTACGGACCTTGCATATTTTACAGCCATAGTATCATGAGGTGCAAAGGGTTGGTCATTCAAAAAACGTTCGTAACCAGAATTGGATAAAACATCTTTAATTGTTCCTAGTGAATCTTGAAATTCTCTTTCATATTGAAATATTCCTTTATTTCTAATCGCTTTATAATGCCTATCTCTAAAATCGAATTCTATTGTAGAATTTTTAAACTTATCACCACCAGAAACTTCAATAGATTGATTAATAATAGTATTTGCAATGCTCCTTTTTAAATCTGCTTTACAACCAGAAATAAAAATTAAAATCAAAAAAAGGCAAGATATTTGCGTCCTCATTTACATACTTTTCTGCAATATACTGTAAAGCTATAGAATACTTTTTTTACTTATTTAAAAATTATCTTAAATTATCTACCTTTGGCAGCCCATGCAAAAAACCATAAACATACAAAACAAAAAGGCGCGCTTTCAATATGAAATATTGGATAAGTACACCGCAGGTATTGTATTAACCGGTACAGAAATTAAATCCATTAGGAATAGTAAGGCTTCAATTGCAGAAAGCTTTTGCGAATTTAATGATCAAGGAGAACTTTTTGTAGTAAACATGACCATAGAAGAATACATCTACGGCACCTATTACAATCACAAGCCTAAAGCCACTAGAAAACTATTATTAAACAAAAAGGAATTAAGAAAATTAAACAAAGAAGTTCAAAACACAGGACTTACAATAATTCCGCTTCGGTTATTTATTAACGAAAAAGGTTACGCCAAATTAGACATTGCACTTGCCAAAGGGAAAAAACTCTATGACAAGCGGGAAACCATCAAGGATAGAGAAAACAAACGTAACCTTGACCGAATAAAAAAAACCTACAAATAATTTAAGAGATTATTAACGCTCAAAATATCTCGTTATTTATATTTTGTGCAAATTTTAAATCATAAAAATGAAGTACTTTTTTAAGCTTTGGCTCATTGTCTTTTCGTTCGTTATTGTTTCATGCGGAAGTAGTAAAATTTCAACTGTTCAAACCAACGATGTTTTTTTTAATGTAAACCTTCTAGATAGGTCTGACGATACATTCAAGGTAACTGTCACTCCTCCTTCATTAACAGATAGCAATAATGTTTATCAATTTGCATCAACAGCACCAGGAACCTATGCTGTTATGGACATTGGACGTTTTGTTCGTTCATTTAAGGCTTTTGATCGTAATGGAAATGAAATAGAGACAAAAAAGATTTCAACTAATCAATACGAATTAACTTCACCTGAAAATATTGCGAAAATTGAATATCACATTGCTGAAACTTGGGATACACCAGTTACAGAAAATAAATTGTATTTAATGTGTGGTACTTCAATAGAGGATAATCATTCTTTAATAAACGGTCAAGCTGTTTTTGGTTACTTTAAAGGAAAACAAGTTAATCCAATAAAAATAAAATTAGAATATCCAGAGCAATGGCTTGTAGGTACAGCATTAAATAAAACGAATGAAGGTGTTTATTTAGCAGAAGATTACGACCATGTTGTAGATTCACCTATTCTTCTTGGTGATTTAACAAAAGCTTCAATGGATGTGCAAGGAACTACAATAGATATTTTTACCTACTCCAAAACAGGACTTATAAAATCTGATCAGATATTGGATTCCATGAAAAATATGTTGCTTTCTGCTAGTGGCTTTTTAAATGGATTGCCTGTAGATAGATATACATTCCTATATCATTTTGAAGATTTAACACAAGGTGCTTGGGAACATTCCTATAGTTCAGAATATGTTTACAGAGAAGCACCATGGGAAAATATTGAAGATAAGCTTCTAGACGTAGCAGCACACGAGTTTTTTCATATTGTGACACCTCTTAACATTCATAGTGAAGTTGTAGAGCAGTTCAATTTTGTAACACCGGTAGTTTCAGACCATTTGTGGTTATATGAAGGCACTACAGAATGGGCAGCTCACATGATGCTGTTTCGCACCAGACTTAAATCAATGGAAGATTATTTAAAGACTTTAAGACGAAAAGTAATTATTAACAACAAATATTTCAATCCTAATATTAGTCTTGTAGAATTAGCTAGAACCTCTTACACTCCAGAAGGTCATAAACAATATTCAAACATTTACATGAAAGGTGCTTTAGTTGCTGGGCTTCTTGATATAAGACTTTTAGAACTTTCTAACGGGGAAAGAGGATTGATTGATGTTATTAATGATTTGGCTAAAAAATATGGGCCAAACAAACCTTTTAATGAGAATACATTTTTTGACGATTTTGCTAACTACACCTATCCGCAAATAAGCGACTTTTTCAATAAATATGTTAAAGCATCAGAACCTTTACCATTTAAAGAATACTACGAAAAACTAGGAATTGCTTTCGATGAAGAAACTGCAACTTTTTTCTTAATGGAAAATCCAACACAAGCTCAATTGGACTTAAGAAACAAGTGGATGCAACAAATTGTTGTAACTAAAAGTTAAATACAATTTATCGAATTTAGCTTTTGTCTTCAAGTAATGGTACAAATCTAAACTCTCCAAATTCATGCTTTTCGAATTCTTTATTTCCTTTTCTTATAAAGAGTGTCATTATTTGTACATCATTGCCAAGAGGAATCACAAGCTTGCCTCCAGTCTTTAATTGAGTTAACAAAGGTTTAGGAACAAATGGTGCACCTGCAGTTACTATTATACCATCAAAAGGAGCTTCTTCTTCCAGACCTTTATAGCCATCGCCAAAAATAAGTTTTTTGGGCCTGTACCCTAATTTTGGTAAAAATTTATTGGTTTTTTTAAAAAGTTCTAATTGCCTCTCAATGCTATATAACTTAACGCCAAGCTCACACAAAACAGCAGCCTGATAGCCACTGCCTGTTCCTATTTCAAGTATTTTATCGCCTTGCTTTACTTTTAATAATTCTGTTTGAAAAGCTACTGTATATGGCTGCGAAATAGTTTGGTCTGCAGCAATAGGAAAAGCCTTATCTTGATATGCATGGTCTAAAAAACCAGAATCCATAAATAAATGTCTAGGCACTTTACCAATAGCTTCTATGACATTTTCATCACTTATTCCTTTGGCTTTTATAACATTAACTAACTTTTGTCTTAATCCTTTGTGCTTAAACGTATCTTTCAATTTATCAGGCATATTTTCAGTTTAAAATTAATCAAACATTTTAAAGATAAAAGGTATTTATCAAAAAGAATTATAACCAATACTACTTGATACATTTTATTTTATTTTGATATAGATAAATAGTTAAAAACCTTATTTTTGTTCAAAACGAAACAATATGCTAAAAACAGGTGTTCTGGGTGCTGGACATTTAGGAAAAATTCATTTAAGACTACTCAATCAATCTGAAGAATATGAATTAGTTGGTTTTTATGACCAAGATACAGTTAATGCTCAAAAGGTTGCTGATGAGTTTGGCTATAAACTTTTTAATTCTGTTGAAGAACTAATTGATACAGTAGATATGGTAGATATTGTAACACCTACTTTATCCCATTACGAATGTGCCAAACAAGCCATTGCCAAAGGAAAGCATATCTTTATTGAAAAACCAATTACTAATACTGTTGAAGAAGCAGAACATATTAGAGAATTATTAGCAGAACACAATATTAGAGGCCAGGTTGGTCATGTAGAGCGTTTTAATCCAGCGTTTATTGCTGTAAAAGATAAGGTTGAAAACCCTATGTTTATAGAAACACATCGTCTGGCAGAATTCAATCCTCGGGGCACAGATGTTCCTGTAGTCTTGGATTTAATGATACACGACATCGATATTATTTTAAGTGTTGTAAAATC
>Ga0102947_1000596_pt1 | contig 12812 bp, 13 predicted proteins | sample SalPon2A_A_D2_MG_FD_78210 | JGI IMG/M metagenome (GOLD analysis project Ga0102947, IMG submission 78210) | Soil microbial communities from South San Francisco under conditions of wetland restoration - Salt Pond MetaG R2A_A_D2_MG | ecosystem: Environmental > Terrestrial > Soil > Wetlands | place... | reverse complement strand
GAACCAATACCTCCTAGTCTTGCTGCTTCTTGTCTAAAGCCTACTTGTTTCATTTCTATCCGAGTTCTAAACTCTCTGGCAAAAACTTTAATAAGTTCTCTGAAATCTACGCGTTCTTCAGCAGTATAATAAAAGGTTGCTTTACTGCCATCACCTTGATATTCAATGTCTGAAATTTTCATCTCAAGTTTTAGGTCAATAGCAAATTGCCTTGCTTTAACTTTCATTTTTTCCTCTTTATCTCGTGAAGTAGACCAGATATCAATGTCCTTTTGTGAGGCTTTGCGGTATATTTTAAATATTTCATCTTCCTCTGAAATATTTTTCCGCTTCATTTGGATTCTTACTAGTTCTCCTGTAAGTGTAACCATGCCAATATCATGCCCAGATTTTGCTTGAGTAGCAACAATATCGCCAATGCTTAATGTTAAGTTTTCTGTATTCTTGTAGTAATGTTTTCTACCGTTTTTAAAACGTACCTCAACCCAATTAAATGGTTTTTCTCCATTAGGAAGCGACATATTTGAAAGCCAATCAAAAACAGTTAGTTTATTGCAGCTGTCTGTACCACATGTTCCGTTATTTTTACAGCCTTTAGGTTGACCATTTTTTCCAGTTGTACAACTGTTGCAAGCCATTTTTTTTATATATGTTGGATTCGCTAACGTAAGGTTGCGAATGGAAATTAATAATTATTTTAAAACGTAAAGATACTATTATTCTATAGACTGGAAAGTAACTATTTTTTGTTATAAAATAAAAACTTTAGTTTTCTTTTTGTTTTAAGACATCAAAAATGTTTCGCAAATCTTTTTTATACGGTAAATGGTCGGCTCTTCCTTTCTTAAAGATATCGTTACTATTACCTTGTCCTTTTCTTAAAGCTTTTTGTTCTTCATATGGCAATCTATTTATCTCCATACAATTGGTTGAGCAACAATTTTCCATTTCCTCTTTACATTCATCACATTGAATAAAAAGCAAATGACACGCCTCGTTGGCGCAGTTGGTATGCAAATCAAATGGTTTGCCACATTGATGGCAATTGGCAATAATGTCATTACTTATACGCTCTGCTCTCCTATCATCGAAAACAAAATTTTGACCCAAATACTTATTTTCCAAACCTAACTCATTTATCTGTCTTGCATACTCTATAATGCCTCCTTCTAGTTGATATACATTTTTGAACCCTTTATGCTTAAAATAAGCACTGGCTTTCTCACAGCGAATACCTCCAGTACAATACATAACTAGATTTTTATCTTCTTTAAAATCCTTTAAGTCTTCTTCTATGATATCAAGAGATTCTCTAAAAGTGTCTACATCTGGTGTTATGGCGTTCTTAAAGTGTCCTATTTCGCTTTCGTAATGATTGCGCATATCTACTAAAACTGTATTTTCATTTTCAATGAGATTATTGAATTTCTTGGCGTCTACATGAACTCCTTTATTGGTGACATCAAAAGTTTTATCATTTAAACCATCTGCCACAATCTTATGCCGGACTTTAATTTTAAGCTTTAAAAAAGATTTATTGTCCTGTTCTAGAGCAATGTTCAAACGGATATCTTTTAAAAAAGTTATACTATCAAGGTGTGTTTTAAACTCATTAAAACGATCAGCAGGAAGAGATAGTTGTGCATTTATTCCTTCATGAGCCACATAAATTCTTCCAAGCACGTCCATATCATTCCATGTGATGAACAAATGATCTCTGAATATTTGTGGATTACCAATTTTGGCATATTGATAAAAAGAAAGGGTAAGTCTGTTTTTACCAGCCTTGTCTATTAATTCAGCCCTTTCTTTAGCACTTAATTTATTGTACAGTTGCATGCTATACTAATTTTTTAAGGTTAAGGAAAAATTTAAGCAAAAGTACTGCTTTTTTAAAATCCGGCAAGCTTATAAACAAAAAAGGTGCTTTGAAACAAAGCACCTTAAAGACTTTTTGGTCTATAAAATCAAAAATCTTAAAAGTCGGTATTTTCAGGATTTAACTAACCATTAAAACCATTTTCATAGCAAAAAATTTCCCACTTTAATAAGTAGATACAAAAAAACCTAAAAGGTTGCGTTATAAAATTGTAATATGATAAAAGTTGTAGTATTTTAGCATCACTTTCATAAGAAAAAAACAGAATGCATGAGTAACAATAAAGAAGCAAAATTAAAAGCGTTAAAATTAACTTTAGATAAACTTGATAAAGCCTACGGAAAAGGGACTGTTATGAAAATGAGTGATTCGGCAGTAGTTGACATTGAAGCTATTTCTTCCGGTTCTTTAGGTTTAGACATTGCTCTTGGAGTTGGTGGTTATCCACGCGGAAGAGTAATTGAAATTTATGGTCCAGAATCATCTGGTAAAACAACATTAACATTACATGCTATTGCAGAGGCTCAAAAAGCTGGGGGCATTGCCGCTTTTATTGATGCCGAACATGCTTTTGATAGGTTTTATGCTGAAAAATTAGGTGTAGATATAGATAATTTAATTATTTCTCAACCTGATCATGGAGAACAAGCATTAGAAATAGCGGAAAATTTAGTTCGCTCTGGAGCTATTGATATCCTCGTTATAGATTCTGTTGCTGCACTAACCCCTAAAAGTGAAATTGAAGGCGAAATGGGTGACTCTAAAATGGGATTGCATGCGCGTTTAATGTCTCAAGCTTTAAGAAAGTTAACAGCTACAATTAGCAAAACCAACTGCACCATGATTTTTATTAATCAATTACGTGAAAAAATAGGTGTTATGTTTGGAAACCCAGAAACCACAACTGGTGGTAATGCCTTAAAATTCTATGCTTCTGTAAGATTAGATATAAGAAGGTCTACACAAATTAAAGATAACAATGGGAATGTAGCGGGAAATAAAACCAGAGTAAAGGTTGTAAAAAACAAAGTTGCTCCTCCGTTTAAAACTGCTGAATTTGATATCATGTATGGAGAAGGTATATCAAAAGTGGGAGAAGTTCTTGACATTGCTGTTGAAAACGAAATCATCAAGAAAAGTGGCTCATGGTTTAGTTATGAAGACACAAAATTAGGTCAAGGAAGAGATTCAGTAAAAGAAATTATAAAAGACAATCCTGAATTACTTGAGGAACTTGAAGAGAAAATTAAGGTTGCAATTAATAGCTAAGTTTAATTATTTTAAATAAAATAGCGCAACCTTTTCTACTTAAAAGCATCTATTGAATAGATGTATAAATAAACCTTAAATCTTTTTTAACAATGAAAAAGTTAATTTTTCTGTGTTTGATATCAATATCATTGGTTTCATGTAGCATTAGTGATGACAATGGCACTAATTTTTATTATGAATTTTTGCCAATAGAGAGTGCGGATCTTCCAGACTCCATGGTTTTAAATGAGACATATCAAATATCTGTGTCATATTACAGACCAAGTACCTGTCATTCTTTCAACGATTTTTATTTTCAGAAAAACGGAAACGAACGTACTGTTGCAGTAATAAATCGTGTTATAGAAAGTGATACCTGTGAGGATTTAACAGATGATTTGGTTGAAGTCTCTTTTAATTTTGTTTGCCTATATTCAGGCTCTTATGTGTTTAAATTTTGGCAAGGTGTAGATGACAACGATAATGACTTGTATTATGAAGTAGAAGTGCCAGTAGTAGAATAGGTTTAAAAATAATTTATACGAGGAAAATTTGAGTTTAGAGCAACTCATAGTAAAATGTAAAAATAATGATACTAAAGCTCAAAGTGAATTATATAAACTCTATTCGAGTAAATTATTTACAATTTGCTTAAAGTATTCAAGAAATCATGCAGAAGCGCAAGATAATCTGCAGGATGCTTTTGTGACTATTTTTAAGAAAATATCACAATATAAAGGCAAAGGTTCTTTTGAAGGTTGGATTAAACGAATTACTATTAATACCGCTTTACAACGCTATAGGACAAAAGGCGTTTTTAGTATTATTAATGAAGACATTCCTGATGAAGGTAATTGGGATGTTGAAGACACAGAAGGTATTTCAATTGATTATTTATTGCAAATAATTCAAGAATTACCTGACAGATATAGATTGGTTTTTAATCTATACGTATTAGATGATTTTTCACATAAGGAAGTTGCTAATATGTTAGAAATATCTGAAGGAACCTCAAAATCCAACTTGGCTAGAGCCAGAGAGATTTTAAAGAAAAAAATTGAAGTTTATAAAGACATGCAGAAAATGCAATCCTTATAATGAGTGAAAAAAAACATATAGATAGAGTTTTTCAGGAAAAGTTAAAAGATTTTGAAGACATTCCTAACGATGTTGTTTGGGAAAATATAAAATCTAAACTTGAAAAAGAAAAAGAAGACGATAAAGTAATTCCTATTTGGTGGCGTTTAGCGGGTGTTGCTGCTGTGCTATTATTATTGTTAACCATTGGCGGTTTGGTGATTAATAATAAAACAGACTCTAAACCTGAAATTCAGGTTGTAGATACTGAAAATAATACTTCTCCAGAAAATTTAAATACTCAAAAACCTTCAGATGCCATAAAAGAACCTTCAGACTTAAATCCAGACAGCAATCAAAATGAAACTTTAGCATCTGAAAACAATTCAATACAAACAAATCAAGAAGGTAATATTACAACTAATAATAAAACCAAGAGTAATGGTCCATCTGTTGATAAATTTAGTACTGTTAATAATGAAAGCGCCATCGCTTCAACTTCTTCTTCTACAAATAAAAATTTGAAGAATAATGATGCATTGGTAAATAGCAAGGTTTCTAATAAAAATAATACTTTGGAGGATTTAAACAATAGCTCTGACAAAAAAGACAGTGAACAACCAAATTCTTCATTGGCTGAAGTTCCGCAAAAACATGATGATATATTAAACAAAAATAATACTGAAGACATAAATAATGTAAAATTTGATAGTAGTATTATTGATGATTCTGAAGTTACAATAGCTCAAAACGAAACATCTCAAGACACTAACCTAGAAGATACAATATCTTCCGATTCTCTTACAATTGAAGGAGAAATTGCTAAAATTGAAGACATTAAAAACATTATTGAAGAAGAAAAACAATTAAACAGGTGGAGCATATCACCAAATGTTGCGCCTGTTTATTTTAACAGTTTAGGGAATGGTTCTTCAATTGATGAACAATTTAATAATAACTCAAAAACTGGTGAAGTTAATATGAGTTACGGTATTACTGGAAGTTATTCGATTAGTGACAAATTGGTGGTTAGAGCTGGAATTAACAAAGTTAATTTAGGTTACAACACCAACGATATTCTTCTTTTAGAAACTACTGGAAAAGGTCCAAATTCTGCACTCTTAAGCAATATTACTGAAAATAATAATGAGGAGCATATGTCTGTTGTAAATGCTAGGTCTGTATTGGTAGAACAAAACTCCAATTTAGTAAATACTTCAAATGTTGGGTCTATTAATCAAACTCTTGGATTTGTTGAAATTCCTGTTGAGTTGCAATACAGCCTTTTAAACACAAAACTTGGAGTTAACATTATTGGAGGCTTTAGCTCATTCTTTTTAAATGAAAATAAATTGCGTTCTGAAATAAACGGAAATAATATCTTAATTGGTGAGGCAAACAATGTAAATAGTGTAAGCTATAGTGCAAATTTCGGATTGGGTTTAAATTATAATTTCTCGAAAAGTTTTGATTTTAATTTAGAACCCATTTTTAAATATCAAATAAATACATTTAGTAATACCTCTGGAAGCTTTAAGCCTTATTTTATAGGTTTTTATACTGGTTTCAGTTTTAAATTTTAGACTAATTCAAATTACTATTATTGTTAAAAGAGTCGTTCTTATTTTAGAATGGCTTTTTTGTTTACCTGCAAAAGTTGATTTAAAATAATGCTTCTTGACTGCTCATTTAATTTTTTTGTATCTTCTATATTTAACCCTTTTGTTTGAATAAACTTATGGATCATCACACGCATTATTCCAGGACCACCACTAAAAAAATTATACGAAAATCTTTTCTTATTATCCATAAAACTTAATGGGACAATAGGTATTTGATGATTGATTGCCAATCTAAATGCACCATCCTTAAATTCGTCCAATACAAGATGTTCTTCAGGTACACCTCCTTCAGGAAAAATACAGATACTCAATCCTGATTGAAGCTTTCTTTGTGCTCTTAAAAAAACTGATTGACGGCTTTTTGCAGAACTCCTATCCACCAAAATACATGTCTTTTTGTAGAAATATCCAAAAAGTGGAATCTTTGCTAGCTCTTTTTTTCCAATAAATACAAATGGGTTTCGAATAGATACCAACATCAACATAATATCAATCATCGAAGTATGGTTGGCAATAAACATATAGCTTTTGTTTCTTTCTGGGATTTGTTCGTAATCTATTTTCCATTTAAATCCCATTCCAATCAAAATGAATTTTGCCCAAATTCTAGCCAACTTGAAAAAGAATGGATACCAAGAATCTTTAGAGATAGAAATTAACAGGGCAGGAAGCAATAAAATAATTGGTAAGGCAACTAGAATATAAAACCAAATACGGTAAAGAATCCAAAGTGGATATTTTAGAACTTTCATACTTACCAAAAGTACTTATATAAATTTATTATATTTATAAAACTAACTCTAAAACATTTTCTATGGGACTTCTTTATGCACTATTGGTAGGAGCTATAGCTGGTTGGTTAGCTGGAAAGCTAATGAAAGGTGGCGGATTTGGTTTGTTGTTTAACATTATTATAGGTATTGTTGGTGGTATTATTGGCAATTGGGCTTTTGGAGCATTAGGCATTTCTGTCTCAGATGGTATTATTGGTGATATTATCACTGGTGCTATTGGAGCTCTAATAATATTATTTGTAGCAGGATTATTTAAAAAGTAATTCTTTTTTAGATAACAAATACTGTTTTTTATTGCGCAAGTAATGCTTACTTTTGTCATTTATTATTAGGAAATGGCAAGAATACTCACAGGAATACAAAGTACAGGAACACCTCATTTAGGAAACTTATTGGGAGCTATATTACCTGCAATAAAAATGGCAAACAACCCTGAAAACGATTCTTTTTTATTTATTGCCAATTTACATACACTAACCCAAATTAAAGACGCAGAAACTTTAAGAAGCAATACATATTCAACTGCTGCTGCATGGCTTGCTTGTGGTTTAGATATTGAAAAGAGTACTTTTTACAGACAGAGTGATGTGCCTCAAGTAACAGAATTATCTTGGCATTTAAGCTGTTTTTTTCCTTACCAACGCTTAACATTAGCACACAGCTTTAAAGACAAAGCTGACAGGTTGGAAGATGTTAATGCTGGGTTGTTTACTTATCCTATGCTTATGGCTGCTGATATTTTATTGTATGATGCCAACATCATCCCAGTTGGAAAAGACCAATTACAACATATTGAAATGACAAGAGATGTGGCATCAAGGTTTCATGCTAAAATGGGTGAAACCTTTGTTTTACCAGAAGCTGATGTACAAAAGGATGCGATGTTAATTCCTGGAACAGACGGTGAAAAAATGAGTAAGAGCAGAGGTAATATCATAAATATTTTTCTTGATGAAAAAAAATTAAGAAAGCAAATTATGTCTATTCAAACCGACAGTACACCTCTTGAAGAACCTAAAGATTGGAAAAACTGCAATTGTTTTACGCTTTATAGTTTGTTAGCATCTAAAAGTGAAGTTGAAACCATGAAAGTTAATTACGAAGGTGGTGGTTATGGTTATGGGCATGCAAAACAAGCGTTGTTTGAGCTTATTTTAGAAAGGTTTTCTAATGAAAGAGACCGATATAGTTATTACATAAACAACCTTGCTGAAGTTGACAAAGCCTTAAGTTTAGGTGCCTCTAAAGCAAGAGTAGTTGCTGATGATGTTTTGAATAGAGTTAGAGAAAAAGTTGGGTACTAAATAACCTCAAACTGTTTTCCGGGTAAAGGCCTAATCACACCTTTTAATTCCATATTCAATAAAAGGCTAGCCACTTTAAATGTTGGCATATTGCAATTTAATGCAATGACATCCAATTGCTGCTTGCTGTTATTTTTTAAGTAATTATAAATAGTTTTTTCAGTGTCATCCAATTCAACAAACAACTTCTTTTGAACATTTGGTTTCTCGTCGGTTTCTAAATTCCAATTCAAAATATACGGCACATCCAGAGGGTTTGAAAGCAGATGTGCTTTTTGGTGTTTGATTAAATTGTTACAACCAACACTTTGAGAATCTGTCGCTCTTCCTGGAACAGCAAACACTTCTCTGTTATATGAATTTGCAATATCTGCAGTTACCAAGCTTCCGCCCTTTTCAGCAGATTCTATAACAATGGTGGCTTCGCTTAAACCAGCAATAATTCTATTTCGTTTTAAGAAATTATTTCTGTCAAATACATCACTACTCCAAAAATCTGTTACAAAACCACCATGCTCTTCAATTGTAGAAACATATTTTTTGTGCACTTTAGGATAAATTTGATCGAAACCATGTGCAAGACATCCTATGGTTTGTAAATTATTTTTAAAAGCGCTTTTTTGAGCTGTAATATCAGTTCCGTAGGCAAAACCTGAAACAATAATTGGATTGTAAGGTGTTAATGTTTCTATTAACTTTTCACAAAACGCTACGCCATGGCTTGTGACCTTGCGAGTTCCTACTACACTGATAATATTTTGCTTTTTTAAATTAATGTTACCAGAGTAAAACAATAGAATTGGTCCATCAATACAATGTTTTAACTTTTCAGGATAAAGATAATCTGTAAAGTACCAATACGAGATGTTATTGTTCTTAATAAAATTTAATTCCTCTTCAGCGGCTTTTAGATGATCTGCTTTAAATAATTCATTTATAACTATAGTTCCTAAACCTTCAATTTTTAGTAGGTTTTGTTTTTTCTCTTTAAAAATGGCTTCAGCCGAACCACAATGTGAAATAAGTTTTTTTGCAGTAATATCTCCAATTTTTGGAACACGTTGCAATCCTAAAGTATAAATCAATTCCTGTTCGGTCATATAACAAATAAAATGAGACTACAAATAACAAAATTTTGAACTGTTAATAAAAAGTTAGTTGTAAGTTTTATTGGCAAACAAAAAATTCTAACTTTGTTAATATGCAACTAGAAACCTACATAAGCGATTTACTGTATAGATACGAATGTGTTACAATTCCAGAGTTTGGAGCCTTTTTAACACAACGTATTTCTGCAAGTATAACTGAAAAATCAAACACCTTTTATCCACCAAAAAAAGTGTTATCGTTTAATGAACAGATTCAAAAAAACGATGGTTTATTGGCTCACTATATAGCTGATGTTGAAAAAATTCCGTTTGAGATTGCTGCCAATAAGATTAGAAAACGTGTAAAATTGTTAAAGTCTCATTTAACACAAGGGCAAACATTAAATTTTACAAATATTGGCGAAATATCCCTGAACACAGAAGGGAACATTTTGTTTGAACCCTCTTATCATATAAATTATCTAACCGATTCTTTTGGATTGTCTCAATTTGTTTCGCCAAATGTAAATAGAGAAGCTTATAAAAAAGAGGTGGAAAGCATTGAAAAGGTTGTTCCCATTGCCGTTACACCAGAACGTCGTATTTCGACAGGCTCAATAACCAAACGCCCTTATTTAAAATACGCTGCTGTAGCACTTATTGCATTGACACTTGGTGGGTTTGGAATGTCCAATTATTATGTCAATCAAATAGAAACTCATAACAGAATTGCGCAAGAAGAAGCAAATCAACAGTTAGAGGACAGAATACAAGAAGCTACTTTTATAATAGACAATCCATTGCCTACTGTTACGCTTAACGTGACAAAACAAGTTGGCAAATACCATATTATTGCTGGTGCGTTTAGAATTGAAGAAAATTCAACAAAAAAAATAGGCCAATTAAAGGCCTTGGGTTATAATGCAAGATACATTGGCGAAAACAAATATGGCTTGCATGAAGTAGTATATTCCAGTTATGAAGATAGGATAGAAGCTCTAATAGCCCTTCGGCAAATAAGACAAGAGCATAATCCTGAAGCTTGGTTACTTGTTAAAGAACTTTAATTCTCTTTTTCTTTAATACTTCCTTAAAGCATCTTACCTTTGTTGCTCTTTAAAGTAATATAATGGAGTACAAAACACCTGAACAATCTAAAACAATACTCACTGATATGGTTTTACCTGGCGAAACAAATCCTTTAAATAATTTATTTGGAGGAGAGCTTTTGGCCAGAATGGATCGTGCTGCCAGTATAGCTGCAAGAAGGCATTCCAGAAGAATAACTGTTACGGCTTCGGTAAACCATGTGGCATTTAATAGGTCTGTTCCTTTAGGAAGTGTTGTTACTGTTGAAGCTAAAGTGTCACGTGCTTTTAAGACTTCTATGGAGGTCTTTTTGGATGTCTGGATTGAAGACAGAGAATCTGGTGAAAGAGAAAAGGCCAATGAAGCCATATATACTTTTGTTGCAGTAGATGAAACGGGAAAACCTGTTAGAATATCTGAAATAAAACCAGAAACAGATTTGGAAAAAGAACGTTTTGAAGGTGCTTTAAGACGTAAACAATTAAGCTTGGTGTTGGCAGGGAAAATGAAACCTAATGATGCTACGGAATTAAAAGCTTTGTTTCAATGATTACATTTTATAAATCCATTCTGCAGGATTTTGAGTCGTACTTTCTTTAAAAACACTAAAGTTTAAAATTGTTTCTCCATTGGATGGATTAGTAAAAACCTCACCAATATTTTGTTTGGTTTTCACTTTATCTCCTTTCTTCACATATACCTTTGCCAGGTTTTTATATGCCGTAATATAGTTTCCATGTTGTATTAAAACAGTAGGATTACCATGTCTTATTGTTGAAACAGCCAATACTTCTCCATCAAATACTGCGCGAACTTGAGCACTTTTTTCAGTGGCAATACGTACACCATTACTCTGTATGGTTGCCGTTTTTACAACAGGATGCCGTTGTTTCCCATATCTTAATGTTACAATCCCTTTTTCTACAGGCCAAGGTAAGCTTCCTTTGTTTGAAACAAAGTTAGCTGCTAAAGCTTTAGCTTCTGCAGTTAGCTCGAAAGTTGCACTACTTTTTCCTGCTTTTTTATTGGAACTTGCGATGGCTTCTTTAATAATTTTTTCAATTTCCCTATCTATTCTGTCAGCCTCTTTTTGTTTTTTCCTTATTTGTGCTGTATAAATATTGAGATTCTTATTTATTGAACTCATAACGGCTTGGTGCTGTTTTCTTTCTGCCTCTAATTCTCTTTGGGTTACTTTATTCTCTGCAATCAGTTTTTGTTTGTCTTCCTTTTGTTTTAGTAGTTTTTGATTTAATTCTTGAAGTTCAATAGTTTTAGCTTTTATAATCTCGCCCTGTTCTTTTTGATAATTTGAATACTGTTTTATGTAATTTAATCTTTTAAGAGCTTGACTAAAATCACTTGATGATAATAAAAACATAACTCTACTTTGCTCGTTTTTACTTTTATAGGATTTGACAATCATAGCGGCATAATTATCTTTTAGAACTTTAAGGTCTTCACGAAGTTCTGTTATTTGATTCTGATTGGAGTTGATCTCGCGTGTCAACAAATTGGCTTGCTGATTTGTAACCTTAATTAAGTTGTTTAGTGTATTTATCTTATAATTTAAATCTTCAATGACTGATAACTGTGATCTTTGTTTTGATTTATTGTTGGAAATAAGTTGGTTAATTTGTTGAATTTCCTGCCTTAATTCCTGCCTTCGTTGTTCGAGTTCTTTTTGTTTATCGCTTTGCGAAAATGACAATGAACAACAAAAGAAAAAGACTGAAAAAATGATTAAGCTATATATGTGTTCGGGGAATCTCATTTAAGAACAATTTCATTATATCCAGAAGGAATTTTAAAAGGAAACCTTAAATCTTCATTCAAAGAAACCGATTTGTATTCTAAATCAATAATCATTTGGTCTGCAACATCTAGAGCAACAATCTTGATATTTTCAGGAACTATTTGCCTATTGACTTCTTGGTATTTTAAATAGTCTATTTCGAGAAATCTAGATTCTGCTGTTTGCGAAAGTTGTTGCGAATTTAGCTTAAAATGCGAAGGGTTTATAAGAAAGAAAATCTCAAATAACTCGTTAGCAGCCTTTGGTTGTAAAATATATGTGTTGTTGTCAACTGAAATCAAGTAATCATCCGCTTTTAAATCATATAACGTTTCACCTAATAGCAGGTTTTGAACTTTTTGGAAGTCTAAATCAGTTCCCAACAAGTCACTCAAATACTTGAAATCACCATCAAAATATGTATTGTCTAATTTGTTATAAAAACTTACTTTATCTGGTGTAATCAGAGCTTTAACTACAGATATTGGCGTTGACATGAGCAAGATTTGCTTGTCTTTTTCCATCCTCATATTTACTGTATAGTTCTGTTCTCTTTCTCCATCAAGTATATTGATTTTCACTCTAGATGATAAGGTTCTAAAAGTTGCTTGTTGTTTTATGTTTTCTCTAATAACCTGTTTTTTGTTTAGGTTTAGATTAACTTCGCTAGAACTTAATGATTTTGTAGACTTGCATCCAAATTCTAAAATAAACAGTAAAACTAAAATGGAGCTTATATAACGTTTATATTTCATTAATTATGAATCTCTAATTGTTTGGCTTTATCACTAAACGTTTTTGCTTTCTCTGTATTGTTTATTTGCATATATGCTATACTTAATTGTTTATAGAAGTCTGACTCTATTTTGGTATCATCAATTATATAATCAAGTCCCATTTCTAGCATTTCAAT
>Ga0102947_1000595_pt1 | contig 12821 bp, 10 predicted proteins | sample SalPon2A_A_D2_MG_FD_78210 | JGI IMG/M metagenome (GOLD analysis project Ga0102947, IMG submission 78210) | Soil microbial communities from South San Francisco under conditions of wetland restoration - Salt Pond MetaG R2A_A_D2_MG | ecosystem: Environmental > Terrestrial > Soil > Wetlands | place... | reverse complement strand
CGGGTTGCCAGAGTTCTGCTGCACATAGGCCCCGGCAATTTTACCCTGCAATGCCCGGTCGAGGGCAGGCGAGGCGGTATCTTCCAGCTCGCGTGCCGTCACGGTTGAGACGGCATTGCCCAGTTGCTTGCGCGCCGTTGGAGCCGAGGTGCCAGTCACCACGATCTCTTCGCCCCGCACGATGTCTTCTTCGAGCGCGACCGTGCCTACATCGACGGTGCGCTGCGATCCGAGGGTCACCGTCCGTCGCTCGGGCCGGTAGCCAATGAAGCTGAACACCAGTTCATAGGTACCACCTTCCCGGTTGGCGGTCAAGGTAAATGCCCCATCTAGATCTGCGGCCGTGCCAATCGTGGTGTTGTCAAAACGGACGTTGGCTCCCGGTAGTGGCTGCTCGGTCACGGCGTCGATAACCCGCCCGGTAACGGTGTACTGGGTTTGCTGGGCCCATGCCGTGCCAGCCCCTAACAGCAGCAGACCAAGGCTCCACCCTGCCAGGCACCAGCATGAGAGCAGGAGGCTTCGTAGTAATCGTTTATGCATAGCTCAAAACGCGGGTTGGATGAGAAGAACACCAGGAAAGCATCTGATGGTAGGCTTTTAACGGAAACCACCCGTCGGAGGTACAAGCAAGCGGGGGTTATTATCTGTGCCCTGACTGAATAGAGTATAGCAAATGAAACAGAGCAGCGACGGGCTATCCAGAAGTCGTGTAAGGTTTTTTACAGCGTTTCGCCTGCTCACCTCGTAATTAATGGGAATCAGAAAGTCCGCACAGAACAAGCGCCCGGCCTTTCACGTTTCCGACCTCTTTTACGCCTTTGCATCCAAGCCGAAACCCGCTGATGAATACGACGGCTGTCTCTGACTTTATCCGGCACCACTTCCGCCACTTTAATGCCGCCACCCTCGTTGATGCCGGGCAGGCCTACATCGACCACCTGGACGCGGGTGGTCAGATGATGGTGACGCTCGCCGGTGCAATGAGCACCGCCGAGTTGGGCCTTTCGCTGGCTGAGATGATCCGGCAGGACAAGGTCCACGCTATTACCTGCACCGGGGCCAATCTCGAAGAAGACCTCTTCAACCTCGTTGCCCACGACCACTACGTGCGCGTGCCCCAATACCGTGACCTCACGCCCGAAGACGAGCAGCACCTGCTGGATCGCCACCTCAACCGCGTGACGGACACCTGCATCCCCGAAGAGGAAGCCATGCGCCGCGTCGAAGATGCCGTGTTTAAGGCCTGGAAAGCAGCCGAGGCGGCAGGGGAACGCTACTTCCCGCATCAATTTCTGTATCAGGTCATCCGCAACGGTAGGCTGGAGGCGTCTTATCAAATCGATCCGGCAAATAGCTGGCTCGTAGCGGCCGCCGAAAAGAACCTGCCGATCATCGTGCCCGGCTGGGAAGACTCGACGCTGGGCAACTTCTTCGCCAGCCACTGCATCACGGGCAAAATCAGCAATGTGCATACGGTGCGTACCGGCATCGAATACATGACCTGGCTGGCCGACTGGTACCTGCAAACGTCGAAGCAGGCTTCCATCGGCTTCTTTCAGATTGGCGGTGGCATCGCGGGCGACTTCCCGATCTGCGTCGTCCCGATGCTCGAACAGGATCTGGGCCATGATAATGTGTCGCTCTGGGGCTACTTCTGCCAGATCAGCGACTCGACCACCAGCTACGGCTCGTATTCGGGTGCGGTGCCCAACGAAAAAATCACCTGGGGCAAGCTCGCCGTCGATACACCCAGCTTCGTCATTGAGTCCGACGCCACCATTGTCGCTCCGCTGATTTTTGCGATGGTGCTGGCCGAGGAGCATACCAAAGCCAAAGCGACTGCCGAACTGTCCAGCGCAACCTCCGTTTAGAAAAGGACGGTTTAGTGGATGGTTGATAGTGAATAGTGGATAGACTGAAGGGCTTCATTTTTTATCCATCTACCATCCACTTCCCACTATCCACCTATCTTTCTTTCTCCCTTTCTCACCTAACCCTTCCCGCCGTTCACCCATTTCGCCACCAGCGACCTGCTTGCCGACGCCCCCCCCGACTGGCATCCCACCGATGCCGACCACCTGTACCGCATGGACAGTTGGTCCGATGGCTATTTTTTTGTCAACGAGCAAGGTCATGTCGCTATGACGCCTGATCGGGACCGTACCCAGGCCGTTGACCTGCACACCGTGGTCCAGCATGTGAGCGAGCAGGGCATTGCGTTTCCCCTGCTGATTCGTTTTCAGGATGTGCTGCGAGGCCGGGTGAAGCAACTCAACGAGGCATTCCGCCAGGCCATTGACGAGTACGACTACCAGAACCGGTACACCGGCGTCTATCCGATCAAAGTCAATCAGTTGCACGAGGTGGTGCAGGAAGTGCTGGATGCCGGGCAGCCCTATGGCCTGGGGCTGGAGTGCGGCTCGAAAGCCGAACTGGTAGCCGCCCTGCCCCATCTCGAAGACGACGCGACGCCGCTCCTGTGCAACGGCTATAAGGATGACGTGATGCTGCGACTGATCCTGACGGGTCAGCACCTCGGCAAGCACATCATCCCAGTAGTCGAAAAGTTTGATGAGTTCGAGCGGCTGATGCGGTTGGCCGAGGAGATGGACGTACCGCCGCGCTTTGGCGTGCGCGTGCAACTTGCCACGCGGGGCGCAGGCAAATGGGCTGCCTCCAGCGGCAACCAGTCGAAGTTTGGCATCTCGGTAGCCGACCTGCTTGCCCTCATCAACCACCTGCGCGAAACTGACCGGCTGGACGCACTGGTGCTACTACACTTCCACTTGGGCAGCCAGATTTCGGACATCCAGACGCTCAAGCGGGCCGTCAAAGAGATCACACACGTCTACGCCCAGTTGCGTCAGCGCCAGGTGCCGGTGCAGTACATCGACGTGGGCGGCGGGCTGGGTGTCAACTACGGCGCAACCTACGGTCACGACGACGAGGCGATCAACTACACGTTGCAGGAATACGCCAACTCGGTCGTCTACGCGGTCAAAGAAGTGTGCGACAGCGAAGAGGTGCCCCACCCGACGCTGATCTCCGAAAGCGGGCGGGCGCTTACGGCGCACCATTCCGTGCTCATCGTGGAAGCCCTTGGTGCGTACCAGAAGAAAGGCGTAGATCCCGACTTCGCACCGACGGATGAGGACGATGCCACGGTGCAAGACCTTTACGACGCGCTCCAGCAAGTGCAAAAGGTGAGCCGCCCCCCGGAGACCAGCGACCTCGCCACGCTCCGCGAAGCCTACCACGACACCATCGAGAAGCGGCAGGAAGCCGACACACGCTTTAGCCTTGGCTATCTGCCTATTGAACAACTGGCCTTGGCAGAACGGCTTTACTGGACAACCTGCCGTGCTATCCACGAGCGCATTCACGACCTCGACCCCGATACGCTACCGCCCGAACTGCTGGCCCTCGACGACCTGTTGATCGACCAGTACCTCTGCAACTTCTCGGTCTTCCAGTCCATTCTGGATCACTGGTCCATCGGGCAGCGCTTCCCGATCATGCCCATTCACCGGCTCGACGATGCCCCCTCGCGCCGCGCCCAACTCGTCGACCTGACGTGTGACTCGGACGGTAAGGTGAGCCACTACATCGGCCACGATCCGGAGCAGGCGTATCTGGAGGTGCATCCGCTACGCGAGGGCGAGCCCTATTACCTCGGCTTCTTCCTGATGGGGGCTTACCAGGACATCATGGGCGACATGCACAACCTGTTTGGCCGCCCCACCGAGGTGCACGTCTATGCCGACGAGGAAGAGCCGGACGGCTACTACATCGAAACACTCCTGCCGGGCGCGACGGTCGAAGAGATGCTGGCGAAGGTGCAATACTTCCCCAACGACCTGCACCGCCGCATGAACACGCTGATTCGCTCGAAAGTCGCTGAGAAAGCCATCCGCCCCAAAACCGGCGTGCAGATCCTTGAGCAATACGTGCAGACGTTCAAGGAGATGACGTATTTGAAATGATAGTTGCAGGTTGCCTCGCTGCGCTCGGCGTCAGGTTACAGGTTTAGCTCGTGAATCTACGATTTCTTTGTAGCAACACACCTGCCAACCTGTAACTAGATAAACTTGCTAACCTGACAAACCTGCCAACCTGATAAACCATGTCTTCATTCAACGTCGGCCTCGTGCAGATGCAGTGCGACGAAGAGCCCTCTGTGAATCTCGAAAAAGCCCTGTCGATGACGCGAGAGGCTGCCGAGCAAGGCGCACAGGTGGTGTGTCTGCCAGAGCTTTTTCTCTCGCACTATTTCTGCAAGACCGAATCGTATGAACCGTTCAAACTGGGCGAGCCGGTGCCAGGACCAACAACCGACGCCTTCGCCAACCTTGCTGCCGAACTCGATATTGCGGTCATCGTGAGCCTGTTCGAGAAGCGTACAGCGGGCCTCTACCATAACACGGCTGCCGTCATTGATGGCGCAAATGGTTATGTGGGGAAGTACCGCAAGATGCACATCCCAGACGATCCGCGCTACTACGAGAAGTTCTATTTCACCCCTGGCGACCTGGGCTTCAAAGCCTTTCCCACCAAACACGCCACGCTCGGCACGCTTGTCTGCTGGGATCAGTGGTACCCCGAAGCGGCTCGCATGACGGCGCTCAAAGGAGCCGATATTCTGTTCTACCCGACGGCCATCGGCTGGCACCGCGAGGAGAAGGCGGAGGTGGGCCCGGCGCAGCACGAGGCATGGGAGGTGAGCATGCGCGCCCACGCCATCGCCAACGGCTGTTACGTCGTTGCCGTCAACCGCCTCGGCTTCGAGCCCACGCCCGACGCGACGGATCCAGACGATGGTGTCGAGTTCTGGGGCCAGAGCTTCGTCGTGGCACCGGACGGTAGCATCGTGGTACGCGGCCCGGTAGATGCAGAAGCCATACTCATCGCGCCGATCGATTTGTCTAAGATGGAGACGGCCCGCCTCGGCTGGCCCTTCCTCCGCGACCGCCGCATCGACGCCTACGCACCCCTCTCGGCTCGCTTCCTGGATGAGGAATGATTCGGAGAACGAGGAGCGGCGGGCAGAGAGCGATTTTTTGCTCCACAAACGCCCTCCGCATTCCGCTTCCCGCCCTCCGAATATCCTTGTTGCTATGCGCTACCACGCTATGCCTACCTCAACGAAGCTTAATCCTGAAGACTACCGCATGCCTGCCGAGTGGGAACGGCAGCAGGCAATCTGGTTTTCGTGGCCGCACAATCCAGACACATGGCTCGGCAAGTTACCGGCGGTGGAGCAGGTGCTGGCTCAGGCAGTGCGCGAACTGGCAACCGGCGAAACCGTGCGCATCAACGTGCTGGACGCCGACCACGAAGCCCATGTCCGCGAGGTCATCGGTGCGGTGGACCACGTCGTCTACCATCATTTCCCGACGAATGACTCGTGGTGCCGCGATCATGGCGCTGTTTTCGTGGTGCGCGATCATCCTGAACAGCCACTTGCTGCCATCAACTGGGGCTACAATGCCTGGGGCGGCAAGTACCCCCCGTACGACCTGGACAACGCCATCCCACCCAAAATGGCCGCTGCCCTCGGCGTGCCCTGCTTCGAGACGGACATGATCCTCGAAGGCGGCTCTATCGAAATCAACGGCGCAGGTACGCTACTGACGACCGAGGAATGCCTCCTCAACCCGAACCGCAACCCCGGCCTCTCGAAAGCCGACATCGAACTGCGCCTGCAGACGATGCTGGGCGTTGAACAAATCCTCTGGCTCCACGGCGACCTCGCGGGCGACGACACGGACGGTCACATTGACAACTTGACGCGGTTCGTCAGCGAAGATGCCGTCGTGACCATCGTAGAAGACAACCCGGACGATGCCAACTATGAAGCGTTGCAGGCCAACCTGGAAGCCCTTCACAAGGTGACGTTGCCAGACGGAAGGCCGTTGCGCATTTTTACCTTGCCGATGCCAGAACCTCTTTACGAAAACGGGGTTCGCCTGCCAACGAGCTATGCCAATTTTCTCATTGCCAACACCGTGGTGCTGCTGCCCGCCTACAACGACCCGGACGATGCGGTCGCGCAGGCCACGCTGCAACGCTGCTTCCCGGACCGCCGCGTCGTGCTCCTCGATTGCCGCGACGTGATCTGGGGCCTCGGAGCTTTTCATTGTTTATCCCAACAGGTGCCTGCCATCGCCGCGCACCACCTACCTCCACCTCAACGGTAATGCTACGAAAATGAACGCCCCCTTGCGGTACAACGATCGCGTGTATGTCGCCGCTTGCAACGTGGGCCGGGGTCTTTTTGCGACCCGTCCTTTTTCTCCCAACGAACACATCCTCAGTTTTCATGGCCCCCGGATCAGCACAGATGATCCGCTGAACCAGTCCGAACAACAGAGCAACCTGATCCAGATAGGTCCTCGCGAATACGTGCTGCCTGATCCGCCCGGCATCTTCGCCAATCATTCCTGCCGACCCAACGCCGGGCTTTTTCAGGACACCATGCTCATTGCCATCGCACCCATCGAAAAGGACGAAGAAATCCGATTCGACTATTCGACTTGCATGGACGAGGACAATTGGACGATGCCCTGCGCGTGTGGCCACCCCGAGTGCAGGCGTCTCATCACCGACTTTAAAACACTCTCTATAGACCAGCAAGCGTGGTTCCTGGAGCGGAATCTGGTCCAGACCTTTATCGCCGAGCAATACATCATGGGTGTGTAAAACGATCCAGGATCCCGGCACCGGTATCGAAGTGACTGTCGAAGATATTTTTCGCTGAACAGGAAAGCTGTCAGCCGTCAGCTATTAGCTCTCCTTCCAGAAACTATAGCTACCGTTTAAAGCTGATAGCTTCCTCTACCGCACTGTGTAACGCAATCCGGCAAAGACGTGGCGTGTAGCTGTCGGGAAGAACTGCGCCGTGCCGAAACTAACATTGCCGTACAGCAGCGCCTTCTCGTCAAACACATTGTTCATGTCAAACGTCAGCCGCAGGCCATCCAAGATGGAGGTGCGGGGAAACGCGTACTGGAGCGAAGCATCGACCAGGAAGTAAGGATCAACGACCAGATCATCGTTCGGCGTGCCGTCCGGGTTTTCGCCGCCGTTGTTGTCGGTGTACTGCTTCCCGGCATATTTGGCGTTGAGTGCAGCGGTAAACCCGGCACGGGTGTAGGTGAGCCCCGCATAGCCTACCTGCTCCGGGAAACCCGCAATCGGGTTGCCATCCTGCTCGGCCTCTACGATGCTGAAATCAGGCAGCGTGACGAACTCGGTGAACTCGACGAAGCGGTTGCGGCTGAAGGTGGCATTGGCCTGTACGTCAAGGCCGGGCGCGAGGCGGGCTCCGGCTTCCAGCTCCAGCCCGATGTGGCGCGTGCGGTTGGCGTTGCCCGTGCGTGGGACGCCAAACTGATCCAGCCCGCCGCTCGGCACAATCTCGTCGCGGAAGTCCATGTAGAACACGTTGGCCGAAAGGCGATACCGCTGCTTCACAAGCGCACTGCCTAGCTCAATGTCGATAAGTTGCTCGGCCTCCACGAAAGGCACGTCGTAATCGAAGGAGCCATTGGCGTTCTGCTCGAACTGCGGCTGGAAGCCGGCTCCAGCCTCTTCGCCATCGTACAGGCTTTTCATGCGTGGCTCGCGATTGGTGTACGCGACGCTGGCGTACGCGCTCAAGGGCTGCTCAGGATTGAACGTCACGCCCAGGCGCGGATTGACGAAGAAATACGGCTTCTCGAATTCGGCACCGAAGAACGCCTCGTCGAAGATGCGATAGCGGCGATACGTAAGCTGCACATCGGCCTGCACGGCCAGCCGCTCCACGGGCCGGAACAGATGGCTACCGTAGAGGGACGTGATGATTTTCTCGCCACGCACGCTGTAGACGCGCACATCGTTGTCACCGATGCGGTCGTCCGGGATGGGCCGCGTTGCCTCCTGAATACGACCCCACCGTAGCGACCGATGCAGCCGCGCCTCGGCCCCAATGGTCGTCTCGCTCGTGCCCCGCGTCAGCGTGAGGTGTGGCTGCCAGCCCACCTGCCACTGGTCGAGATAAGCACGAAAGAGCAGGCTTGCCTCCGGCGCGACGACGTACAAAGGTTGCTGGCGATCTTCATCGGACAGATCGCCAAAATTCTCCGGCAGCATGAGATAATCCGGCGAGCGAAACGACCCGTCGAAGTCGAAATAGCCTTCGCCCTTGATGCCGAAGAGGGCCTGGTGAAAGTCGAGGCCGGGGCGGATCTGCCAGTCGTGCAGCAGTTCGAGGTGCGGCTGGTGGAAATCCTCGATGTCTTCGGTGAACGCGCTGAGGTTATCGCGGCGGGCGTCTTCGTCCTCGTTGGCTTCCTTGGGAATGCCGATGTAGGCGAGGCCATCGCGCTGGGGACCGCCGTAGGCTTGCAGCATCACCGTCGAGTTTTCGCCGTAGCGCGCCACGCCGCCGAAGAAGCGGTAGAACTCCGTCCATGACCAGTCGCGGTATCCATCCGAGAGAAGACGACTGAACCGCCCAAAGACCACGTAGCGATCATCCAGCAAACCGGTATTGGCCTCCACGGTGTAGCGCTGCGTGTCGAATGAACCGTAGCCTGCTTCCACCATCGCGTAGGGATACGGTTTGTAGGGCACCGCCACCACATTGATCGCGCCGCCGATAGCCGTGGGACCATAAAACGCCGACCCGGCGCCGCGCTGCACCTGGATGTCCTGGATCGCGCCTTCGATGTCGAAGAAGTTGATCCAGAAGACGTTGTGCTCCTCGGGGTCGTTCTGCGGGATGCCATTGATGGCGACGGCCACGCGGCGCTGGTCGAAGCCGCGCATGCGCAGGTAGGTATAGCCCATTCCGTTGCCATTTTCGGAATAGGTGGTGATAGACGGCAGCGTGGCGAGATGCACTGGCAGGTCCTTCATCGCCGGCTGCAGCTCCAACTCCCGCGCCGTCAGGTTGCTGAACGTGATGGGATTCAGTTGCTCCCGCGCCCGCAACGCCGTGACGACCACCTCCTGCTGCTGCACGGCCCGCGCCGATAGCTGAATGGTGAGATCCAGATCCACATTAGGAGCTACCACCAACCGCTCTCGGTATTCGGCAAACCCGACATAGCTGACGACCAATTGGTAGCGCCCCGCCCGAATGTTCTCGAAGCGAAAGGTACCATCGGCAGCGGTGGCGGTGCCATAGCGTTGTACGCCAGAGTTTTCGTCGAAAAGCTGCACCGTAGCTCCCGCCAGCGGCACGGCTGCGTCGTCGGTGACGGTGCCTTGCACATCAGCGGCAGATGCAACTTGGGGTGAAAAGAGAAAGAGGGTAAGTACGAGAGAAGCGTACACTTTATACATGAGGTGTTGAGGCTATCGGTTGAGTACGGGCACAAAAAAACCGCCCCCATCACGACGGACGAGGGCGGTAAAGATGATAGCCTTTGCACCTCCATGTACGAGCCGCCTCCCAGCAGCGGCCCGCAGTGGCAATGCGTGTTTTCCTTCGCCGGTATGAGCCGGATCAGGTTCAAAGGGTATCATCTCAGCCTCGCTACACAGAGCAAGCAAGGCACCCCTAACAGTCACAGATGGTGTTGCAAAGAACGGGCGACAGCTTCAATATATAAACAATCTAACAAACTTCCACCTGTGAGGTAATTTGTTGCAATCTCTTGCCCGCCTTTGTCAGATGCGCTGCCGCCGGGCCATCTGTGCCGCTTTTTCCTCATTGGAGGGTTCTTCCGGTATGTCTATGGATGGCCCTTCCAGGAGGTCGCCGCGCTGAAAAGCCTCCCACGCCTCACCCGTCACAATGGCTTCGAGGTTCTCGACGCGGGTGGTGAGACGGGTCTGTTTCTCCAGTGCCGCGTCCAACTGCTCCGTCAGCGCGGTGATGGTGTCGTCGGCATGGGCAAGCTTGGCTCCACGCTCGGCATAACGCCCTACAAAGATCAACAGTAGGACCGCGACGATGCCGAAGGCCGTAGCCATGAGGAGATACGGAATCATGGCGTCGGCGTCAGGTGCGGAGGCGGCGAGCAAGGCGGGCCGTGCGCTCGGCGTCGGAGGTGTCGTCTTCGGGAAAAGCCAGATCGACGCGGGCCCCGGCCAGGGCGCGTTCCTTCTCGGGCTGCGGCAACGCGTCGTCGTGTACCACATCCCACATCTGGCTCGTCACGATGGCTTCGAGGTTTTGCAGGCGGCGCTGGGTGGCTTCCAATTCTTTCTGCTGCGCCGCGACGGTCTTCTCCAGTTCTTCGGCGGAGAAACCGAGTTGCTGTTGTTTCTCTTTGAATTTGAGCCATTCTTTGAACGCGCCTACCAGAATGGCAAGCACGGGAATCAAGATCCAGCTAAAGGGCCAGAAGTATTCCATCGTCTTTTTCGCTGGTGAGGAAGGCAGAATGCGTTCTTCTACGGCGCATTAAAACATGGTGTTGCTATGGGCCATCGTTTTGGGAATGACTTGCAGCACATCCCAGTGCTCGACGATCTTGCCGTTGTCATCGAAGCGGAAGATGTCGATCCCCGCATAGTCTTCGTCGCCGGGCCATTCCTGGAAGCAGTGCAGCACCACATAGTCGCCCTCGGCGATAGCCCGCTTGAAATGAACGCGCTTGCCTGGATACTCCCTCGCCATGCGTTCGAAGTAGGCGATGAACGCATCCTTGCCGTCGGCTACATGCGGGTTGTGCTGAATGTACACCTCGCCGACGTAGCGTTCCATCGCCTCGCGCGGCTGGCAGGCGTTGAACATCAACTCGTAGAAGTCCATCGCGTGCTGCTTATTCTGGGCGAGATGATTAGGCATAGGTTTATTGGATGTGTCGATCTATCCAGGCATTAAAATCAGATACTCGATGCCACTGGCTTATCCAACCATATGCTTTTGCATTTTTAGGATTCCCGTCTCCAGACACTACTCTCCTCGGAGTGGTAGCCTCAATGGTTATCCCGCACAACCTCCACCCATCTTCTACTTCTATAAAGAGACCACCTCCGCTGTCTCCACGATAAGGGAAATATTCCAAATCCAATGCTTCAGGGCTTCCCATCATGTTATATAAAGAGTCCATGGGATGATCGAAGTCGGCCTGCAATATACTCCCTGAATTAATCTCGTCAATGATGTTTTCCCCTGCTCGCTTAATCCCTACATATTCACGACCACGTTCTAGCAGGATGCCCATCGTTTCATCGCCCGTGCCAGAGACGCCATATCCAACGCTCACGCCTCTTCGGCCCTGTTCATCTTCTGCGCGATAGCGTATGGCAGGTTGGACAGATGGTATGGGTTCTGCAAGATGAACAAGCGCCAGATCGGCCTCTGGGTGTTTGATGATCGCATCGACCGCGTACCTATGTTGAGACGTTGCCACTTCTAGATAATGCGCACTATGTGCTCGTACGACATGCTCTGCAGTGAGTAACCACGACGGTGCAATCAGAACGGAACTGCCAATGAACGCTCCTTCCGATTCCAAAGGAAAAACGGAGACAAATTGCGGCTGTTGAGCGAGTTGCCTATAGGTATCATCGTGTCTGTCGTGCCGAATAATTCCCGCAACATAGAGGCTGGAAAGAATGGGATAGAGCAGGAAAAGAACGAGAGCATGTAGCTTCATAGCAACCCATATTGACGTAGGCGCTTGTAAAATCAAATATACTACTCGCTATGCTACGCCTCAAACCTCATCCTATCCACACCGTCTTGATATTTACGAACTCGCGGATGCCGTGGTGCGAGAGTTCGCGCCCGTAGCCACTTTCCTTGACGCCACCGAACGGCAGACGCGGGTCGCTTGCCACCATGCCGTTGACAAATGCACAGCCGACCTCCAGCCGGAGCGCTACGTCCTCGCCTTTCTGTTTGTCCTCGGTGAAAACCGCCCCACCCAGACCAAAACTCGTGTCATTGGCGAGTTCGATGGCGTGGTCCACATCTTTGGCTGTGATGATGGACGCGACAGGGCCAAAGATTTCCTCCTCGAATGCCACGGTGCCCGGCTCCACATCGCCGAGGACGGTGGGCGCGTAGTAGAAGCCAGCGCGGTTCAGCTTGTGGCCGCCGGTGAGTAGCGTCGCGCCATCTTCCAGTGCCCGCTCTACCTGATCGTGGATGTCGTCACGCAAGTCTTCGCGGGCGAGCGGGCCGAGATCGGTATCTTCTTCCATCGGATCGCCCACCTGCTGCGCTTCCATTGCTGTCACGTAGCGGTTTGTGTATTCCTCGGCGATACTTTCTTCGACGATGAACCGCTTGGCGGCGATGCAACTCTGTCCGTTGTTCTGCATCCGCGCCTTCACACCAATCTCGACGGCTTTGTCCAGATCCGCATCGGCAAGGACGATGAACGGGTCGGAGCCGCCAAGTTCGAGCACAGAGGGCTTGATGCGCTCGCCCGCTTTACCACCCACAGCACGGCCCGCGCCTTCGCTGCCCGTCAGCGTCGCCGCTTTCACGCGCGGGTCGTTGAGGATGTTGGCCACCGGGTCGGACGAGATGAGCAGCGTTTGAAACTCGTCGTTGTCGAATCCGGCCTCGCGCAGGATCTGTTCGATGGCGAGGGCACTGCCAGAGACGTTGGAGGCGTGCTTGAGCAATCCCACGTTGCCCGCCATGAGCGCAGGCGCGGCGAAGCGAAAGACTTGCCACAGCGGAAAATTCCACGGCATCACCGCCAGCACCGGGCCCAGCGGCTGGTAGGCAATGTAGCTCTTCGACGCGTCGGTCTCCACGACTTCATCGGCCAGAAATTCCCCGGCATGGTCGGCGTAGTAGCGGCACACCCAGGCACATTTCTTGGCCTCGCCGGTCGCCTGCTCGATAGGCTTACCCATCTCTT
>Ga0102947_1000594_pt1 | contig 12821 bp, 13 predicted proteins | sample SalPon2A_A_D2_MG_FD_78210 | JGI IMG/M metagenome (GOLD analysis project Ga0102947, IMG submission 78210) | Soil microbial communities from South San Francisco under conditions of wetland restoration - Salt Pond MetaG R2A_A_D2_MG | ecosystem: Environmental > Terrestrial > Soil > Wetlands | place... | reverse complement strand
TTATGTTGAGGAAAAAGATAGAGAGATGTTATTCATGGAGGCTGCGTTACGTACAAAAATGCTATGTGAATTTGATTTGTCTCTTGGCCCCATTAATTTTTCAATATATTACAGAAAAAATGTCATAACTTTGGAATTTCCAGTTGTAAATGAAACGATATATATTTCAGCCGAAAAAGAATTTGATTTAAACAAAATTCCATTTAAAATAATTTCTCTTTTAAAAGAAAACATTACAAAAGTTTTAGAATCTGGAATTCATACTAAAGTCCAATCATCAGAAATTCTGCCAAACGGACCTACTCTTAAACAATAAGGAAAAAGTATTCAAAAAAAATTCTTAATTTTTTGATTATGAATTGAATAAGGATTTGTTTTTATTCAAACCTAAGTTGTCTAGGAGATCAGACTAGAACATGTTTTAAAAATTCAACTAAAGAAAACACATCGCAGAAAAAGAAAAGTCCACTTCTGCCGTATGATAATCCATATTTCCAAATTTTAATAATGCCAAATACATCTTGGATGTCATTGGGTATTGAAACTGCATTATTTTATGGTTTTTTGACCGGATTGCCATTGATCGCTGGTGCCATCTTAACAAAGTTTGTCAGTTTTGGTGGAAAGACACTTGGTATGATTATGGCTTTTGGAAGTGGTGCATTAATTGTTGTAGTTACTTTCTCCCTAATGTCCGAGTCCCATGAGAGTGGAGGCATCATTATTGCATCTACGGGATTCATCACAGGTGTTGTTGTCTTTTCGGCAGGAAACTATCTTATCAACAAAAGAGGTGGAAAGAACAGAAAAAAATGCATGCATCCACAAGAGATGACACATGATGGCTCATCAGAGGGCAAAGCACTAGCACTTGGTTCTATAATGGACAACATTCCAGAATCACTTGCATTGGGAGTATCTGCAATGTCTGGAACGATAGGTATTGCTTTTTTGGCAGGAATCATGGTATCAAACTTTTCTGAATCTGCTGCAGGGTCTCAGACCATGAAAATTGCAAAGACAGGTACAAAATCAATCATCGTTACGTGGGGAATAATTGGAATAGTCAACGTTGTCTCAGCAGCAATAGGGTTTTTGATTTTATCCCAGTTAGGCCACGAAGTTACGGCATTTGCGTTGGCAGTGGCGGCAGGTGCAATACTTGCGATGCTTGCTGAAACCATGATTCCAGAAGCATATCATCATGGAGGATTTTTCATCTCAATTGCAACAGCGTTCGGGTTTTTGATGTCATTTGTACTTGTACTTGGATAAATCTAAATTAGATTATTTTTTGCTCAGCTGTAACTGTGAGAATGCAGCTAATTCTGTTACTGGAACTAATGAACAACTAGAACTAATCATAGGACATGGAAACATGCCCAAAATGCTCAAACCAAATTCTCATTAGTAACACAAACATCGCAGTACATGCAGAACAACCATGGAAAAAAGTCCAGGCAAAGTTTTGTTTGGATTGTGACTTTGTGGAGCTAATCCGCAATTGACTTTTTGCGAGAAAGATACATTGGAAAACGATGTGAAAACATTTCCTCATCTAGAGAAGACAAGTTGCACAAATCTGTGTAAATCCATATTACATTTGGAGCAGAATGTCTTCTTTGTTGGAATAATCAATGATCAGGGAAGATTGATAGATTATGCCAAAAAGCAAAACAAGATGATGCAAAATCTGAAAAACATAGATTTGGATATGATGTGCATGCAAGCCAGGCTATACACTTCAATGCAGAGCGATCATGATGAAAATCTTGGCAGATTTGTCCATTGCATAACTGAACGAGAGAAAATCACAATGTTAACAATTCCCACCATACATGGAACCATACTTGTCATATATGCTAGCAAAATAGATTCAAAAGAATTGGCCAGGAAAGTATTTCATGCTACAGATGATGAGGGTCATTTTACACGGATCCTAAATTAGTATTGAAGCAAGGTTTAGATTCCATATACCTGCAAATAACGAGATGAGGAATAGCTACAAGAATGCAGGAAGTGATTTTCTGGATCTTGCAAGTGAGCAAAGACTTGACATTCTGTTTCATCTTATGCAGGAAAAGTCAAAGGTGTCTCCTATGTCCAAGAAACTCGAATCTACTGTACAGGAGGTTCACAGAAACTTTGAACGACTTGCAAAATCAGGATTTATTGAAAAAGACATTGATGGCTACTATCATCTTACAGTTTATGGGACTACAATGTGTACACAGATTCCAACCATGATATTTTTTTCAAACAATAGAAAATATTTCCAGGAACATGATTTTGGTAACCTTCCTGCAAAATTTATTGAACGTATTGGTGCACTGTCCACTGGAAAATACATCAAGGGTTTCACCAAGGTCATAGAACAATGGAAGTCCATTTACAAAAATGCCGACGAGTACATCTACGAAATGCATGCAGAAGTTTCAAATGATCTTATAGAGCCTTTGATAAAAAAGGCAAGAGATGACGGTGTAAAGATCAACTATATCCTGTCAGAGGACTGCATCGTTCCAAAGGGTAGAAAAAAAACACTGGAAAAGTTTAGTTTTGGTAATCTTTTGGAAGAGGGAATGATAGAAAGGAAGATGTCAAAGGATGTTCTTGTAGTGGTAGCTCTTAATGAAAAAGAAGCATGTGTCTCATTTCCGGACAAAAAGGGTGAGTCAAACATTGGCCATGCATTTTATGGGAACGACATTAGATTTCATGAATGGTGCCTTGACTATTTCAGATATGGCTGGCATAACTCAGGTACATTCAGGGAAAGCAAACTAAAAGAAGAATAGTATGAATTCATTCCAGAGAAAAGTCTAAACCGCAACACATACCTCTTCCTATCTCTCCTTTGTAATACTGATCATAGTATTGAATTATTTTCTAATCGCATACAAAATAGATTATTTTTTCAGTCACATCCATAATACTTCAATTTATTTTAAGATGTTTATTTTATGTGTGAGGCAAAAAAAAATTATTCCTCACAACAGCAAAGTAAACAGAACAATCGATGCTATTGCAACGATATGAAACAGATAGAAAGCTGTTCTGTGCCTTGGAATTTTATTCAGGTATTGTCTTTTCTTTTCTTTTGTTTCTATGATCAAACCACTCATTTTACCCCACTCCGATTACTTCTTTCACTACAAACACCCCTAGACCAATTCCCATAACTATTCCAATTCCCATGCAGATGAGATCGAACTTTATTACTTTTTTAAATGGTGCATGAACCATCTTGTCCCAATTACATGTGGACTTTTCTATTTTGTTATTGTTCATGCAATACAATGATCATATCATGATAATAGCCTCTATTCAACAAATGTTATGATAACTCAGCTGAATCTGTGAATGTTGTTAATAGTACATATGACGCATTGTACTGTATGGAAAGTCTCAAAAAATGTCTTCATTGTGGAAGGGAATTTATAAGTAAATTTGAAAATATTTGTTCATACAGGTGTGCAGAAGAAATATCATAAATTAATGAAATTAATTTTGATGTGATACATGTAGATTTCAAGTGAATCAAAGTCTTGTCTGCAAATAGGATAAGTTTTACTAAATACCATAATGAGTATGGAAAATACTGTTTTTAGGGATTCCTTAACATTGGTAATTCTTGGGTTTATGCATGTAAATCATTTATCACCATTAAATAAAAAAGAAAAATTCAAGTAAATGTAGTTCCACAGTTCTTGCTTTTGCGACTAGATGTACCTCTTCCAGTAACCCTTGTCATTCCTTCAGTGGATACTCTTGGTCTAGGTTTTGGAATATCTTTTAATCTAGAGGTGCGTATGCCTCTTCCCAGATGTACTGTAAGATTTTTCTTGACTGATTGAAGATTGGCCTCTTGGAATTTTCTATAAGCATCTCCTGCCCAGTTTTGCTCCCCCACATCACTTTCTTCTGATGAGGTTCCTCGATTTTTAATATGTCGAATTTGCATATCTATACAATACATGATTATCTTTTAGGTGTGGATGAACAATGTTAAGCATTATCTAAATAGAATTCTGTCATAAACAACATATGAAAACAATACAACAGACTAGAAAAGACCTGGATATAACAAAAGAAGAATTTATTGAAGCTGCAAAAAAAATACATGCAAGTGAAACCAAACCGATTAAAATAATAGGTGACGAGGGATCCCCTACTGTTCATGAAGTGATCAGTAACCAAAAAAGACTTGCGATTATGATAGAGTATTTGATTCAAAGAACAAAGTAATGCATGTAATTGTTAGTGCAACAAAAAATTAACCCATACTTCATATGTGGTTTTTTTCTGCTAAAATGTTCTCTGCATCTTGTTCCCCCTGCAAGATCAGGAATTTTATCTTTGATTCTGAAAAATCTGCATCTTCTAAAAGTAAATGTGTATTTTCCCTTCGTTCTATTCGAATTACATCCTTAATGATTGCCCCGCGATGAGAAACCAGTTTTTCATATTCTGATTTGGTTTTTAAAAATTCACTTTTCAGTTTTTTATCAAGATTTGCACTCTCCAATATACAATGTAGTTTTTTTAACAACTCCAGCTGACGAGAAATAACCTTTGAGATGTGCATACTATATTCTGTTTTGTCTGCATGCAGGATGTCACGCGCACGATGCCATGACTCTGCCATATTTTTTGGAAGATCCATCTGTACTTTTGGAAAAAGATCCACAATGTATACCATTTTGTCGTGTATGGGGGATGCGTCTATTGCTTCTCGTAAAGGAGTATTGCTGAGAATGCTTCCATCCCAAAGATATCTTTCATCCTTTTTTGTCCAAGAGATCCCATAGAAAGGATATCCAGTACTGGCAGCAATGTGTTCAATACCTATCTTGGTTTTTCTGCTGTCAAAGACAACAGGTTTGCCACTTCGGATATTAACTGATGTGAGTACTAGTCGAGTAGTAATTTCAGGCATCTACTTACTTAGAAGAAGATTTGATGAGAAAGAAAATACTAATCAGCATGATCATTTAAAAATCAAAGATAAAACAAGGATAATTCCTTAAACAAGAAGAGAAACATGTTAACATATCCTGAAACAAATCTAAATCCACATAATATAATACACTGACAGATATTTTGAAAAATATTAAGTCATGTACGATAAGACTTTGGATTGAATCTACCAAGCAGTAAAGAGTTTCCAATTACAGTTAGAGAACTTACGGCCATTGCAACACCTGCAAGCATTGGAAGCCATGTGAACATTCCCAATCCAAATACAGATACAAATGCTCCTGCAGCAATAGGAATCAAACCGGTGTTATATGCAAATGACCAAAACAAATTCTGCTTTATTTTTGAAACTGTCTTCTTTCCAAGTTCTATCGCGATAAAGACATCCCTTAGGTCATTTTTGATAAGAATAATCCCTCCTGTTTCTTTTGCAACATCTGTACCTGAACCAATCGCAATTCCCAAATCTGCCCTTGCTAATGCTGGAGCATCATTAATCCCGTCCCCCACCATTGCAACTATCTTTCCCTCGGACTGTAGTCTTACAATTATCTGTTCTTTCTGATCGGGCAACACTTGGGATATTACATTCTTAATTCCAATCTTTGTCGCTATTGCATTTGCTGGTCGCTCATTGTCTCCAGTTAGCATTATTACATCTAACCCTTTTTTCTTGAGGATCTTTATTGCCTCCTTTGTAGTATCCTTTATTGTATCAGAAATTGCAATTATTCCTGATAGATATCCATCAATTGATGCAAGAGTTACAGTCTTACCATCAAGTTCTAGCTTTTGCATAATGTTATCTACATTCTTTGGTACTATGATGGAATTTTGTTCCATCAGGCTTCTGTTACCAATTATGATTGTATGATCTGAATATGTTGCTCTTAACCCATGTCCCAGTATTGCTTCAAAAGAGTCCGGAGTCTGCACAATCAACCCTCTCTCCTTCGCTTTTTTCACAACTGCTTGGGATAGTGGATGCTCTGATCCGGCTTCAGCAATTGCCACAAGCCTTAACAATTCTGTTTGTCCAATATCAGACAAGTCTATAATATCAGTTACGGATGGCCTTCCTTCAGTAATTGTACCTGTCTTGTCAAATACTATGGTGTTTATTTTTTTTGCAATCTCTAAATATTCTCCACCCTTGAAGAGTATTCCATTTTCTGCACCCTTACCTGAACCCATCATCAAAGCAGCAGGAGTTGCAATTCCTAGAGCACATGGGCATGCAATAATAATTACTGAAACAAATGCCAAGAGAGCATAATCAAAACCAATTCCTCCAATAAAATACCATACAAACCCTGTAAGAATTGCAATGAAAATAACTACTGGAACAAAATACTTTGCAACTTGGTCGACTGTCTTTTGCATTTTGGTTTTTCCTGTTTTTGCCTCTTCTACCAGATTGACTATCTGTGAAAGTACCGTATCCTGACCAACTTTGGTAGCCTTGATTTTCAATAATCCGCTTTTGTTAATTGTCGAGCCAATTATCTGATCTCCAACTGATTTGTCAACAGGTATACTTTCGCCGGTAATCGCAGACTCGTCAAGTGAAGACATTCCTTCAACTACAATTCCATCAGTTGGGATCCTCTCTCCAGGTCTAATTACCAACATGTCTCCTTTCTGCACTTGCTCAACTGGAATTTCTGTCTCCACATTATCTCTAAGGATTGTTGCCTTGCGGGGTTGGAGATCAAGGAGTTTTCTTACGGCAGATGACGCCTTTTCCTTGGTTTTTGACTCCATTAATCTGCCAACCAGAACTAATGTGATAATTATTGATGCAGTCTCAAAATATACTGCATCTACAGGGAAGAAGCCATGGCCAAATGTTACAACCGTACTGTATAGGTATGCAGCAGTTGTACCTAATGCAATCAATGTATCCATATTAGATGACTTTGATTTTATCCCATCCCACAGTCCTATGTAAAATCTCTTGCCTATCCAAAACTGGATGGGAGTAGCCAGAGCAAACATCACATAATTTGCAGTGTGCATTGAAAGTATGTCAGGTATTGGTCCTGACAACATGTGTGGAAGTGTCAACAAAGTAATTGGAATTATAAGAATTATACTGATTATGACCTGCCTCTTGAGTTTATGTAGTTCTTTTTCTGGTTGTGTAAAATCACTAAGGCATTGTGTACTGCAAAAATAATATTCTTTTTCCGCTGATTTGTGTCGTATGGAATTATTTTTCTCTTCTACAAACATTCCACATATTGGATCTTTTGCCATGCAGTATGATGTACAATCATAAAGATAAACACTGAATATTACAATTGTAAAGTTGACATAACTTAGATTTAAGATAGGAGTTCACAGTTGTAAAATCCAAAAAAGTATGGTTCAATTAAGAATGCATGACTAATTAAAAAATAAAAAATACGGTTAAAATCAATAACCGTATCTTTGTGGATCTCGTTCCAGTTTTTCTTTGCAGTTTGAAGAGCAAAGATAAACTGTCTTGTTGTTTACATGAGAGACAAAGTTTGTTTTTTTCTCGTCAATTATCATGTTACAGATTGGGTCTTTGATCATATGTAGTATATGACATCCAGATACAAGAAAGATATACTTTACAACTGTAAAATCATAAATATTCTAAAAACAATTAAACTCATGCCATTTCAACTTGATGATACAGACATTGCGATAATTGAATCATTGATAAATGATGGACGGAAATCATTCAGACAGATATCCCGTGAAATCAAAATTAGCACTCCCACGGTTCAAGCAAGATACGAGCGACTAGTTAATATCGGATTGATAAAGTCAGTCTCTCCGATAATCGACCTAGGAATGCTCGAAAACAAGACAGAAAAGCGTCTTGAAAACATAAAGGCAAAATCTACAAGAAAACAAAAGATAAAGATAACCCCAGACATGATCCTGAAAATAAAATGTGATCTGTGCGATGGTCCAATATCTGAAAAGCCCCATGTTCTAAAAATAGCAAATTTTGAGCGATTCTTTTGCTGTACTTCATGCAGAACAATGTACAAAGAAAAATACAAGGGAAGAATTGAGTCCATCATCAGAAAATCTGATGAAACCATGTGACTTTACAAATGTAATGTACTTTTCTTTAATATGGAGGAATCTATAATTATTTTGTAGAGATGGTTAGTCAGACTATATGGATCGCAATTGTAGTTGGTGTTTTCATTACAGGTATTGGAATAGGATATGCCGCATTACAGAGTAACAGTATGCCAGGTCCGATGAACCTTGGTGTCATGTCACCGCAACAGATGGAACAAGCAATGCAGGATCCTAATTCCAGACAGCAAATGATGAATCAGTTTTTGGAGAGTGAGGAGGGTAAGAATCAAGTGGTAGTCCACATGAGACAAAACCCTGAACAGATGAAGGAATGGATGTCAAGTGCAGAGCATGCCGAGCAGATGGCTCAGATTATGAGGAGTAATCATGATTTTACGATGGAAATGTTATCCGTTATGATAAATGATGACCAAATGAGACTGCAAATGATGGGCCACATGACAGAAAATGCCGAAATGATTGAGCATATGAGAAAGATGATGGGTTCGGAAAACAGTCAAGGTACTATGGGTAAAGAGATGATGGACAATAGCATGATGATGCAAATGATGGAAGATCCACAAATCAGATACAAGATGATTCAACTAATGATTGAGCATACAGAACAATTCCAAGAACTTCGATCACAGAAATTAGATGAAACACAATTCAACCAAAAAATGATGGAACTAATCAAACAACACATGGAAAAAATGCAGGATTTGATGAAAGGTAATAACCCACATCAAATGATGCATCCATGATACTCAAAATTAGAAAATATAATTTGTGTAAAGTAATAGAAAAACCTCAATTTGCAATTATAATAATATCCATTTGTTTTGCATTGATTTCAATACCTGAATCTTTAGCAGAAGAACACGAACCGTCTGAATCATGGAAGACTCTATCTGAACTTCCAGAACGCAGAACATCAAGTGCTGCAGTAACTCTCAATGACAAGATTTACGTCATTGCAGGCCTTAACAACAATGATGATGATACAAGCACCATATTTGTTTATGATCCTGCAACTGACACATGGGAAAACGCATCTCCAATTCCATTGACACTTCACCACATGGATGCTGCATCATATGAAGGGAAAATCTATGTCGTTGGAGGATACAAGGGTAACTGGGTTGCATCAAATATTTTACTAATTTATGATTCAGATACTGACACATGGGAATTTGGTGAAACCATGCCAACCCCAAGAGGTGCATTGTCTGCAGAATTTATTTCAGGCAAACTCTATGCTGTTGGAGGATTTGGACTTAATGGAACATACAATATAGTTGAACGATATGATCCTGATACTGATTCCTGGGAGACAAAAACCAGCATGCCAACCCCAAGAGAGCATCTTGCAACTTCTGTGATTGATGGAAAGATGTATGCCATAGGAGGTTTTGCAAAAGGGGTCGGAAATCTAGATGTCAATGAGGTGTATGACCCACAGAATGACTCTTGGGAAACTGTAACACCAATGCCAACTGCAAGAAACGGCATTACTGCATCCGAACTCAATGGAGTAGTCTTTATCTTTGGAGGAGAGGATACGGTCAAGACATTTGATGAAAATGAGGCATATATCCCACAAGAGGATGCATGGTATACGTTGGAGCCACTTCCTGTTCCAAGACAGGGATTATTCTCATCTACAGTAGATGGTACAATCTATGTAATGGGAGGAGGGTTTGTCCCAGGTGCAAGTTATAGTAATCTGAATCATGCATATCAAAACAGTACAATTCCCGAGTTTGGCACAGTTGTAATTTTAGTTTTGATATTAGCTGTACTTGCAGTAATCTTTGCTTCAAGACATTTTGGGAAGAAACAAACAATTCTACAGAAAACTAATTCAGTCTGAGACAAAAACAATGATCAACAAACTTTTGATAACCATTCCAGCTATCGTGGTTGCAGTAATTGGAGCTGTAGTGTTTGGAGTAAATATGATTTCAGATTCTGCAGATTATGAAATTATTGATGTAGGTGAGCAGTCATTTTATTCTAACACGATAAAACTAGATGGTACTCTAGTTGATGTGCACATTGCGGACACCATTGTGAAAAGAAACAGAGGGCTTATGTTTGAAGAACAATTACCTGATAATCAAGGAATGTTGTTTATCTATGAAGCTCCTGGAAACTACTCCTTTTGGATGCACAATATGAAATTCGCACTGGACATTATCTGGTTTGACGATAAAGGAAACGTAGTACATATCAAACAGAGTATTCCCCCTTGTAATACGGAACCTGAATACTGCAAAGTATATGATCCAGGAACAGATGCACTGTATGTTTTTGAGGCAACCGCAGGGTTTGTAGATAAATTCAGAATCACGGATGATTCAAAGTTTTCTTGGATAGTAGACAAAACAATGTGATTTTACGTTTTTAATTCATCACTGAAAAAATAGGGAAATTATATGAACATCAGCACTTAGGTTTTATTAAAAAAATTATTTGAGAATCTTTGGGATTCTCAATTTTGAAGCAACAGATATTCTTCCATGCCCTGTTGCAATGACAAACAGCATCATGGTAAGAAGGGCAAGGTCATAATCCCAACCTCCTTGAGCAATAAAGAATCCTTTTTCCCATCGGATGTGAAATATTGCATCAAGCAGAATTATGCTGAACACCACTCCAGTGACTCTGGTCATAATACCCATGATCAGAAATGCACCACCGATGATTTCAGCAAGTGCTATTGGGATTTGCAGTTCTGGAGGTAATCCAAAATCGATTAGGTGTTGTTTCCATATTGGATCAAACTTTTGTATTCCGTATGCGATGAAGATGGCTCCAACTGAGGCCTTTATTCCCCAGTATGTGACGTCTTGAATCGTATTTGATTTGTGTATTTGTTTTAGATACATTCTATTTCATCATAGATAGTCAGATACATCAACAGTAGACTTTACAATTGTAAGATCGACATATATTGGATTTAAGATACGATCTTACAATTGTAAATCTATGATTTACTTATCAAATATCCATGACGAGTAAAAGTTTGCAAGATCACATGTGGAATAAAATACAAATATTATCTTAATCTCCTGAGACTGTCTGTAAAATATGATCTCAAGAAAATTACTTGCCGGCATTGCATTGGTGGTTATTGTTACAATTGCTTTAATTGGTTCATCTCAAATCTCAGATACTCCAAATACCAACAAGGTTGAATCAGATGATCTCAGAATAATTAACTGGCGTCATGTTCATGGTGTGGGGTTAGATCCTTCAGATCATTCTATTTTATACATTGCAACACATGGTGATTTTTACCAAAGCATTAGCAGTGGACCTCCAATTAAAGTGGACAAGGTAAGATCTGACTATATGGCATTTAGCGCACCACCAATTCCAGGAATTCCTTTGTATGCAAGTGGTCATCCATCTACTGGAGGAAACACAGGATTGATAGAAAGTAGTGATGGTGGTATCACTTGGGAATCGGTCTCCAATGTAATCGAACCACCAGTTGACTTTCACGCCATGGCAATAAGTAAACAAAATCCTGAGATCATAATTGGTTTTGATAGTGGTGCAAGAGGGCTATTCAAGACGACTAATGCTGGAAAAACTTGGGAATCCCTAGAATATCCAGAATATATTTTATCTTTGGCAATTTCTCCGGATAATTCTAAACTAATCTATGCAGGTACTGGTAACGGTATTTTCAAGTCGGATGACAGCGGACAAACATGGACTCAACTTGACACATATCAAGGAATGTCAATATTTGCATTAGCATTTGATGATAATGGTAGATTGTTTGCATCAGTCAAAACATTTGGGATTGTATACTCTGATGATTATGGTAAATCATGGGAGAACAGGCAAAACATAGATCTTACTGTCTCAAGTATTGCAGCTGACTCTGAAAATAGTCTTCTCTATGTTGGAGGTTATTCTTCTGGAGGATTTCAAGAAGTATATAAAATTCCATACGATGTAGAATCTTATGAGATGATTGGAACCAACAAGGGGTTAAGATAAAATAATGACCATAATTACTTTTTATTTTACAACAGAACTTTCATTAGAATATAAACCAGCATACTCATTATTTGGAGCAGTTATTGGAATGGTTATAGTAGTGATTTTAACAAAAAATAATTAACAGAATAAATAAGAAATGACAAACAAATTTTTTGTAAATTATCTGGTAAATTAATTATTGGAAAGGAATTTGCTAGATGACATCTAACAGCACATGTTTCGTTGTAGTTAATGGGTATCATGGAAATGATGGCTATATTGATGGAACAATTCGAATATTCTCAACTCAGTAAAAAGCTGAAGAATTTATTAAAAAACTCAAAGAAGAAATGAAAGAAGGTAAGAGACCAGGTGAGCAATTTTCTGATTATTATAATCAAACCATAATAGAGATTGAAATAGAATAAGAGAACAATCAGAGTAAGAAATGAGATTTGTTCTTTTGTACGAAGTGAATACTAAGGAGAAATCAGACAAAAAACTACAAAAATACTAAATTTTAGGTATAAGTGACGCCTTTCTAGAAACAGATTAGCATCATAATCTGGTTGAAGTAACAAAAAAATCAATTAATGATTCATAAGAGAATCATGCAAGAAGATAAGAAAGAATAAGATTTTAGAATCATAAGGAATCAGAAGCACAAAATCAATAAAAAAAATGCAATTTCTTTGAATTATTTTTTATATCTTTAAATTCCATAAATTATAATCAAAATAGATACAATGAGTATAACTTGGAGAGAAAGGCTA
>Ga0102947_1000593_pt1 | contig 12822 bp, 18 predicted proteins | sample SalPon2A_A_D2_MG_FD_78210 | JGI IMG/M metagenome (GOLD analysis project Ga0102947, IMG submission 78210) | Soil microbial communities from South San Francisco under conditions of wetland restoration - Salt Pond MetaG R2A_A_D2_MG | ecosystem: Environmental > Terrestrial > Soil > Wetlands | place... | reverse complement strand
CTCATCAACCAAATCTATTGGAGAGAATTTTACCATCACATACTATACCATTTTCCTTATTCAAAGAACCAATCATTTAAGGAAAAATATGGCAAAATACGTTGGTCCAAGTCACATAATTATTCAATGCATGGTGCAAGGGCATGACAGGTTTTCCAATCGTGGATGCAGGGATGAGAGAATTGACACAGACAGGATTCATGCATAATAGGGTAAGAATGATTGTTGCTTCATTTTTAACAAAAGATTTACACATAGATTGGAGGTGGGGTGAGAAATTTTTTGCAGAGAAATTAATCGATTACGATCCCGCAGTAAATGCAGGAAACTGGCAATGGTCTGCATCTACAGGTTGCGATGCAGTCCCATATTTTCGGATATTTAACCCCTGGAGGCAACAAGAGCAGTTTGACCCTAAATGCGAATATGTAAAAAAATGGATTCCAGAATTGCGCGATTTTTCACCAAATGAAATTCACAAAGTATGGGAAAAGACTCCTAAAAATTGCAAATATCCAATGCCCATAATTGATCATAAAACAGAGTCTGATAAATCAAAGAAAATTTTCAAAAAAATATTGAGTGATGGTTAAAGGGGTTTTCCTTTGTTTTGGTATTGCGTAACCTTATGGAACAAATTATGAGAGGCAATTATGGCAATGCCTGCAATTGCAATCCCAATAAAATTTCTAATGGTCATTATTTGATTTGGTTCTTTTGCTATCAATGACATTTGAAATGCAATATGGAAGTTATCAAAAAGCCAAAAAGCCATCGTTACCCAAGTCAAAACACCTGCTATAAGATAACCCAGTCTTGTTTTATTATACACAAATAAAATCGAGAATCCAATAGTAATGTACCAAATTACAGCTGCAAGTAGCCACAAAGGTTCAAAAACATCTGGCCTATCATCTAACCAATAATACGTTGAACCAACAAATGCATACGCAATAAGGCTAAAAATCAATATTTTCTGATTAATTTTAAATCCAGTTCGTTCTTGTTTAGGAGGCGCATCAGGAGGAGTAGACTTCATCTCTTTTGTTGCAATATCGATTGCTTGTAAAACAGATTTTAGATTCAGAGGAATTATTTTTTTTATTTCATCGTTTTTAACAATCGTGTCATGAACAAGACTGTCAACAAGTGGCCTTGCCAATGATGCCTTTACAGGAGTGATAAGATCCACCCAGTAAGAGGAGAGTCTAGTGGTCAAAAATGGAATTTGGATGACAAATAGATTTTTGTTCAAATATGCAGCATAAACTCTCATCAATTCTTCATAAGTCATCTTATCAGGACCTCCAATGTCGTAAATGTGTCCTGCAGTTTCAGAATGTTCAAAACATCCGATAAGATACTCGACTACATCATCGACTGCAATGGGTTGAGACATTGATTTTACCCATGATGGGCAAACCATTACCCTGAGTCGTTCGACCAAGTACCTCAGCATAGCATAGGATCCTCCCTGCGCGCCAATTATTATGGAGGCTCTCAATTCGGTTACCGGAATGTTTCCAGATGAAAGAATCTCTCCAACTTTTTTTCTGCTTTGCATGTGAGGAGAAAGATCATGATCCTCATTTACTAAACCGCCAAGATAGATTATTCTTTTAACGCCGGCCTTTGTTGCTGCATTTAAGAAATTTTCAGCCTGTATTTTTTCTCGTAAAGCAAAATTTTCCCAATCCTCCTTATTTCCCTCCATGGAGTGAAGTAAATAATATGCAGTATCGATCCCTTCCAAAGATTTAGTCAACTCATCCAAATTGAAAACATCTGTTTTTACAAATTTGACATGAGCTTTTTCGGGAACGTCCCGTCTAGACATCCCTTTGACATCATATCCTCTTTTGATCAAAGCAGATACAAGTTTTGAGCCGATAAATCCAGTAGCCCCCGTGATCATTATAGAATATGGTTTGTAAAAAGAAGGGGGCACGTATTTAGTCTCTTGAGACATTTATTATATTGCACCTATGCGCATTGGTTTTTTCTCTTTTTGTTTTCTAGACACTTTAAGTCCAAGACCAAGTGTGATTGCGCCGAGAGTTAGCCAGAGAAAACCTCCGGTCCCAAATGCTGAATGTAGATTGTAATCCAACTCACCAGCAACAACAAATCCCGTACCTAATGCTATTAAAGCACTACCTGCACCAATTATTGTTTTATCCATACATTTCACCTCCCTTAATTTCACTTGAATTTTGTCTGTTTTTGAAAGTGGTCAAACCACTTCTTTTCGAATTGGTTTTTGTTATCATAAAAATAGAATTGCTTTTATGTTATTTAAACTAGTGTTAAATTCTTATTCTAGTGCCAATTCTTTGTTTATCAGTTAAATCACCTAGAATACACACTCCTTTTTGTAAAAAAATTACCACTAGATTAGTTTATTGGCATTAATTAAATACCTGATTAATAGAGAATAATAAAAATGGTCTACATCAGGGCAAAAAAAATAAAGGGAGACCAGTATCTTTACCTAGTCAAAAGTGTATGGGACAAGAAAAAAAACACATCAAAACAAGAGATAGTAAAATACCTAGGTAAAGCTTCAGAAGTAGTAAAAGACGATATTCCCCCCGATTACAGGAATAATCCAAAAATAATTTCATTTTTGGCAGCTCATAGTCCTCAAGACATAAAAAAACGCGAGGACGCGAGGAAAAAAACAAAAGAGGCACTTTACAAAAAATTTACTCAAGGAGACGTAAAGGCCTCATTAATCGTTTATGAAAATTTTGTTAATTTATTTAGCGTTTCAGACTTTTTTGATAAAATTCTTCGTCCTGTAATGTATAGAATTGGGGATGATTGGGCAACTAACAAAATAAGCATAGCTACCGAGCATGTATCTAGTAATGTTGCTCAGGCACTAGTCAAAATAATCATGGATAGAAATCAGGGGGATTCTAGCAAGAAAAAGGTACTGATTTGTGTTCCACAAGGAGAAGACCATCGATTGGGCTGTGACGTTTTAGAGACATTCCTTTCTACAAAAGGCTTTAGAGTTTTTAATCTGGCAAATTCTGCCCCCAGTGAATCTATTCTAAGCTATATTGAAACATCTAAACCCGATGTGATCTTTGTATCCATTACATTAGAGGATAGTATAAAGGCAGGTCAAAGATTAGTAAAAAAGATTGCAGAATCGCACTCAATACCCATATTTGTTGGAGGGTTTGCATTGCAGAATGAGAAAACTCCAAAATTCGATGCAACCATACTCAAAGACGTTGAATTAGAAAAACTTCCAAGAATAATCAAAGCCGCATAATTCAAGGCAATAGAGTAATCGCAGGTTTGGTTTTTTTGATGTATTTCAGGATTTTAGGCAGGCATAGAATTGAGCTATGTGCGGCAGAATCGGTTCCTATCCCATAACTAATTGTATAATCACCTACGAAAAAAAGTCCTTTAACTGCCTCAACACTGTGTGGCATTTTTGATTTCCAGACCATACCCGGTTTCTTTACAACTGACTCTACTAAGCTCCACGCCATTGGTCTTTCCCAAAGAAGAGATTGTTCAAATTTAGGATAAATTTCATTGATTTCCTTTTTCATTTGATCTACAATTTCTCTAATTTTAGAAGGATTCTTCACATAACTTGGAGGCACCGGAGTTCCTGAAATAATAAGATGTTCCCCTATAGGAGAAACTTTTGGGGTCATGTTAGATATGAAGCAAACTCCTTTTGCAACCTGGCGGCCTCCAACTGGAAAGACAACATGTCGCTTATCTAATTTTTTAGAAAGGGCAAAATGAACTTCTACTACTGCAGTAGTCTCATTTAGCTTATTGATTTTATTTACAAAATCTTTATCAAAAACATCCTTATCGAATAACTGATTTATCGCGTGATATGCAGGATAGGAAATTACTACACAATTAGTTTCAATAAATTTTTGATTTGAATCAATTATTCCCACTACTTGTTGGTCTTGTACAATTATTTTTTTTATTGGGTTTTGTAAATTAAGAGAACAGTTTCTTTTCTGAGCATAGCGTAGTAAAACTTTGGAGATCATGTCATATCCGCCATCTTGAGGATATGCAAATTCACTTGTACCCCCTTTGAATGGATTTGCCCTGATTATTGTTCTTGCAAATTCTCCTAATGAGATATTTTTTGCACTGTCAGCAAAAGCAAGCATGCAAATTGCCTCAAAAAATGCATTTGTTTTAGTATCGAGATTTTTAGTGGATTCCGTTAAAGGAACATCATCCCACAATTCAGTTTTTTTTATTGAAGTAAAGGCAATTGGAAGTAAAATTTTGAGAAGAGAAATTCTACTTTTGAGAGGAATCATTGAGAGCCTCAATAGATCGATGATTCCCTTGGGATACCTATGAAAACCATCTTCTGCATAGAAGGCAATATCATCTACTTTACTTAATTTAAGACTCGATTCAATTCCGATTTTTTTAAAAATTTTGTAAATAGCAGATTGAGTGTAAAATGGCATTATGTGAAATCCATTGTCTAAAATATGATTTTTGTACAGCATAGAGGACGTTCTTCCCCCAATTTTGTTGGATTTTTCATAAATTGTGGAGGGAATTCCTTGTTGGGCCAAAAGGGCACTCAACGAAAGCCCACCTACTCCTGCACCTATTATTACAACTGATTCATTCATAATTCATCCTATTTCAAATTATATTTATGCAGTTGGCATCAATTTATTCTAGTGCCAATTAAAGGGAATGAATTGATTTTTGTTGCGACTCACAGGCCAAAACAAATTCATCCATAACTTTGTTGATTTGTTTACGTATGAAAAAGGATAATAAATAAAAAAATCGGCCCAATCCATGAAATTTTAAATGAACATCAATGATAATTTTTGTTCCGAAAGATTTTGATTCATACAGTTCCACAAAAGAAGAGCCCCTCAAGGGACCTGTCAAAATATGAATAGAATGAAAATCAGGTTTTTTTATCACATGTTTGGTTTTAACAGTAAGGGTTCTTCCTAAAAAGCTAATTTTTTCATCTACAAATAATTCCGAATTGTTAGAATCAGTTATCTTTAGAGATTGGAAATATTTTGGAAGTAGTGTAGAAAAATTCTCAATATCCGTACTTAGTTTAAAAATGAAATCACGCTCTAATTTTGAATTTCTAGCCAGGTTTATTTTTAACATCGTATCGATTTTTCCAAAAGATAGTCTTGCAGATTTGTTTTGGTAATTTCAAGTTGCGGAAATTCTTTGAGGATTAATTGAGCAACTAATACCATTGCCTTTTTCACAGAATCAGTTTTTTCAGGATCAGTTAATGGAAGTAATCGAATGGTAGTTTTGGAATCAGATGCCAGTAATTCAATGAAGAAATCCTGATTGGTTTTTTCAATGGTGATTGCTGAAATTAATGCGTTATTTTTGCTGGGATTCAAGTAAATTTCTTTTATTCTAATAATATTTTCAGACTTTTGAATTATTGGTTGAAAAATTTCATAAACCTGTAAAAGGTCGATTTTCTCACCAAAAACTATGTGTGGCATGTCACCTTTTTCCCCTTTATTTAGCGCGAATGGAGAAGTTTCTTGTATTCATCCACCCATATGGAGAATTTACATAGTTTACAACCTAAGGCATCTTTAGACTTTGAACCTAAAGTTGCAGTAACTAAAACAAGACTTCCTTCTCTGCATTCAGGGCAACTTGCTGCCAATGTTCTTTCGTTTGAATATTGGAGTTTCATATAATACTTTGGTTAAAATATTATTTAACTAATGCTAATAACTATACATAGTGCCAATTTTATAAATTAAATTACAAATTAAATTAATAAAAAGATAAATCTAATCAAGAAATTGATTTCATTTTTTAGAAATCATTTGTTTGGAATCAAATATCTTTCATTCTTTGGGTGTAATCATAATGAAACATTTTCTGAGGAGTTATTTCAATTGCCACTTCTGAACTTGCTTTTTGTTTAAGGAATTTAGATAAGGTGGAATCTTTTTTTCCCAAATATTTTTCAATTAGAACATTAAGAATATCAGAACCCTTCTCAGACATTATTTTCACAGTTCCTTCTCCACGTGTACCTTTGTATGGTGGTTTGTCAGCAGCAATTTCGAAACAACAGACGGGGTTTTTTCTCAGATAAGACACCAATTTTGCGGTGCTTTGTGTAGCGCAATAGATTTTTTCATCCCTAATGACATACCATAAAGAAATTATCAAAGGAATGCCAGATGGTTTTACGCATCCCAGTCTAATTGGAATTTTATTATCTGAAACATTTTCAATAGGATCTCTATTTGTCAATTTTAACATTAAGAATTACCTCAAGTTCTTTATAATAAGTTTGGAATAACAAAAATCGCATCCCCATTCAGAATAATATTTTTTACAATTTTTGCATTTTTGTCTCAAAGTTTGACTCATATCATATTCTCGTTGTTTTCCTATATCAATAGTGTTCAATTAAGATACTAGTGCCAACTAGAGAACTACCTTTAGAAGTTAATATAATAATTAGCATAAAAAATTGTATGAAACTAATTTTGGTTTTGGTTGTATTGCTATCAATTATGCTAACTAGTCCAGCCTATGGCCACAAACTTATTTCACATGATGATGCTCACAGGAGTTTTGACAAAGCCCTTCCAATCCCCGATCATAAGATTTCGTGGGCAATCTATGAGAATTTAGGGGTAAATGAGGCAAAATACTATTCCTTTGAAGCAAAGGCAGGAGACTCATTTTATGCAAGTATTGTGATTCCAAAAATTCAAGGATTAGAAGAGTATGCACCAACAATTGTTTTGGTTGATCCCAGATTTATTCAAGAGGAAATTGTCGATATGGATTCCCAACTTGCAACAGAAAAGTACCAGTATGAAGGCGAATATCCCGGAAGAGAATTCTACGAACCATTTGGACAGGTAACTTATTGGGAAAGACAAGAAATAAAAACAGAAATTCCTGCGGATGGAAAATACTACATTATAGTGATGGATGAAAGAAATCAGAGTGGAAAGTATAGCTTGGCAGTAGGAACTATAGAAGATTTTTCTGGAGGGGATTTTTTTACAATATTACCAAAAGCTTGGTTTGATACAAAAATATTTGTAAATGACTATGCTTCGATTCTAATTTTCTTTATTGTTTTATCGGCAATCATAGCAATCCCAATATTTGTGATTAAAAAAAGAAAACAAAAATTGATTGTAACTTAGAATCGGAGAGACTAAAGAGCCACAAATCTAGTTGAAGTCAATCATTCAGTTGGATTTAGAATTGTATGTGTGATTTTTCTTAAATTTTGTAATGAACCCATACATACCAAAGATGGGATTATTTTACCATTCAGTAAAGGGAGATCTTTTGGAATGTCTGTTATTATTTTTGAGATGCCGTTTGATAAGAGGGCGTTTTCCCTATCTTTAGAATTGTTGAAATTATAAATCCTGGCAAGACAAAATTGTATATATTTTTAAAAAATCGTAATTTAGAATAACTTATTATCCACTTAAAATAACAAAAGTTATTGGAAAAATATGAACAACTACTTAACATGCTGATGGATTTTAACAAAGAAATCAGATTTGCAGCGGTTTGTAACTCCAAGGGAGAAATTTTGTGGCACAGTCAAAGAACAGGAATTAGAAACATTGTACCACTTGCAGACACTAAAAAGACACTACAGAGAGCAGTTGGGGCTTGGGAAGAACGATCAAAAGTAACTAACATAGTAGGTAAAGGGCTATACACTATCGCAGCATATGAGAAAATTAAAAGAATAACCATACCTCTTGAAAAAGGCAATCTTCTGTTCATCAGTGTAAGTAACACTCCTTTGAAAACCAGTAAGGGAAAAAGCTATGGTCATCTAGTCGAAATGGGCAAAATCATGTCAATAGTAGATTTTGTTAATGAAAACAACTAGCAGTAATTTTACATTTTTTTATTTTTAACAATTTTTCATTTTATAGGATATCTAAGGATTGCCAAAACCGACCCATTGATTTCTAATTTTTTAATTATTGTAGGAGATGATACAAACTCAATTTTAGACGAGGTGTGTTTTGCGATTTCTAGCATATTCATTATGTTTTTGAATTTGGTTTCAGAGTGATAATTGGCAGAAACAATCAATGTATCCACTGCTCCAAGTTTTAAGGCCTCAAAAATAACATCGTTTCTTTTTGCAGTTAATTTGCATTTGACTAGTCGCTCATATTTTTCAATTGTTTCTTTAACATGTTTTTTTCTGTGTCGGTAAAGGTGATGAATAATTTTTTTGTAAACATCAGATGAGGGAGTTGAAAAGGACAGATTTTCTACAAATCTAGATTTTTTGGCCAATTCCGAGTCAAGCTCATCAAAAAACTCAGTTTTTGCCTGACCTGCCCCGCCAAGTAAAATCAGTTCAGAATTCAGACTCAATTTTTTGACCTTGTTTGCAACTTTTTTGTAAAAAACATGTATTTTGGTTTGCCGTGCTCTCAAGAATCTTCCCTGGCTTTGTCCTCCTTTTTTATGTCTTCCCTGGAGATCAATTCTCAAAGATGCTTCTTGTACTATGTCATTTCCAATAAATTTTTGAATTCTTGCCGTCTTTTGATCAAGTGTGACTAGCACGACATTGTGTTGTGTCTCCAACAAATCATTGAAGGGTTTGAGAAAGGGTGCTTTACTTAACATGTAAACATAAGGTAGTTTTCTGGAAGTTCCAATCTCCTTGAGATGCACCTTTCCATTTTTTATCCATCCAAAAATACAAAGTGTTTTTGTAAATTTTCCTACAGATGTTGGGTTTTTCCGTAATTGGGCAATTCTTTTTTCAATTTCAGATTCAATATTTTCAATTAATGGATCTCTTTTTGTTTCCTCAAGAAGAGAAATCATTTCGATTCCTTTTCCATAGGGATAATATACTGATACACACGGCGTTTTGATTGATTTTATTTCATGAAGAAATTGGTTTATCAATAACCATTCAGATGAAGAAATTTCTGATTCGGTGGGAATAGATACCAGTAAATTATTTGTCATTTTCTATAAATTTGAAATCCGTCAATATGAAGTGTTATTTTTCTAGAGCTTTTAAGATATCAAACAAAAAAGCAAGGGATACAACATTATTCGTCTGAATTTTCGTCGATAACCTTTTCAAAATTCATATCAGCCCTTTGACAGGATTCACATTTTTCCATTATGCCAAATTCATTCATGTATTTACCTTTTCCATCACATCTAAGACATGCCAATATTTTCTAATTAGTTTTAATGAGAATTAAGTTTTCATTCCTTTTGACGTTCTTCCAAAAGAATTATTTCGAAAATACTCAAGGCCAGATAAGAGATTAGCAAAAAAGGTTGGGCACATAATATCAGGGATGCAAATATAGATGAAGAAAGTGCCAATTTTGTTAAAGTCCAGGGTTTTTTGGGATGATAGTAGATTCTGGCATTGTTTTCGTTATTCCAGACAAAATCCTTTTTATGAAATTCAAGACTTAAGAATTTGTGAGATACCAACTTTCTCCCTGGATAGCTTTAGGAGTTTCACTGATAGTGACAACGGTAATTTGGCTAACAATTCTTGATTTGGATAAGCAATCGCAGGAAATGGAATTTATTGCTTTAACAGACAAAATGACCACAGAAATTGAAGGTAGGCTACAGACTCACGAACAAGTTTTAATGGGGTTTCAAGGGTTGTTTTCCGCCTCCACAGAAGTGACCCCTTTAGAATTTAGCAATTTCTTTAACATTCAAAAAATTAAGAGTAGATTTCCCGACAATCAGGGAATAGGATTCATAGAATATCTTTCTGACGAGAAAGAAAAAATCGAGTTTAATAAGAAATTAGAAAGATATGATTTTGATTTTATAATTCATCCCGAAGGAGACAGGCAAGAATACTTTCCTGTGATTTTCTTGGAACCTCAGGATCTTAGAAACAAACAGGCGCTAGGATATGATGTATATTCTGAAGAAATTAGAAGACAAGCTGTTGATAAATCAATTAGTACTGGTCAAACTACAATTACTGAGAAAATAACTCTAGTTCAAGAAATTGATGAAGACGTACAAAATGGTTTTTTGATGCTGTTACCAGTTTATGGATATAATGGGATTTCAGAAACACATCTAGAAGGATTTGTTTACTCTGTTTTTAGAATTAATAATTTTGTAGAGGGTATTTGGGATACTAAAATTTTCAAAAATATTGAGGTAAAAATTTACGATGGCCCCCCAGTTTCAGAAAATTTATTTTTTGACTCAGCAAATATGGATTTAAATCCAAAAGAACATGATTTTTCGTACTCACAAAAAATCGAATTTGGAGCCAGACAGTGGTACTTAACTTATTCAGGGACCCTACCCGTTGTTGAAAATCTTCAAAATTCCAGATTGGTAATCCCCATTATAGGATATTCAATGAGTTTTGTTCTGTTTTACACATTTTCACTTTTTGTAAAAAATGCAAAATTAACCAGAGATATGATCAGAAAAGAAAGAACATCTGCCTTAGGAGAGCTCGCCAATAGATTCTCTCATGATATAAGAAATCCCCTCTCGAACATCAAAATGGCCATGAATTTTATTCAAAAAGACAATGATTTGGATTCGAGTGAAAATGTACGTGAGAAATTTCAAATTATTTCAAGAAACCTAGACCGAATATCTCATCAAGTAGACGACGTTTTAGATTTCATAAGGATTCATCCCTTAAAAAAAGAAACCCTGAGTTTAAACTCCCTTCTTAAGGAATGCATTGAGGAAACAACAATTCCACAAAACATCAAAATGGATATTCCTCAAAATGACATTAATCTTTTAGGAGATCCTTTTCAACTTCAAATTGTTTTCAAAAATCTTTTGAATAATTCTATTCAGGCCATAGGTAAGGAAAGTGGGAAAATAACCATTCGAAGTCGTGATGATTCAACAAGTGTACTTGTAGAGTTTGAAGATTCTGGCCCAGGTTTTATTGGTTTGAAAAATAGTGAAATTTTTGAATTGCTAACTACCACCAAACAGACGGGAACCGGATTAGGATTAGTTTCTTGCAAACAAATACTAGAAAATCACAATGGGTCTATCACAGTAAGAGAAAATCCTACTAGGTTCATTATCAAAATCCCAAAAAAATAATTTCAAAACAGAGGATTGATGATAATTCCAAAAAGTCAAAGAAGAGAACTTCCCCTCTTTGACTAGCAACTTACGGGTAGTGAGTTGTGATTAAAATGCCTCCATCAGGTACTTAACGCTTCTTTTTTTTCTTTTCAAAAAATAATAACAAATTTCCCCAACAAACAATATTACTAGTGTCATGATATTGACATTATGCCCATTATTCCAGAAGTATTAGAAGAACGAAAACTTTGGGTAATAATCAGTACTAGGAAATCAGACTCGCTGGAAAATGAATTAGAAATTATCAAACCCATGATTGAAAAATTAAATGAACAGTGGTTTGAAAAAGGTGATTTTATTTGGTCAGGTAGGTTTGACGATAATAAAACTAGTATGGCCATATTTGAGGCCACTAAGGACAAAGCATGCAAGTATTTTGATTCCTTTTCAAAAGCTTGTGCAAATTCTCTTACAACAAGTTTGCATCAATGGGATGCTTTGCCATTGCTTTCAATTTTGGAAAGAATACAGGGAAAAATCTAGCGGTCAGTCCCAAAAAATAAATTCAAATCTGCTAGAAAAACAAAGGTTTAGAATCTCTCATTAAAACCAAAGATTGATGAATGCAATCCCTTCTAAGAACGAAATAAAAATTGGATTTGTTGTACAGATAATACAAAAACAAGATCAGCGAACAGGGAAAGTAACTGAAGGTATTGTGAAAAGAATTCTTACTTCAAGTAAATTTCATCCTTTTGGAATTAAGGTTGAATTAGAGGATGGTAAAATTGGCCGAGTCCAAAATACACTAAATTAATCCAGTTTTTTCCCAAAAAATAATTTCAAAAATTTAGCGAATTGTATCAAATGCCTCTTTTAGGATTGTTTTAAGGTCGGTCAAATCCTGATCCGATTCTATTTGGAGATTTTGAGTCGATTCCTTTCGATTCTTTTGAATCTTGATAATAACGGAATTGTCTTGAGGGGCTACATCTGCAAACCATCTAAAGGTCATTGACTTTCCAAAAACAATTCTGTGCATTCGGATGTCTTCAACCACATTTTCTCCTAAAGAAAAGCAATAGTCTCGAATTAAATCAAAAAGAGGTTGAATTTTAATTGGAATTTGTTTTTTAAAATCCTCATAATTCCTTTTATTGCCAAAAGATGCCAGTTCCACGACGTTCTAATATAATGTTGAGATTTAATTTGTAGCTTTCGAGCCGAGTTTTATCCTTCCCAAAAAATAATTTCAAAGTTCAGAAAGTATGATTTCGTACGCCAGGTAAGGGATTCGAACCCCTGCACGCTTGCGCGTAGCCGTTTTCGAGACGGCCGCCTTACCACTTGGCTAACCTGGCATTTTTCATAAATTTTTCACCATAATAAAGAAAGCAGTTTTGAGACAAATTACCAGAATCAAAAATTATTCTATGTCTATCAATTCATCATGAAATTTTTTTTTAATTTGCTCTTTAGTAGAATTCCAATCAGCATCTGAAATGAAATCTGAAAAAATCGACTTGAAGTCCACAATGGGATTTGATTCGCTCAGAGCATCACAGATCTCTTGTTTTTCAGAAGCTGTGAGTGGGAAATAGGAAATTATTTTTCCATTTTTGCCACCAGTTGGAAATTTTACATCATAGATCTTTTCTTCAAGTTTTGAGGCGACCTCAAGTTTTTTCATATTTATTCTCCTTTTTG
>Ga0102947_1000592_pt1 | contig 12825 bp, 11 predicted proteins | sample SalPon2A_A_D2_MG_FD_78210 | JGI IMG/M metagenome (GOLD analysis project Ga0102947, IMG submission 78210) | Soil microbial communities from South San Francisco under conditions of wetland restoration - Salt Pond MetaG R2A_A_D2_MG | ecosystem: Environmental > Terrestrial > Soil > Wetlands | place... | reverse complement strand
GAACTTTTCAATAAAATAAAAGACAGATATGATAAGCAAGTCTCACCATATTATGCAGCTGCTCGTTTATGGACAGATGCTATTATAGATCCAATAGATACTCGAAAATGGATTAGCATGGGTGTTGAGGCTGCAAACCATGCTCCTATCGATAAAAAATTTAATTTAGGAGTCTTACAGGTATAATTTTATTTCTCATCAATTTTAAGTATCTTTTGATTGTAATTCAACATTAAAATCATGGGACGTATTAAATCATTGAACAAGTGGGCAAATAAGCATTCTTATTTACCTCTTGACTTACTGCGCATTGCACTGGGCGTTTTTTTGTTTATAAAAGGCATCTCTTTTATGTCTGATAGTCAAATTTTAATGGACTTGTTTAAACCTATCCAAAATATGGCTGGTGGTATGATAACGGTTCATTACGTTGCTCCAGCTCATTTTGTAGGTGGACTTTTAATTGCTTTTGGCTTATTAACACGCTGGGCAATTATTGCTCAATTACCTATTTTGATTGGTGCAATTCTTATTAATTTTGTTGGTGAAATGAATGCTACAAATCTCATTTTGGCTGTCGTGACATTTTTGGTTTGTGTGTTTTTTATGTTTTACGGTTCAGGAAAACGGTCTTTAGATTATTATTTTAAAATGCAACAATAAAAAAAAGAGCGACTAAAATTAGTCGCTCTTTTATAAATTTAGTTTAAAGTTTCTACTAGCCTAATAAATTCTGCCCTAAAGCCTTGATTATCATTTCCTCGTCCTTGTTTAGCTAATGCAATTATATCATTCATGTTTGCATTGTTTTTATATTTAGAATGTCTTAAATGCATTCCAAATAAGGCTACTGAGGAAGCAAACATCAAATCCTCTGAAGGCTCAACTATTTCATCCTTTTGTATATGAATCATTTCTATACTTTTATTTCCATCTGGTTTTTTGTATCTAAACTTAACTGTTAGTAATTCATCTAGATAGTTGGTTGAAGTATTTGATTGTGTATATTTCAAGTCTGCAACATCTTTTAAATAATCACTATCTACACCTGTTGGTATCACTTCATATAATGCAGTTACAGTGTGTCCGCTTCCTAGTTCTCCAGCATCTTTAGTGTCATCTATAAAGTCTTCATCATCCAATAATCTATTTTCATAACCAATAAGTCTATAGGCCTGCACTTTATTTGGATTGAACTCAACCTGAATCTTTACATCTTTGGCAATTGTATATAATGTTCCACCAAACTCTTTTCCAAAAACTTTTTGGGCTTCTTGCATGGTATCTATGTATGCATGATTTCCGTTGCCTTTATCTGCTAATATCTCAAGTTTTGAGTCTTTATAATTTCCATAGCCAAACCCAAGAACTGAAAGAAAAACACCAGATTTTCTTTTTTCAACTATTAATTCTTCCATAGCTCTATCATTGGACGCTCCAACGTTAAAATCTCCGTCTGTTGCAAGAATAACTCTGTTATTGCCTTTTTTGACAAAATGCTCCAGCGCAATTTTATATGCTAACTCGATGCCTGCTTCTCCAGCAGTTGATCCTCCAGCCTGCAAATTATTTAAAGCATCTAAAATTTTCTGTCTTTTCTTTCCTGAAGTTGGCTCTAAAACCATTCCAGCCGCTCCAGCATAAACCACAATTGACACCTTGTCTTCTTCTCTCAACTGGTTTACAAGAAGTTTAAAGGCTGATTTAAGCATTGGCAATTTATTAGGGTCGTTCATTGAACCTGATACATCTATCAGAAATGTTAGGTTTGAAGGTGGTAGTTCTTCTGTACTGTATGTTTTACCTTGTAAACCTATTCTAACCAATTTGGTTTGCTCGTTCCATGGAGTTTTAATTAATTCTGTATTGATTGAAAATGGGTGCTCATCTTTTGGCTGCGGATAATCATAACTAAAATAATTTACCATTTCTTCAATTTTAACAGCATCAAACGGAATCTTTTGACCATTATTAATCATACGTCTAATATTGCTGTAGGATGCTTTATCAACATCAATAGAGAAGGTAGATAAAGGAGACAATGCAACACGCTCAAAATCGTTTTCATTAATTTGAGCATAAGACTCGTCGTTTTCAATTCTGTAGTTTCCTTGTTTAGTAGTAATTATTACACAACCATTTTTGGCCGATGACCCAAAAATTAATTTGGACTTTGCTCCATTATAAACATTTACATGTTCAATATCGTCAGCGATTAAATTTTTGACAACAGAGTTATTACTTGGATGGATTGGTACGCCATCTACTACATACAAAGGTTGTTTATCATTATTTATAGATCTCTTACCTCTTAATTTGATAGTTGTATTATTATTAGAACCTATCTGTAACCCAGCAACTTTACCTTGTAATACAGTTGAAATACTATTGTGATATGCCTTTTGCTCTCTTCTTTTTATTTGTGAAGCATTAGGTTTTCTATTATTACGTTGAATACCATAAGCAGTCACAACTACTTCTTCCAACATGGCTGCATCTTCTTCTAAAGCAATATTAATTACATTAGATGGACCAACTGTAACTTCTTTGGTTACCATGCCTACAAATGAAAAGACTAAAATATTTCCTTCATTGACTTTTATTTCATAACGACCATTAAAGTCTGTTTGTGTTCCTGTTGTAGTTCCTTTAATAACCACATTTACTCCAGGCAATGGAAGTCCGTCTGTTAAGGATTTTACAAATCCCGAAATGGTTCTTTCTTGTGCGCTTATTTGTATTGAAAATATCAATGCTAATAAAATCTGTAATGTTTTTTTCATGTTGTTGAGTTTTAAATGTTAATCTTTAATTATTGAAATGATCTCTGGCAAAAGTGTAATTGCCGTAAGTATCACTGCATTATTTTTAGGTTTCTTTGTTTCAGAGAGTGTTTGTGCAGAACTATTATATTGGCTTTGGTTAGCCATGATGTTAGGGTTTCTAACCATAATTATGGTGTTGATGGCTTCTTCGTTAAAATTCTCTTCAGCATAAACATAGGCCAGTTCAAGACCATCATTATGAAATTCTTTGATGTTAGACTTAAAATCATTGATTGTATGCAAAATAGCCTTGATTTCCTTGGCAGATTTTTGCTTTAAGGCAACTCCATTTAAACCAGCATAAGTAATAATCGATATAACATCGTCTTCTGTTAATCTTTTAGAAAGTAATTTGAAGGCTTGTTTTAAAATCACTTTATCATCATTTGAAATACCTGCAGATCCAGTTTGGATTAAAAATGTAATGTTCTGCAATGAGTTAGTATTCTTACTATAATTTTCAGCAATGAATGGAATAAGATTTTCTATAGAAACAGATTGAGTTTCAATATTCTTTTCTTGTGTAAAGCCAATTGCCGAAAGCAACAGGCATAAAAATGTGATTACTGGTTTCATATTCTATGATTTAAGTTTGATATAAAGCTATACCTAAACTTTAACAGATAAAACCAGTAATGAGTGAAGTCTACTTTTTAGTGAGTAAACACCTTATTTGAGTAATTTAAGCGTTTGGGAGCGTTGAATTTTACCATTTACGGTTTCCGAAAATTTGGGAACAAAATAGATTTGCTTTGGAATTTCAAGATCATCTAATCCTTCAAAAACTTCAGATGGTATTTTCCTTTGTTCACCCTCCAGAACCAAAATGACATTTTCACCAAACTTTTCGTCATTCTCTGAAGCAATAAAAAATCTACCAGATAATTTATCTTCAATTTTCTTTTCTATAGATTCAGGAAAGATTTTAACACCTCCAGAGTTTATAACATTATCAAAACGTCCAAGCCATTCAAATTCTTTATCAGAATGCAATTTTACAATATCGTTTGTAACAATTTGTTCTTTGGAGATTTTTGGAGCATTGATAATTAAACATCTACGCTCATCTTGAGAAATTTTAATACTCGGCAATGTTTTAAAATATGAATTTGATATTGATTGACCGTTACTAAAATTATTGAGCTTTCTAACAGCTATATGCGATACTGTTTCAGTCATACCAAAAGTCTCGTATACATTGGCCACCGAGTTTTGAACTTGATCAATTAAATGATGAGATGCTGGTGCACCACCAATAATTATTGTTTTAATGTTATTACAGTTTTTCAATGAATTTTGTAATTGAAAAGGCACCATTGCTCCAAAATGATATTGTTTTTCATAATCAAAAACTGGGTTTGCTGATGGTTCTACCATATCCAACTCAAGTCCTAATATCATAGCTCTTACAAGCATCATCTTGCCAGCAACATACTTGGTTGGCAAACAATGCAATGCAGTGTTTCCAGGTTCAAATTCAAAAAAATCTGCTGTAGAAATTGACGAATTCACCATAGCCTGTTTACTTACCTTAATAGGTTTTGGAGTGCCAGTAGAACCTGATGTTTTTATGACCAAATAATCTTTATCATCCAACCAATCCAATAAAAAATCTCCAATGATTTTTTCATAAGGAACTCCCTCTTTGACCAGACTGTAAGCTACTTCTTTAAGTTCTTCATAATTGTAGTTATTGTTATTGAGTTTAAACCTTAAATGTATTTTATCAAAAGTCGGCGTCATGTTTGGTATGATATTAGATGTACAAATCTAAAATTTTTTAAAGGCATTACTCCTATAATTAATAATAAATATCAATATATTTGAACCCAAGACCAAATTGAACGAACTAATAAACTAGTGTTAAATTACTACCAAGTTTATAACTATATCCTTTAATTTGACTAGAAAAACTACATTGGAAAGATGAAAAAACTATTTATAATATTTTTCTTGATTCATTTTTTTGGATATGCTCAAGATTTCTCAAATGAGGATTATATTTATTTAAAACGTCATGAACATATTAAAATAGGAATGGCAGAGCACAACTTTGACATTACTAAACAAATTTCAGAACAAGCCGAATATTTAAATGCCAAGAAGCTATATTTTGCTAATGAATCTATGAGATTTGATAGTTTTACCACTATTGAAGATATCAATGCATATACCTATTTACCAGAAAGTGACAAAAGTGTAAAGGTAGATTATATAGAAACAAAACGTGATTTTGATAATGGCATTTTTTATAGCGATCAAGAATCTAAAATTTTTACTTTTCCTGCTGTAACCAAAGGTGCCATAACCAATTTAAACTACAAAGAGGTGATTAAAGATCCTCATTTCTTGGGTTTATTTCGTTTTGCAACTTTTGTGCCTACCAAAAACGCACAATTGTCAATAGAGTTTCCAAATAATGTATCAATAGGTTATATAGACTTTCACACAGAAGATATTAAAATTGATTTCAAAAAAGAAACTTTAAGCGACATTACTACTTATACCTGGACAGCCAAGAATACAAAAGGCTACCAACCAGAAGATGATGCGGAATCTTCACTTTATTATGTTCCGCATATTATAGTTTACATTAAGGGTTATGAATATAAGGGAGAAAAATTCAATGTATTAAACGATGTTAAAGACCTCTACAAATGGTATTCATCATTAGTGAATCAAATTGATAACAATGAACTGGAAACTGTTTATGAAATAGCCGAAGACCTTACAAAGTCTCTTACTACACAAAAACAAAAGGCCGAAGCTATTTTTAATTGGGTTCAGGATAATATTAATTATGTGGCTTTTGAAGATGGATTAGGAGGTTTTGTTCCAAGAGGTGCAGCCAGTGTTTGTACAAAACGTTATGGAGATTGTAAAGACATGGCAAATTTACTATACGAAATGTTAAATCATGTAGGCATAGAAGCTTACAGAACATGGATTGGAACCAGAGACAGACCTTACACTTATTCTCAAGTTCCTACACCAATGGTAGATAATCACATGATAACAACAGCAATAATAGATGGGCAAACTATCTTTTTGGATGCTACAGATAGTTATGTGCCCTTTGGAATGCCAAGTGCATTTACACAAACTAAAGAAGCTCTTTTTGGCATTGATAAAGACACTTATAAATTAATAACAGTCCCTGTTCAAAAACCAGAGCAAAGTGTTACAGAAGTAAACAGTGTTATTAATATTGAAGATAATATGATAAAGGTTTCTGAAAAGCGTTTACTTACAGGTTATGAAAAAATAGACTTTATAACAGATTATTTGTACAAAAAAGAAACCAAAACAGAAGAAGAGTTTTTAAACACTACGCTTACTCTAGGGAATAACAAAACCAATTATCATAATATCAATAAAGAAAATTTTGATAATAAAAGCAAAGCTTTAGAACTATCTTACGATTTATCAATAGATAACTACACAAAAAAGGTTGCTAACAAACTATTCATCAATTTGAATATAGATAAAGTACTTTCAAAAAGCAAAATAGATATTGATGAGAAAAAGTACGACAAAAAAATAGACCATACTTATACAAAAAACTATATAACTACGTTAAATATTCCGGAAGGCTTTTCTGCAACTTATATTCCAGAAACTATATCTTTTGAAAATCCAAACTATGGTTATGAAATAACCTACATTCAAAAAGATAATACTATAATTCAAAACAAAAGCATTTATGTTAATACATTAAGTGTTAAAAAACAGGATTTTGAATCCTGGAACGAGTTTATAAAAAGCCTCATAAAAGCCTATAAAAAAAGTATTATACTAGAACAAACACATGATTAAGAAAACCCTATTCGTCCTGCTTTTTATTAGCACAAATTGCTTTTCACAATATTACAAGTCGTATGACTGGACTGAAAAGCCAAAATTACATAACATTACTCCGGATGAAGAAAATGAGCATTCTGTTGGTATCTTAAAAAAGAATATTGTAGAATACATCCCATCTGAATTTTCAGGAGATTTAAAACTTTATGAAACATTTCATACCATAGTAAGAGTCAATGATGAAAAAGGTATTGGAAAACACAATAGAGTATATATACCAATGTACGAAGTTATAGATGTTCTTGATATTAAAGCCAGAACCATTAACTCCAAGGGCAAAATAACACTACTGGATAAAAACAACATTAAAGAAATTAATAATGTTGAAGAATATGGCGATTTTAAAATTTTTGCTATTGAAGGTGTAGAGAAAAACTCCGAAATTGAAGTTCTCTATACCGTAGAAAAGAATGCCGACTATTTTGGAAGTGAAACCCTTCAGAGTGATTACAAAATTAAAAACACCCAATTTTTATACATCACAGGAGATTTAAATTCAGAAATTAAAGCCTACAGAACCAATTCCCAGTTTGAAACTGTAATTACAGATGGAAAAGCTTCAAAATTGTTAGATATAAAAGATATTCCAGCAATGATTGAAGAAGATTACGCTACACCAAATGCCAATAAAATTGCAGTAGTTTATCAATGCTTCCCAAAAGGTAGGGACATGTCGCAGCGTATATTTTGGGAAAATGTGGTTAACAATGTTGGATCAAAAATATTTACCGAAACAATACATCCCAGTGCACAAGAAGACATTGAAACTATTATAGCCGGAAGAGAAAACCTAACAGACTACGAAAAAATAGTGATTGTAGACAACTTCATAAAAACCAACTTTACAGTAGTAAAAAACAATAATGAAGAACTTTCTGATATCAATTACATTTTAAAGAACAGGTCTGCAAGTGATTTTGGTATCTTAAAAGTATATGCACAATATTTTAAAAGCCTAGGAATACAACACGAACTGGTAATAACGGCAAATAGGTTCGTTTACAAATTTGATCCAGATTTTTTCATTCCAAATATGCTACAGGATTTTTTAATCTACTTACCTGATGAAGATAAATACGTTGCTCCAGATAGAATTGAATATAGAGTTGGTGAAGCACCTTTCAATATTTTAGGAAATTATGGACTTTTTATTGATGATGGTTTTGGTTATTATTTCAGTAAAATAGTGCAATCTGATCCTAATTACAGTGCTATAAAAAGAACTTTAGGTATTTCTTTTAAAAATGATTTTGAAAGTGCTGTAATTGATGAGCACCAAGAGTACACAGGACATTGGGCAATAACCAATAGAGCCGTTTTAAACCTATCTACAGACCAAGGTATTATGGAATTTAAAGATTATCTCACAGGGTCTGGAATAGAAGATAAGCTTATAGAAAAATATGAGCTTAAAAACAGCGAAATGAACCAAATAGAATATAACATTCCTTTTGTTGTTGAAACTACTATAAGTTCAGAATCCATTATAGAAGATGCAGGTGATAGTTATTTATTTCAAATAGGAAAAGTGATAGGAACACAAAGCGAATTGTATCAGGAAAAAGAACGCGTTAATCCTATTGAAATGACTTATCCAAATCAGTATGATTATAACATAACTGTAGATATTCCTGAAGGTTACACTGTTGAAGGCTTGAATAGTTTAAATATTGATAAAAGCTATAAGTCAAACGCGACAGATGAAAAGCTTTGTAAATTTGAATCCAGCTACAAATTAAGAGATGATAAGCTAATTGTCACAATTCAAGAGTTCTATAAGTCTAATGAATATGACTTAAACAGATATGAAGAATTCAGAAGTGTGATTAACGCAGCTTCAGATTTTAATAAAGCGTCTATCTTATTTATACCAGAATAAAATTTTGAAAACTGGCAACTATTCATGGTTGCCAGGATCTTCTAATATTTTATAGTCTTCAACAGGTGGTGCTTCTACACTACCAAATAATTTTTCTTTCCAGTTGGTCCAACCATACTTTCTTGAAAGAATAAATAGAATGATTGGAAATACCACAAATACTGGCATAAATACATCAACAAAACCAGCAGAAGTAGGATCAGATAAATCTTTAAAAACAGAATGCGTTTGAAAAGCTGTCCAATCTGCTGTAACTAATAAGGCTGTAAATAGATTGTTAGCAGCATGAAACCCTAATGCCAATTCCAAGCCTTCATCCATCAAGGTCATGATACCCAAAAACAGTCCAGTACCAATATAATAAACCATGATGCCATAGCCCAGTTTTTCAACTTCTGGATTTGCAATATGTAATAAACCAAAAATCACAGATGTAATAATAAGAGGAACCCATTTGTTCTTTACAAGCACGCCTATACCTTGCATTAAATAACCTCTAAACAAATATTCTTCAAAACTGGTCTGTAATGGCACAAAGATTATTGCAATTAAAGCAAGAATTAAAAATGGCACCAATTTAAAATTCAAAACATAATCATCTGGAGATAAAATATAATCCAACAGCACCAAACCACTGGATAAAACTCCCCAAAAAATAAAAACAAACCAAAAACGTTTCCAGTCTATTTTTGGTCTTGATGTAGTTAGGTGTGTTATTGATTGTTTGTGTAAAAATTTGGCAACAAATAATACAGCAACCAAACCTACCGCAAAAGACAATAGCATTAAAAGCAAGTTTAAATTAGGTTCTAATAAGCTTAACATTTTAGATTCATCTAAATCCTGCAACTTTTCACCATCTTGAAATGCCTTGTAAAAAACGGCTATTGTAAATGGGATTTGTCCTAGAACTACTCCAATAATTACTATAATTAAACCAACCAAATACCGCCACCAATCGTGAAGAATATTAAATGCTTGTGCTATATACATATTTATAAATTAAATTTCCATTTGTTTTCAATTTCATAACGCAATGTACCATTTTTTACTTTTAATGGGCAAGGAAAATTATTGGTAAATAAACTTCCTGTACCCAATCCTTGAAACATCTTACTATGTTTTTCAAACGTGTATTGTGCAATAGCGTTAAGTCCTACATTACTTTCTAATGCACTGGTAATCCACCATCCTATATTCATTTGTTCTGCCAAATTTATCCAATTATCACTTCCTTGAAAACCACCAATTAAACTAGGCTTTAAAATGATGTATTGCGGACGAATTGTTTGTAGCAACTTTTGCCTTTCTGTTACAGTAAAAACGCCTATTAATTCTTCATCCAAAGCAATTGGTAATGGTGTATCTTCACATAAACGAGCCATTTCATGAATCTGACCTTGTTTTATTGGCTGCTCTATAGAATGCAAATCGAATTCAGATAGCTGTTTTAATTTTTGTAAAGCCTCATCAGAAGAAAATGCTCCATTGGCATCTACACGCAATTCAATATCGCTTGAAGAATATTCTTTTCTAATTGATTTTAAAAGATTGAGTTCCGATTGAAAATCAATTGCTCCAATCTTCATTTTAATACATTTAAAACCTTCTTCAATTTTTTGCTTTATTTGCTGTTTCATAAAGGCTTCGCTTCCCATCCAAATCAATCCGTTAATTGGAATAGAAGATTTTCCTTTAGTGAATTCTGAAGGAAACAAATCGAACATTGTATTACTTTCCAAAGATTTGAAAGCCATTTCAAGCCCAAATTGAATGCTAGGCAGTTCGACAAGCTCACTGACCAAGTTTTCCAAACCTAAATGAATATTCTCGCAAACCCACTTTAGCTTTTGTTCATAATCAGGTCTATCATCAACAGATAACCCTCTAAAAACTCCACATTCACCAATACCTTGTTTATTTCCGTTCTTTAAAATAATAAACCAAGTTTCTTTCGTTTTTAAAACACCACGAGAAGTACCACTAGCCTGTTTGAATTGAAGAATATATTTATGATAGGTTGCTGTCATATCAATTATAAAAATATGCTTTAAATTAAAAAGAATGCTGCATTACTAATTGTAAATAATCATTTTTTGTGCTACTTGTTTTCTCTTTGATTATCCCAAATTGAAATCTAATATTATCTTTTAGAACATAACCTAGACCAAGAAAAGTTCTATTTCTATCAAATTGTTTTACTTCTCTTCCATTACCAATATCGGTTTCACCATTTATAAATAATTCGTTAAAAACAGACACATAAAGTGCATTGGATTCCAATTCCCTTTTGTTTAATGGTACGTTAACAAATATATTATATGCAAAACGGGTTCTGAAATTTTGGCTCTGGATAAAGCGTTGTTCGTATCTAAACCTGTGTACTAGAAAGAAGATTTCTCCTAGCTTTTGAGGCAATAAAACCTCCTGATAAATACGATTTTCATTAAATTTTTCTGCTTCAGACCAAAATGGTTGAATCACTGCAAATGCATAGCCAAAAATAAATCTAATATTTTTATTTTGTGGTGTATAGGTTAAGCCAGAACGAACTAAAAACAGATTAAAGTTTCCAAAAAGTTCCCAATCCTGATATTGTAAATCACCTTGAATTCCAAACTTACTTTCATTAAATTTGTGATAATAAAAATAAATAATTCTAGCACCAACTGTTTCTACATTTTGAGAAAAACATTGTATGCTTATCATAAAAAAAAAGCTAATCAAGAATACGTTTGTACGCTTTAAATAGCCCATTTTTTATTTGTGTTTTTACTAATTAACAACAATATATCTTTGTTTAACTCTTTAAAAAAAAAGAATTATTTTTGTTGAGCTAATATCTCATTAAATGCCTGATTTTCCAAATATCATTGTGTTAGCCATTCCATTTTTTATTTTGGCCATGTTAGTAGAATTATATTTTACTACCAGAGAAAAATTTAAGGAAACCAAAGGCTACGAACCTAAAGATGCCTTCGCTTCTATTGCTATGGGATTGGGTAATGTATTTCTTGGCTTTTTGAGTAAAGCGTTAGTTTTAGGTGCTTTTTTACTGATTTACGAAAACTTCAGGTTTTTTACTATTCCAATAGCTTGGTGGAGTTTTGTATTGTTGTTTTTTGCTGATGATTTGTCGTACTATTGGTTTCATCGCATCTCACATGAGTGTAGATTGTTTTGGGCATCTCATGTTGTACACCACTCATCACAACACTATAATTTAAGTACTGCTTTACGCCAAACCTGGTCTGGTGGATTTTATTCTTTTATTTTTTGGTTGTGGTTGCCATTATTAGGTTTTCATCCAGCCATGATTATGTTGCAAATGTCTATTAGTTTGTTATATCAATTCTGGATTCATACTGAAGCTATAGATAAGCTTCCAAAATGGTTTGAAGCGGTGATGAACACGCCTTCTCATCATAGAGTACATCATGGTAGAAATCCTTTGTATCTAGATAGAAACCATGCTGGTATTCTGATTATTTGGGATAAACTATTTGGTACGTTCCAACCAGAGCTTAAAGAAGAAAAAGTGGTTTATGGTTTGGTAAAAAATATAAATACCTACAATCCTATAAAAATTGCTTTTGTTGAATGGTATAATATGTTTAAGGATGCATTGTCTGGAAAAAAATCTTTAAAAGACAGGTTGCTTTATTTAACAAAACCACCTGGATGGAAGCATGATGGAACAGGAAAGATTTCTGAAGATTTGAGAAAAGAGTGGTATATTGAAGTAAGGGAAAAGGTTAACTAGAGCTTTTCTTCCGACGTTTTATATTTTAAAAACAAAAAAATCCACCAAAGGTGGATTTTTTGATCAGTTTATTATTCTTATGCAACAGTTGATAATTCCTTAAAGCCTTCTTTGAAATATGATTTAGCGGAATTTAAAGAAGATTTAACTTCTTCCCATTTAGTTTCTGCAGAATCCTCAATACTATCGTATTTTGACTTTAGATCTTCTTTTTTTGATTCCATTGTTTCAATGGTTTCATTGTATTTATTTTTTAAATCATCTGACATAGATTCTTTTTTAGCTTTCATCTGGTCAATTTTTGATGACATATCATCAATAGTATTATTAATTTCTTTCTTTAGTTCTTCCTTGTTCATTTTTAATAATATTTTTAGTTATGCCTACTCTATTCAGATTTTCGGCTTTCTCTATTTATAGTATACAAAAAATGAATGTTAATATCAAATTATGAATGTTAATTATTAGTTAATATAATACAATATAAATAATTATAT
>Ga0102947_1000590_pt1 | contig 12833 bp, 14 predicted proteins | sample SalPon2A_A_D2_MG_FD_78210 | JGI IMG/M metagenome (GOLD analysis project Ga0102947, IMG submission 78210) | Soil microbial communities from South San Francisco under conditions of wetland restoration - Salt Pond MetaG R2A_A_D2_MG | ecosystem: Environmental > Terrestrial > Soil > Wetlands | place... | reverse complement strand
TTTCTTTTTGTGTATTATATTCTTCTTCATTTACCGGTTTGTCTGGTGATTCGTTAGAATCAGGAAAACTCATTTTGTCTCTAAGAATAAATCTTTAATTTAGGATTTTCAGCGGTTAATTCTTTTAGAATTTCTGTTGCTAGTTTATCAAGTTTTTGCATTCCCTGTTTAGAAATTACTCGTCCTTTCTTTTCTTTTTTTTCAACATAGCCTAATTTTTCCAATCCTTGAATTGCATTACGTATAATTGCGCCGCTAGCATCTTTGTGGTGAGCTGCTCCATAACCTGATGGTTTGCCACCGCCATACACATTTCTTAATTCATTAATTCCAATAGGACCATTAAGGTAAATTTTTCTCAAAATTGATGCGCATCGAGTATGCCACCACTCTCTATTTTGAGGGGGTTTATCTGCATGGGATCCAGTTTTTACAAATGAAGTCCAAGCTGGTGCAGGAATTTCTTCATTTTTTAAAATATCAGCTAATCTAGTTATCATCACATCAGCTGGTACATCATACACTTTTGCCATGAAGTGCAAAAGTCTGGAATCGTCTTATAAATCATTGAGGTATTATTTTCCGGTAAGTATGCCCACAAAAGTTGCAAGAGATTCTGATCGATTTAACCGATGCACGACCCAATCTTATTTTTGAATTTATTCCTGGGGCAATAAAGGATTTACATTTTTTACAAAATACCATCCGCAGATCATAAGGCATTCGAATATTATGTCTCGTGCTTAATCGTCGTGCAAGTTGGGCTTGCCTCTCTGAGAGTTGAGGGTCTGTTTTTGCGTTTGAAATTGCACTGCTAATTAGAATCTGCATTCTCTCCAATGCAATTTTTCTAACTGCAGGTTTCATGGAATAGTTTCGGGATTGGCCTAAAAAATAGTTCTTATTTTTATGAAATGCAGTCAGCGGGATTCGAACCCGCGTCACAGGGTTGGAAACCCCGAATACTAACCAGGCTATACTATGACTGCATAAAAAAGAAAACAAAATTTCCTACATAAAAATGGTTTTTTCGTATTCGTAAAGGATACGACCTATTACAGTATGGGCTTCAAGAGAAGAACCCTTTATTGAAATTAATTGATCCATTTGATTGAGAACGTTTTCAGAAAAATGTCCTTTTTGAAATCCGCCAACTATGAGGCAACAATTTTCAGGTAGGTTTGAAGCGATGCTTTCAAAAGAGTTTTCTTTTCCTTGTGTTGAAAATCCAATTACTTGGGAAGGGTTTATCTCATCTATAAGATCAGCAAGGGGGTTTTCTTTGAGTTCAAGTAAAATGTTTTCATTTGATTTGATGGTTTTTTCTAAAAATAATTTTTCAACTAGTCCCTCAAACCTATGATATGATTTTGGAATGTTGACTTTTTCTCCAAGATAGATCACCTTATCATCAATAGTGTGAATGAAAATTTTGATTTGGTTTTTTTTATACAGGGGAATTGTAGTAGCTTCTAAAATACAAAGATGAATAAGATCTGGCCTTCCTCGTTTAAATTCATCTACTATTCCTTTCATTGCAGCAAAATGCCAAGAATTGTCAAGCAAAATTTCAGAAGATTTTTTTTGAAGTTTTTTTGCATGTAAAACTACTGATGGGTGATTACGTAATTTTTTAGGAACTAATTCTAATGCAGATTCTGCAATTATTAGTGAAATCATTAGTCAATCATTTCAATTTGATTCTTAAGTTCATTCCATCCAGATTTTGGAATTCCATTGACATCTATCAGTCCTGCACTGCAGACATAATGATTCAATCGTTCGATTACAAATTCACTGCTTCCTAGACCAGATCCTCCACCTACATCAATACTAACATCTCCAATTTCTTCCTGTTCTGCCACACAGGTCCCTTCTGGTCTATCGTATTGTCTGTACCATGAAAAAAATTCAATATTTGATTGATTTTCTGAATAGAATTCAAAGGATTTTTCCAAAAATTCTTTTTGTGATTCCTCATTTCCTCCCACAAAATCTGATGTTGCCCAACTTACCTCAAAGAATGCTACTTTTTTTCCTTGTGCAAGTTCAAAGGATTTTTCAAGATCCTCTACAGCTTGGCTTGGTGTTTTTATAATATCATTTAAGCTATCTACTGGGAAATATGAAAATGCTACAAAATCACCTATAGCCAACTCATTTACAATGTGGCCCAAATCTTTATTCAAAACATGATGTAATGCAAAGCCATTTCCAATTTTCACATCGGAATGTTTTTCTTTTATTTCAGAATACACATTATTGAAAAGATCTTTGTATACAGGAATGTCTTGTTCAGAATATCTAAATTGAGACTCTGTTTCTCCTGCAATGATAACTGTATCAATAATATGATATCTGGATAGAATTGCATCAAGTACATTGACTAACCTTTCTTCTTGTATTGCACTAATGGAGGGTTTTCCAATCCAGTCAGGAAATGGTCCTAGCGTTTCTCCATTAATAATTGAGAAATACAAAGTAACCTTTAGATCATTTTTTTGGTCAAGCCCCATTAAAACATCTGATTGATTCCAATCAAATTCCCCCTTTTGAGGCTCTATCAGATTCCAAAACAAGTAGACATTACTTCTACCAATACCAGTAGATGATGCATCAGAGTAAATTTCATCTATTTCTTTCAATGATACAGATGATGTAGGAGTGTTAATCACAAGGCCAATCTTTTCGTTTTTGTTTTGATCTACTATCGGAGGACCATCAGTTTGGCTTAATGAAACTCCAATAATCGCAATTGCAATAATAACACCGGTAATTATGCCTAGAATTTTTTTATCCATACGGGTTGAAAAATAAAAGTAAGTAAAAAAGTTGTGATTGTATTATCTATCCAGAAGTACAACCGCTATATCCGCATTCTATGCAGATACTACAACCCTCTACAAATACCAGATTATTCTTACATGTTGGACATTGTCTGTCCTCAGAAACCTCTTCTTGCCTTTGTGGTTCATTAGAAATCTCTTCGTCATGAACTTTAATTTCCAAGGCTGCATTTACTTGGGATTTGATGTAAGGATTTGTAATGTTGTTCCTGACATAGTCAGAAACATGTTGCGTTGGAGTAACCTCAAATGTTTTTTGAGCATTTGCGCTAGTCATATGAAGAACTTGTTTATGCCTAGAGCCATCTCGATATACTGTTATTCCCTTTAGACCTAGTTCATGGGCCAACAGATAGGCTGATTTTACATCATCTGCTGTAACGTCATATGGCATATTGATTGTCTTGGCAATTGCATTTCCAATCCAGTTTTGCCAAACACCTTGTGCCATTAGATGATCAGCCCAATGGATATCCATTGCAGTAACAAAGACTTTTTGCATCCACTCTGGAATTTCTTCAATTCCTTTCAGGGAGCCATAATTGTCTGCAATTTTTGCCAGGATTTCGTCATTGTACAAGCCGTTTTCTTTTAGTGTTTGTTCTACAATCTTGTTTGTGTAGAAGAATCTTCCTACTGTAACTCGTTTCTCAAATACAAGAGCAAATGCGGGTTCCATTCCATTCGAACAATCAGATATCATTGATAATGTTCCAGTTGGAGCCACTGTTGTGGTCAATACATTTCTAATTCCATGTTTTTGGATCTTTTCAATCAAAGCATCCCATTCATAGGAGTGAGACTCTTTTGGTTTCTCATAGTATCCAGCTACTGGAATCTTTCCATCAGGATACTCGGTTTTTGAACACAATGGGAATTCTCCACGAGTTTTTGCAAGAGCAACACTTTCTTCCATGGAATAGTATGTCAATGCTTCAGATAGTTTTGACTGAAGGTCATAACCTTCCTTGGAGTTGTATGGAATCTTTAATTTGTATAATAGGTCTGCAACTCCCATTACACCCAAACCAATTCTACGAGATTCTTTTGATGCGATGTTGATCTCTGGAACAGGATAGTTGTTCACGTCTATTACATTGTCAAGGAATCTTGTTGTTTTTCGAATTGTTTCTTCATATCGTTGCCAATCAAATTCGTATTCACCATCTGCTTTTCTTTTAACAAGATTTGCAAGATTGATTGAGCCCAAGTTACATGACTCGTATGGGTATAGGCTTTGTTCACCACATGGATTAGTAGCCCTTAGTGGTGCTTGTCTTGCTTTTGCAAATACATTGTATTTGTTAATTTGATCAAAAAAGATCAAACCAGGCTCTGCACTCTTCCATGCCGAAAGGGCGATTAAATCAATTAATTGGTGTGCATTGATTTCTTTGACTGGCTTTTTATCACGAGGACTACGTAACATGTAGTTGCCATCAGCTGTATTTACAAGTGAATGCCAAAAGTCTTCCCAAATTCCAACACTAACATTAAAGTTCTCTAGAACTCCAGGTTGTGTTTTATTTGTAATGAATTTTTCAACATCTGGATGCCAAGCTTCAATGATTCCCATGTTAGCACCTCTTCTTTTTCCACCTTGCTTTACAACCTCAGTGACCGTGTTTATGATATTCATGAAAGATACTGGTCCTGATGCAACGCCAGAAGTTGATGCAACAATATCTCCTTCTTCTCTAAGATCAGAGTAGTTTATTCCGACTCCACCTCCAGATTTGAAAATTAATGCAGCATCAGATGTAGACTTCATGATTTGCTCCATTCCATCCTCCATTCCGAGAACAAAGCATGCAGAAAGCTGTCCTAACCTGCCACCTGCATTCATCATTGTTGGAGAGTTTGGAAGAAAGTCCTGTGAGGTCATCAACTCAAAGTATTCTGTGATTCTCTCAGCGTATGAATCAAATTTCTTTGCTGCAATCATTGTAAGTAATTCCTTGAAACTTACCTTCATCTGACCATGGTTTGCAAGGGTGGTGTAGTGATTTATCAGCGACCTGAAGTGATACTTGTTTAGGAAATAATCCCCAATCTTGAATTTATAGTCAAAGTTATCTAATTTTTCAAGATAGCCTTTTGCTTCTTCAGTATTTTGAGTAAGATTTGCTGATTTTTCAAAGATTTGAGAGTCATAGAGAATATCTCCTACCCCTACCAAAATTGCAACTCTTTCGAACATTTGTGTGGGTGTTTCGGTGATTTCATTTTTTCCGTTTCTGAAAAGATATCTTGATGCTAAAACCCTAAGACAGTTTAAATCGAATTTTTTTGAGACAGGATCTAAGGCTCTTGCATTTAATACCTTCATCTTTTCATCCCTTAGTTTTCTTCTCTCGTGACGATAAACGATGTATGCTTTTGCAATGTCGCTATTGCCACTGTCAATAAGAGTGGATTCTACAATATCTTGAATGTCCTCCACGCTTGGAGCTCTTGTGCTTGTAAATCCTTGCTCAACTAATTTTTGAACAACTTTGTTTGCTAATTGATCTGCTAGTCCACGATCGGCTTTAGATGTGGCTGCTAATGCCTTGTATATGGCATTTGAAATTTTATCTTGATTGAAAGCCGTTACTGCGCCACTGCGCTTACGGATCTCATTGATAGTACTTTCTATTTGCGAATTATCCAATAATAATCTCCCCGCAGTGGTTAGAATCTATGTGGATATAACTTGTGTGCTCGAAATTTTTTGATCTTGTCCCTTCTGCTTGTCAATTTTTTTAATACCATTACTATGAAATTCATATCGGCACAACATATTCGAATTGACGATGATCGTATTACTGATAATGATCAAAATCGTTGTAAAACGATCTTTGAAAGGTTTTGAATTTACGAATTTCAGACTATGTAAGGGGACTTGCACTTGGGACATTTATCTGTAAATGGTTCATCTTTAAATCCACATTCACCACAAATAGCGATACCCTTTACTGGTTTGAATGAATTCGTCAATTCGGCGGTCTTCTCTATTGATTTTTTAATATCTGCAGTTTTGGCGGCATTATCGATTTGTAGAGTAACTGATAATCCACCATTGAGAATCTTAGATAGTTTGTTGCATTCTGTTATTTCTTCGCTTTTATTGGTAAAGTCACCAACCTCGGAAGCATTGAGAATAATGCCTTGTGAGTAGGAATCAGTTTCTGATGAATTCAAGGCTGAATTTTTGCCGTATTTTTCACCATCTAGGGTAGCAAATCTCTTAGATCCATCTGTTTCAGTCATGGAAATATGGACTGGATCGCCTAATTCCTTGCCTTTTTTGGCTGCAACATCTACTGCAGTCTCTATTACTTTATGAAGTACTGCTCTTCCTTCTTTATTATCCTTGTAACCTAATATGTTAAAGACTGATTCTTTAAGACCTACAAGATTGACAACAAGAGATATTGAACTTCTTTGCATGTATTGAGTATTCTTTGCAAGAATTGGATTCAAACCTCTTCGGGTAAGATCAGAAATGTCTTTTTTTCTTAAAGCCATAGAAGACAAGGCGGGTTTCATTAGCAATGCAAGTCTTGCTCTAAAGTAAGTCTCATCTTTGTTTGATTCAAATGCAAGTCTTGGAAGATTAATTGATACTGATTGCAAATTGATTGCAAGCGGTCCTGTACTTTTGGTTGTACCATGTGTAATTCCAGAACTTGATATACGATCTTTGGAAAATGTTACCTTACCTCCAATTGAGATAATCTCTGCAGTTTTTTCAGAAACATCTGAAATCTTTCCTTTGGAATAATCTACGATTAAACCGATCTTTGGTGTTGGAGTTATAGCGGTATAATTTTTGTATGCGTTGATTATTGCATTTACTATTTTGGTATCTGACCCTAAGGCAATTCTAATTGAAACATTAGTTCCATTTTTGTTATAGTTTGGTGTTGTAGATGCAACTGCAAGTGCATTTGAAAGTTTTTGTTCAAGTTCTTCAGTATTCTTTGTTTGCTTGCTAAACAATGAAACAATTCCATCAAGTACAATTTCTTGTGAAGCTTCTTTTGAAAGTAAGCCAATGATTACAGACAGTGAAGAAGTAATATCATCTAGTGACTTTGATACTGGTACTCTTGATACATCAAGATATTTTCCACCAAGTACAATTCCATCTTCAATTAGCTCTTTAACATTTACAAAGATAGTATCTGGTATCATTGACCAAATTCCTGGATTTGTGATGTGTAAATCTCCAGACAGATGAGAGTCTGCAACGTCTTTTGGAAGAATGTTTGTAAGTAAATGTTCAGCGAAGACTCTCTGACCAGTATTAAAGAGTAAACCATCTGTTCCATTGCCTACGTTATCCAAGTTTGTGAGCATCTCTTGTACGTCATATACAGGCAAGCCTAAGCGTGCAAGCTTGTTGCGATATTCCTCATGGCCATGTTCTAAGAGAACAGAATTGACCATTTCTCGAATTAATGAGCCTGTAAGATATGTGGTTTGATATTTGTAAATTCTATTTTCAACTTCTTCGGTAATTTTTTGAGCCAGTTCTAATGGAAGACTTCCTTCCCTAACAAGAGATTGAATAATTTTATGGGAATTAAATTCTTCAATTGATTCATGAGATGTTCGGACATACATTTTACCACTTTCAATAATTGATCTTTCTTCAATTTGTCTTGCCAAACTCAAAACAAGTTTTCCAAGATTTGTGATTGTGTATCTTCTTTCAGATTTGTTTAAAGCAACAAGTGATTGTCTTAATAATTTTCTAAGATGGTATGCAAATTTTCCACTTTCTTTTTTTGACTTGAAACCTGCAAGTGATTTTAATTCTGAATAAGTCAACGGGCCTTTAGAATTTAAAATTCTTAAAATATCAATTCTGTTTGGACTTGCCATTACAGAAAAGATCATTCTAACTCGCTTCGATGTTGATTGTAGAATGCTACCTTTCTTTGGTTCTTCTAGTTCCCCGTTCATATCCATAGTCATGACTAAAAAAAAGGACTAATTAAGACTTATGACCAGATCATTTTCTTATGATATTAGATCAAATTTTGAATTTTAGATCAAATTTTTAAAAAATAGATCATTTTTTGATCTGTTTAGATCATTTTTTGATCTGTTGTGATCATTTTTTTAAAAAAATAGATCATTTTTTGATCTGTTTAGATCATTTTTCTTGGACGTCAAGAGAAAATTCAGATGTTGATAATGTTTGTCCACATGAAGGGCATTTTCCACTGTAAGGGTTCATAACATCTTTTAGTGCTTTTAGCATTTTCATGTTTGTTATCTTTTCACCACATTTTCCACATGTTACTTCAACAGACATGAAGATGATCAGAAGAACAAAATAATTAAGAATCGACTATGAGTTTTTTTAATAATTTTACTAAATTATTTTACTGCTTTTCTATGATAATTCCTCTTTCATCAAAACCGGTTATTTTTGCCTTGATTCCAACTGGGAGGTCTGCGGGAGTGGCAATTCCTGCCATAAATCCTGAAATTCTTAATTGGGAATTATCTAAAAGCATAACAACAAAGGCATAAGGAGTGTATTTTTCAAAGCCTGCAGGGGCGACTGTGATGATTGTATAGGTGGCAATTGTGCCTGTACCTTCTAAAAGAACGTCCTCAAATCCCTTACTACCGCATTTAAGGCAATAATATGCAGTTGATAAATGAAGATAACCACAGTTTGTACATTTGTGAGTTAGGAGTTTTCCTTGTTTAGCACTTTCAATAACTTGTTCTTCAACAGACATTTTAAACACTCTGGAATATGTGAACTGCACAACTGGCACCAGTTGCACCAAAGTTATGAGTCAAACCAATTTTTGCATCTTTAACAGTTCTCTCTCCGGCTTTTCCAGTTAGTTGATCGTATACTTCAACTACTTGTCCAATACCAGTAGCTCCAATAGGATGTCCTTTTGATTTTAGGCCTCCTGATGGATTAATGGAAATGTCGGAATTTAATTTTGTTCTATCTTCCCGTACAGCTTGCACACCTTGTCCTTTCTCAAAGAATCCCAAATCTTCAGTATCAACAACTTCAGCTATTGTAAAGCAATCATGTACTTCTGCAAAGTCAATATCTTTTGGAGTTAATCCTGCCATTTTGTATGCAGCTTCAGATGCAATCTTGGTACTTGGAATTGTTGTTAGCTGTTCTCTACCTTGTAAAGCTGCTGGTGATCCACCTCTTCCCGAACCTATTACTTCGATATAATCGCCACCATGTTCTTTTGCAAACTTTTCAGAACAAAGAATAACAGAGCTTGCACCATCAGAAAATGGACAGCAATCAAATAATTTTAAGGGACTTGCAACTACTGCAGATTTCATCACATCATCTACAGTAATTTTCTTATGCATGTGAGCTTTGGGGTTTAGCAATCCGTTGTCATGATTTTTTACAGCAACTTTTGCAAAGTCTTCTTCTGTTGCATCAAACTCCGTAAGATAAGCTCTTGCCATTGATGCAAATAATCCTGGAAATGATGCTCCGGCTTGTCCTTCATAGAAAAAGTCTGAACAATATGCAAAGTAAGTTGTTGTCCATTCAGTCCCTGTGTGTGTTACTTTTTCTACTCCGGTAGCTAAAAGACAGTCGTAAAATCCCGCAGCAATATTGGCAAAAGCCTCTCTGAAGGCAACTGAGCCACTTCCACAGGCAGACTCTATGGATAATGATGGTCTTTCTGGAATTCCCAATCTACTCATTAAGACTGGTCCGATATGCACCTGCCTATCGGCAACTCCAAATACATTTGAAATATAGGATGCTTTGATGTCTTTTGGGCCAATTCCAGCACTTTCTATGGCTGCAACTGATGCTTGAGTTGTAATATCAGCTATACTATCAGATAATTTTCCATATTTGGTACTTCCAGCACCAAGAACACAAACCTTTTCCACTAACAAGACTGACTATATTCCCTATAAAAATAGTTTTAGTAAAATCAGTAAAAGAAAATGGCACCCAAACGAAATCAACTTCAAACGATCCAAGTAAAGGAAAGACATACTGTAAAGACTACAAAATCAAAAACCTCAGTATTCAAAAAAGAGATAATTCAATACTTTGACAGCAACGGGTTTCTTTCTTGGTCTTCTAAAGAAAAAAAATACATCATCTTGGGAACTAATACTCCAAAGAAAGGACTAGTAACTTGTCCAGTGTGTAATCTTGGCCAATTAATGGTAATCCGATCACGTGCAACTAGAAAAAGATTCATGGGTTGTTCAAATTATTACAGTGGTTGTAAAGCGTCATCCCCCTTGTTACAAAAAGCCAAACTTCGTGGAACAAAAAAACCATGTGAGGAATGTAAATGGCCAATGATAATTTTTCGTTATTCAAGAAAACAGAAATGGACTAAGCAATGTTCAAACTTTAATTGTAAAAGTAGGATTAAGCCTTCAAAGTAGGATAAACGTCTGTCCTTCTGTTTTTTAGTAACGGAAGGACTTTGCGAGTTTGTTTGATTTTTTTCAAGTCAATATCTGCATATGCAATACCCTGTTTCTTTTTCATATCAACTAGAACTTTGCCATAAGGATCAACTATTACACTTCGTCCGCAGTAAATGTTGCCAACTTGATCAGGGGCAACGACATAACATCCATTTTCTATTGCACGAGTTTTGTTTATCGTAAGCCAATGCTCTTCTTTCATGTCACCTTTTACCCACGCTGATGGGGCAACCAAAATTTCAGAGCCTGCAACTGCAAGTGATCTAGACATTTCTGGAAATCTCAAGTCATAACAAATCATCATTCCAAGTTTTCCAATTGATGTTTTTACCGGTTTTGCAATCTTTGATCCCGATGTCATCTTGTCTGATTCTCTAAACCCTAAAGCATCATAGAGATGAATTTTTCTGTAAGTGGAGATTACTTTGCCAGATTTGTCAACTACAAAGGATGTATCATACACTCTATCTTTTTTTGAGCTCTTTTCATAAAACGAACCAACAACTTGGATGTTGTTTTCTTTTGCAGACTTTGTAATTGTTTTTACAAAATTACCATTAATGGTTTCAGCTAAACTTGCAAGTTGTTTTGCAGATTGGGATGAGCTAGTGTAAAACATCATAAATTCTGGAAATGCTACAAGTTTTGCCTTATTTTTTGCAGCTTTTAAAATAAAATCAGTGATTTTCCTTAGATTGGTTTCTTTGTTAGTTGAGGCCTTGAATTGAACAATAGCTACCTTCATTGAGTTTTTAATTTCAATTGAGAATAAAAGGATAAACCCGTAACTCATTTGGACTAGCCATAAATAGTTGATATGTTGAGAATAGACATGTCACAAGAAAGCAAATGTCCATACTGCTCTTCTGTCTTTGAGAATAATGAGCAATTATCAAAACACATTGACAAGATTCACAACAATGAAGATGCAATAGGAACCCAAGGACTCTAAATTTTATTTTTTGATGGTATAATTAGCTAATGCACCATTTTTGTTATTATGAAGAATTGTTCTAAAGAGTATACGACCAAGTGTATATGTGCCCTATTACTGGATGGGAAATTCCGGTAATTTTTTTATTTTAAAAAATAATTAAAGTTGGTTTCCTGCCAAAAACCAGTTTTCTTTTGGATTATCCTCAAAGACTACAATAACGTGGTTTTCTTTTGTTTTTAGAATAGCAACTGCTGCCTTTGTGATGGCTTTAGCGTATTGGTCTTTTTGTTCTTGAGATCGTCCAGGATACATTGATACTGTTATCAAGGGCATGTAAACACTGAAAAAATCTTTGATTTATTCTTTAGAGTCAATAGTCTCGTCGATATCCATAGCGAGTTCCATAGGTAAACTCAGAACCATGTGTTTTTTTGTAAAGATATCCTGAAGCTAGTCCCACTGCGAATCCTCCAATGTGTGCAAGAAATGCTACTCCTCCACCCTCTACACCAAATCCTCCAATGAAAAATGGCAACAGGTTTTGAAATATGAGCCAAAAGGGTAAAAACCACTTTGCCTGAACATGCATCATTCTCCAAAAGAATCCCAACATCATAAAGGTCTGAATTTTTGCTCTTGGGAAGATTATCAAATAAGCTCCAAGCACTCCGGAAATTGCTCCAGATGCTCCTACTGCAGGAATTGGACTTGTTGTTGCCCCCATAATGTGAATTAGTCCTGCTGCAACTCCCCAGGCAAGATAAATTCCAAGATATTTTGCCTTTCCAAATTTTGCTTCAATGTTATCGCCAAATATCCACAGAAACAACATGTTGCCACCAAGATGCATAATACCGCCATGCAAAAAGATTGAACTTAGAAGGGAAACATATGGCTCTGATGGGCATTGGATTACCTGTGGTCCTGCTCCAAAATCAATGGTAGATGCAGATGCGCCTGTAATACAATTTGGAACTGCTCCCCAATTGTAAAACAATGAAAAAGCATTTTGATTTGAAAATTCAAGAATTTGTCCAGTCACTATCACTTCTAGAAAAAATACAATTACGTTGATTATGATCAAGGCATAAGTTACAGTTGGTCTGAAACCTGGAGGATGTGGATTCTCATCACGTAATGGAAACATTAGATGTTAAATTTGATTGAAAATTGTATAATAAGATTATTCTTAATATTCGGTGAATTGTGCTTAGATTACAATTGAAAACTCTAGTAATTATTGCAATAGTTGTGATTTCACTTTCAGTTTATTTTGCAATGACCGTGTTTGTTTTGCCAGAAAAATTTCTTGCAAAAGAACAGTTAGCTCCTAGTCCATTTTTAGAAGCTGAAATATCAAGTACAGAAATTGATTTGGGGGAATCATTTAGACTCAATACGGTTTCTGAGAACAAAGGAGAATATGGAGACATCCATATTCTTTCTGTTTCCTTTCCGACCTTGTCAGAAATTGGTGAGAATGTAAAAATTGTAAGTTATGATTTTTCAAACGCACCGATTTACATTGAGATTGGAGATGAGATTGGTGCAAAATATAGTGGAGGTTTGGAGACAATTACTGCTCAATATCC
>Ga0102947_1000588_pt1 | contig 12847 bp, 6 predicted proteins | sample SalPon2A_A_D2_MG_FD_78210 | JGI IMG/M metagenome (GOLD analysis project Ga0102947, IMG submission 78210) | Soil microbial communities from South San Francisco under conditions of wetland restoration - Salt Pond MetaG R2A_A_D2_MG | ecosystem: Environmental > Terrestrial > Soil > Wetlands | place... | reverse complement strand
TCTTTGGCCTCGGGGTCGTCGGACTCGGCGATTTCGCGGCGGTAGGCGGCGGAGGTGCCGCCCCCCATGCCGAGGATCAGCACCCGCCGCGCCTGCGGCTGGTAGGCCCAGGCCAACGGGTAGAGGCGGGGGTAGGACAGGGCCAGGGTGCCGTCCTGGCGGTGGATGGCGCCGTGGCGCACCCGGTCGCTCTCCAGGTAGCGCACGGCGCCGTCGTCGATGACCCGCAGGGTCTGGTAGGGGGTCATGCGCTCGTGGACGATGCCGTCGTCGCCGCCGGAGAAGTCGGGCGGCCCGAAGGCGGCCAGGACCAGGAGGAGGGCGGCGGCGGCGCTGGCCACCCGGTGGCGGTGGAACTCACCGGCCAGGGCCACCAGGGCGGTGGCGGCGGTGACGCCCAGGACCAGGGAGAGGCCGGCGTTGAGGGACAGGTAGGGGATCAGCCCGAAGGTCGCCCCCAGGGTGCCCGCCAGGCTGCCCAGGGTGGAGAGGGCGTAGAGGCGGCCGGCGGTCTGGCCGAGGTGCTCCAGGTCCCGGGCGGCGATGCGCACGGCGTAGGGGGAGAAGGTGGCCAGCAGCACGCCCGGCGGCGCGAACAGCAGGGTGGCGGCGACCAGCGTCCCCCAGGACGAGCCGCCGGCCCAGGCGCCGATGACGTCGGCCAACCGGGTGCCGACGGCCAGGAGCACCGCTTGTGCGGCCGCGGCCCAGGTCACCATGCGGCCGAGGCCGGCGAAGGTCGGGTCCCGGTCGGCCAGGCGGCCACCCCAGAAGTACCCCACCGACAGGGCGGCGAGGAAGACGCTGATGATGGAGCCCCAGACGTAGACGCTGCTGCCGAAGCGCGGCGCCAGAATGCGGCTGGAGAGGATCTCCAGCGCCATCAGCACGGCGCCGCCGGCGAAGACGACCCAGTAGAACCGGAGGCGGGAGACGTTCCTCAATGGGGGGAGGCCGGCTGATTGAAGAGGCTAGCCAATGCGGGCTATGGGAGGCCGAGGAAGAAGCGGTCCCAACGGGGGGAGTAGCTGTGCTCCGGGTTCAGGGAGACCACCACCGCCAGGGCGCGCCCGACGATCAACTCCCGGTCGACGCAGCCGAACCAGCGGGAGTCGCGGCTGTTGTCCCGGTTGTCCCCCATCACGAAATAGCAGGCGTCCGGGACCATCATCGGCCCGGTGGTGCTGCGCTCGGAACCGTAATAGGCGTTGAAGGTCACCGGGTGGGTCATGGGGCCCAGGGTTTCCCACAGCACCCGCTCCCGGGGCTCGCCGTCGAGACCCAGGGCGGTGCGGTCGCTGTCGGCGAAGGGCTCCCATTCCGCCGGCTGGTCGTTGACGTACAGGCGGTTGGCGCGCAGCGACAGCTCGTCGCCGGGCAGGCCGATGACCCGCTTGACCAGCCGCTTGCCGTCGGCGGGGGAGTAGAGGACCACGACGTCGCCGCGCTGCGGGTCGCCCCACTCCATCAGGCGCACCTTGGTGAACGGCACCTTCAGGTCGTAGGCCAGCTTGTTGACGAAGATGCGCTCGCCTTCAAGGATGGTGGGGCGCATGGAGCCGGTGGGCACGTCGTTCCAGTCGGCCACCGCCGAGCGCAGGGAGCAGACCACCAGGAGCACCATGAGGAACGGCTTGACCCACTCCCGCCACAGCCGGCTGGAGCCGCTCGCCCCGTCTTCGCCGTCGGCGGGTTGGGTGCCGTCCTTGGGCTCGGCGGCCTCGTCGGGCTTGGATCGGCTGGTCTTGGAGGATTTCGGTTTGGGCTGGCTCATAGGTGGGCTCTCGGGACTTCCTACGGTGGCGGGTCGGTGTGGGTTTCGTGGCGGACCGGGGATCTTCAAGCCGGGCATCTGGCAGAACAGGCCGCTGCGGGCACCCATTCCAGGAGCGGGCCGGTCACCCAGTCTACCCGCGGCGGCCGGAGCGGAGCTTGCATCCTCTGTCTGTGCCCGTCCCGACGGCGTCACCCCGGGCGCACGTCAACCCGAGCCACCGATCCCCAGGAGGACATCATGCCTCAGAAGGACATCATGCGCAGACCCGACACCAGCACCGAGCCGACGACGAGCCGCGATCCAGCCGCCCCGATTGTGCGCCGGGCTGGGCGCCGGGCTGGGCGCCGGGCGCCGCGTTCCGGGGCCTCTCTCTTCGCCGTGCTGGCGGCGTCCCTGCTGCTGGTGCTCGGCCTCGCCGCCTGTGCACCGGGCGGGGACGACGACGCCGCGGTGGACGACACGGCGGTGGACGACACCGCGGTGGATGACAGCGCCGCGGGTGAGGCCGCCGGCGACGACGACTACGCCGACCGCATGGCGGAGCAGCACGCCGGCGAGCAGCCGCTGCCCGCCTTCGCCGGCGACCAGGGGCGCTACGCCGACGTCGCGGTGACGACCGAGGAGGTCACCTACTCCACCGCCGGGGGCAACCAGGTCAGCGGCTACCTGGCGCTGCCGGAAGGGGCGCGGGAGAGCGGCGACGTGCCGCTGCCCGGGCTCATCGTGATCCACGAGTGGTGGGGCCTCAACGACAACGTCGAGACCATGGCCCGCCTCTTCGCCCACCACGGGTACGCCGCCCTCGCCGTGGACCTCTACGGGGGCCAGGCCGCGGACTCGGCGGAGGCCGCGCGGGAGCTGATGAGCGGCGTCCAGGAAGAGGCGGCCACGGACAACCTGAACGACGCCTACCAGTACCTGACCGAGGAGATCGGCACCCCCACCGTCGGCGTCATCGGCTGGTGCTTCGGCGGCGGTTGGTCCCTCAACGCGGCCCTGGCCATGCCGGACCAGCTCGACGCCGCGGTCATCTACTACGGCCGCCTGGTCGAAGACCGTGAGCGCCTGGACCGCCTGGACATGCCCCTGCTCGGCATCTTCGGCGGCGAGGACCAGGGGATCCCGGTGGACGGGGTGCGGCAGTTCGAGAGCACCCTGGAGGAGCTCGGCAAGGACGCCGAGATCCACGTCTACGAGGGGGCCGGCCACGCCTTCGCCAACCCTTCCGGGGAGCGTTACCAGCCGGAGGCCGCCAAGGACGCCTGGGAAAAGACCATCGCCTTCCTCGACGCGGAGCTCAAGCAGTAACGGCATTTCCGCCGCCCCCGGACCGGTCTCGGGGGCCGGCGGCGGGTCCCCGGGGGGCGATTTCCCTCCCCGCTTCGTGATAAGAGTTGGGGGCACACGGTGCCTTCTCAGCGGGGGAGGTGCGCCACCACGAAAGACAGCCGCGAGACCGCGGTCGAGATATACGGAGACCCGATCATGACCACCGCCCACATCGACGCCCCGACCGCCTCCCACGACGCCGCTTCCCACGACGCGGACACCGGCCTCGGCTCCGCCGACCTCATCGCCCTGGAGGAGCGCTACGGGGCCCACAACTACCACCCCCTGGACGTGGTCATCGCCCGCGCCGAGGGGATCTGGGTGTGGGACGTGGAAGGCAACAAGTACATGGACTTCCTCGCCTCCTACTCGGCGGTCAACCAGGGGCACTGCCACCCGAAGATCGTCGCGGCCCTGGTCGAGCAGACCCGGCAGGTGGCGCTGACCTCCCGCGCCTTCCGCAACGACCAGCTCGGCCTGTTCTACCGCGACATCTGCGAGCTCACCGGCTTCGAGCGGGCGCTGCCGATGAACACCGGCGCCGAGGCGGTGGAAACCGCCATCAAGATGGCCCGCAAGTGGGCCTACAAGGTGAAGGGCGTCGAGGCGGACAAGGCGGAGATCCTGGTCTTCGATCAGAACTTCCACGGCCGCACCACCACGGTGGTGGGCTTTTCCTCCGAAGACCAGTACAAGGACGGCTTCGGCCCGTTCACCCCGGGCTTCCGCATCCTGCCCTACGGCGACGCCGACGCGGTGGCGGCGGCCATCACCGCCAACACGGCGGCGGTGCTCATCGAGCCGATCCAGGGGGAGGGGGGCATCATCGTGCCGCCGGAAGGCTTCCTCGCCTGCCTGCGGGAGATCACCGAGGCCGAGAACGTCCTGCTGCTGATGGACGAGATCCAGTCCGGCCTCGGCCGCACCGGCAAGATGTTCGCCTACGAGCACGAGGGCATCCGCCCCGACGCCCTGATCCTCGGCAAGGCGCTGTCCGGTGGCGTCTACCCGGTGTCGGTGGTGCTGGCCGACGACGAGGTGATGTCCGTCTTCACCCCCGGCGACCACGGCTCCACCTACGGTGGCAACCCGGTGGCCGCGGCGGTGGGCCGGGCGGCGCTGCGCGCCCTGCACGAGGAGGGGATGGTGGAGAACTCCCGGATCCTCGGCGGCTACTTCATGGAGCGCCTGCGGGCCATCGACTCGCCCCACGTCGCCGAGGTGCGGGGCAAGGGGCTGTGGATCGGCGTCGAGCTGCACCACTCCGCCGGCGGCGCCCGCCGCTTCTGCGAGGCGCTGCAGGCCGACGGCCTGCTGTGCAAGGAAACCCACGAGCACGTCATCCGCATCGCGCCGCCGTTGGTCATCAACCGCGACGAGGTGGACTGGGCGCTGGCACGGCTGGAGCGGGTCCTCACCGAGCTGTGAGGCGGTGAGGCAGCCAACCCCGAAGCCTCGCTGATCTCTGCGGACCTCTGCGGACCTCGGTGGGCCGGGGAGGCGCGCCCGATGACGTCCGTGCTAACATCAAATAGTTGAATTCAGATATTGAGTAGCCTTGTCTACGTTTCAGGTGCGAGGCTCACTCAATTCTATAGAAGGGACGGGCGCCGGTGGTCCAGGGGCCACGCGGGTGCGACTCGTCCAAGCGAAGGAGAAAACATGATGTCCTACGATAAGTTCGCGCGTCGCCTCGCCGGGGTGTTGGTTGCCATCGCTCTGCTCATCCTGCCCATGACCGCCGCCGCCGCGCCTGCGGGCGACGTGCCGGCGACCTGGGCTTCGAGCCTGCAGAGCCTTCTGGATAACTTTCAGTCCTGGTTCGTTTTCGCTCCCCCGGCCGATGACGCGGCGCCCGTCGCCAGTGTCCGCGACACCTCCGACCTGGGATCGACCTTGGATCCCGACGGCCAGAAGATGAACCCGAAGAAAGGCGACCCCGGCCTCACCCTGGGCCTCGGCTCGACCCTCGACCCGGACGGCTAAGCCCTCCAGGGTACCCCCTCCCGGCACTCGGATCTCCGGCCCCCCGACATGCCACCCGGCTTCGCGGCCCAACGCGGAGTACGGGTGGCTTTCGTGCGTTCTATCAACCTGCTCGCTGGCGCGAGTCGGTAAGATTGGGCGATGTCCGCCGTAGATAGCCACCCCGAGCCCGCGACCCCCTCGCCCCGAGCCTCCCGGTTCGCCTGGTGGTCCATCGTTGCGGCCTTGGTGACCATGGCGCTCAAGACTTGGGCCTGGTGGCGCACCGGCTCGGTGGGTCTCTACGCCGACGCCCTGGAGTCGCTGGTCAACCTGGCCGCCGGCGGCATGGCGCTGCTGGTCCTGCGGGTGGCGGAACGGCCTCCGGACGAGGAGCACCACTACGGCCACGAGAAGGCGGAGTACTTCGCCAGCGGCGCCGAGGGGGGGCTCATCGTCTTCGCCGCCGTCTCCATCGCGGTGAGCGCTGTCTCCCGTCTGCGCTCACCCCGGCCGGTGGAGGCGCTGGACGCCGGCCTGGCGGCCCTCATCGTCGCCGCCCTGATCAACCTGGTCGTCGGCGCCTACCTGCTGCGCGTCGGCCGGCGCCTCGGCTCGGTCACCCTGCGCGCCAACGCCCAGCACCTGCTGACCGACGTCTGGACCTCCGCCGGGGTGCTCGCCGGCCTGGTGGCGGTGGCCTTCACCGGCTGGCAGGCCGCCGATCCCCTGGTGGCCCTGTTGCTCGCCCTCCACGTCGGTTGGATCGGCTTCCGGCTGGTCTCCGGCGCGGTCCACGGGCTGATGGACCGGGCCCTGGCGCCGGCCGAACTGCGCCGCGTCACCGACGCCCTGGCCGCCGTCGCCTCCACGGAGGAGCACGAAGTGCGTTACCATGCACTGCGAACGCGCCGCTCGGGCCCCCGTTGCTTCGTCTCCTTTCACGTCCAGGTGCCGGGCCGTTGGTCCGTGCAACGGGGGCACGACCTGGTGGAAGCGATGGAGGCGGAGATCCGCCATCGGCTGCCGGCGGCCTCGGTGTTCACCCACATCGAGCCGCTGGAGGATCCCCGCTCCTACCGCGACCAGGGCCTCGACCCGGTCCCGGTCCCAGTGCAGCGAGACCGGGACACCGGCTCTGGCGAAACCGGGCCCGGGAGCGGCGAAGACACAGATTCGGACGTCTCACAAATTTCTGACGGGACACCATGAGCTTCGACTCCTTCAAGCTGGACTCCGCACTGCTGGCCGGCGTCAGCGACCTCGGCTTCACCGAACCCACCGACATCCAGCGCGACGCGATACCCTGGGCCCTGGAGGGCCGCGACCTGCTGGCCTGCGCCATGACCGGCAGCGGCAAGACCGCCGCCTTCGCCCTGCCCATCCTGCAGCGCCTGGTGGGCAAGGAGCGCGGCACCACCCGCGCCCTCGTCCTCTCGCCGACCCGGGAGCTGGCGTTGCAGATCGAGCAGCACTTCCGCGAGCTGGCCGCCCACACGCCGGTGAAGTTGGCCTCGATCTTCGGTGGCGTCAGCTACGAGCCGCAGGAAAAGGCGTTCCGCGAGGGCGCCGACGTCCTCATCGCCACCCCGGGCCGCCTCCTCGACCTCCTGAGCCGGCCCTACGCCAACCTCGATGGGCTGGAGGTTCTGGTCCTGGACGAGGCCGACCGCATGCTGGACATGGGCTTCATCCCCGACGTGCGCCGCATCCTGCGCCACGTTCCGGGGCAGCGCCAGACGCTGTTCTTCTCCGCCACCCTGGCGAAGCCGATCCAACGGCTGGCCGGCGACATGCTGGAAGATCCGGTGACCATCAACCTGGAGCGCCGCTCGGCCCCCGCCGAGGGGGTTCGCCAGGTGGTCTACCCGGTGCGCCACGAGCTCAAGCCCGCCCTGCTCCTCCACCTGCTGGAGCGCCACGACGTCGAGACCGCCCTGGTCTTCACCCGCACCAAGCAGCGGGCGGACCTGACCGGCGGCTACCTGAAGCGGGCCGGCGTCAAGGTGGCGGTGATCCACGGCGACCGCACCCAGCAGCACCGCACCCGGGTGATGAAGCAGTTCAAGGAGGGGATGTACCAGGTGCTGGTGGCCACCGACGTGGCGGCCCGGGGGATCGACGTGGAGGACCTCTCCCACGTCATCAACCTCGACGTGCCGAACCAGCCCGACGACTACATCCACCGCGTCGGCCGCACCGCCCGGGCCGGCTCCACCGGCGACGCCATGACCTTCGTCGCCGCCCGGGAGCTGGCCGATCTGCACCTGATCGAGAAGGCCATCGGCCAGAAGCTGGAGCGCGTGCGGCTGGATGACTTCGACTATTCGAAGAGCGCCGCCGCGGAGTCCGCCCGGGTGGCGAAGGCGAAGGCGCCGACGAAAGCCGACGCCGCCGAGAGTGAGGCTGCGCCTGAGGCCCCCGCCGACGAGCCGGAGGCCCGCGGGGCGGTGGCCCCCGAGCCGCCGTCGAACCTGGAGCCCGGGGAGGGCGGGGAAGAGGAGACCCCGCCCCGCGAGCCGGAGGCGTCCCATGAAGCCGCCGCCGATGGCGCGGCCGACGCCGCAGGCGACGACGCGGCGGACACCGACGGCGAGGCCGAGGCGGCCAGCGCGGACGAGGCGGCTGAAGACGACGTCGATCTGGATGACGCCGATGACGACGACGGCTACGCCGATGATGACGACGACGACGACGACGACGGCGACGACGGCGACGACGATGACGACGACGACGATGACGACGACGATGATGATGACGACGATGACGATGACGATGACGACGATGATGATGATGACGACGATGACGACGACGAGGATGAAGATGAGGATGACGACGACGACGAGGACGAGGAGGACGAGGTGAGCGAGCCCGCGACGACGAGCGCAGCCGACAAGACGCAGGCGGGGGCGGCGCCGGCCCGCCGGGGTGGAGGCGTTTCCCGGGTGGTGCTGGAACGCTACGCCGACCGGCGGGAGCGGCGGACCGGCCGCCGGTGGAAGCCGCCCCAGCCCGCCTCCGGGGACGGCGCCGGCGGGCGTCAGAAGAAGACCCGGCAGCCTGAGCCCGGCCAGCAGGGCTCCCGGCAGGAGGCGCGGAAGGAAGCACGCAAGGAGCCGCGCAAGGATGCACGGCAGGAGCCGCGCAAGGAAGCACGGCAGGAGCCGCGCAAGGACGCCCCCGCCAAGCCCAAGCGGGAGGAGCGCCAGGGTGCCCCCCGGAGCCAGGGCGACCAGGCTTCCCCGGTGGCCGAGGAACTGGGCCGCAAGCCTCCCCAGGGCGGCATTTCCAGCGCGGTGCTGGAGCGCTACGCCGAACTACGGGAGAAGCGGCGGCGCAGCGGGCGCTGAGGCCGGCTCCGCAGGATGCGTCCGCTGCCCTGTCCAGCGCCCGGCGACGGAGGGTCGTCAATGGCCCGGGGTTGGAGCGATTCATGCATCTGAGATCCGCAGGTCATTACTGAGATCAGAGACTCCCCGACAATGCCGGAAGACGATTCCAACCAGCCGCCCGCAGAGGGTACCGACGCCGCCGAAAGCGCGGCGTCGTCGTCGGACGTTGGGGACGGTTCGGGCAGCGGTGGAGCCGCCGGAGAAGAGGCTCCGAGCCCCATCGTCGTCGGCATCGGGGCCTCCGCCGGGGGGCTGGAGGCGTTCCAGGCCTTCTTCGACAAGATGCCCACGGCTTCGGGGATGGCCTTCGTCCTGGTTTCCCACCTCGACCCCAACCACGAGAGCATGCTGGCCGACCTGTTGAGCCGGCACACCCGCATGGACGTCTCCACCGCCACCGACGGCGTCACCGTGGAGCCGAATCACGTCTACGTCATCCCCCCCGACGCCGCCCTCGGGATCGAGGGGGGGAAGCTTCGCCTGACCCGGCCTGAGAAGCGCCAGGGGCATCGTTCGACCATCGACCATTTCTTCGAGGCGCTGGCCGAGGATGTCGGCGGCCGGGCCGTGGCCATCATCCTCTCCGGCACCGGCAGCGACGGCACCCTGGGCCTGCGTGCGGTCAAGGCCTACGGCGGCTTGACCATGGCCCAGTCCGAGGGCTCGGCGCAGTACTACGGCATGCCCGCCAGCGCCGCCGCCAGCGGCCAGGTGGACTACGTCCTGTCGGTGGAGGAGATGCCGGAGGTCCTCATCGAGTACGCCGACAACCTGGGGGAGCGGGCGAGGCCGGAGGGGGAGGCCGAAGAGCTGGAGCAGGCGGAAGGCCGCCTGGAGCGCATCCTCCACCAACTCCGCGCCAAGGTCGGGCACGACTTCAGCGACTACAAGCGCTCCACCATGGCGCGCCGGGTGCAGCGCCGCATGCAGGTGCTGCGGCTGTCGTCCTCGCAGGACTACCTGGAGCGGTTGCGCGACGACGACGGGGAGTCAAAAACCCTCTTCCAGGACCTGCTCATCGGGGTCACCCGGTTTTTCCGCGACGCCGATGCCTTCGAGACCCTGGCCGAGAAGGTGGTGCCGGAGATCTTCTCGCAGGAGGACGGCAAAGACGGCCAGGTCCGGGTCTGGGTCCCCGGCTGCGCCACCGGAGAGGAGGCTTACTCCCTGGCCATCCTGCTGCGCGAGCACATGCAGCGCCACGGCATCGACCGTCCGGTGCAGATCTTCGCCAGCGACATCGATGACCGCAGCCTGGAGGTGGCCCGCGCCGGGGTCTACCCGGAGACCATCACCAGCGACGTCTCCGCCGAGCGCCTGGAAGCCTGGTTCCACCAGGAGGGGGACCAGTTCCGGGTTTCCAAGCGGCTGCGGGAGATGGTCCTCTTCTCCCACCACGACCTGATCCAGGATCCCCCGTTCTCCCGCCTCGACCTGGTCTCCTGCCGCAACCTGCTGATCTATTTCGACCAGGAGTTGCAGCGGCGGGTCCTGCCGGTGTTCCACTACGCCCTACGGCCGGGCGGTCACCTGTTCCTGGGGCCGTCGGAAGGGGGGACGGTGACCGAGGACCTGTTCGTCCCGGTGGCCGGCTCGCGGCGCATCTTCCGCGCCCGGGACACGGTGGTGCGCGCCTCCAGGGACGCGTTGGACAACATCTTCCGCCCGCGGGTGGCGCGGCCCGGGTCCATGCCGGGGCAAGGGCGCCAGGATCGAGACCTGGGGGCCATCGCCGAACGGGTGATGTTCGAGGAGTACGGACCGCCCTTCGTGGTGGTCAACAGCCGGGACGAGGTGATCCACTACTCGGGCCGCACCGGCCCCTACCTGGAGCCGCCGGAAGGGGCCCCCACGACGTCGCTCCTGGAGATGGCGCGCCGGGGTCTGGGGATGGATCTTCGGGCGTTGCTCCGGGATGCCCGGGACACCGCGGGGGAGGTGGTCCGGGAGAGGGTCCGCTTCCGTGCCTCGGAGAGCTACGAGGTGGTGGACCTCATCGCCCGGCCGTTGCCGGAGGCGGGCCGGGACGCGGCCGTCATCATGGTGGTCTTCCAACCGGTGCGGGAGTCGGACGCCCCGGCGGCGACCCTCGACCTCCAGGACCTTTCCGACGAGGCCGGCGTGATCCGCCACCTGGAGCAGGAGCTGCGCGGCACCCGGGAGCACCTGCAGAGCACCATCGAGGAGCTGGAGACCTCCAACGAGGAGCTGAAGTCTTCCAACGAAGAGCTCCTGTCGATGAACGAGGAGCTGCAATCGACCAACGAGGAGCTCCAGACCTCCAAGGAGGAGCTGCAATCGACCAACGAGGAGCTGGAGACGGTCAACGCCGAGCTCGGCGCCAAGTTGGACGAGTTGGCCGACGCCAACAGCGACCTCAAGAACCTGTTCGACAGCACCCGCATCGCTACCGTGTTCCTCGACCTGGACAAGAGGGTGAAGCGCTTCACGCCGTCGGCGCGGGAGATCTTTCAACTCATCCACTCGGACGTCGGGCGCCCCCTTTCCGACGTAACCGGCCGGGTGGACCAAGGGTCGCTTTCGGCCAACGTCGAGCGAGTGTTGGAGAGCGGCGAGGCGCTGGAAAAGCAGATGCAGGCCGACGACGGCAGTTGGTTCATCGTCCGCATCCGCCCCTACGTCACCGTCGAAGACGAGGTGGATGGCACGGTGATCACCCTGGTGGACGTCACTGAATTGAAGGCGGCCCAGGAGGAGAACGCCCGCCTCAACAAGACCCTGAACCGCCGGGTCAAGGAACTGGAGACGATCCTCGACCTGGCGCCGGTGGGCATCGCCATCGGCCACGACTCGGAGGCGGGGCAGATCCGTGTCAACCGTGCCGGCAGCCAGATCCTCGGCCTGAAGCCGGGGAGCGAAGCGTCGAAGAGCGCGCTGGGTGAAGACGTGCCGTACCGGGTGCTGCGGGACGGCAAGGACGTCCCCGCTGAAGAGTTGCCGATGCAGAAGGCTGGGGCCACCGGCCGCAGGACCGCGGAGGAGGAGTACGAGATCGAGCGCGCCGATGGCCGCCGGGTGCGCATCCTGATGCGGGCCACCCCGCTGCTCAACGACGCCGGCGAGGTGCGCAGCGCCGTCGGCGCCTTCCTGGACATCTCCCAACGCCAGCGCAACCGGGATCTGATGGAGGAGCGTGCGCAACAGCAGGCGGCGGTGGCGGATCTCGGGGTGGCGGCGCTGTCCACCACCGACATGTCGCTGATCTTCCAGGCCGCCATCGAGGTGGTCCGGGACACGTTGAAGGTGCCGATGGTCAAGCTGCTGGAGCACGAGCCGGACGACGACTGCTTCTTCCTGCGCACCGGCACCGGTTGGCACGAAGGGCTGGTGGGGCAGGTGAGGCTGGCCGGTGGCAACGCCTCCCAGGCGGGCTACACCCTGGCCGAGAAGGCACCGGTGATCGTTCTCGACGTCCACGATGAGGATCGCTTCGAGCTGGTCGATCTGCTGTCCGACCACGGGGTGGTCAGCGGCCTCAGCGTCGTGGTCCGGGCCCACCGGGGCCGGCCCTGGGGGGTCATGGGCGCCCACACCCGGGAACGGCGGGAGTTCAGCAGCGACGACGTCAACTTCATGCAGGCGGTGGCCAACGTGGTCGGCGCGGCCCTGGAGCGCCAGCACATGTCCGAGGAGCTGGCCGAGACCCAGAAGCAGGTGGCCCTGCAGAGCGCCCAGGCGCGACTGCGCCGGGCCGAGCGGCTGGCCTCCGTGGGCACTCTGGCGGCGGGCATCGCCCACGAGATCACCAATCCGGTGAACTCCATCCTGATGACCGCCGAATCCGCCCTGATGGCGAGCAACGCGGCCGGCAACGGCGACGACGGGGGCAACGGCGACGACGGGGACCATGGCGGGGCGCTGGGGGTGTCCGCGGCGTTGGAGCGCATCGTCGCCGAGGCGGAGCGCTGCGGCGTGGTGGTGCGCGACGTCCTGGACTTCTCCCGCGCCGAGCACACCCGCAAGGCGCGGCGCGACCTCAACGAGGTAGTGACCATGGGGATCGAGCGCTGCCTGCGCTTCCTCAAGACGCCACCGGAGGTGATCACCGACTTCGGCGAAGACCTGCCGGAGGTTCTGGTAGCGCCGCTCGAACTGGAGCAGGTTCTGGTCAACCTGCTGCGCAACGCCGTCGAGGCCGGCGGTGGCGAGGTGGATGTGCGCATCACCACCTCCACCAACCGGCTCGGCTGGGCGCGGCTGGTGGTGCGCGACAACGGCCCGGGCATGGACGCCGAGACCCTGTCCAAGGTGTTTGACCCCTTCTTCACCACCCGCCGCCGTTCCGGCGGCACCGGGCTGGGGCTGTCGCTGGTCCATAGCATCGTCACGGACCATGACGGCAACGTCGACGTGCGCAGCGAGC
>Ga0102947_1000587_pt1 | contig 12895 bp, 11 predicted proteins | sample SalPon2A_A_D2_MG_FD_78210 | JGI IMG/M metagenome (GOLD analysis project Ga0102947, IMG submission 78210) | Soil microbial communities from South San Francisco under conditions of wetland restoration - Salt Pond MetaG R2A_A_D2_MG | ecosystem: Environmental > Terrestrial > Soil > Wetlands | place... | reverse complement strand
GAACATCCGCGACCACAAGGGCTACCTGCGTCACTTCGTTATCCGCCACGGCGAGCATACGGGTGAGACGATGGTCAACCTCGTCACCAACGGTTATCACGAAGACCGCATTGCCGTGGTGGCCGAGTGGCTCCAGCGTGATTTTCCCGAGGTCACCACGCTCATCAACACCATTAACACCGGCGTGGCGCAGACGGCCTACGGTGAGGCAATGCACACCATCTTCGGTCCCGGTGTCATCCACGACACCATCGGGCCGTACCGCTTCGAGATCGCGCCGAATGCGTTTTTCCAGACGAACACCGCGCAGGCCGAACGCCTCTACGAAATCGCCCGCGACTTTGCCGATCTCAAGCCAGATGACTTACTCTACGATCTCTACTGCGGAGCCGGTACCATTTCTCTGTTCGTTTCCGACGATGTGAAGCAGGTGGTGGGTATCGAGTTGGTTGAGGAAGCGGTCGAGAATGCCCACGCTAATGCAATAGCAAATGACGTGAACAACTGCACCTTCGTCAGCGGCGACATGCTAAAATTGTTTACGCCCGAGTTCGTCGCCAAGCATGGCCAGCCGGATGTGCTCATCGTTGATCCACCGCGTGCCGGAATGCATCCGCAGGTCGTTCGGCAGATTGGGGAGTTGCGACCCGAACGGTTCGTCTATGTAAGTTGCAATCCCATTACGCAGGCCCGTGACCTCGCCGACCTCAAAGACCTATACACCATCGAAGCCGTGCAGCCCGTCGATCTCTTTCCACACACGCACCACGTGGAGAATGTGATCAAACTGCGAGCCAAGTAATTTTGGATTTTAGAATGCCGATTTTGGATTGAGTAGAGTAGAGTAGAGAACGCTTGTCACATGGAATCCAACGTCCAAAATCCCACACGAGCGCAAAGCACGACTGACGCCGGTAAATCTAAAATCGCCTTTGTAACAGGCGGCACAGGTTTCATCGGTAGTCACCTTGTCGAAGAACTCCATCGGCGCGGCTATAGCGAAGTGCGGTGCCTCGTGCGCGACCGGCTCAAATGGCTCGACGGGCTGAACGTCGTGCCGGTGCGCGGCGATTTGTCCGATTTGGAAGCTATCCAAGAAGGCGTGCGCGGCGTCGATTACGTGTACCATGTGGCTGGCGTGACGCGGACACCCGACTGGTCTGTCTTTGAAGCCGCCAACATCACAGCAACGCTGGATCTGCTGCGTGTTGCCAAAGAAGAAAATCCATCGCTCGAGAAAGTCCTGGTGACCAGCAGCCTTGCTGCTGTAGGGCCATACTCCGAAGGCGTGGCCGATGAATCGACGCCACTCAATCCTATCAGTGGCTACGGACGCAGCAAGGCTGAGATGGAAAAGGCACTTGTCCCGTTTTTCGACGAATTGCCCATCGTGGTAGTGCGCCCGCCTGCCGTGTACGGTCCGCGTGAGGCCGATATCTACACCTTCTTCAAGACCGTCAACAGCCGCCTCTGCCCGATGGTGGGGGGCGGCAAAGAGCCGGAGATGAGCCTCGTTCATGTCCACGATCTCGTGCGCGGGATGGTGGATGCTGCTGAGTCCGATGCGACGGCGGGTGAGATCTACTTTATCGGCAGCGAAACCTTCTATTCCTGGCAAGAAATCAAAGCTGCTACGACGACAGCGTTGGGTAAGCAAGCGTTGACCATACCTGTGCCCGTGGCCCTGGTGGGCACCGTCGGAGCCATAGTGGAAGCCGTCAGCAAGCTAACAGGCCAGTATCCGCCACTCAACCGCGAAAAGGCCCGCGAAATTCTGGAAACGTGCAAGATGTGCTCTGTCGAAAAAGCCCGTCGCGATTTTGGATATCAGCAGAAGGTGCCGCTCGAAGAAGGCATTCGAGAAGCTATCGCGTGGTACAAAGCGGAAGGCTGGTTGAAATGATTTATTATGTTTGACGATGGGTGTGTTGAACGTTGCTTGAAGGCACTGCTGCCTAATCCACGGCGTGGTGAGTTATTGCAAGGTGCTTTTGATATTACTCGCAGAGGTCGCGAGAGAAGGGAAAATGGCTTTTTTAAAGCGCTCAACAAAATCAGCGGACATGTGTCCGACCCACTTCTCCTGAATGTTGCCATTCTGTATTAGCAGCGTAGTAGGTACTGCAGGAGCGAGTCGGTTCATATAGGCGCGTGGTAGCATGGCTAACGGGAAACGCACCGCGTGTTCAAGTTCAAAGGCCTTGCGATCTTCTGCTGATCCTGCAATGACTCCGACGACCCTTGGTAAGCCGTCCACCCGGTGGATAAGATTGAGGACGGAGACCCAACGGTGACAATGGGGACACTCCAGCCCAAGATAGGCTACGAGCACTTCGCCCTGCATGACATCGGGGGCGGAGCGCCCACCGCTCCAGCGTTGCCGGAAGGCTCGTGCGGGCTCCAGCGGACTCTGCATGAACAGCTTTTTGCCGTGTTTCAACTGGTAGCTTCTTGATACCTCTGCAAGAACGCTTCCGATAGCTCCGGCGGCCACCGCAACGCCCACCTGCCAGGCGGCGGTGTCTTCTACCTCAAGTATCATCCAGGCAAAGGCGATGAGAAGCGCGTAGAGGCCATTGAGCAGCATACTCTGAGTAGGCGTTATGGCTACCAGCCCTCCATAACAGCCACAATCCTCCGTACGCCCACTCGTGGTGCTCCAGTACGTTAGACTGGTCAGTGCCAGCAGTAAGAGGAGCGTTATTGGCAGCAGTACATGGGGAAATACTTGGAGCAAGAGAGCGGCACCAAGCGCACATTCCAGTCCTGCGAGCAAGGTAGTAGCCGCCCGGAGTTGTTTGGATGGTACCCATCCCTGCTGGTGCAGGTGCTGCATAAAGACGTTGGGATCTACCGATTTGATGAGCCCCGATACTAAAAAAACGAGGCCCATCAGTCCAGAACTAAGGAGACCAACCACACCTAAAGTTGAGAGAGAGGTAAACATGATTGTAGAGGCATCACACGAAAGGACTGAGGCGAGCACCTGTCATCCCGGAGGCTGAAGGGTTATCGGAGCGCGGAACGGGAAGCTAATTTATAGGTTCCGTAAGATTCAAGAGTTGAAGCACCGACAAAGGAAGCTTCGCTTTGCCTGCTCATACCGTCCCTTTTTCTGTGGAACCATTATATCTTACCTTTACGAGTAAACAACTTGTAGTGCAGACAGAGGTGCCGGAAGCACATGCGTTCGTAGCACGGCAATATCGATGGTTGCTTACCTCTTCTGGGCAGCCGAATGCAGGGAAGATCTGTATAACCGCTTCGGGAAGTGACCTTCATGTACAGGGGTTGGAAGAGAAGGTAGTCCCCCGGCAGCACGCACAGCTATGGCAGCAGCAGATCAAGTACGAAGTGCTGATGCACTTTATGCGGGCACGTCCAGATTTATTGTGGCTACATGCGGCGGCGGCGGCGCGGGGTTCGCGGGCTGTAGTGCTAAGCGGGGCGTGGGGAAGTGGCAAAAGCACACTTACAGCGCATCTGCTTCAGAGCGGGTGGACCTATCTCTCCGATGACATCGCTCCTCTCAATATGGATACGGGCGAGGTGTTACCCTTTCCTCAGACACCTATGCGCCGCCGCGTACCGACGCATGAAATTCCACGAGAGCAGGTGCCCATGCTGGAGAAAGAAGAAATTCCCCTTGCGCAACAGACTATCAGCCGGGTGCCCTGCTGCATTGATGCCCTTTTTTTGCCTCACTTTGACGCGGACACGAAGGCAGAGCTTGCACACATAAAAGGGGCGCAGGCGGTGTTGTTGCTCGTGGCGCAATGTCTAAATTTTCAGGATCACCAGGAAAAAGCCCTGGCTTATCTGGGACAGTTGTGCCAGAAAAAGTCGGTTTTTAGCCTACCTTACCGCGATAGTACGCAGGCTGCTAGTTTGATAGAGAAAATTTTGTAGCGCCAACATACATCATCAACTGCGCCATAGGATGATAGTCCTTTCATCTAAAAGTAGGGACCTTTTTATTAGAGTTTAGGTTTTTTACCTTACCATCATCATAAGCATCGTGCTACAGCCTCCAGCGCGTGTTTTGTAAAGAAGAATCCTAACCAAGGAGTAAAGATTATGGCTATGTACCCACAGGCGCGTCGCGAGGGAGTGCTGCTGCAAGAGATTGACGGCGAGATTATCGCGTACAACACCACCAGCGAGCAGATCTACCTGCTCAACTCTACCACGGCGCTCGTCTTTGAACACCTCGACGGAGCGACCAATCCAGAGGCGCTCACCAGCGTGATGACCGAGCGGTTGGGACTGCCAGCAGACCCAGGGTTGGTGGCTTTGGCGCTTCAGGAGCTTCGGCAGGCAGGTCTGCTGGAGGAAGAAGCAGCACAGCCGCAGCAGCCGGTGGTGACGCGGCGCGAGGTGATGAAGCGGTTGAGTTTGACAGGGGCGCTGCTGGCGTTGATGCCGGTGGTGCAGTCGGTCGTGGTGCCTACGCCTGCGATGGCGGCATCGGTAGGTGGTCGGACCTGTGTTGGGCAAGGGGGTAGCTGTGATCAGAACACCGTGTGCTGCCCACCCCTTCAATGTACGGGTACGGTGGAGGGGCCTAAATGCTCACCTCCGGGTAGAGCGGACGTTTTGTAAGGCTGTGTTTGTGTCGCGCAGCTAGGCGCGGTAGTGGAATTTCTTTTTCTCGTAAGCCGTACGGGCGGTCTCGCTTGTACGGCTGCGTTGTGTTTTGCGTTGCCGAGTGAGTGTAGAGGCGATATCACCTCCTTAATCCAAAATCAAAAATCAACAATCCCAAACCGAGGAATCCTTAGCTAGCGGGCATCGTTGAGTATCTACACCCAATGATTATCCCCACAAACCGCGATTGCTATTGTGAGCGCGCTTGGATTCAATACCGGCTACGTCGAAGAACTCTACAAGCAGTATCTCGATAATCCCGAAAGCGTGAGCGAAAGCTGGCGCGATTTTTTTGCAGACTACCGCCCCAGCGCCACGTTTGTGGCTGCTGCCGAGGCCCGACCCGCTTCGTCCGAAGTGGTCGCCACCGCTACGACAGAAGCCAGACAAGCAGCTCCACCTGCACGTCCCAGTGGTGACGGCGCGGTGCAGGAACCCGCCCAGCCGGAGCAACCCCCACTGCCAGAAGACGCCGACGTGAAGCCGTTGCGTGGCGCGGCGTCGAAGATTGTGGAGAATATGGAGGCCAGCCTGGGGGTGCCCACGGCCACCTCGGTGCGGACCTTTCCGGTGAAGCTGCTGGCCGAAAACCGCAAGCTCATCAACGACTTCCAGCGGAGCGTCGGCGGCGAGAAGGTGTCGTACACGCACCTCATCGCGTTTGCGATGGTGCAGGGATTGAAGCAGATCCCGAACATGAACACCACCTTCCGCCAGGAGAACGGCACGCCGCAGCATGTCACTCCGGCGTCGATTAACCTCGGCCTCGCCATCGACATCGAGAAGCGTGGCAAGCGGACACTGCTGGTGCCCAACATCAAGAAGGCGGAGGCGATGAACTTCGCGCAATTCTTGGGCATCTACAACGATCTCATCCGTCGTGCCCGCAATGGCAACCTTGAACTCTCGGACTTCGCCGACACCACCGCGTCATTGACCAATCCGGGCATGATCGGCACCAGCCTCAGCGTGCCACGGCTGATGCCGGGGCAGGGTGTCATCGTCGGCATCGGCTCTATCGGTTTCCCGCCGGAATACTACGCTGTGCCACCAGAGTCCGTCAGCAAGGTAGGGCTGTCCGAAGTCATGACCATCACCTCGACGTATGACCACCGTGTGATCCAGGGAGCCGAAAGTGGCGCGTTTCTGGCCCACATTTCGGAATTGTTGCTCGGACAACACGACTTCTACAACCAGGTCTTCGCCGATCTCGGCATCCCCTACGCGCCCTACGCCATCTCCGTTGACTCCACGCCGCAGCTTGGCAAGAGCGGCAAGCGAATGGACATGGTGCAGAAGCAGGCGCGGGTGCTGCAACTCATCCGTGCTCACCGCGTGCGCGGGCATTTGCAGGCGGACATCAACCCGCTAGGTCACGAGTGGATCTACCATCCCGAACTCGACCCGGCGCGCTACGGCCTCACCATCTGGGACCTCGACCGCGAGTTTGTGACGGGTGGCCTGGGCGGCAGTGATCGCTTACCGCTGCGGGATATTCTCGACATCCTGCGCGAGACGTACACCCGCCGCGTGGGCGTCGAGTTCATGCACATCTCCGATCCGCAGGAGAAGCGCTGGCTTCAGGAGCGCATCGAACCCGTCCGCAATGCCGAGCCAATTCCGGCAGAGGAGAAGCGACGCATCTTGCAGAAGCTGAACTCTGCCGAAGCCTTCGAGCGCTTTCTGCACACCAAGTATATTGGTCACAAACGCTTCTCGCTTGAAGGGGCCGAGACGGTCATTCCATTACTCGACACCGTGCTCTCCGATGCGGCTGACCAGGAGGTAGACGAAGTGGTCATCGGTATGGCGCACCGGGGTCGTCTCAACGTCCTCGCCAATATTCTGGAGAAACCCTACGAGGCGATTTTCTCGGAGTTTGAAGGCAACATTGATCCAAACACGACCTACGGCTCCGGCGATGTGAAATACCACCTCGGCGCGAAAGGTGTGCATGCGTCGCCCAGCGGACCAGAGGTGAAAATGACGCTGGCGTCCAACCCGAGCCATCTGGAAGCGGTGAATCCTATCGTGGAGGGCATGGTGCGGGCCAAACAAGGCTTGTTACGCCGCAAAAATGCTGCTGCACCAGGCGGTGATTACCACGATGCTGTCATCCCGATTCTGATTCATGGAGATGCGGCCTTTGCCGGGCAGGGCGTGGTGGCGGAGACACTCAACCTGAGTCTGCTGCGCGGCTACCTGACGGGGGGCACCATCCACCTCGTCATCAACAACCAGATTGGCTTCACGACTGGGCCGAGCGATGCGCGCAGTTCGACGTACGCCACCGACATAGCCCGGATGATCCAGGCTCCTATCTTCCACGTCAACGGCGACGATCCTGAAGCCTGCGTGCGTGTGGCCCGGCTGGCGCTCGACTACCGGCAGGTCTTCAACAAGGATGTCGTGATCGACATGCTGTGTTACCGCGTCCACGGCCACAACGAGGGCGACGAGCCGACGTACACGCAGCCGCTGCTCTACGCCAAGATCGAAGAGAAGCGCTCGCCCCGGAAACTCTACACCGAGGCTCTCCTGCGGCGCGGCGAGATGGAGCCGGACGAAGCCGAGAAGATGCTGGACGACTTCCGCGACCGATTGCAGGAAGCGTTCGAGCGCACCAAGGATCTGAAAGAGAAAGACCCGCAGGAGAGTCTGGAGCGCCACGAGCAACGTCGAGAAGCCGAATCACGGCTGGCCCAGGTTGATACGAAAGCAAGCCGCGAAGACCTGAAAGCCGTCGTCAAGACGCTGGTCGAGATGCCGGAGGGGTTCAACATCCACAAGAAGCTCATCCGCCAGTTCAAGCGCCGCGACAGCCTTTTCGAGGAGGGCAAGATCGACTGGGCCTTTGCCGAGGCGTTGGCGTTCGGGGCGTTGCTGCTAGAGGACACCTACATCCGCATCAGCGGGCAGGACAGCCGCCGCGCCACCTTCAGCCAGCGCCACGCGGTGCTGTACGACCAGGAAACCGGCGAGGAGTACATCCCGCTCAACAACATGCGCGACGAGCAAGCGAAGCTGTATATCTACGACAGCCTGCTCTCCGAATACGCGGTCACCGGCTTCGAGTATGGCTATTCCGTCGCCGATCCCAGTTCGCTGGTGATGTGGGAAGCGCAGTTTGGTGACTTTGTCAATGGCGCGCAGATCGTGTTCGACCAGTTCCTCTCGGCGGCAGAAGAGAAGTGGGGGCAGATGTCGAGCCTCGTGGTGCTCTTGCCGCACGGCTATGAAGGGCAGGGGCCGGAGCACTCATCAGCCCGACTGGAGCGCTTCCTGCAACTGTGCGCCGAGAACAACATGATCGTCGCCAACCTGAGCACGCCGGCCAACTACTTCCACGCGCTACGCCGCCAGGTCAAGCGCGACGTGAAGAAGCCGCTCATCCTGATGACACCCAAGAGCCTGCTACGCAACCCAATGGTCGTCTCGGCTCCAGAAGCGTTCACCGATGGTGGCTTCCAGGAGGTCATCCCGGCAGAGATCGACCCGGCTAGAGCCGAGCGGTTGCTCTTCTGTAGCGGCAAGGTTTACTACGATTTGCTGAAAGCGCTGGAAGAGCACGAAGATTTGCAGAGCAAAATTGCTATCGCCCGCGTCGAGCAATTCTATCCGTTCCCGGAAACAGAAATCCGGGCTGAGCTAGAGCGTTTCAAAGACGTGGGCGAGGTGCTGTGGGTGCAGGAAGAACCCGCCAACATGGGTGCGTGGAGTTTTCTCCGTTACCGCTTCGACGACCTGCTCGAAGCCATCCATGGCGATTGCAATCATCGCATTGGCTATGCTGGTCGCCCTGCGAGCGCCAGCCCCGCTACCGGCAGCGCCAAAGTCCACGAGTTGGAGCAAAACAAGCTCATCGGCGAAGCGCTAGGAAAGTAAGAGGGACGAAGTACAAGGAAAGGAAATTGCCCTTTGACAATCGCCCTTCGTCCTTCTGACAGCCCCGTTGAATGCAAAAAGGCAACCCCTTCATCTAAAGGGTCGCCTTTCGCGCTGTTGCGGCTAAACCGGAACGTGGGTGTTGGGAATTAGGAAGTAGAAAATGGTCTTCTAAACCCAACCACTTTCAGATCCCCAATTCCTAGTACCGGCGGTTATGCTTGCGGGCGTTACGAGCTGCTTTTTCCTTCGCCAGACGGCGCTCTTCGGATGGCTTCGTAAACGACATATTCTGGCGATACATGCGCAGCACACGGCTGCGGTTCACAGCGCGCTTGAAGCGGCGCAATGCACGGTCGATGTTTTCTTTGTCGCGGACTTTGACGCCAACGCCTACTTGATGAGATGCCAAGACAATCCCTCCGTTTTAAATTAGATGGTTCCGGTTTTTGCTAAAGCCCCACAATATACGTTATGGGGACCATCTATAACAACTTCGATTTATTGAAGTTTCGATAGGGTTCTTGGGGCACAGTGACCTTTAGCCTGCCGAAGCAGATGTAAAGACCATTTGGTGCAGAAAAGTAACGACGAGGCTGCTCAAAATGGGACCACAGATGCAAGGCACGTTGAAGGTCACTGTGCCCTATCACAACAAACCCTTAACAACCAGCGAGGCCAAGCTTTGTACCAAGCCCGGCCTCGCCGAATGAAAGGTGCTAATGTTGTTGACCTCAGGGACCTACCGCCAGATCGGCCATGGTGTTGCGCACATACAGGTTTTCCCGGAAATACCGGTGCTCCTGTGCATAGCTGGCCAGCGTAGCCAGCGTAAGGCGGCGAACACGGGGCGACGTTTCCTGGGCGACCTGTTCGAGCAAGGCGAACATGCTCTCCTGGTCACCGATCTCGTGTAGGGCTGATAAGGCCATGATGCGATAACCTTCTACCGGATCCTTGTCGTAAATCTCCAGCAGCTTTGGCACGGCTGCGCTGAGGTCGATCTCATCGCTGTATAGTGCAGCGAAGTGCAGGCAGTGCTGTAAGCCCTCTTGTTTGTTGGCTTCGACAGGGGAGTCGAGCAGGGTCGCTAATTGCTCGCCCAGGTTTTGCGCCCACCACGAGGGTCCTTCGGGCGTAACGAGTTGCTTAGACGCCTGCGCGAACGTGGGTGCTGCCAGCGCGACAGACAAAAGTCCTACCATCAGACACGTGGTAAGGTGCATGCGTACCTGTTTAGTACGCGAGTGATGCTTTCCTTGCATATAGGTATCCTCCCTCCCAGGAAGTGAAAAAGAATGAACAGGACGCCTTACGGCACAGTGTTTTTCATGTTACACGGCACATCATTGAGGCTCTCCTGAATCCTCGGAGTAGCAAGCATAAAGGATGCAGGAACACTATCTTGCCCATCCTGCAAAAAAAGGATCGAATACCCATTCCAGTGCAAATCGTTTTGGCAACACGCAACCCCGGCAAAGTGGCTGAACTGCGCAGCCTGCTGGTCGATCTTCCCGTAGAATTGCGAACGGTGACCGACTTTCCTGATGCACCTGAAGTAGTAGAAGATGCGCCCACGCTCGAAGGCAATGCCGCCAAGAAAGCACTGGCCCTGTATGAGCATACCGGCCTCGTCAGCCTGGCCGACGACACCGGTCTGGAAGTGAACGCCCTGGATGGACGCCCCGGTGTGCATTCCGCCCGATACGCTGGCCCCGATGCCAGCGATGCTGGCAACCGAGTTCTGCTACGCCAGGAGTTGAACGGTCATGCTGATCGCACCGCACAGTTTCGTACGGTCATTGCCTTCGCAGAAAACGGGGAGGTGTACTATTTTGAGGGCATCTGCAAAGGCCACATCCTTGATGAGGAACGGGGCAGCGGCGGTTTCGGCTACGATGCTCTGTTCGTGCCGGAAGGCGAAACACAAACCTTCGCTGAAATGGACACCCCCACCAAAAACGCCATCAGCCATCGCGGACGAGCCCTTCAATCATTCATCGCGTACCTGCGAGATCGACTGTAGCCTACTCATCCTCCCACCCACACGCCCCACCCCAGACATGGTAGTCCTTATCCAGCGCGTTAAAGAAGCATCTGTCACAGTAGATGGCGAAACAGTAGGTGCTATCGATCATGGCCTGCTGATTTTACTGGGCGTGCATGTGGACGACACCGAGCAGGAAGGCCAATGGCTTGCTCGCAAGTGCGCCAACCTGCGCATCTTTCGTGACGATGAGGGCCTGATGAATCGCTCGGTAACAGATATTGATGGCGAGGCGCTGGTGGTTTCGCAGTTTACCCTCTATGGCGATGCGCAGAAAGGCAACCGGCCCTCGTTTATTGCGTCGGCGCGACCCGAAAAAGCGGAGTCGCTGTATGAGCAGTTCGTCACGGATCTGAGCGCATATCTGGGCAAACCCGTGCCCACCGGCATCTTCGGCGCAATGATGGACGTACATCTGGTCAACGATGGCCCCGTGACGTTGTGGGTAGAGCGCAAACTGTAAATTGGGTGGATGGTTGATTTTTCTATTCACCATCAACCATTCCCTATCCCCCCTAGTATCGCTCTTGTGTCCTTGGCTGCTTATTCCTACTATGAGCACGCCATGCACCTTCCATCGCGGATCGATCACCAAGCGCTTGTACCGATGAAATACTGCTTCTTTCTGCTGTTGCTGGTTTTTTCTCTACCCCTTGTGGCGCAGGCTCAGGAAATGCAATGGGAGGACTACGAGCCGCGTTCCACGCTCGTCGTTCCTGAGCATCCCGTCACGCAGGCCAAATTCCCGTTTGTGGATGCCCACGCCCACCAGTGGCGCATTGGCGAGATGTCGCAGGCCGATATGGACCAACTTGTCGCCGAGATGGACGCGATGAATATGGCCGTCATGGTCAACCTCAGCGGTGGCAGCGGCGCGGATCTGAAGCAGAAAGTGGATAACACGGAGCGGTACCATCCGGGCCGGTTTGTGCATTACGCCAATATTGACTTTAGCACCGTTGATGATCCTGATTTTGGCGAAAAGGCGGCGGCGCAACTCGAAGAGGATGTGCGCGTCAATGGCGCACGGGGCCTCAAGATTTTCAAGAACCTCGGCATGTCGGTGTTCTACGCCAACGGGGACCGTGTCCACACCGACGACCCGCGCCTCGAACCGATCTGGGACAAAGCGGGCGAACTCGGTATTCCTGTGCTCATCCACACCGGTGACCCGGCTCCGTTCTGGCAACCGCAGGACAAGTACAACGAACGCTGGTTCGAGCTCAAAGAGCGCCCCCGCCGCAAGCGCGATCCCGAGCCGTCGTGGGAGACGATCATGGGCGAGCACTGGAACCTGATCCGCAAACACCCTACCACCACGTTCATCAGCGCCCACTTGAGCTGGCTCGGCAACGACCTCGGACGCCTCGGCGAGTTGTTGGACGAGTTGCCGAACATGTACACCGAACTCGGGGCCGTGGTCGGTGAATTGGGACGCCAGCCGCACACGGCCCATGCCTTTCTCACGGAATACCAGGACCGCGTGCTGATGGGCAAGGACTCGTACGCGCCAGAGGAATACCACGTCTACTTTCGCATTTTCGAGACGAAGGACGAGTATTTCGACTACTACCGCAAGCGCCACGCCTTCTGGAAAATGTACGGCATGGATCTGCCCGACGAGGTGTTGCAGAAGGTCTACTACGAAAATGCCCAGCGCGTCATCCCCGGTCTCGACGCCTCGCTGTTTGAGAATTGATGGATTGGGCGGGGCGGACGGACACATGGGTCCGCCCCTACGATTGCTGTAATTGCCGAATGCCGGTAACCATCTCCCTTTCCCCCTCTCTTCCTTTTCCCATCCTTTTCACCCTCTTCCCTCCTCGCTCTTCCCCGTCTGCCAATGATTTACAACGACGTGTACATCCTCGCGGTACTGTCGTTGCTGGTGGTGGCGTCGGAGTGGCTGGTGCGGAGGACGTGGCTGAAGCACGTCGGCACGGCGTTGCTGGTGATTCTGTTAACCGCCATCGTTGCCAACCTGGGGCTCCTACCGACGACCTCAACGGACGAAGCGCCAGTACCTATCTACAACTTTATCTTCGGCGTTGTCGCACCGCTGTCGATTCTGTGGCTCTTACTCAAGGTCAACCTGCGCGATGTGCTGAAGGCGGGGTTGCCGATCATTTCCCTGTTCCTCATCGGCTCGGTGGGGACGGCAGCGGGCGTGGTGGTGGGCATGCTGGTGATTAACGGGCCGGAAAGCATCGGGCCGTTGTATTACGCGCTGGGTGGCATGTTTGTCGGCACCTACACGGGCGGCAGCGTCAACTTCAACGCACTGGCGTTGCAATACGACATGATGCGCGAGGGTGT
>Ga0102947_1000586_pt1 | contig 12911 bp, 12 predicted proteins | sample SalPon2A_A_D2_MG_FD_78210 | JGI IMG/M metagenome (GOLD analysis project Ga0102947, IMG submission 78210) | Soil microbial communities from South San Francisco under conditions of wetland restoration - Salt Pond MetaG R2A_A_D2_MG | ecosystem: Environmental > Terrestrial > Soil > Wetlands | place... | reverse complement strand
TCAGGAACGGATGAACGAGTTGCAGATCTTCACCGCTGACGGGCGGCAAAGCGAACAGGGTTTCCGGACCGTCCTGATGGGACCCGTTCATCCACCCTATGACCGGTTCGTTCCCGCGCCCGGCCATCAGATCGGATTCAACGACCTGAAGATTATCGAATGCCGGCAACTACTTGGCCGGATGGCTGGCGAGGACGCGGCGGTGATCTGTTTCGACAAGGGCCTGGAAATCGAACGCACGGTCCACGCCATGGCGCGCTCTTTCCGAAGCGGCGAATGGGTGCCGGTTAATGGGTGAATGTCTCCGGATGAGCGGACGGCCGTGAAACCAAACGTGATCGGACGACCGGCATTGCTTTAGGAAATTGCGGCCGAACTGTGGTAATTTTTCGCCTGAACAGGGGCGAAGTTTTACCTTGGGGGGTAATTTGGCCGAACCGTTTTCGATCCGCGCCAGCCGGCGCCGGGATTTTCCGTTGCATGCGTTGCGTCGCAGGCGAAGCCGGGCCGGGGCGGTCCTGGCGCTCTGCCTTTCCACGGCGACCGTGCAGGGACAGGATGCAAGCCCGGCGGCGGTTGAGCCTGGCGGGCAGGTGATGAGCGAAATCGATCTTTCCGTCGGCTATACCCAGGAGGCCTTGCGGGCCTTCGGCGACGATCCGGCCCGCCTGCAGGCGCGAATGCTTCGATACCGGGACCGGACGAATGCGATCCTGGAGGCCAGCGGCGCCCCCGTGCGGCTGAATATTCTTGCGGTGGAGGCGGTTTCGGGGTTTCGCCAGTCGACCTTTGCCGCCGACCGAAAGCGTTTCATTCGCGGCAAACGCGGGGGCGAGGTGCTGGAGCGGATGCGGGACCGTACCGGGGCCGATGTCCGCCTGCTTCTGGTCAATTACCGGCAGCGCGGATCCAATGTACATTACGGCGGTATTTTCGATACGGGCCGGTCACGGGCCGGAGCGCTGAAAAATGCCTATGTCATGATCGGCACGAATGCGGATGACGTGACCTTCGCGCATGAAATCGGCCATGTGCTGGGGTGCCGGCATGCGCGCCGCCGGCCGTGCCTGGGGGGTGCCGGACCTGGCCTGCCTTTCGGCTACGGTTTCAGGAGCCGGGAAGGGATCGGTACGATCATGGCGCGCTCCTGCGCCACGACACGGTTCGTACCGCTGTTCTCAAGCCCGGCGCTTTCCTACAATTACAAGCCTGTGGGCGCCAAGGCAGAGACGACGATCGCCTTGGGCAGCGAGACCGCCGATTGCGTTCGGGCCATGGTCAACAATGCGCCATACCTTGCCGGACTGAACAAGCGAAAGGCCGCGCCCCTGAAAGATGATGCGGACGGGGATCTGGATCCGGCACCGGTCATCGCCGATCTGAACCGGGAGCCGGATCCGACGGGTATATCGGCCCGCAGGTAAGCCCGGCCCTTGCCGTCCTGCCCGCCAACGAAAAGGGCGGCCTCGCTTTTGCGGGCCGCCCATTTGATCAGCTTCTGAATTCGAGATTTCCGAGGGTCGGGCCGTGCCGCCAGCCTTCGGTGCCCCTTGGGGGAATTCTACTGAACGCAGTTGTTGCCGCTATTGTCGCACAGTTGGACATAGGTCGACAGGCGCGGCGTGAAGAACATCTTGTTGTCGAAGTTGATCGTGTCGGTCAGCTTGTAACCGATCTTCGGCAGATGCGGATGGTTCGATTCCGCCATGATGATCTGCGAATTGGGCACCCGGTAGACCGCCGGCACCCTGTCGTTCATCGGCAGGCCCGCAGCGTAGGCTTCCGTGCCGTCCGCCCGGCTCCAGCCGACGGTGGCATTTCCCTCGTCGTCGAAATCAACGGCGGTGATGATCATCGTCGTGTCTTCAGCGCTGGTGGGGAACATGGCCGGCGTCGCCAGACCGAACAGCGAGGTAATCTGGCTCTCCGTGACCTTCTTGGATCGAGCGGTGATGTCACCGATCGAGGCTGTCAGGGTCACGACCTTGCGGTCAACCGCCAGGGCTGTGGTCAGTTCAACGCCGCCCAGCCAGATGGCTACCATGATCGGCAGGATGAACGAGAATTCGATCGCCACCGTTCCGGCAGTACACCGGACGAAGGTCGCGGACTTGCGAAGGAAACGGGACAGGCTCATTGCAATGCTTGTTCTGGCTTTCATATCCATCTCCTCGCTCACGGTCCGACCGGCGGGAACGGCTCGTTGCGGAACGTTGCGAACGAACCGAGCAACCGTTTGCTGCCGGCGATATTGCTCAATGTCAGATCGCCGAAGATCGGGTTTGTCTTCCATCTGTAGTAGGCCCGAAGGACGACCACGTCGTTCGGTCCGCCAAAGTTGTAATCGCCTTCGTCGACAAATTCGCCGTCATCGTCGACCGGCGTGCCGAGACCCGCGTCGGCAAATTGCCCGTAGGTCTTGATGTCGACGAAGAAGTCCGGGCTCTGACAATCGAGGAACACTTCCGCGTCCTTGCAGACGAGATATTTGAACTGTTCCTCTGTCAGGCCGTCCGACTGGACCTGTCCGACGCGAACCATCCGGGCCACCGAGGCGACCGAATTGTCGAGCACTTCCTCCGCGACGAACATCAGACCGGTCTCGATGATCACGAAGACCAGGAAGAAGAACGCCGGAGAGATCAATGCAAACTCGACTGCGACCGAGCCATTTTCGTCGCGAGTGAACTTCAGTTTGGGCGACATCCACTTCTTCAGCGAAGCCCGGCTCGGCAGGGAAGTGTTCCCCTGTTTTTCATCAGTCATTGACATGTCTCTACTCCGGTCAGTCACCGTTTGTGACGTTCTTTCCTCTGTTCGCCAGGCTTACTTGACGATGCGCAGGTTGCTCAGATCGCGAGCGATTTCGCGGAAGATCGTCTGCAGCGTTTCGTTATCCGGCGAGTTGTAATAGAGCTTGCCGCCATATCCGTCGTCTGAAGAACAGGCTTCAAACAGATCGCGAAGATATTGCTCGTCGGCGTCATTGAGCTGGAACGTGATCGTATAGAGGCGGATCTTCTGCGCCTTGATCTTCCCGCACATTTCCTCGACCTTGGTGTCGACCGATTGCGCGGCAGCCCTGTTGTCGATACCCTGCAGACGGTTGTTGGTTCCGCGGTTAAGCGGCGTGGTTACTCCACGATCCAGACCGTCGTGAATGCCGTCCTTCAGCAAGAAGCCGTAGCCGGTATAGTCGGAACCGTTGAAGTTCCTGGAGTAGTTGGTGCTGCCGCCGGGATTGGTGATCACGTTCTCACCATCGGTCAGCAGAACCATCGCCTTGACCACGTCCTTGTCCTGGAAGGGTTGTGCGGTCGAGAAAGGCTCGGCCGGGTCGAGCAGGTTCCAGGCCCAGAACTGGCCCATGGCGATATTGGTGCCGCCGCCGTTCCAGCCTTCCATGGCATTGATTTCAGCGTACAGCAGATCCTTGTCGTTGGTCAGGTCGACGATCGGGCGCGGGCAACCCTTGTTCATGCCGTAGCCGTATCTGTTGTGATCGTAATTCGTGACCGTCTCGTTGTAGTACCGCCGCGGATCGCGCTGGGTAATGTGGGAAGGCGGCGGAGAACTGACGGTGACCCAGTATCCGCTCCTGTAACCCGTGGAGACCCAGTAACGCACTTCGTCGGGATCATCGATGTAATCGTTGCTGTAGTCCTGCATATTGTCGTCCATGTCGGGCGACAGGAACTGGACGTACATGGTATCGGGATCGCCGGCATTCGGCGGTGTCAACTCGGTGTCGTACGGTTCCGCACGGGCCTCCACGCAGCCTTTCCAATCGACGTCAGCCGCCTGGAAAAGCGCATTGTGGTGCTTGGGATAGATGTCCGAATCATATTCGTCGAAATTCTGGCCATTATACATGGCGGTGCCAGCGGTATCGATCCAGGACATGTCGAAATTGCCGGTCGTGGGGGTATCCTTGATATTGACCGTGGTGACGAAGGGAACCAAACCGATCTTCACACGCTCGTCGGCGGTGTCGGCTTCATACATGACATCGACCAGGATGGTAGCCGCGTCGCGCAGCGCCTCGATCTTGCCGTTGCTGCGCATGGAACCGGTATTATCGAGCGCCAGGGCCAGTTCGATATGGTTGGAGTTTTCCTCAACCTCGGTGCTGAATTCGAGCTTCATCTCCGAGACGCCGATGACATTGAGCAATGTCGTTTCCATCACGGCGTCCGACCTGACTTCGTAACCGCTACCGTCGGGGCGCTTGGTGACTGTAAATCCGTTGATGAGGAACAATTGCTGGTCGCCGTTCTTGACCATGTTCTTGACATAGGCGTCGACGAAAACTTCCGATTCTTCCTTGGTCAGGCCAGGCTGGGAGCTGAGTGCGAGGGCCGCGGAGTCCATGGCAGCCAGCAGCTGCGTCTTGTGCCGGTTAAACCGCATATAGTCGATCGCGCCACCCATGGTGACCGTCAAGACGATGCACATCAGGCCAAACATGATGGCAATATTGCCGTCCTCATCTCTGGCGTATCGCGAGACTAGCTGTCTAAATCCATGAAAGGATAACATTTTCTGCATCGTCATATCCTCGAACTCCTAAGTCTATTCAGCTCATAAGCGAATTCAGACCAGCGGCGAAGATATCAGTAATGTTGGGATTTTCAATTGTATAGCCTGTTTACAATTAATCAAAGTTCTAGGGCTTACAAATATTTCTATATTTCTTATTTATGTTTTATTAACTTAATTTAAGTTTTAAATCGGTTTACATTAACAGGAAATTAAAATGAGTATTGGTTGTTTTGAAATATTGATATTTATCAGAGGCTTATGTGTTTCAAGGCAGGCCTGAGAAAATCACATGGACCTGCTCAAGCTTAATGAAAGGCGGTGCCGGTAGCCGGCGGACTCCCTGCCGGGCGACAAAGCCGGGGCTCTGGGGCGGGTGTCCGGGGCTTAATCGTCGAGATCGAGGCAGGGCCATCCTGACGGAACGTCAAGTCCCGGCGGCAGGCGGGTGGTCTGGTCGCCGCATGCAAGGTCCAGCTGTTCCTGGGTCAGGCCTGAAACATCCGTCAGGTCCACGCCCTCAAGACGCGTGAGGAAAAGATAGGCTCCACTCAACCTGACGTCGTTCAGAACGGCGTTGTGGAAATCCGAGCGGGAAACATTCGCGTAGCTGAAATCGACCGATTTTATCGACTGGCCGGCCAGATTGGCCCGGGCCAGTTCGGCCTTGGAGAAATCCACGTTCGTCAGCCGCGCGCCTTCGAAGTCGGCCCGGTTGAGCTCGGAGCCGGGAAAGGCGGCGCCGTCGAGATTGGCACCCTTGAAATTCGCACGAGTCAGTTCGGATTTGCGAAAGACGGCGCCCGTAAGATTGGACTGTTCGAACCAGATCCGCGATGCTTGGACCTTTTCAAACGAAGCCTTGGAGAGATTCGACTTGCTCATATTGGCGCGCGAAAGGTCGGCGCCTACGAAATGGCTTCCGGACAAGTTGGACCGGCTGAAATCCGTCGAGGTGAAATAGCCCTGATTGAATGTGCCGCCGGAAAAATTCTCTCCCGTGAGCATCAGTTGCTTCTTCTGGCAGCCCGACCAGTCGACTCCGGGTCCGGGTGCGTCCTGGCAGGAGGCCATGACCGGCCCGCCGGAAAGTAGAAGCGTGGCAGCGTAAAAAAGGCTGGTGGAGAAAATCTTCAAAATCATGCCCTCTGCATGCCTTTGGTTGAATGGAAAGATAAGCCTATCCGATCGGGTTTAAAGATCAGTGTCGCTCACAATTTCGTTCCCGGAAAGGCAATATCCCTTTTTCCCGTCAAAGCGTTTCCAGGAAGGCGACCAGGTCGGCGGCTTCGCGATCGGTGAGCCTGAGCGGCTTGAGGATGCGATTGGCGTCCGCGTGCAGGCGTCCCGTATCGAGTTCCGAATAGTGCTCAACGACATCGTGCAAGGTCGAAAGGCTGCCATTGTGCATGTAGGGCGCCGTGCGGGAGACGCCACGCAGGCCCGGTACGGAGAATTCGCCCCAGTTTCGCGGCTTCAGTTCAAGGTATTTCGTTTTGCCCGCAGTCGTGTGCTGCGGATCGTCGCTGAATGCGCCGAGCAGGTTGAACCGGGAAGTCTTGACCATGCCGATTCCGGCATATCGTCCCCGGTCCACGCCGCCGCCGGGCAGGAACTGCGATATGCCGACATCGCCGAACTCGCCGTTTGAGAAGGTCGGTCCGAAATGGCACAGGTGGCATTGGCCGCGCCCGAAAAACAGTTTTGCGCCGCGCGCCGCGTCATCTGGATAAAGCGCGGCGGCCTTATCGTCGCCGGCGGCGATAGCGTCGCGAAATTCGTCGAACATCGTACGTTCGCTGACCAGGGTTTCCTGGAATGCAGCCAGCGCCTTGGCGAAGAGCACCATCGCGGTCTCGCCTTTCCGCAGGGCCTCGTCCGGTCCGAAAACAGCCTGAAATTCCCGGCTGAGATCCGCATCCCGGGCCAACAGATCCTCCACCAGTTCCGGTCCGGCGGCAAACTCCTCCTTTTTCATGAAAGTGCGGATGCTCGACGCCCACAGGCTGTCGGTTCCGCCGTCATGGCCGAACCAGCGGCGGAAGCGAACATTGTTGAGGCCGGGCGCGTTACGGGTCAGCGGCGCACGCCCCTTGCTGACCGGCAAGTTCTCGGCAAAACCATGTTCGGGGCGATGGCAGGTGGCGCAGGACATGACGGCGCCGGCCGACAGCCGGTCGTCGAAGAACAGGCGGAAGCCGAGGCGCGCCGCTTCGGCATCCCCTGAAACGCGGTTGCTGGAATCGGGTTGCCACGGCATGGGCCACGGTCCCTGGCGAATAATGGCAGCGCGCTCCTGCTCGGTGAACGAGACGGTTTCCGGCGGCGACTTCTGCTGCGCCGATACCAACCCGGCCGAAAGCGCCAGGGTCGCGGTCAGGGCAAGCGCCGTTACCTTCATTACATCCTCGCCGGACTATCGGATTACTGGACCATCATCTCCGCATCCAGCTCTTCGCTGGCTTTGCCGCCCGACAGATGGAGCCGGTAGCGCCAGACGCCCGGCATGTGGAACATCATACCCTCCGCGCGGAACCGGCCCGGTCCGAGCTTTGAGACGGATGCGGCCGTATTCATGCCGTGACCATGCGCCGGCATGTCCGCGTCGATGGCGATATCCCCGTCATAGGGCGCGCCATCGGCACGGCAGACGACGAGATCGACGGCGAAGACCTGGCCGATCACCACGTCCTGCGGCGGGACGCTCAGCAGAAGGACATGGTGCTTGCCAAGCAACCGAAGCGTATCTCCGCCGGTTTCCGCCCGGCAGTCGCTTGCCGCATCCTGTCCTGCGGCTGTGCCGGCCACGGCAACACGGACCAGGGCGGCGGCATTGTCGTGGGCAATCCGCGTGGCGACGGGCTCCGGAAGGTCGCCCAGCCATTTACGGGAAAAGGCGGCATTGTCGGCGACCGCATACCAGCGTTCGGGCGTATAGGTATCGGTGCCGATGAGGAACCTGTCCGGATAATCCAGGAACAACTGACGCCAGGCGCCGGTGACCTTTCCGCTTTGGGTAAATTCGCTGCGGAAAGCCAGATCGGCGCGCAGATTGTCGTATTTTTCCAACATCTGCCGGATTTCCAACGGGCCGGTAAAGCCGGAATGCGCCCATAGGATGCGGGCCTCAGGATTCTGGGCGAACAGACGGTGGATCGCATTGGTGTCGCCGTGAACATGCAGGAAAATGCCGTATCGGTGCGCCAGTTCAACGGTTTTACGAACAACCGGGAAATCGGCGTCGACCCCGAAAACGTGAAACTCGCCGATACCGGCATAGGAATTGGCGGCAAGTTTCGATTCCAGCATGCCGACCACCGATTCGTCGTAGATCCAGCTGGAAAGCTCGCCGCGTTTGCGATAGGGCCGCAGGACGGGAACGATGAAATCCGGCGCCAACCGGTAGAGTTTCTGCGTGCCCTCGTCGCTGGAACTGGAAACGAAAGCCTTCTGCAGGCCGGCCTCGCGCAGGATCTTCAGCGCTTCCGGCGGCGGCAGCCGGTCCCAGGCATCATGGGAATAGTGAATGTGGCTGTCGATCAGCGGGCGGTCCTGTGCGGCAGAGGGCAATGCGCCGGCGATGAGCGCAATGGCGAAAAGCGCCGGAGCGCTGAACTTCAAACGTGCTGATCGGCAAAAGGAGTTTAATTTCCTGGTCATCGGGAGGGTTCCTGTTTCCTTTGCAGCCATATCCATAAATAGAGGAAACCGGCTGCTTCGACAGCCCTGATCGCGGACAGGTTTTTATACCGGCCCCTTGTATCTGACCTGCCCGCTTACTCCTCGCTTCGCGACGGGCTAATCGTCCAGGTCAGGAACAGAACGATAAGGGCGAAACTTGCTCCTCCTATGGCGAACGACGAGCCGGCGGCCAACATCCCAGCCGTCGCCGCCCAGGAAATCGAAGAAAAGGCTTCCGCAAAGGTTGCCACGCGCGAGGAGGTCTGGCGGCGGCGAAACTGGTTGCGCCGGGCCTGGGCACGAAACCACAGCTGGATCGCGGTTGCCGACGATGCCGAAGCGGCAATGCCGAGGGCGGTTACCAGTGCGACGCGCGGGGATGCGAAACCGATGGCAATCAGCAGCGGCGCCATGACCATGGCAATGGCGCCGAGCACGGCTTCGATCTTGGCGACGATGACGGCTCGAGGCGAAATCGGTGCTGTCCTGACCAGATCGGGTGCATCTTCGCCCGATACCGCAAGCCAGGCGAGACCGCCGGACAATTGCCCCGCCGCCATAACCGTAACCGGGGCAAGAATGGTCAATGTTCCCGTGTCGCTGCCGAAATTGCGCCACAGCAGGAGGGCTGGAGGCAGCAGGTAGAAAATCTGCATCAGGGTCTGGGAAACCAGCCAGGGATCGCGCCGAAGCAGGGTCCATTCCTTGTGTCGCAGGGCGCGGCGCGCGGAAATGGTTCGGAACCCGCTCATCCGTTTCTGGCGGACGCGCGCCTCGGCAATGCCGGCGGCAGCGGTGGCATGTTCGCCGAAGCGACCGGAAAAGACGGCAATGGCCATGAACAGCAATGCAAGGCTGATCAGTACCGTTGCCGCCAGAGCGGCCTGATCGCCGAGTGCGGCGCGCGCCGGCAGCCAGATCATGCTGTCGGTCTCGGGCGCAATGGATGCCGCGAAATCGGAATTGAAGAAGGTGATCCGCGAGATGCTGCCATACATCAGGATGGCCGCGGCCTGAACGCCGATGACAAAGAATGCGCCAACAATCGCCGCGACGATCTGGGCAATCAGCCTTGTGCGCTGCGGACCGATCAGCCGGAACATGGCGACGGTCAGGGCGACTGCGAGCGCTGCCGCCGTAGCGCCCATGGCGATCACCACGCCGTAGGCCGACAGCCAGCGTACACCGCCATTGAGCGCCAGAACGTTGATGACCGGACCGGTGACCAGTACAGCCAGCAGGACGGTGGAAATGGCAATGGCGCCGATCCGCAACGCAAAGACGCGCCGGGAAGATGCGGGAGAAGACAGGATCAGGTCCAGGTCGGCGCGCGCATAAAAGGCGCGTGTCACGGATTCCATTGCTTGTGACAGCATCAGCGACCAGGACAGCAAGGCACAGCCTGTAACGACGACCAGGACCGTCTTGCCCGGATTGGAGCCGACATTGGCGAATTCGCCCACAAGGCCATAGGCCAGAAGATGCAGGAAGCCTGCCAGGATGATCAGCGAGACTGCCACGATCATGCCCCGGCCGGGCTTGCCGGCCGTCATCATCGACATCCAGTCTCGCCAGGCCAGCGCCAGTTCATGGCGAATGAACCAGGGCAGGGTTGCAGGCCGCATCATGCGGCCTGATCCTGTTCGGCCACCAGTTCGAGGAAGATTTCCTCCAGCGTGTTGCCGTCGCGTCCGGCGCGCTGGCGCAGTTCGTCCAGCGTGCCGTTGGCGATCAGCCGGCCGCGGTCGATAACGCCGATCCGCTCCGCCATGCGTTCGGCCACTTCCAGGATATGGGTGGTCATAATGACCGTCATGCCGTTGCGTACGCGCTGCAACAGGACATCCTTGACGATCCGCGCCGATCCGGCATCGAGGCCGGTCAGGGGTTCGTCGAGAATGATCAGTTTCGGATCGTGGACCAAGGCTCCGGCAAGCGCCACTTTCTGGCGCATGCCCTTGGAAAAGCCGCCGCAGCGCTCATGGGCGTGCGGTTCCAGGCCAAGCCAGCCGATCAGGTCGCGGGCGCGGATTTCCGCTTCCGCGCCATCGATCGACCACAGGCCGGCGACGAATTCCAGATATTCGAACGGCGTCAGCTTGTCGTAGATCATCGGCTCGTCGGATACCCAGGCGGTGACGCGCTTGGCCTCCACGGGGTCAAGCAGCGCATCGATTCCGAATATGGAAATCTGCCCGGCATCCGGACGCAGCAGGCCAGCCACCATTCTCAAGGTTGTCGTCTTGCCGGCCCCGTTGGGCCCGAGCAGGCAGTAGAATTCTCCGGCCCGGACATTGAGGTCCAGACCGTCCACGGCAGGGCGATCGAATTTCTTGGCCAGGCTCTTGATCTCGAGCGCGGCGACCGGCTGTTCGTTCATGGTGCAGCACATCTCCCCGAAATGCCCGTAAACGGACATGAAAACAGGCTCCAGGACTTACACCAGGGAGGTTTCGGGGACGTAAATCCTGCCGACTAAATCAGCATTTCGGATGCCGGTCACAGGCAGGAGAAAGCCGTTTGCGTAACGGATCCGGGCCGGTCAGGGATGCTGCGAGAGGGCGTCGGGCACCTTGCGGCGCATGAATTTCTCGATTTCCAGGTCGTTCTTGCGCAGATGATCGCGGATATATTCGCGGTCTCCCGTGCCGATCTTTTCCCCGGCGGCCAGCTTGGCTAGGATATCGGGATTGTAAAAGCGCAGGGCGGCGGACAGAAGAAAGATCTCGTCGATCAGGTTTGCCGTGGTGCTGGGCGAACAGATATCGGCGACATTGTCGGACCCGACGCGCACATGGACGCCGGCGGCCAGCATTTCCAGCAATCTTGGAATGCAATTGTAGGCCGGCGTGTCCAGCGGCCTGAACTGGCGCATACCGAGCGCGCCGGAGGGGCAGGTAATAACGCCGATATTGGATTCCACGAGACCTTCGACAAGCCTGTTGAACCGGGCTTCGTCATAGGTGGAGGGAGAGATCAGGTGGACCGCCCAGATCATCGGCTCGCCGCTTGGCGAAACCGGTGCGCCGAAACGCCGGACAGGTCCGTGCGCAGGGCGGCAATGTTGTTGAAGAAGCCGATCATGCCTTCCAGTTCCGCCCGGTCGCGGCAGGCCAGCGGCGAACTGACAATCAGGTCCTGCTGGCCGCACGTGCGGTTGAGGCAGATCTTGAACGCGGCCAGCAGGACTGCAAAGAGGCTTGCCTTTTCGTGGCCGGCAAGTTCGAACAGCTTCCTGGCAAGAGCAGGCGGCACGTCGAACATTTCGCTTTGCGAGGCATGGGCACCCGCGCCACGGGGATGGTCATTGGGTACCGCCAGAGGGGCGACATCGCCGGCAAGCTTTTCCTCCCAGAACGCAAGCTGGCGCTGCTCGGCGTCGCCGCCCAGGCGCCGGATGTGCCAGCGGGTGAAATCGCCGTACTGGACGGGCAGTTCTTCAAGCTGCGGCTCGGCGCCGGAGGAATAGGCTGTGTAGAGTTCAGCCAGTTCCTTCAGGAAAACCGGCTTGGACCGACCGTCGAATATGATGTGGTGCATGGTGAAGGACAGCACATGTTCCTTCTTGGCCGTGCGGTACAGCCGGCATCGCCAAAGCGGGCCCGCGCCGATATCGAACGGTATCTGCATTTCCGCCTGCAGCAATTGTTCGATTTCCCCTTCGCGCCGCTCGGCGGGAAGGTGGCGAAGGTCGCGCAGAATGTCGAGGACCGGCAGCGTGACGGGAAGGGCGGCATGGACCACCTGCCTCGGCCCGTCCTTGTGCTGGGGAAAGGATGTCCGCAGTATTTCATGCCGGCGCTGGATTTCCGACAAGCTGCGCTCCAGCGCCGGCAAGTCGAGCCGCCCCTTGAGGCGGAAGGCGGTGGAGATATTGTAGAGCGTGCATTCCGGGCGACAGCACAATGTCGCCGCCTGCCGGCATGCGGACCAGTTCCACCGCAGGCTTCGCCCGTTCGGCCACCCCGGTCAGGAACGCCATCAGTTCCGATTTGCGTTCTGCCAGGCGCGACTGGAGATCGGAACTCATTACTTCGTTTGGCGCGCTGCAATTCAGTCTTTCGCCGTCGACGGAGAGGCGGACGTCGAGTTCGGCGAGTTCTGCAACGAAGTCCTCGATCGGCATCATAGCGCGAACTCCGTGCGTCCGGCGGCTGTTGCCAGCGTCTCGTCGTAGCCGAGCACGCGCGCCAGATCCAACGTGGCCCCGGCCAGGAAATCGTCCTGATATTCCTGCTTCCACAGGTCGGCGGCGTTGGCGTCGATCTTCGAATGGCGATGGAATTTCATGTCGCCGATCATGCGCGACGCGGCATGGATGCCATCGGTCATCTTCCGGCTGCCGTCCTTTTGCGGCGTCAGCATGTCGGCGGCAAAATCGACGCCCAGGAAGGAAGCAAGGCCTTCGGTCGTAGCCTTGGGCTCTCCGACCAGGTCCTCGAAGGTCACGCGGTGCTGGCGATGTCCGGGAATGCTGTCCAGAAACTCCAGGATATTTCGGTGCAGGGTGAGCCAGACCAGCTCGCCCAACTGCTGCGGGTCGTAGGGCCAGGGCGTGCGTGTGGCGTCCTGGGCGGAGACTAGCCGCGGATACCAAAGCTGGTCGAGCCGCGCTTCGACGAAGGAACGGATCATGCCATAGGGATGACGCAGCAAATGGATATAGAGCGCGTCCTGGAAACAATCCTCGG